>OAWC01000005.1_pt1 | contig 339103 bp, 298 predicted proteins | sample 1495331 | NCBI WGS metagenome assembly OAWC01 (sample SAMEA2580115, study PRJEB22360) | human gut metagenome | biome: human gut; feature: human-associated habitat; material: faeces | place: Denmark | collected 2008/2010
CAAAAATCTGTGTCTATTATATTAATAAACACAGATTTTGTCAATTTACTTTTCCTAATATTTCACAATCCCCCCTGACTCACTCAATTAATTTGGCACTCCCCATACTTGTCACACAACTCGGCTAATTCTTTGTAATCCTCATCATCTACCATCATACTATGCATGCCAATACAGACTATTACTCTTTTTCAGCATAATTGCTTAATCATCTATTCCCGCTTCTTCAATCTTTTTTTGTGCATCCTTTTTGTTATGCAAAAAGCACCAACTAAAACAATTAAGATGCCACCCACCACACAAAATCGTATTCTTTTTTTCTGCAATTCTTTCTTTACATCTGGGGCAGTATAACGTTTATCAAACGAATTTTTCAACCACTTATCCTTATCATAATCATATATTTCTTCGTTCACTCTTTGCTCGCCCGTATTTACAAACCATTCTAATTCTGCTGCAAGTGCCCTTGAATCGTCCTTACTTGGCAAAATGCGAACCTTATTATCTTCTTTAAGAGCAACTTTGTAATAGTAATATACAGCACGACATTGTGTAATACCATCTTTATTCTCCATAAATTTTGCCGAAAAAAGAATACAATCTCCCTTCTTATACTTTGCAGTATCCACCCCTTGCAAATTTACATGGTCTTCGCAAATCTTCCCCACAACAATTCGCACAACATCAATACTTATAAAATTTTGATTGTTATGTACCTCACTTACCCTGCCAATAATCAATGCATCTTGAGGTGGTTCATTATTTATCGTAAAAGATATTTCGTCCCCTGCATACACAGTATCCTTATGCAATAATATAAAAAATGCTAGGATAATAACTTTTAAAATTGTTTTCTTCATCCGAATCCCCCCTTGCGTATAAATCAACTCTTTCCTTAATACAACAATTTAGCCTTCAAAAATGTTGCAATACACTTTCTCCATTATGAAAGATTCACATACTTTCCATTATTAATACCGAACAATTTGTTGTTCAAAACATAAATTCCACCTGCACATATATTTTTTGAAATATGCTGCCGCTGTTTCGTTTCTATGTCTATTTTCCAAATTCCATTTGACTTATTATCTGTAACAACATGAGGTCCTGCAATATCTGATTTTGTGCTATCACACACCTCCCCCTGAACATACAAATAATGATTCATTACTTGAACACCTGTTACGTAAAAAAACAAATCTTGTCCATCTAACGGTATAGAAAAGATTTCCCCCCACTCTTTCGTTCTCATATTGTAAGAATATATCTTGCTCCTATCATTTTCTCCAAAAATAATGTTATCTTGTATCACAAACATCATTTCTTTATTTATAATATTCTGTGACAAAGAAACAATAATTTTACAATTCTTCGTTGCTATATCATAACGATATACTTTCAGTTCATTTTCTTTTTTTCTACAGAAAAGCGCAAAACTTTTATTAAAAATACAATTTTCTATATCGCCGACAAGCTTTTTACTGTTATCTTTTCCTATATTTTTGCAAAACAAACTCAAACAATTGTAACGTTCAATTGCATTATTATTCACTTTAGTATAATAAATTTTATCTCCTATAATCATGAAATCTTCCACCGAGTTTTCTAATATTTTTTCTTCTTCACCATTCTCATAATTATATTGATATAATCCATCTTCCTTTTGTAAATACAAATTACCATTTATAATCTGATAATTAAGATATTGATTTTTTTCCTGCGATGTATCTAATGAACTATTTTCCGTCTTTTTTAATAATGAATCCAAATCCACATTATAGCAAATTCTTCCCAGCCCCCACACCATAAACACTAATATAAATATTACCCCTGCTATAATATATACTCTTTTCACCATATATTGCCTCCCTTTCTCAATATTTCTATTTTCTTAGTGCTGTTATCTTGGGATATTTTTATTGAATTATTTTCAGCAGACAATACTTTTTCTCTTTTGTTTTTTATGCCTTTCCTATTTATATCCACTATAATGCATGTAATCGTAATAAGAAATATAAAAAAGACTGTATACATTATTTTCCTCTTTTTCATTTACATCCCCTCCTCATTAATTCATATCTGTTGATATAACGCTTCGGCAAAATTCAAAAATCTGTGTCTATTATATTAATAAACACAGATTTTGTCAATTTACTTTTCCTAATATTTCACAATCCCCCCTGACTCACTCAATTAATTTGGCACTCCCCATACTTGTCACACAACTCGGCTAATTCCTTATATACTTTACCAGTAATCCTATATAATTCACTGTCTACCATCATAAAACCATCATAAAATTTAACTGTATAAATCTCGTTATCATTTTCATCATAACAAGTAATCATTGCCTGTGGTGGTTCACCACTTAATTCTTCAGCAGAATATTTTCCACGAATTGCTCTTATTCGATTTAAACTACAAACAACATTTTTAACATCTTCTCTCCCTTTAATCGACGCTTTTCCAGTAATAATGTCATCCGTCATCATACTATGCATGCCAATATATATTTCTGAAATATTAGAAGCATTCAAATTAACAGGTGTTGTCTCAAAAAGAGTAACAAAAATAATTATAAAAGTTATAGAGAAAAGAATTATTAGTTTCTTCCATAATTTTATTTCAAACCACTTAGCACACATGCTTTTTTTCATATATAATTTCCACTCTCCTTCACACCAATACAGACTGTTTGCTTTTTGTTTCCACGAGATTGCCAGACTTATCATATTCATTTACTACGGTCTGGTAACCGGCACTTCCGTCTGTATTGTTCTGCGGAAGTTCTTTTTTGATTTTACACAACAAAAGATTATAGGTATACGTTTCCGCCACATTCTCATTGTTTTCATTGACAACAATCTACCTCCTTCTACGTCCACTTTATGTAGCTGCTCCTATCTCCCTCATAAATATGCAAATAATCCCCTTGCACATCTATATTTGCAGAAAAATACTTGCTAAATGTAAATATTGTTTGTGTGTCTCCCGTTTTTAAATTATTCCTAATAATTCTATTGTCGGTTTGATAAACAAATTCATCATTTTCTGCTATTATTGCAATACTGGAACTTTGCTTTTTCAATATCTTCAACTTATTATTTTTTTTACTAATTTTATAATAGCACGCCATAACCACATCCTTTGACTCAATCGGATATGCTGGAATATACTCCCGTAACACGTTGCAAACACCATAAATTTTATCTCCCATTTGATATTCGACTATTAAATAATTCGGGTTTGAAATACCACATTGCCCTATTTCCTTCACAAGTAAAGTTCTATTAATCTTCTCTTGCTTTGTTTCTGCCTGATAATTAGATTTCACATCATCCAACGTAAAATTCCCCGTTGAGGTTCCTGCATAATCTAACCATGAAGGTTCTGTTGAAAAAAAGCCCTCTTCATGATAATACATCTTGGTATTTCCAATTTTGCATCCCCAGTCATGATTCTTTATTATTTTTTTCGGCTGTTTTCCAAATTTCTCTTCCTCTATATAACGATTTGCATAAAATCCTTTATAATAAGATTCAAAATAATAACGGTAATCATCCTTTAAATCCCAATTACCCAAAAATAAATAGTTATCTTTCCATGCAATTGTTGCAACATTAGGCACCCTACATTCTTTTAATTTATTTGAATTGTAATCATATTGAACAATTTTTCCAGTTCCTTTTTGGTCATCCCATCGATATAGTAAAAAAAAGGTCTTCTCCCCTAACACCACTTGATCTGGGCTATTACCTAATAAATCAAGCTCTGTTACTTTTGTTCCGGCATGATCTTCAATTAGAATATGTTCCATTTTTGCATCAATTTTACCAGTATATTTTTCGTTTGACATTATTGGCATTTGTTCATAACCAAAATAGCATCCTTTCATCCTCTCTCTTGGAATAAAAATCAATATCCAATATGCCAATCCTATAAATAACATAATTCCAAATAAAATACAGCAACTAATTATTAATTTCCCCTTTTTTCTCACTTTATCTCCTTTCATAAATGTTTTAATACAATTTCTTCATCGTACACCATTAGGTATATCTTTTCTTCTGTAATATACACAAATTTTGAAAATTATCACAACCCAATATAAGTAAAGTGCTAATACTCAAAATTATTAAACTATTGCATAAAGCCACACTAAACGCTGCAACACAAAATATATTTATTTCTTTTTTATCTCTTCCCATAATTACTGCGCATGAATCGTCTCTTTCTCAAATACAACGATTTATCCCTCAATATGTCGCATCGTATTGGATATATTTATTTTCCCCAGCCACAATTCACCTCATTTCTGTTTCATCTACCGGGTTATTTTCTTCCAGCTTTTCAACTTTTCCATCCATGCAGCAGATTCGATACAGTGCATCACTCCATTCATCGGATGCTTCCCTATCGTTGTCTTCAAGAAATTCCCATTCTTTTGAATAGCCCCTAACATAAAGCCATTCCCCAACAATATCTATCTCCTCTGCCTGCAATTCCGATATTTTTTGAGAGCTGTTTTTGCCCCACTCTTTATAAAATATCATTCTGTCCCGGGAAACAAAATACACGCCTTCTGTGGCAAACGATGTGTCACAAACTTCTTCACTGCTCAGTTCCAAAGTTTCCGTTCTATTTGTATCCAAATTCATTCTTCCCGCAAAATACTTTTTACCGCAATAATAGGTAAAACAAATATACTTACCAATTATTTTATCAACGTAAATCCCATCTTTTCCCTTTGGCAAATTACTATGTTCCCACAGTTCCATCTGACTATGCAAGGTTCTTTTTCTGTTTCCTTGCCAGTCAAAAACCACGACCTCTATTTTACCATCTTTGCGAACGTCCATGGCGCATATTCCACCCATTTTCTCAGAGCCAAAGAAACTTATTTCATCCGAATCTGCATCTAAGGAAATCGGCGTTCTAGTTTGTCCATTTATGGACTGCCTTTCTATGATATTCGAATTATTTTCACACACAAATAGTGAATCGTTATATAAAATAATCGAACGTATCTCTTTTTGTGCATACACATCGCACAAAATATCAACTTTGCTATTCCTGTCAACCTTTCCAAACTGAAGCGTTCCTACTTCATTTCTTACCAAAACATAATATTGAGACTGCCAAACCGCAAAACCTCTTAATTTCTGTTTAGAAAGACGAAAGGAAAGAATTTCTTTGTTTCCGTCCTGATGCAAAATATAGTCACCTTTAGCATTTTTTCGTAAATAAAAATAATGCTTATCGCTGACTTGTGAATATTGTGTTGGATACTCAAACAACTGCATCTCTGCATAGCTGGTTTCATCCTGTTTCGCCAGTTTAAACAAATAACACACCGCACCACATAATATTAATATTAGTATTACAACACAACAAATAATTCGCTTTATTTTCATAATTGCCTCCCTCTATTTAAGAAAAAACTTTATATACTTTTCCGTATTTTTTACCGCACGTATATATCGAGGATTATCTTTTCTTGATGGATATATAGTCCAAACATATCTGTTTATATTTTTTCCTTTATTTTGTGAACGCAAATTATATGTCTTTTTTTCAAATACAGCATATGGATTATCTTTTTGATTCTTATGCAAATATTGGTTCTGTATTATCTTGTCTCCCTCCACATACCAGTCATTATGATATACTTTATTCCCATCCGAAAATAGTTGTCTGTTCGCTTTATTTTTTAGTTTTTTCTTATACACTTGTAATTCCATCATACAATAACTATGTGCCTCGAAATCTTGAACTGAATGAAAAAAGGCCCCAATCAAGATTGCTTTATTAATAGTCATCCTTCCTCGTGTTTTTCTATAAATTCGTCTTCTTAATTTTTTCAAAGCCTCCTTATTTTTCCCATGATACATATTTAAATTTGTAAATTTCTCTCCTGAAATCTTAATCTTTCCCTTCTGCGCAGCTTTTCTATCCGGCAATATAGTTCCAAATAATAAATATGTCTTCATTCGTTTTGAAAGTCTTACATTCCGTTCCTTTTGTACTTTTTGTAAAGCTTCTTCTGTAATATTCATATGTGTATATTTATATTTAACATAGTCGACTCCATAACCCTTAGGCTCTTTTCCCCAATGCCCACTCGGATCCACCATATTCACCCCATCATTCTCACAATAGGTATACAAATGCAGACTCAGCGGCTCATCACTTTCCCCGGTATAGGTATCTCTTGTGATAAATCTTCCTACTCCCGGCTCATAGTATCTTGCCCGCAGATAGACTTCCTCCGTCTCTTTATCGTAGTATTCCCCACAATAACGGTACGGGTTCTCATCCTTTTTCTCCGGTTTTACTTCGTTTCCAAAGGAATCATACTCATATGTCTTTGTGACATTTCCCGATTCATCCAAAAGCTGCACTACATTGCCGTGCATGTCTGTGACATAATACGTTTTCTCTGTATTCTCTCCTTTATCGGCATACACTAAATCATTTCCACGGATGTAACGTTTCTGTACGGCTCCTCCCTTTGACAGTTCCATCACCATCTGGTCTCCGTCCCAGACATAAATTGTTTTTTCTCCGTTTACCGTCTTTCCGGTACGAAGTCCTTCGGCATCATAAGTAAAGCTTACCTTATAGTTTTTCGTAAGCGTCTCGGTCAGCTGATTCAAAGCATTATAATGGTTTACTACGTTATCGTTCAATTGATTGTCTCCCAGCGTCACATCGACATCGATGTAAGACGTATCCTTTGCTTCTGCCGGAATTTCAGAGCGGTTCACGGTAGCAAGCTGGTTTCCGTTCTTATCATTTTTGTAAATCACCACATCGTTCTTCTCCGTGTCGGTATGCAGCGTATCGGTGCGGAGCAATTCGTCGTTTTTGTTGTACCGATAAGCGGTTGTCTTGTTTCCGATTGTCATCTGTTTCCGGTTATTGTTGGCGTCATAGGTGTAGGAAATATCTTCCCTTCCTGTTTTTGTTTCTCTGGTAATACGGCCAAGCATATCATAGGTGTAGGCTGCCGTTTTTTTCGTGCTCTTTCCCTTCTTATCCATAACGGTGGAAACTTCTTCTGCTTTCTGTCCGTTTTTGAGATAGGTACTGCTGTACTTGGAAACCACTCCTTTTCCCGTCTCGTTTGTCATAGAGGTTAAGCGGTTTTGGTAATCATAGCCATACGTGGTTTTCAGTCCGTTTGCCGCCTGTCTTTCACTAAGGCTTCCCTCCGTATCATAGGCATAAGAAACAGCCTGGTTTCCTTCGCTGTCTTTGACGGAAATCAGTCGGGAACTGCCATCATACTCATACGACAAAGAAAGTTTGGTATCCTCCCCTGCTTTTACGGAAAAAGTGGATTTGTTTCCATTACTGTCATAGGTATAATTCTTTATGACATCCTTATTTTTTGTCAGTTTGGTCGTTTCTTTTGTGACCTGGCCGGATACATCGCCATACACAAACTGTGTATCATCCTGTACTGCCACATCTCCATAGGCATTGTAGCGGTAAGTATGTACGGTTTCTTTTCCGGTCTTTTTCTCCTTTGCTGTCCTCTCGGTCAGCCGGTTTTTATTATCATATGTGTTTTTCAAAATATTTCCGTTTTTATCTACGGTTTTCGTCAGGTTGCTGTTGCAGTCGTAAGTATACGTTTCCGTTCTTCCTTCCGGGTCGGTATAAGAAACCAGACGGTTTTTCGTGTCATACACATACTTGGTTTCCCGGATGGTATCGGATTTCTTTTTCCCGGTTACCAATACGGCATATGTTTTACCGCCATAGGTAAAGGTAGCCTTACCGGCATCGTCTTTGGCATTTTCAACGGCCGCTACCGTTACCGTCAAAGGACCGGTCATGCCGGTAAACCGGCGCACCTTGTTGCCCTGCTCGTCATAAACATACTGGACATACTGTGCTTTTTCATTTTCCAGACTGCTTTTCACCTGAACGAGATTTCCCTGTTTATCATAAGTATACTCGATTTCTTTGTTCTTGTCACCCTCGATTTGCTCTTTTGTTTCCACGAGGTTGCCGGATTTATCATATTCGTTTACTACGGTCTGGTAACCGGCACTTCCGTCTGTCTTGTTCTGCGGAAGTTCTTCTTTGACCTTACGTCCCAAAAGGTCATACGTATATGCTGCCGCCACGTTCTCTTTGACACCGCGCGGACTGTATTCTTTTGTAACCTGTCCCTTACTGTCATAGACGGCTTTTGTTTTCTGGGTCTGCCAGTCGGTTTCCCCTTCTTTTCGACTCTTTGTCTCGGTTTCGGTTACATTTCCATTTTCATCGTAAGTATAAGAAACCTCTGTCTCATAAGACGGAAGCCATCTGCCATCCTGATATTTTTTCTGAATCGTGTTTTCTTTGACCGTTCTGCCAAAGTCATCATTTTCATACGTGGTAACGGTTTCCGTCTTATTTTTTCCCCGAAGATAACTAGTCGTCTGGGAAAGGTTGTTGCCTTCGGCATCCGTTGCGGTTTTTGTAATCGTTTCACTCAACACCGAATCATTAAACTGGTCGTAAAAATTTGCCGGGTCAACTTCTTCGGTATAAGAAGACGGATTGATTTCCTTTTCATAACCGGTGGTAATCGTCTGTGCCTCGTCTTTTTCGCCGGTTACTTCGGTCTCACTTTTACTGAAACGGAAGGAAGTGCAGTGAGCTTTATCCAGTTCTCCATTCATAAATTCGGCACTTCCAATCTCATTGCCGAGGTCGTCATAAAAGTTTTTGCTGCCGCTTAACAGTTCACTGCCTTTTCCGGTCATGTAAAAGTTTGCCACGGTTTCTCCGTTTTCATTGACAATAAATTTCTTTTCGTCCGGCTCAAATGTGTATGTTTTTTCTTCCAAAAGACGGGATGTTTCTTCTTTTTCTTCATCGACATTGTCTTCTGTCTCTTCGTTTTCGCTTCCGCCGTTGTCCTCGCTGCCATACTCATAGGTGCTTTCCGTCCAGGTGCCGGCCGCCTCATCTTTGCTTATCAGCGTGTTGCCAAAGCCGTCCTGAATACTGATATTGACCCGTCCGTAAGCATCGACGGTCATGGTTTTTAAGCCGTCCGCGGAGGTATATTCCTTATCTTTGGATTCATATGCGGTTCCCACGGCACGGATGGTTTCGGTTTCCTCGCCGGTTTCTTCATCATAGGAAGTTTTGGAGGTCTGTCCGTTTTCATCGGTGTAGGAAAGCTCGTTGCCAAAAGAATCATACGTTGTCTTTTCTTCCACATAACTCCGGTTATTGGATGGATTTTTCGCAGAAGTAAGCGTGACCTTCGTCTGGGTCTGCTGCCCCAGTGTATTGAAGGTGTAGTCATTCTGAATTACTTCTTTTTCGCCGTCCGTATCGTAGGAAGGATAAACTCTGCCCCGTGTTTCGTTGCCATGTTCATCGTAGGTAAAATCCGTTTTGGTAAGTGTCCGGTATGCACCGCCGTTTACACTTTTCTGCTCGGATATGCTGGCATAATCCACACCGTTTGCCGCCATCGTGCTTACCATGCGGTTTTTGGTCTTTGCCCCGCTGTATGATTCCTGAGTAAGCACCGGGCAGACAAAGGCACCGTCCGAATCCGGATATGTTCCTGCCGGATATGTATAGTTTGTCGTGTAAAGGTGTTCTTTTCCCTGATTCTTTTTCTGATAAGCGGCATTTGCTTTTTCAGTTAAAACGTTTCGGCAGCGGTCATAGGTATACCCTTGTTTTGTCGTAACCGCTTTGCCGCTCTTTCCATACGATTTGTCGGTTTCAAGCACCACAAGAGAACCATTGCCGTTATTATCATAAGAGGTTATGGTTTCTTCTTTTTCTTTGCCATAGTGAATCTCATTGGTAAGAAGTTTATTTTCATTATATACATAAAGGCTGACGTTTTTCTTGGTATCCTTTTTAAGCCTTAAAGTATCCGGGTTGATTTTGGATTTCTTATAGGTATAATCATAATACTTTTTGTTGGTTTTATATTTATTCGGATTAAAGCTGCTGACAACCGTTACCGTGCGGAGTCCGTCATTTCCGTACTGCCAGACTTCATAAGCGGTTTTCCAGTTGCCCTTATCGTCTTTTTCCCGCTCCCTGAAATCGTCATAGGAACGGAGTCCGTCGGTTCCTTTTTTCTGGAAATAGTCATACTTTGTACCATTTGATTTCTTTCCGGTTTTATTGTCTTTTTCATACTCTCTGGTGACATAAAACTGCTCCGTCACCACATCTCTCTTCTGTCCGGTTCCCCCTTCTTTTTCACCGCGCAGCGAGCAGGCACGGTACTCATAGTGGGTCTCACTGCCGTTTGCCTTACATTTTGTCAGAAGATAGCTCTGGTTGGTGGAAACACGCTGGGAAGCGATTCCCGCTCCGGAAGTATTCATCAGACGTTCCACGGTCCGGTAGGTATAGGTTTCCCGGCTTCCATCGACGGTTGCCGCCGTAAGCACAAAGCCGTTTAACACATCTCCGTGATGCGGGGTATATGTTTTTTCTTCCGTTTCATAAGTAATCGTTTTCTTGGTTACGCCGCCTGCCGCTTCTTTTCCCTGCACGTTGACGGTTTTCAGCACTTTGTCATCACCCTCTCCCTCGTAATGGAATACAATCTTTCGTCCGACAGAATCGGTAATGGCTGCTAGATGAATGGCATCGGTGTATGTATAGGTAATGGCATTGTCATGGGCGTCTTTTTGCAGCACAACAACACCGTCTTCGTTAAAATAGGTGCGAAGTCCGGTTTTATCACGAAGCAGGTAGGTACAGGAAATGCCATCCACCGTCTGCTTAAAATCCTCCAGTTTTAAATCTTCGTAAGAGTAGCCACTCAGTCCTTGGATTGCGTAAGTTTTTGCTGCCGCATCGGCGCTCGTTTCAATCCCAATCACACCGGCACTTCCATAGTGAAGATACGCGGGATTTTTTCCCCAGCCCTCTTCTTCTGCCAGTGTTACGGTTTCAATCCACGGAAGGTCATAGCGCCATCCGCTGGCAATCCCGTATACGTCATGCCCTTCCCGGCTGACAATCTTCGTCCGCTGGGTTTTGGTTTCAATCGCATCCTCCCCATCCTGTTCTACATTGCGGTGAGCCTCGCCCACTTCATAAGAAACTAAGAGGTCTTTTAACGCTTTTTTATGTTTGGATAACAGGGCACGGTTGACAAGGATTTTGTGCTCTTTTTTGTCTTGTGTCCGGTATTTAACCCATACCGTGTCGATTTCGAGTTTGTCTAAATATTCGACGGTTGCATGTCCGAGATTGGCTTCGTTGCTGTCATAGTAGCGGTTGAGCTCCAAGTCCATCCCGCCGGTTCCTTCTAAGGAAAGGTCGGTACGGGAAAGCATGAGCCGCCCGCTTGCCGTGTCGACACCGTCCGGGTTCTCTGCCTCTAACGGGGAACCGGCAAGATAGTTCTCATAGACGCCACGAAAAGTATCTCCATAGGCTGCCTCCACTGCTGTCTGATAAGTTTCTCCGGCAGCTTTGCTGATGGTGCTGCAGGAGAAAACTGCCACGCCACACAAAACTGCTGTTGTAATTCCATGAATCACTGCTCTTAAGTCTCTCATAAATTTAAACTCCTCTTCTTCCTGTTATGTCTTTTTTATTCCGGAACCTCGGTCGTTTCTGCCGCCTGCAGTTCCTCTTTCTTTACTACATCGGACCACTTACGATTGTCCGAGGCTTTTCCTTTTGCCCGAATCAGTTCCATCGCTTTTTTTCCGGTCTGTACCGACAGTTTTTCCGCCTTTTCCAAATCTTCTAAGCGGTAGCCTTCTTTCTGCATCTGGTACTTTATATTTTCATCAATTGTAAAAAACTCTTTTTCCAGCTGTTTATTTGTCTTTTCCCAGTCGTTTGTCTTCTTCTGTATTCTGGCTACTTCTTCTTTGTCGGTTTCATACAAGGCAGCATATACGTCTGCCACCTGTTGGTCATCTTTGGAAAGGGACCGGTAAAGCTTATCCCCCTGCCCCTTTGTAGAAGGCTCTTTCCTCTGCAGTAAAAATAATCCAGCGAAAACGCATAAAATTACTGCAGCCGCCACAAATATTATCTTTTTCCCACATTGCTTTTGTTTCATTGTTTTCTCCCTCCCTGTCTCTTATGACTGCTCTGTCATGGTATAAGCAATTTCCGTCTTACCATCTTTTTTTGCCTCTATCGGAATGGACTGATACGTTTCACAAGATTCACCACGCTCCAGACTTCCGGTTAATTTCCAGACCATTACACCTTTTTTCGGCTGGTATTTTAACAGCGTAACGCCCTCCGCGCCTTCTTTTAAATCATCTTCCTCAGCAAAAGAAGATGCGTTTTGAATCTCCAGTTCCTTTGGATTTACGGAAATCGTAACGACTTTACTTTGTCCTTTTTTTAAGTTTCCGGCGTTGATTTGCAATTCATAATGACTGCCCTGTCTGACTTCCATCTGTTTTTTGGTCGTCTGCACTTTGACGGTGTACTGTTCAACCACATCCAGTACACCAAAGCCTGTCATTTCACCACCTATGCTGTAAAGCTCATTGCCACAGGCCGCTAAAACAGACTCCTGTTTCTTCAGATTCATGGCAGATACTTCGCTCCACTCATCCAGATAAGCGTCGTATACATAAACGTCTTTTGTCTCACTTTCTTTTACCAGATAAATTTTACCGCGAATCACTACCGGTGCCGCAAAACGGTCAGAAACCGTATACGGACACACCGTTCCCGGCTCTTCCCATGTATTTTCTTCCGGCAGATACTCCTCAAAAAATAAACTTGATTCTTTCTCTTTCAAAACAAACACACGATTATCTACGGCTGCCGCTCCGAGAATCGTACTGGTTCCCGGCATAACGGTTGTTTCCCATGTATCTGTATTTAAGTCATAAACATCCACCCGGTCTGTAGCTCCTGCTTTTGAAAAAGCATATACTTTTTTGTCACAAACGGCTGTGGAAAGATTCGTTCTTCCCTCTTTCATGTCTGCCTTTTTCTGCCACTGCTTACTCTCTGTATGATATACATAGACATTTTTCAATGCTTTCGCATCTGTCTTTGTGCTTGTCTGTCCACCGATTACGTAAATATCTTTGCTATCTGCAATCATGGCTGCCTTGCAGATACCAGAGACATTTCCCGGATAATCCGGCAAACTCTCCCATGTTTTCTTTTCCGTATCAAATGCAGCAAAGGAGGAAAGTGAGCCGGTTTCATTCTCACCGCCAAGTACATATAATTTCTCACCTGTTGTTACGACCGATGCATTTTTACGTGATTTCTCCATCGGTGTCTGATAGACCCATTCCGACTGGCTTGCCGTGTTGTAAACCATACGTGAAGCTTCTCCGGTCAGCGTTTTATTTTCTCTTGCCGTAACGGTAAAGCCAAGTGTTTTTCTAACTGTGTCATTTGTATACAGATACTCATAACTTGTGCCGGTCACAATCGTTTCTCCGATTTTTCTGCTTCCATCGTAAATACAGACAACATATTCTTTGGCATGCTCGACCGGCTGCCATGTCAATGTATAACTGTCCTGTCCTTTTATCCCTGTCACTTCCGGAATGGCAAAACGTTTTTTCAAATGCAGCGTATAACTGCCGATTGCTTTGTTTTTTGTACTAACCTTTATGTAACGTCTTTTGTTGTAACTACCCACAAAGGAAAAGTTTTTGTTTGTTCCGGTATTATCCGCATAGCCAACCCGCTCTTTACTCTCGTCATACATGGTTGCCTGCGTATCCATGGCAGAATCGGTATATACCTCATACGCAATGCCCGGTTTCGTGTCAAAGTAGAAATAGTTTTCCTGACCTTCTTTGATAATGTCTCTGGTAATTGGCTCATTTTCCTTTAACTGAACAGCTCCATCAAATCCTACTACTTCATAATTCACGGTAAAATACGGATTTCTGTCTAATTCCGCCTGATATGTGCGATTTGTATTTTCTGCAACCAGACTGGCACCATAATTATTCTCTCCCTGATGCCATCCTTTCACAAGTGCTGTCACATCCAGTGAATAACTTCTTTTTTTCTGGATGCCGGTCTTGGCTGCTGCCTCTGCCTCATAAGCCGGACGGTTGTTGAACGTCAGCTTTTTCGCAGACCATTTATCTTTTACTTTGTGCACAGAAATATCAAATGTTTTTCCTGCTCCCATTTTTAATGTCTTTTTATTTTTGATATGTAACGCTGCACTTCGTATCTGTGCATTCGGCTTTTTCAAATCCGCTATCGCTGACATCTGAACAAATCCAATACATTTATTCGCCTGTAAAAGCAGTGATTTATCATAGGTAAATGTTCCATTTGGTGCTCCACTATAGGCTGCTCCTACTTTTACATTTCTGCTGTGTTTATCCGTCAGATAACTGGTTCGCATCTCCATTGGGAATTTTCTCTTTTTACTGTTCCACCATTTCTTTGACGGCGTCACGGTAAGTGTCTTTTTCTTCTTGTTATATTTGACTTTTACTTTAGAAGTAGAAACTCCGTTTGCATCGGTTACAATTGTATGCAGACGCTGGTATTTTTTCTTGCCCTTTTTCGTTTTGAAATATACCTGTTTTCCCTTTACCTTGATTTTCATTTTTTCTGCATTAATTTTGAACGTCCACTTCTTTGCCTTCTGCTTTTTCGACACGGTAATGACTTCCTGTACACGTTCCGGGAAAATGTTATAGGTGATGCTTGTGTTTTTTAACACTTTGGAGTAAGAAACAATATTTTGGTTTAATACATCGGTTTGTTTGGTTTTCTTGGGATTGCTGATTCTTACATTTGCTGATTTGACTTTTTCCCCTTTCAAAGCCCACGATATAGAATTGGAACCACGTTTTAGGGTAATCACCGATTTTTTATTGGATTTTTTTGATACTTGAATGGTTAAATCCGTAGATTTTGTCTGATATTTTTTCTTTCCCACTTTTTTCATTGTTGTATCAATTTCTTTCCATACGCCCTTCTTTTTATAGTGAACCGGCATCGAATACGCGACTGCCGTAAAACTTCCATCGGATAATACAAACTGCTTAAGGAACCGGTTTCTTTTATTGATTAGCTCCTTGGTAATCTTCGCGTTGACTGATACGGTATCCGCTTTTACCTCTTTCCATGCTGCCCCCGGTAAATGCACTCCCGATAGCAGCAGTGCCGCCGCGGCCGCTCCGCCAACAATTTGTTTGCATTTTCTTTCTGTTATTTTCATAATTAAACTCTCCTCTCTATTTATTCGTTCATTTTTTTATTATAATAGAGAAAAGTTTATTTGAAAAGGAACAGTAGCTCCATTTTCAGGAACTACTGGTAATGTTTTTGCATGATTTTGTCGAAAAATTACATTTTTTCTGCAAGCTCCATAATCCACTCTTTTTTCGGAATAACTGCCAGCCAATCCTTTGGAAGAGCGTCCATCCCATAATAAAGTCCTGCTAATCCTCCTGCTACAGCTCCAACCGTATCGGTATCATCTCCCAGATTCACCGCCTTTAACACACACTCTTTGTAACTCGTTGTATTTAGGAAGCACCACAGAGCAGCCTCCAAAGTGTCAACTACGTAGCCGCTGCTTTTTATCTCATTTTCCTCTAACATTTTAAATTTCTGCAAATCCCACAAACGTGAATAGTGCTGCATTTCTTCTAATACATTTTCATCACAGAAAGAATCTAAATATTGCTTGCATTTATGGATGCTTGACTCCACTGTGTCAAATTTATCGCCGGTGCCATAAACCATATCCGCTATTACCTTAGAATAAATCAGACACCCCAATTTGCTTCTCATATGTGCGTGGGTTAAGGCAGACAAATTGTAAATGATTTCAGCCCCGCTCATTTCATCACCGGCAAGAGCTGCACTATAATAAAGCGCTGCCGGAAGTATCCGCATCAGCGAGCCATTTCCATTATTAAACTCTCCCTTTTCTCCACACAAAAGAGGTTCTGTTCCTCTGCCGTAATTCATAATTGCTTTGCAGGTAGAGATACCACAATCAAAATTTTCCTGATACGGTGTGTAATCACCATATAAAATCCAATTACTAAATTTGTCCATCAACCGTTTGTAATCCGGCTGTGCTGCTTCTATCTCTCCCAGCCACTCCATCGTTGCAACTGCCATACTGGAATCATCTGACCATGTACCGGCCGGCTGATTATGTGTTCCATATCCTATCATGTCCGTTACCGGAGTTTCTTTCAATTCGTCACGGGACACAAACTCCACCGGAACCCCCAGTGCATCTCCGATGACCAAGCCCATTATGGAGGCTGCATATTTCTTTTTTAATTGGTTCATTTTATATCACCCCTATCAATACAATAAGTCCTGCCACCGCAAAAGCAAGAACCAAATACATTATGGTAGCCAGTCCTCGTTTTATCAAATTTTTCTTCCACGGGTCAGTATAGTTGACGCCTTCCATTCCTTCAATAAGCCATATTTTACTATGTCCTACCCATAAGCACTTTCACAATTTCACCTATATTCTCTATGATATAATCTAGTTTTTCGCATTCTTTTTCAACGCTCTGATACTTTGCAAATCCCTGACGTACCCAAATCGTTTTCATACCGAGCTGCCTTGCCGGAACAATATCATTTTCAAGTCTGTCTCCGACCATTATTGCATTTTGTGGATTACAGCCAGCCTGCTCAAGCGCCAACCTAAAGATTCTCAAATCCGGCTTTTCATACCCCGCTTCTGCGGAAGCTGTGATAACATCAAAATAATGCAAAACTCCCCAATTATGTAATCTCTTTTTTGTCCCCGCTAATTGATTTGCAATAATGCCCAATTTATATTTGCCTGACAAAGCTTTTAGCACATCTTCTGTTCCTAAATAAAGTTTTTCTAAACTACTGTCCCATTCCGGCAAAGTGACTCCGTAAGCCTGTGCCGCCTGTTTTATCGGTGTAGGACTTACTTTTGCCGCTTGATGCACTTTTCCCATAAACTCATCACGTTCCAACCCCTTCGCACTTATCACATAGTTACATCTGCTTTCATAAACATCCGATTCATCAACCAGTGTTGAACCTACATCTAAAAACACCCATTTTAACTCACTCATCCATACCCGCCTCCTATTTCTTGAAATATTTCACCTCAAATCCACTAGGCAATTGACTGAAAATTCAAAATTCGCTCTAGCAGTCAACCTTTTTCGCTGTCTTCGTTGACTGCTTTTAAGCTTTTTCTCAATCAGGTCAACCTTTTCGCCCTTCTTCGTTGACTTGAATCCCCAATATTGAAAAACCAGTCAACCATGATGTATGATTGGGATGACTTATTTGACAAAAACTTGTTTTTAGGTCAACTTTCTCGCAAATATCGTTGACTTATTTTACGTCTTTTGAAATAGCAGTCATCCCATCCCCAAATTCTACTTACTCGCCTTTATAAAATTCACGAATCTTATCCATCCGCGCGGTCATTCCGACGAAAAGCCGGTCAACAATTGTAATGGCTGCCATGGATTCTACCACAACAACTGCACGAGGCATAATCACCGGGTCATGGCGGCCTTTAATCTCGATTTCGACATTTTCGCCGTCGCGGTTTACGGTTTCCTGCGGCTGGAAAATCGAAGGCGTTGGCTTGAATGCAGCGCGAAGCACAATGTCATCACCGTCGCTCATGCCACCTAAAATTCCACCGGCAAAATTCGTATGTTTTTTCACCCTGCCGTCCGCTCCCATATAGAAACCGTCATTATTTTCGGAACCACATTTATCGGCAACAGCGAAACCGGCGCCGATTTCAACACCTTTTACCGCACCAATGGAGAAAATCGATGCGGACAGCATAGCATCTAACTTGCCAAAAACCGGCTCTCCGATTCCTGCCGGCATGCCGCTGATTACACATTCAATCATACCACCAACGGAATCATGTGCCTCCATTTTTTCTGCCAGATAATCTTCAGCAAGAGAAGACTTTTCCAAATCCGGCATGCGCAGCGGACTCTTTTCAATATTATCCAAAGACATCTTTTCTTCCTCGCATACAAATGGTCCAATCTGCTTTGTGTAGGCAGTTACGGTAATTCCAAGCTCGCTTAGAATTTTCATGGCAATGGCACCCGCTGCCACACGGCCAATGGTCTCACGTCCGGAGGAACGTCCACCGCCTCGGTAGTCACGGAATCCGTACTTGGCATCAAACGTGAAATCCGCATGACCCGGGCGAAATACGTTTGCAATGTTAGAATAATCACCGGATTTCTGCGAGGTATTCACGACAACCATGGAAATCGGTGTTCCGGTTGTCTTTCCTTCAAATACACCGGACATAATTTTTACTTTATCGCCTTCTTTGCGGGGCGTCGAATATTTCGTCTCGCCCGGTTTTCTTCTGTCGAGACATTTTTGTATATCTTCTTCGGAAAGGGAAATGCCTGCCGGCGCACCATCCACAACAACTCCTACCCCCTCGCCATGAGATTCTCCCCATGTCGATACGCGAAACACTTCTCCCCATATTGAACCTGCCATACGACAAACACTTCCTTTCTCTACATTTCTTCATTGAACTTTTCTGCGTTCTATTGTATAATAATTTTACAACAATTGAAAGGAGATTTTTATGTTTAGTCAGTTTTTTGGTCAATATTTATTAGATAACCAGAAAATCACCGCTGAGCAATTTTCCTCCTGCATGAAATACATTAAAGACAATCGCGTCAAACTGGGGTTAATTGCAGAGAACGAGGGGTTATTAACTCGCAATCAAGCGAATGAATTGAATTATTTGCAAATGCAGACAGACAAACGTTTTGGTGATTTGGCTGTGGAGAAGGGTTACTTAACGGAAGCAGATGTGAATTATCTGCTTGGTCGCCAGGGAAATCCGTACCTGATTTTCATTCAGGGGCTGGAAGAAAACGGCATTATGAGCCGCGAAGAAATTGAGACAGCTCTTGATGCATTCCAAAAGGAGAATGGTTTCTCCGATGAGATTTTAAAAGCGATTCAGGATGGTAATATCGAAGGTATGATTCCTGCATTTGTTGATGCGAAAGATTCTCGTTACCAGTCGTTGATTGGTCTTACATTAAGAAATATTGTACGTTTTGTAAGTTCTTACATACGCATTGAGAAGGGACAGTTTGTCACCTCCCACAGTGCAAAGTATATTGCTTACCAGCATACAACCGGTGATTATGATGGTTTTCTTGGTTTCACCTGTGATGATGACAGCATTTTAGCGCTTGCCGACGGTTACGCAAAAGAAACTTTTGATACGGTCGATGAAGACGCTTTGGATTCGGTTTGTGAATTTACAAACTGTGTCAACGGACTGTATGCTACTGAATTAAGTTATCAGGATACAACCATCGATATGCAGCCGCCGGAATTTAAATTTGATTCATCCATTGATGGAGAAGGCGAGTTCTATGTATTGCCGGTTTACATTGACGGCAAACATTCAGACCTTATTGTAAAATTAGGCTAGATAAAGGAGATTGGAACTATGGCAAAAATATTGATTGTTGACGATTCCCGTACGTCACGTCGTATGCTTCGCAACATTCTCGTCGAGAATGGACACGAAGTCATCGGGGAAGCAGAGAATGGTCAGATTGGATTTGAAAAGTATATTGAATTAAAACCGGATATTGTAACACTGGATATCACGATGCCGGTTCTGGACGGTCTTGGTGCATTGGAGAAAATCATTGCTTATGATGAAAATGCACACGCAGTAATGGTTACTGCTGCCGGACAAAAAAACAAAATGGTGGATGCCATTAAATTAGGCGCAAACGAATTTGTTCAGAAGCCTTTTGAGCCGGACCAGATTTTGAGCGTCATAGGAAACATTACAAAATAATAACTATTCAGGACACAAGGTGTAGAAATGAATGAAACGTCGTGCTTGCACGTAAGAATCATTCATTCCTACACCTTGTGTTCGAATAGGGCTCTCCACCTCAAAATGAGCATTTTTAGCCTTGTCAAAGGCGATATAGAACACGAAGTGTTCGAAATGCGAATTGATAGGTGGAGAAGTCCTGAATAGTTATTATTTAGCTAATTTTAAATCTCAACTTTTTACTTGTTTCTCCGATTGATACCAGTTTCTTACCAGCCACACAGATATGGCGGCAACGAATGCGAGTACAACCATATACACAATCTTAGCGACAAGTGCCGGTGCATAAGTATTTAAAATCACGTCGGTAAACCGGATAAATACATACACAATGATTGGCGTAAGCCATGCGGCAAGTCTCTTCTTTTCCAAGTAATTCTTTCCAACCAAAAAGGCAACGCCCATGTAAACAAGTACTACTAAAATGTTGCGGACGGCGTCCAGATATAACGATGCGGTAGATGTCGATAAAATACTCGCTTTTGCCATATCCGTCCCGGTAAATGCTCCTACGTTAATCCGTATCGCATAATAAAGCTGGAATCCGTAAGTAAGAAGCGCAGCTCCAAGACCAAAACCAAGTCCTACCGTTGTTGAGCGGTATAAAGAACGCTGCTTGGTGTTTGTCAAATAAACACCCCAGTACAATCCTGCTGCAACAAAAATACTGCCGGCAAGCGCTTCTACAAAAGCAACCACAACCGCATTTCCACCGGTCGCATTTAAAACATCACGCATTTTCGTAAGTGCAAGAAGTCCTAAGAAACTGTAGATAATTTCCTGCCAGAAATATCCCATGATTCCGTAACCAATGGCTCCGAGCATTCCACGCTCCACTTTACTGGACTGTTTCCATAAGATATAAAAAGGAATCAAAACGGCAATCAGTGGCAGCAAAATTGCCATCACATAGCCCATCATTTGTCCTGTTGATACCATAGTTTCCTCCTTCTCAGTGAGTCTCTCTTTTGTTAGAATCCAACACGAATTCTCGTAATAAATGTATCAAACTGAGAAATGGTTTCGTTAAATTCTTTTTCTGTCATGGTTCCTGTCAAAAAGCCAAATTCATCTGCAATTCCACCATCTACTGGTGTAACCTCTTCAAACAAATCTTCTGCTTTTGCTTTTTCACTTGCGCCGATGCGGACGAAGAAACGGTTTTTCATTTCATCCATCGGAGCAACTTCCTGTTTTTCATCTTCCCAGATTGTCATCACATTGACATTCATATGTTTTACTGCATCAACCACATCCGATACAACTGCGCTTGCTGTTGCCTCTTTTCCGGCACCTTTACCATAAAACATAACATCACCAAGCATGTTTCCTGTCACACAGATTGCATTAAACACATCATTCACTGCGTACAGCGGATTGTCTGCCTGAATCATCTGTGGTGCAACCATTGCATACAATTTATTTCCTTCTTTACGGCTTGTGCCAAAGATTTTAATAGCAGCGCCAAGGGCTTTTGCATATTTGAAATCTTCTGCCGTAATTTTGGTAATTCCTTCGGTATAAATATCCTCGTAATCCACCTGCTGTCCGTATGCTAAAGAAGTCAAAATCGCAATCTTACGGCAGGCATCATATCCTTCCACATCTGCGGTCGGGTCTTTTTCTGCATAGCCAAGTTCCTGTGCCTCTTTCAAAACGTCGGCAAAATCAGAACCTTCCTGTGCCATCTTCGTAAGGATATAGTTTGTCGTTCCATTTAAAATACCATTAATCTGCTCGATTCGGTCAGCAGTCAGACTCTGGTTTAACGGTCTGATAATCGGAATACCACCGCCGACACTCGCCTCAAACAAGAAGTTTACCGTCTTGCTCTTTGCGATGTGCACAAGCTCTGCTCCATAAGCAGCCACCAATTCTTTATTGGATGTACATACACTTTTTCCGGCTAACAAAGATTTTTTCACAAATTCATAAGCCGGTTTCGTTCCGCCCATGGTCTCTACAACAATATCCACTTCCGGGTCTTCTAAGATAACATTAAAATCATGTACTACTTTGGACTGAATCGGGTCGTCCGGGAAATCACGAAGGTCTAATACATATTTCACTTCAACTTCCTGTCCGGCTCTCTTTGCAATAATTTTTGCATTTGTCTGAATCACCTTAACAACACCGGAACCAACCGTTCCATAACCTAACACTGCAATTCGAATCATTTTTTCCTCCATTTCCAAATCAAAAGTCTTACTCTTCGTTAGACTCTTCACTTTTGCTTTTCAACACTTTATCAACTTCCTGCCATTCTTCTTTTGTGAGAAGGCTTCCCGGATTAATACTAAGAATCAACCGTCCCTTGTGGTTTACCACAAAGTCGGCATACGCCGTCTTTTTCGTGTGCACAAGTGCCGGGAAATCCTGTATTTCATCGCCATCCGCCTGAATAATATTCGAAACACCATCCACTAAAACGGCTGCTTTCCCCTGCGGCAGCTGAAACACCAGATACTTGGTCTCCCCTGTTACGGGCACCGGCGGCAGAACCAGTTTCTTTTTCAGATTTAACAAAGGAACCCACTCATCACGGATTGAAACAATGCCTAAAAAGCCATCGGAAAGCCCGGGCTCCTTTGCATATTCCACGTAATTTTCAATCCCCTGTATCTCGGAAACATCTGCTCCGTATTCTTTGCCACTCAAAAAAAATGTAACGACTTCTTTCATACCTTATCCCCTTCTAACTGTTAATCCATTTCAAATAGGCATTCATAAACATGTCAATATCACCATCTAATACCGCAGAAACATTTCCGGTCTCTGCATTGGTCCGATGGTCTTTTACCATCGTGTACGGCTGCATAACATAAGAGCGAATCTGACTGCCCCAGCCAATTTCTTTGACTTCACCACGGATATCGGATTCTTTTGCAAGATTTTCCTGTTCACGCAAAATCAAAAGTTTCGCTTTGAGCATCTGCATCGCTTTATCCTTATTCATATGCTGTGAACGCTCATTCTGACATTGTACCACAATACCCGTTGGAAAATGGGTAATTCGGATTGCCGATGACGTTTTGTTGATATGCTGTCCACCGGCACCACTTGAACGGTACGTGTCAATTCGGATATCATCATCTGCGATTTCAATATCAATATCCTGCTTAATATCCGGCATGACGTCACATGACACAAACGAAGTCTGTCGTTTTCCCGCCGCATTAAACGGTGAGATACGCACCAGACGATGAACGCCGTGCTCACTCTTTAAATAACCATAAGCATTATCTCCCTGAATTTCCAATGTGACGGATTTCAGTCCCGCCTCATCACCATCCAGTGAGTCTAAAACTTCTACGCTAAAGCCGCGTTTGTCTGCCCATTTCTCATACATACGGCACAACATACTTGCCCAATCGCAGCTCTCTGTGCCACCGGCTCCTGCATGCAGGGTAAGAATCGCATTCTCGGCATCATGCTCACCGGTAAGCATCGTTGTAATTCGTAAATCTTCAAATTCCTTCTGGAATTGCACAAACTCATTTTCAACTTCCGGAACCAGTGACTCATCCGCCTCTTCATTCCCCATCTCAATCAGCGTCATAATATCGTCATACGCCATGCTGAGTGCATCGGCACGTTCAACAATACTCTTTAAGTCCTTTAATTCCTTCATATCCGCACTTGCCTTCTCGGCATCGTCCCAAAAGTCAGGTGCTTCCATATTTCTCTCAAGTTCTTCAATCCTTAACTTTTTCTCTGCTAAGTTAAAGTGAATCCCTTACTTCCAGAAGTGGTTTTTCAAAACTGCTCAGTTCGATTCGGATGTTATCCAATTCAACCACAAAATCACCACCTTAATTTTTTTATGCAAACGCAGTCATTCACTGCTTATCTGCCACAGCAATATTTGTATTTTTTACCGGAACCACATGGGCACGGTGCATTTCGGCTGATTTTTTCCGATTTACGGACAATCGGTGCATTTGCCGAATCATCTTTATTGGTACCTGTCACTTCAGCAACCTGCTCACGCTCAACCTTCTGCTCAATGCGGACATGCATCAGCATCTTAACCGTCTCTTCACGAATGGACTCCGTCATATCGTTGAACATATCATAGCCCTGTAAACGATACTCGACAACCGGGTCTCTCTGTCCAAATGCCTGAAGTCCGATTCCCTGACGAAGCTGATCCATATCGTCAATGTGATCCATCCAGCGGCTGTCCGTTACTTTCAAAATAATGACACGCTCAATCTCACGAATCTGCTCCGGCTCCGGAAATTCTGCTTCTTTTGTCTCATACAGACGAAGAGCCTCTTCTTTCAAATTCTGAATCAATTCCTGTTTTGAACCGCAGCCCTCACCGGTAACCGGTTTAACCGGAATCATCGGAATGAGAATTTCATTCAACTCCTTCAAATTCCACTCGGAAGGTCCCTGGTCATCGCCAATTACCATATTGACATATTTTTCAACCAGTTCATCAATCATGCTGATAATGGTATCACGCATGTCATCGCCATCGAGTACCTTGCGGCGCTCTGCATAAATAATCTCACGCTGCTCGTTATTAATCTGGTCATATTCCAACAAATTTTTACGGATTCCGTAGTTGTTGCTCTCAATCTTCTTCTGTGCACGCTCAATTGCTTTATTCAGCATCTTGTGCTGAATCTGCTCGCCTTCCGGCATACCAAGCGAATTAAACATCTGCATCAGATTCTGGGAACCGAACAAACGCATCAAATCATCTTCCAATGAAATGTAGAATTTCGATTCACCAGGGTCACCCTGACGTCCGGCACGACCACGCAGCTGATTATCAATTCGACGGGATTCATGACGTTCCGTACCAATAATTTTCAAACCGCCGAGTTCGGTTACGCCCTCGCCCAGTTTAATATCCGTACCACGTCCGGCCATGTTCGTCGCAATCGTAACTGCACCAATCTGACCGGCATCTGCGATAATCTCTGCCTCAAGTTCATGGAACTTCGCATTCAATACTTTATGTGGAATTCCGCGCTTTTTCAGCAACTGTGACAATTCTTCCGAAGCGTCAATCGTAATCGTACCAACAAGTACCGGCTGGCCTTTTTCATGACTTGCCACAATATCTTCAACAATTGCATTCAATTTCTCGCGTTTTGTTTTATATACGGAATCGTTGTGGTCAATACGTTTTACCGGCAGGTTTGTCGGCACTTCAACAACGTCCATGCCGTAAATCTCACGGAACTCTTTTTCCTCTGTGAGAGCGGTACCGGTCATACCACATTTCTTATCATATTTGTTAAAGAAGTTCTGGAATGTAATTGTGGCAAGAGTTTTACTCTCTCTCTTCACTTTTACATGCTCTTTTGCTTCAATTGCCTGATGTAAACCGTCCGAATAACGTCTTCCCGGCATGATACGTCCGGTAAATTCGTCTACGATAAGTACCTGGTCATCTTTTACCACATAATCCTTATCAAGGTGCATCAACGCATGTGCACGAAGTGATAAGTTTACGCAGTGCTGAATCTCTAAGTTTTCCGGGTCGGCTAAGTTTTCCAAATGGAAGAAACGCTCTACCTTTTTGATACCCTGCTCGGTAAGATTTACTGTCTTTTCCTTTTCGTTTGCAACATAGTCACCGGTTTCGTTATTATCTTCTTTCATGATAATGTCCATCTTGGACAATTCTTTTTCAGTACCTTTTTTCAACTGGCGCACTAAATTATCACACGCCTCGTAAATCTTTGTCGATTTTCCGCTGGAACCGGAAATAATAAGTGGTGTTCTCGCCTCGTCAATCAATACCGAGTCAACCTCATCGACAATGGCATAGTGTAAATCTCGCTGTACTAACTGCTCTTTGTAAATAACCATGTTATCACGCAGGTAATCAAATCCCAGTTCGTTATTTGTCGCATATGTAATATCACAGTTATATGCTTCTCTTCTCTCGTCATTGTCCATGCTGTTCAAAATAACACCAACTGTCAGACCAAGAAATTCATGAATCTGACCCATCCACTCCGCATCACGCTTTGCCAGATAGTCGTTTACTGTTACGATATGAACACCTTTTCCTTCGAGCGCATTCAGATAAGCCGGGAGAGTAGATACGAGCGTTTTACCTTCACCGGTACGCATCTCTGTAATACGTCCCTGATGTAAAATGACACCGCCAATCAATTGCACACGAAAATGTCTCAATCCGATAGTTCTCTTAGAAGCCTCACGTACAACCGCATACGCTTCCGGTAAAATGTCATCCAAAGTTTCTTTATCTGCTAAACGTTTCTTAAACTCCGCCGTTTTGCCACGAAGTTCTTCATCAGATAACTTCTCCATTTCTGGTTCAAGTGATTCAATTTTGTCAACAATCGGAATCACACGTTTCACTTCACGTTCACTATGTGTTCCTATAACCTTACTAAATAATCCCATTTTGTCACTCTCCAATTATTTTTTTAGCATTTTCTCGCTACTACATGCCATACATCCTAACAAGAGACGTTACTGTCTCAATATGGTATTTTATCATTAGTCGGGGGAGAATGCAACCTTTTCTATTTCTTTTCAGGGTTTGTCTTTGTTTGTGACAGATGTTCGCTTAATTTTTTCAGTTTCCGTAATTTAGAAGAAATGCTTTGCGTCTTGTGGGCGCTTTCGCTTGTTGAGCGCGTAACGGTATGGGCACTGAAACTACCAGTGGTCTACGCTCCGCTTCGGTCGTTGCAGAACAGAAGTCCACTGGACTTCTTGCAACACATACCGACGTACTCAAAACCCACAATCCACAAAGCATTTCTTCTAAATTACTGGAATCTCGAGCAACTTTAAGCAAAAATCTGACAACAAATAAAATTAAAACCCGAAAAGAATAGAAAAATACATTTTTAGGAAGAGATTCTTCCCTTTTCCCGTTTCTTCTCTTCCTTTTTCGCGAAAAGTAAAATCACCCCCGGGGGAAGCTATATTTGCGAAGCAAATATCCCGCTTACCCCGGGGGTGATTATTATTTTTCATTTAGAATTCCGGCTCAATTAAACCGTATGTATTGTCTTTTCTCTTATAAACAACATTTACTTCGTCGGTTTCCGAGTTGCGGAAAACGAAGAATGTGTGTCCGAGAAGTTCCATCTGTACGCAGGCTTCTTCCGGATCCATCGGTTTCATCGCAAATTTTTTAGAACGGATGATAGAAATTTCTTCTTCATCATATGTGTCCTCATCAACAAATCCTTTGCTAAACTGTGCTACGTTCTGCTCTTTCTGAATCAGCTTGTTCTTATATTTACGAAGCTGGCGTTCGATAACTTCTTCCACCAAATCAATCGATACATACATATCGGTGCTTGTTTCTTCTGCACGGATAATGGTTCCTTTCATCGGTACCGTAACTTCAATTTTCTGACGATTCTTTTCTGTGCTCAATGTAACATGAACTTCTGTTGAATCATTGAAATACCGCTCGAGTTTTCCAATCTTCTCCTCAACTGCTGCACGCAATCCTTCCGTTATGTCAATGTTTTTTCCACTTATTACTAAGTTCATACTAATCAGCTCCTTTGCCCATAAGTTTCAAGATGTCCATTGGCTCATCTCGTAATCATATTATACAACAAAAACCTCTGTTCGGCAACATAAAAATCCATAAATCAGATAAACATTTTAACCTTGTGCCATCAAGTTGTCATACAATTAGTTAACTTGTCTTATAGTCAAAAACATGCTACATAAGTCTACTTAAATTGTTGACAATGTTTATAACTTTGTTCACAACTAACAAATATCGCAATTTCGTTGTTTTAATTGTTGATAAATAACGCCTGCACACATGACTACAATTGTCTGCGTACAGGCGTTCGTTTTCGAGTTGTATGACTTCTTAGATTTAACCAAGAACTCGTCTCGCACAATATGGTTTACGATAATACATATTACTTGTCTTAATTCCGGTACGTGGGTTACTTGCGTGTACAACCCTGCCGCCGCCGATGCAAAGTGCAACGTGGTTGACATGTCCACCACTTGCATAGAAAATCAAGTCACCGGCTCTTGCGCTGGATGGGCTGATTTTCTTACCCACTCCCGACTGTGCGCCGGAAGTACGTGGCAAACTGATACCGAATTTCTTAAATACTGACATGGTAAATCCGGAACAGTCCGTACCATGAGTCAAACTGGAACCACCGTAGACATATGGGTTTCCAACAAATTTCAAAGCGTAAGAAGCAATTGCAGAACCGTCACCGCTTCCCAATGTGCTGCCGCCATCGGACGATGAGGAACCACCGCTTGCACCACCGGAACCATTGCTGGATCCACCGGAGCTGCTGTTTCCACCTGCGCCACCGGAACCGTTACTGGAGCCGCCGGAACTTCCTTTCGCACCACCGCCGCCATTACTGGAGGATGCACTGCTTGATTTATGACTTCCACCGCCACCATTCGAAGAACTCTTTCCTGAGCTTGATGACGATTTATGACTTGAGCTGCTTGAAGAACTGCTGCTTGACGAACTATTTCCTGAATTCGATGAAGACTTCGCCGGACGTTCACTTTCTGCCGCCGCTGCCTCTGCTGCCGCTTTTCTTCTCTCTTCTTCGCGTTCTTCCTCAATCGATACAGCCTTTTCAAACTGAACCGAGATTTTTACATAATCATCTCTGACATAACCGGTTGTATCACCATCGACACGAACCTTTACCCAGCCGGATTGATGTTTAAGCACTTCATAACTTTCATCGCCGGCCAAAAGGTCAAGAATCTTACTCGATTCACTTTCTTTCTCGCGGACACGAAGCGTCTCCGTGGTAACTGTCGCCCACTTCGTACCAAACTGGTCTATCAGTTTTTCTGCACTGTAGCCGATTGCCAAATAATCTTTCATAATATAACCGGAAACCGAACCGGACTTAATGTATACCCAGTCCCCTTCCGTCTTAGCAATCGTAGCTGCGCTTCCGCGGTATAATTTACCGACAATTTCTGAATCGGTATTTGGTTTCTTACGAATATTTACATAATCCGCCGCAATGGAAATACCAACATTGGCATATTCCGATTCCGGTTTTGGTGTCGCCGTCGCTGTCGCTTCTTTCGTCGGCTCCGGTGTTGCATTCGAGACAGCAGAACCACTTACTGCGCTTGTCCCATTATTGGTGTTACCCGGCATATCCTCAAACGCTACAATTGCTTCCGGATTTGACTGTGTTGCACCAACCTGAATCGTACAGTACTGGTCTAACATATAAGCCATACCGGCAAGTTCCGTCTCAGAACCCATCGTAGTTGAAGATGAAACCATATACTTGCCAAATATTCCAAAGGATAAAACAAGTCCTGCCCCCAACGCACATTTCACAAGCCTTGTGTGTTGCATACTTTTCTTCCCTCCATTGTCACTCATCTGCCGGCCACAAACTCATCCGGCATTCTAAATGTTACAAATTTGTTAAATACTTGTTTCAGTATAACAACTCTGTCCGCATCTGTCAACCTTTGTAAACTCATTGTTTCTACTAATTTTTACCACAATTTTACCGAAAAAATTAATTTTACATTTATTCTACAGGATTCGACTATTTATTTCGCAACAATCGCCTCAATCTCAATCAGAACATCTTTTGGCAGTCTTGCCACTTCCACGCAGGAACGTGCCGGGCAGTCTCCCGTAAAAAAGCGGGAATAAATTTCATTTACCTTGGCAAAATCATTCATATCTTTAATGAATACAACTGTTTTAATCGTGTCCTCAATTTTTGCACCACTTGCTTCAATCAGCGCCTTCAGATTACCGATTGCCTGCTCCGCCTGTTTTTCAATACCGCCTTCAACCAATTCACCGGTCTCCGGAATAATCGGGATCACACCTGATGTAAATACAAGACCATTTACCTCTACTGCCTGAGAATAAGGACCAATTGCTGCCGGTGCCTTATCTGTTGAAATAATTTTCTTCATATAAAAACACAACCTTTCTATTCATTGTTTTCATAGCTGATATTACCACATTTTCAAAAAAAATTCACTAGTTTTTTTCGGGTAAGGGTAGTATAATGAAACTGTTTGAACGAAGGGAGGAAATCGTATGTATTCCTATCATGATAGAGTATCTTACAGCAGAATTGATAAGGATGGACTGCTCGGTGTCTCCGACACTGTAAATGCAATGCAGGACTGCTGCCTGTTTCATAGCGAGGACGTTGGACATTCTGCCTTAGATTTATTAAAGAAAAACCGCGCTTGGTTAGTAAGCGCATGGCACGTTGTATTCAAACGCCGTCCGGTTATGGGCGAGCGTTTCACGGTGCATACATGGCCGTATCAGTTTAAAGGCATTTTCGGATGTCGTAATTTTTTAATGGAAACGCCGGACAAAGAGGTTCTTGCCTACGCCGATTCAAGATGGTTTTATTTTGACCCGTCTACCGGTCAGCCAACAAAAATTGATGACAGTGAAAAGGCCGCCTATCCGACAGAACCTGCTTACGACATGGAATATTCTTCCAGAAAGGTAAAATGTCCGGAAAACTTGACACTTGTCGAAGAAGTCGATGTGTGCCAGAATTATCTTGACACAAACCACCATGTAAACAACGGACAGTATATTCGTCTGGCTGTGAATGTTCTGCCAATTGATTTTGAAGTTTCCGAATTCCGTGCCGAATTTCGTCTGGCTGCCAAAATGGGAGACACCATGTACATTCGCACAGCCAGTGAAAATGGCAAATTTTATGTAGTCTTTACGGACAAAGAGGAAAATCCTTATTTCCTCAGCGAATTTACCCCGACAAAGAATGGAGAATAATATGAACGAATCAAAAGTTCTTGGCAAATTTGCCAGATTGTATGTTTCAAAAATCACAAAATTCGGTGTGATGCTTCGCTCTTTTGAAGAAAAAGATTTGGAAGTACTGCTCCCGAATAACCAGGTAAAAAAAGGGACCGAAAAAGGCGATTTTTACGAGGTGTTTTTGTACAAAGATTCCGAGGACCGCTTAATTGCTACCACACAAAGACCGTATCTTTCACTCGGTGAAACTGCGGTTTTGGAAGTCAAAGACGTAACCGGCATTGGTGCTTTCTTAGACTGGGGACTTGCCAAAGATTTGCTGCTTCCTTTTAAGGAGCAGACAAAAAAAGTTCACCCAGGCGAACGCGTGTTAGTCGCTTTATACATCGACAAAAGCAGCCGTTTATGTGCAACTATGAAGGTGTATGACTATCTTTCCTGTGACAGCCCTTACCAGAAAGGGGATCACGTAGAAGGTTTGATTTATGAAATTTTGGATTCTTTTGGTGCATTTGTTGCTGTGGACAATCAGTATTCCGCTTTAATTCCACACAACGAAATGACAAGAGAACTTCACATCGGCGATGTCGTGAAGGCACGCATCAAAGAAGTTACCGAAGAAGGAAAATTGACCTTAAGTTTACAGGAAAAGACAAAAGTGCAAATGGGCAAAGACGCTGAACTTATTTACGAGAGGTTACAAAAAGAAGGCGGTTTCCTGCCATTCCACGATAAAACCTCTCCGGAGATTATCAAGCGTGAATTCAAAATCAGCAAAGCCGCCTTCAAACGAGCCATCGGCCGGCTGTTAAAGGAAGGAAAAATCAAACTGACCGATAGCGGAATTGAACGTATTTAATTTTAATAAATTAGTTATCTAAAAAGCGCATACGGCTATCCGCGACGCTTTTTCTTGGTGCCGGCTGCGGTGCCGGTCTTTTATCCTGTCCTGCCGCATGGCGGAATCCGGTCGCTAACTCTGCTTTACATTTATCACAGAAACGTCCGGTCTTAATTGTTACGCCACAGCTCTCGCAAGGAAGTCCGACCGGTGAATCATCCGAAAATACCAGTCTCTCCTCACGCACCCAGCGGTTAATCTGACGGACAGAAACATCCATTTCCTCCGACAATTCCTTTACATCTACATTGGGATGCTCTCTGACATATTTCTTTACTTCCATAAACTTGTCCTCTAATTTACGGGAGCACGCCGGACAGACTCGCTGCCCACGTATAAAATTAAATAATTTTCCACATTCTTTACAAGAAACAATTTCCATTGTAATTTCCTCCTCTAATAATCTCTACCAATGCAAAGGCAGGCAGAATATATTTCACTAACACCGGCTTTTTTTAATTCTCCGGCGCACGCTTCTAACGTTGAACCGGTTGTATAAATATCATCAATTAATACAACCCGCTTACCATTTAACTTATAACCGGCACTCTCCGGAACATAGAAAGCACTTGACATATTCCGGTATCTCGCCTTATCATCCAGCTGCTTTTGCGGACTCGTATCGAGACTTCGGCACAAGACATCGGTTTCTACCGGAAGATGTAACCGCTTCCCGATTTCCTCCGCAAGAATCTCTGCCTGATTATAACCGCGAAACCACCTTCTGTGTCTGTGCAGCGGAACAGGAATCAGAAAATCCGGCTTCCATGCCAGCAGTTTTTCTTTGCGGAATCGAATAAATTCTTCCGCGAAAAATGCTGCATTTTCATAACAGCCTTCGTATTTGAATGACGCCATTGCTTCCTTGAGCGAATCCGTATAAACCCACAACGCTGTCCCTTGACGTAGAAAGTCATACTTTCCCCGGCGTTTCTTTTCACAGTCTACGCAGTATTCCGTTTCAATCTCCTCTAACGGCTTTCCACACCGGGCACAGGCAGGTTCTGTTACACGCGCTTCAGACAATTTTCTTCGGCAAGTTAAACAAACCTTTTTCTCTGTCTTTTTCTCTGTCTTTTTCAATACTGTTCCACAAATCGGACAAGCCGGTGGAAATAAAAATCCAAATGGATTCAAAGGCACTCCTCCCCTTCTTCTATCATAGCAAATTTTTCCTCATTTTGCATCCTTTTTTTACTACTTTTCCAATGACTCCTGCTCCAATTCCTGCAGACGGCGGCACAGCGAAGAATAGCGCATCTGCTCGGATTTATTTTGTATCATTTCACGCACAGTATCCTTGTTTCCGACAATCGTCACACACTTTTTACCACGTGTAACCGCTGTATACAAAATGTTTCGATTCATTAACGGCCGTGGTCCCGATAAAATAGGCAACACAACTGCCGGATACTCGCTTCCCTGCGACTTATGTATGGTAATGGCATACGCCAGTTCCAGTTCATCCAGATTTCCCTGCGGATAAGTGACATATTTTTCATCATCAAAACGCACCGTCACCTCTTTATTGAATGTATCAATTTCGGTAATGATTCCGCAATCGCCATTAAACACGCCACTCCCCTCTTCAATCATCATATGATTGTACCCGCGGATTTCCCATTTAATCTGGTAATTGTTTTTCATCTGCATGACTTTGTCACCTTCACGGAACAAAACACCGTGAAGTTCCATTTGATTTTTCCCCGGTGCTTCCGGATTCAAATACCGCTGCAAAACTTCGTTACATCGGTGAACTCCCAGTTCTCCCTTTTTCATCGGGGTCAAGACCTGCACATCAAACGGCGTGCAATGCGTATATTTTGGCATCCGGTCTCGGACAAGCCAGAGCATCACTTCAAGCACACCATGGCTGTCATCCCGTTTTAAGCAAAAGAAATCTTTACTCTGATTATCCAGCGCAATCTCTTCTCCGCGATGGATGCGGTGGGCGTTTACAATAATATCACTTTCCGCTGCCTGACGGAAAATATGAGACAGCCTCACAACATTAAAGCAGTGAGAATTAATTACATCCCGCAGCACATTTCCCGGTCCCACACTCGGAAGCTGGTTTACATCGCCCACCAAAATCAGACGGGTTCCAACAGCAATCGCTTTCAATAAATTATGGAACAGGAAAATATCTACCATCGACATCTCATCAATAATTACGACGTCGGTTTCAAGCGGATTCCACTCATTTCTGCCAAATAAATCCGAGCGTTCCTCGCTCACATTTTCCTGTTCTGCCGCCGCTCCATTATACTCTAACAGACGGTGAATGGTCTGTGCCTCCTGACCGGTTGCCTCTGCCATTCGCTTAGCGGCACGTCCGGTTGGGGCCGCAAGCAAAATCGACAACCCTTTTTCCATAAGACACGCAATCAACGTGTTAATCGTCGTTGTTTTACCGGTACCGGGTCCACCGGTAATTACTAAAAATCCACTGGTGAGAGCTTCCCTCACCGCGATTTTCTGCTGGTCATCGAGTACAATTTCCTGACTTTTTTCAACACGCGAGATTAGTTCATCCAAAGCCTTCGTCGGACGCTCCACCGGCACATTTAGGTCAAATAACATTCTGGCACAGTTCATTTCCGAATAATATAAGGACGGCAGGTAAACATCCCGCTCCTCAGTCACAATCACGGATTTATCATATACCAATTCTTCTAAAGAATCCATCAGCTGTTCCATCGACACACCAAGCTGATAAACCGCCTCCTGTAAAAGCAGTTTTTCCGGCATGTAGACATAGCCCTCTTTGGTTCCCGCATTTAACACATACAAAATACCTGCACGGATTCTCGGTGCAGAGTCCATCGCAAAGCCGCTTTTTCTTGCAATTTCATCCGCAATTCGGAATCCGACACCGCTGATATCTTCTGCCATCCGATACGGATTTTCACGGACAATTTCATAAAGTGCGCTGCCATAGGTCTGATAAATTTTTACGGCAAGCGCATTTGAAATGCCATACTCCTGTAAGAAAAGCATGGCTCCGCGCATTTCTCTTTTTTCCTCAAACTGCTCGGAAATTGCACGTGCTTTCTTTTCCGTAATTCCTTTGACCTCCGCAAGCCGCTCCGGCTCTTTTTCTATGATTTCAAAGGTTTTATCCCCGAATTTATCCACAATCCGCTTTGCCAGTCCGCCACGCACACCGGCAATCGCACCGGACGAAAGATATCTGAGCATCGCCAGTTCATCATCCGGTTCCTGCACCTCACAGGACATCACCTTCAACTGCTCCTGATAAATCGGGTGCGTAACAAGTTCTCCCCTCACACATACATATTCTCCCTCGTTTAGAAATGGAACATTTCCGACGCAGGTTTCCTCCACATCTTCATCGGGATTTTCCAATTCAAATACCGTGTACCCATTTTCCACGTTGCGGTAGACGATGTGTGACACATACCCTCTTCTTTCCTCCATGAGTGCCTCCTAAATATGTAAAAAGCCCTTGACTGTGTTTCTTTTCGTCAAAGGCTTATTCTTTCTTTGATTTTCGCATTATACTTTGTTGTTCACCATTGATTCGTAAAGTTTGTCTGCGATGCCAAGTCCCTGACCGCTGTTTACCATCTGGTCAGCGATGGCAGATAAATAATTGTCCTGAAACATATTAACGTAGTCATTGCTGTTATCCTCGTCATCATCCGAAAATACTTTTGCAGATTCTTCCATGGATTTAAACATCTGCTGCACCAGATACGATTCAAACTGCTTGCACGCATCTAGCATTTCTTCATCCGTTTCGGCATCCTGAATCTGGCTTGTCATTTTCTGCGACACTGCATCGTTTGCCTCGGTCGAATAATTTGTGAAATAAGTATCACCAATTGAAGATACTGCCATATGTCTCACCTCGCCTTACTTATCATGAACGTAAATTATTTGCCTGCTGAAGCATCTCATCCGATGCTGTGATTGCTTTTGAATTCATTTCATAAGCACGCTGGGCAATAATCATATTTACCATTTCATCGGCCGCCTGTACGTTTGAGCTCTCCAAGTAGCCGGATACAATTTTCGAATTTAATTCTGTTGCCGTATAAACCGTAGGTGCTCCTGACGCTTCCGACTGCAGATAATTCGAGTTTGATGTTTTCTCAAGCCCACCGGCATTCGGAAAATATGCCAGCCCAATCTGAATTCCGATATTCTGCTGGTTGTTATTCGCATCCGGATAAGTCAAATTACCAAACTGGTCAACGCCAATTTTACTGGAACGGTATGTATTCGGAACAGTAATTGCATTTCCGTTTACATCGAGTACCGGATTTCCCTCACTGTCTGTCAGGGCAATGCTGTCGCCCTGAATGGACATATTAAAATGACCATTTCTCGTATAAGCAATACTTCCGTCCGCTAACTGTACACGGAAAAATCCCTCGCCCTGAATGGCGTAATCAAATGCGCCATTTGAAGCATTTAAGGCTCCCTGTGTAAAATCAGAAGAAATTGAGCCAACACGGACACCAAGTCCAACCTGTGCTCCTACCGGCTTTGGTTCTCCGGTCGTTGTCGTTGACTTTGCCTGCAAATTCTGATAAATCAGTGATTTAAAATTTGCTTTCTGAGTCTTGTATCCGGTTGTATTAATATTTGATAAATTGTTTGCAATCACGTCAAGATTGCTCTGCTCGCCAATCATTCCACTGGCTGCAGTCCATAAAGAACGCATCATCAGCTGCCACCTCCAAATAAACTATTACTTAAGTGCTCCTACCTGATTAACCGATTTGTCTAGCATCGAATCGTATGAACGAATCACTTTCTGACCCGCTTCATAGGCACGGGTTATAGTAATCATATCGACCATTTCGCGCACAACATTAACATTTGACTGTTCGGTATAACCTTGCAAAATTTCTCCTTCTGCATCTTTGGTCGTGGCTCCGTCCACTGGTTCATACATAGTATCTCCGTATTTTTTCAAATAATCGTAGTCCTCAAAATCAACAATATTAAGAGTATCTACAAGTTCGCCGTCTGCCGTAATCTGTCCGGTCGCCGAAATTGATACGTTTTTCGACGAAGGGTCGATGGTAATATTTCCATTTTGTCCCTGGACGGCATTTCCATCAGCATCTACCAGCAGGCCGTCTTTCGTCAGATGAAACCTTCCGTCTCTTGTGTAACGCGTATGAACCTCTCCTGCCTTGTCCGTTACACTCACTGTAAAGAATCCACTGCCACTCAATGCCAAATCATATGTACCACCGGTCTGTCTGACCGAACCCTGCGAATAATCGGTATAAGTTTCTCCGATTTTTACGCCAAGGCTTAAACTTCCAATACACTCATTGTGATATGCCTGTGAGCCGTCTCGAATCTTAATTCCAAGCACCTGGTCAAATGCCTGACTGGCAACTTTTTCATCTTTATAGCCAACCGTATTTGAGTTCGCCATATTATTGGAAATAACATCCAGTCTTTTCTGTTCATTTGCCATACCGGTCCACGCTGTATAAAGACCTCGGAACATATCATACCTCCTGTTCTTTTTGTGACCTGTAACCGGAAAACTTAATTAGCATCCCCTATAGTCACTTCTCCACTTAAAAATTCCACATAACGACCGGTACCAATTGCAACTGCTGTCATCGGATCTTCTGCCGTCATCGTTGTAATTCCTGTTTTGGATTCAATCAATTCTTCTAATCCATACAACAAACTTCCGCCACCAGTGAGTACGATTCCGCGGTCTGCGATATCGGCTGCCAGTTCCGGCGGTGTTTTTTCCAGTACGCTATGTACTGCTTCCACAATCTGTGAAGTTGTATCTTTTAATGCCTCTTCTGTCTCCTCAGAAGTAACGGTAATGGTCTTTGGCAGACCGGTCACTAAGTTACGTCCGCGGACATCTACTGTCACACTTTCCGGCCGTGGATAAGCAGAACCAATGCGAATCTTTATATCCTCAGCGGTTCTCTCACCAATCAGCAGGTTGTGTTTCTTTCTCATATAACGGACAATCGCATCATCGAAATCATCTCCGGCAATTTTAATCGAAGCACTGACAACAGTACCTCCCAAACTGATTACCGCAATATCCGATGTACCACCACCGATATCTACAATCATATTGCCACAAGGACGAGCAATGTCAATACCGGCTCCAATTGCAGCTGCAATCGGCTCCTCAATGATTTTTACATCGCGCGCACCTGCCTGAAAAGCAGCATCTTCTACGGCTTTTCTCTCAACCTCTGTTACCTGGCTTGGCACACAGATACTAATAAGCGGTTTACGAAATCTCTGTTTACCAACCGCTTTCTGAATAAAATATTTTAACATCTTCTCCGTTACGGTGTAATCAGAAATAACACCCTGACGAAGAGGACGAACTGCTACAATGTTTCCCGGCGTACGTCCTAACATCAGACGCGCCTCTTCTCCAATTGCTTTAATCCGGTTTGTATCACGGTCAAAAGCAACTACACTAGGCTCTTTTAATACAACGCCTTTTCCTTTTACATATACCAATATGCTGGCGGTACCCAAATCAATTCCAATATCAAAAGCCACTTTACTAATCTCCTTTCACTATCTCCTGTATACCTGTATAGCATTCCCATTATCTATACATATTATAAACGTATTTCCAAATATTTCAAAGTTTTTTTTGCAAAATTTCCATCTTTTTGAAACGACGAAGGTTATGCTGTCCTAATTTTCCTCATCATAGGCTTCTGCTGCCTTGAGCATAATCGCACATTCCACACGTTTGCGCTGCAATTCACAGCCGGTTTCATATGGTTTGTTAATGTCGCCGTGGCAGTGATAAGCATTTGCTGCACAGCCGCCGCTGCAATAGAATTTGGCAAAGCAGTTTCTACACTCTTCTTTTGCATAAACATTACACAATTTGAATGTGTCACGCATGTCCGTATTTACAACACCGTCATCTACATTTCCTAAGCAGAATTGTTCTTCGCCCACGAACTGATGACAAGGATACAAATCGCCCCACGGTGTAACCGCTAAATATTCTGTTCCGGAACCACATCCGGACAAACGTTTGTAAACACATGGACCGCCGCTTAAGTCAATCATGTAATGGAAGAAATTAAATCCCTTTCCCTGCTTTTTGCGGGCAAGCATCTCTTTTGCAAGAATGTCATAACCCTCACAGATTTGAGGAATATCTTCCGGCTGGATGGCATACGGTTCTTTCGGGTCTGCTACAACCGGCTCAACTGAAATCTGTTCAAATCCTTCATCTGCCAAATGCAGTACATCCTCAACAAAATCCAGATTATTATGGGTAAATGTTCCACGCACATAATATTTCTGCTGGTTTCTCGATTCTGCTACTTTTTTGAATTTATCAATAATAAAGTCATAACTTCCGGTTCCGTTTTTGAACGGGCGCATGTGGTTATGCACTTCTTTACGTCCATCAATACTTAAGACAATGTTGTCCATTTCCTGATTCGCAAATTCAATGATGTCATCGTTTAACAAAACACCGTTTGTCGTTAAGGTGAAACGGAAATGCTTGTCTTTTTCTTTTTCAATTTCTCTGCCGTAAGCTACTAATTTTTTTACAACATCAAAGTTAAGAAGCGGCTCTCCGCCAAAGAAATCCACTTCAAGATTTCTTCTGCTGCCGGAATTGGCTACCAAAAAGTCCAATGCTTTTTTTCCTACTTCATAACTCATAAGAGAGCGGTCGCCCTGATATTCTCCTTCACCGGCAAAACAGTAACGGCATGCCAAGTTGCAGTCATGGGCAATATGCAGGCAGAGTGCTTTTACTACCGTCTGTCTCTTTTTGAAATCAATGACGCCTTCTTTGTAAACATCTTTTGTGAAAAGTGTTCCGTTCTCTTCTAATTCCTGTAAGTCGGAAAAGACGTCTTTTAAATCCTCTTTCGTAACTTCTTCTTTATAATCATTCTTCAAAATAACGTCGGCAATACGTGAAAATTCGGCTTCTCCATAGCGATCTGCATTTTCTTCATCCATCAGAGAAAGCACGTCATAAACAACGTCATCCACAACATGAATGGAACCGCTGTTTACATCTAACACAATATTATATCCATTATTCTTATACTGATGTATCATCCTTGACCTCTCATTCTATAACGGTGACGCTATAACGTGCAATGAGGACTAGACCGAAGTCTCCTTCGGTCAGCCCTCCATTGCTCATAATCACCGTTTATTCAAACAGTTTCCTTACTTATTTGTTTTCGCAGCTCTGGTTTCCTACTGTACAGGATGTTTTACAAGCTGACTGGCAGGATGTCTGACATTCTCCGCATCCACCTTTTTTCAATGTTTCTTTTAAATTCTTTGTTGTCAAAGTTTTAATTCTTTTCATGATTGCCTCCATTTAAATCCATCGTTTCGTTTTCGTAACTCTTATTGTAGCATAGGTTCTTGTGTTGTGCAAGTAGGAATAATTGTTGGTTTGCGACAATTGTTCGCTAGCACTTTTTTGTTTTCCGTAATTCCGTAGAAAAATTTTGCGTCTCGTGGGCGTTTTCACTAATTGAGTGCGTAGCGGTATGGGCACTGAAACTACCAGTGGTCTCCGCTCCGCTTCGGTCGTTGCATAGCAGAAGTCCACCGGACTTCTTGCAACACATACCGACGCACTCAAAACCCACTCGTCACAAAGGTTTCTACGGAATTACTGGAATCCAAGGGAACTGACAGCGAACATTTATTGCAAATCAACAATTATCCCGCTCTGCTTGCTCTGGAAGTTTCGTTTTTTAACTGTGTGAGTGACGGAAAAAGCTTCTCAGACAACGCTTTTTCCGGTATTTGTGGTAAAGAGTTGCATTTTTTGCTTGATTTAACGTTATCGAATGAAAAACTACGCTACACATGCAACTCTTTTTGTCAGATTTTACGCAAAGCATTGCTTTTGGAAGAAATAGCGAGGATTTTTCTCCAAAACATGCAACGCTTTTTTACATTCAAACCGATTTACGTTGCATTGAGACCAAGCAACACTTTAGTTCTGCAAGATTTACTTTCTGCCTGCCTGCGTCATGCCTCCTAACATGCCACCGAATGCACAGAGAAATAATGCAGGGAAAACGCCCGGGATTCTTGTGAATGCTTCCCGGTTCAGTATCATGGAAACGGCAACTAAAATGACATAGTACAAGATTCCTGCTAAGAGCCCCCACAAATATTTTTTTCCTTCCTGCTTTCCGCTCACTACCATGCCGCCAAGGAAACAGGAAAACACATATGAGAAAATAATGCCACCCCGCAGCACGCCTTCCGGCAGTTCAAACTGAAACAATAAAAATGCCAGAATCAGCAGGCAGATACCAGATATCAGATAGGAAAAAACAACACCTTTTGTCAATGTCAACACACTCGATTTTTTCATAACCCCTCCGTTCCCGGCGAACCTCCGCCGGCATTACCGTGTACTCTCTTTTCTTACAATATGATACTTTTCAAAAAAATAGAACTGTGGTACACTGGACTTTGAAACCCGCCCGAACATGAGGAAGGAGCGATTTGCTGTACAAATCTGCGGATTCCGAATGTTTGACCAAATTGCGGGAGCAACTTGCTGCGAAGCAATTTGTTGACATCCATGTATGTCTTGAAAGGCGTTCCTTATGCGTCCACACAGGAAAGGGCTGTCTTTCAAAACATACATGAACACTACATCAGGAGGCAATTATGAAATATATTGATTTACATGTTCACTCACTTTTTTCAGACGGCACCTGCACTCCGGAGGAGCTGGTAGACAAAGCATCTGCGCAGGGACTGGTTGCTTTTGCCTTAACCGACCACGATACCGTTGGCGGCGTCGACCGGGCATTAGCGGCTGCAAAAGATAAGCATCTACAGGTTATCCCGGGCGTCGAATTATCTTGTGAGTATCAGATTACACCGACACGTTCCAAAGAAATTCATATTCTTGGCTACAATATTGACTGGAAACAAAAAGAACTTCTTGATACCTTAGAGGCTGTCGCAAAAGAGCGTGACGACCGCAATAAGAAAATGTGTGAAAATCTGCAAAAAGACGGGTATCCGATTGATTATGATTCCTTAATCGAGCGATTTGGAAACACAATACTTACCCGTGCCCATTTTGCCCGCTTTTTATTGGAAAAAGGTGCAATTCCAAGCATTGATTCGGCATTTAAAAAGATTCTTGCTGCTGATGGTCCTTATTTTGTAAAACGGCACTATCTGTCACCGGAAAAAGGAATTGAATTAATTAAAAACGCAGGAGGACTTCCGGTTCTTGCTCATCCCCTGTTATACAAAATGTCCGTAACCGAACTTCATCATTTACTGGATGAGTTATGCGGCTACGGTCTTCGCGGAATCGAAGCAATGTATTCGAGAAACCGCGGAAATGACGAAGCTTTTGTGCGGAAATTGGCAAACGACTATGGTCTTTTCATCACCGGCGGCACCGATTACCATGGTGCAAACAAACCGGATTTGGACATCGGAACCGGCGAGGGAAATTTACGCGTTCCGGTTATGCTCCTCGAAAATTTGAAATAAGTTCTTCTGCTGCGGCCGTAATATCTTTTTGTCCGACAATGGCAGAGATAACGGCTGCACCGTCCACACCGGTTTCACGCAAAAGAGCAATATTATCTTCATTTACCCCGCCGATAGCAACAACCGGTATCGGCACGGACTCTTTAATTTCTTTTAATTCTTCTAATGTAATGTGACGGGTATCCGCTTTTGTGGTTGTGCCAAACACATCCCCAACGCCAAGATAATCGGCACCTTCACGCCATGCTTTTTGCGCAAGTTCCACGGTATTGGCTGTCGCCCCTACAATTTTATCAGCACCTAAGAGATTTCTGGCTGCATCAAGCGGCAAATCACCTTGTCCCAAATGAACACCATCCGCGCCTACTGCCAAAGCAATATCTATGCGGTCATTAATCAAAAGCGGCACTTCATACGCATCGGTAATCGTCTTTACTGCCTTTGCCATCTCATAAAATTCTCTCGAAGAACACTCCTTTTCCCTCAGCTGGACAACACTCACGCCACCCTTAATTGCCAGTTCCACCGATTCCTCGATGGTCTCCGTTGTCATAATATTTCGGTCGGTGCATAAATACAACGTATAATCAATATCCGGTTTCATGTTACATTCCTCCTAAAATTCGTTCCACTTCAACTGCATACTCCGGTTTCTTACTGCGGATTTTATCAATTTCATCCAGACACTGTTCCATAATGCCGGTGTTATAATCCATCTGTTCACGCAGTTTCTGTCTGCGCACATTCAAATCATGTCTTACCTCAACCATTTCCTTTGGCTCAACTAACGCTTCCACCTGGCCTAACCAGATATCGCAGTCCTTAACCTCTAACTTGCGAAGTTCCTGCAAAACAACCTGATTCGCCTCATGAATCCGAATGCTGCTCTCACGCTGTCTTTCCCATTCTCTCTTGGCACGGACATACTGCGTGCGGACAAAAGAAAGTTCAGCCGCGTTGCGCACCTGATATTTATGATACATATAATCCAGCGTGCGGACATTATTTACATATTTGATTTTGACACGGTTCAAAAGAAAAATGGCACGGTTGCCTTTCTTCTCCGTAATCACCATATCAATCCGGTTTTTTCTGGCTTCATTCAAAATAATTGCCGCAAATACAAACGTCACAAAAACCGTCACGACAAACGCAACATTAATATTCACCTTAAAACATGCCATCAAAACCGCAAGCATTGCAAAGGTTGCAATCAAAAGTGCTGTCAGGCATTTTCCAAGCACCTTTAACATCCCCTGCCTGTGAATAATATCCTGTTTATCCGCAAGCAAAAGATTTTTCTCACCGGAAAGCTGACGCAAATCCTGTTTGATTTTCATCTGATATTCTTCGTATTCCGTTAATTTTTTAATATCATCTTCCACCACGTCTTCATAATTATCCATGGCACGGCGCTGGGCTTCCGTAAATTTGTATTCCTGCTTCTGGCTCTTTTTGCGCTCTTTCGTCAACTCTACAATCTGCTTTGCTGCAGCCAGAAGTTTTTCCTGCTCCTCTTTTGGTGCGCGGTCAATAAGCTGAATGTCCTTTAAATACGATGTTACCTGTCCATATTCAAACTTAATATCTTCACACTGCTTTTTGGCCTCTTTAATGTTCTCGCAGAGGTGCTCCAAATAAGCAATGCGCTCCTTGTCATTGCGCAAATCCACTTTCTCTTTTTCAACACGAACCATTTCCTGTTCCAGTTCATTCAACAGCTCTTTCGTATCCTTTTTCTCCTTCACCATGTCACCTCCTGCCTAGTAAGCAAATGCCCTTCGCAGCTGCTCTTTATAATCATCCATCATCGATTCCGTTTCTTCCGGCACATAAAAACCAGCAAGCACTTCCTGATACTTTAACCGTATCTGCTCAATTTCCGACGGTTTTAAGCCAAATGACAAACTCTCTTCCTCAAACGTTTTATCTTTTTCTTCCATCAGCAAAATCCATAAATAATGCTGCAGCGATTCTCTTTTATTGTTCCGGATATAGGCTTCGCGGAAATCCTCCCCCGCCTCCAAAAACGAAGACGTGTAAAAATGAGCAATTCCCTCATTATGTAAAATATCTCCATACTCTTCCGGTGTAAACGAAATCGCATCCGGCCCCTGCAAAAGTTTCCGGTAAGCCATCACTGCCTTTCCATAGTGTCCGGTACGCACATAATTATCCGCCTTAATCTTCTTTTTCTGATAAGACGGCAAATGGTCTATCTCATCTAATACCTTAACAATCCCGCGGATTTCTTCTTCGTTGTAGTAATCACAGCCGCAAAGCGTCGTAACAACCAAATCTTTCAGCCCATGCTCTCCCACAATCATCGCCTCTAGTTTATCTGCCAATTCTTTTAATCCCAGTTCTTCCTTCATCCATTTTGCCAGAGAGATCTGAAAAAATTCCTCGTTTATGCCGTAAATATTGTGGTAAATGACATAGCACAATTCTTCGATGGAATAAATATTTTGCCCTAAATACGATAATTCATATGGCTTTTTGGCTATTTTCCCTTTGGCAAGAATCATTTTTTCCTCTCCTTTCTTTTTTACAGTTCTACCTGTTTTTCCCAAATCCGGTTTGACGTAGGAAACAGCTCTCCAAATCCTTCATCCTTTATTGTCACAATGCATTGGCTCGGCGACTCAAAACGGATGCGTAACATCAGCCGGCAGTGCCTGTCAAGCCGCCCGGTAAGCGGGTCAAGTTCTATCATAAACTGCTTTTCTTTTTGGGTTAATACATTTTTTGTCTGCAAAGCAAGCTCGGTCTCACCCGAAGGAATCAGTTCCAATTCTTCATCGACTAAATACCATGGAACTCCAGCCTCCACAAGAACTACCTTCTGCTGCTTAGCCTCCGCATATAAGGTCACCGCAACCTGTGAAGTCACCATCTGCTCATCTAACAGGAGATAATCTCCTAACTGCTTTTCTTCTGCCATCTCACGCGCCATCAGACAGGCACCGCTCACATACAGATTTCTTCCTTTGAAAAGCCTTCTGCCCACACACAATTTACGAAACAGCGAATCTGCCCATCCGCCTTCAAAGCCCTCTCCGGTCATATAAAGCGTTGACAAAAGTTTTTTGTGAATCGCACCATACACAACATTTTCAAAAACGGCCGCCTTGTGCTCTTTATTTTCCTCCGGCAGCGAAACCGCTCCCGAATAATCGCGTTCGGAAACACCAACAAGAATCGGATTTCTGCTTCTGTCCACCTGCATCTGATAATATGTCAGCGTATTTTCCTCATAATCAAATAAACCGACATCATTCATCCACAGTTCTTTCTTTTGGTTTAGCACATAATACGGAAATGCCTGCTTGTGGCTAATCACCATCGCACGCTCCCTGCCAATTCCGAGTTGTTCAAGTGCCGCATAAATGAGCTCCACATATTCTCTATCCGCATCCCTTACCGTAACAACAAGCTGTTTAATCGTTTCACCCGGGTAATCTTTTCTCGTAAGAGAGAGTGTTTTTCGAAAAAAGAAAGACAGCATATTCAACGGTTTTGAAATTTTGCCGTCAACAATCACATCTTCCTGTCTGCGAATCCGCACAAGAAAATCCCGCAAAGGCTTTTCGCCCGAAAGTGCAATCTCGGTCGGAATCAGCCCTTCCGGATTTTCTTCCGTCTGTCCGATAAGCACCGGTATATTCTTTTCTCTGTCATAGACAGCCATCTGTGATTTTTCTTCGCCCAGGTCAAACCCAAGCAGCAGTGTTCGTTCACTCATGTACTCTCTCCGTTTTCCTTCCCTTTTCTTTACTGAAGCGTAAATAATTTCTTAGCTGCAAAGCGGTCTTTTTCATAACGTCTGCGCAGACTGCCATACAACTCCATATCACCTTTATTCTTTGCTGCAATCATATCGTTAAGCATATGGAAAAATCCCGGTGCACCTTTCGCCTGCTCTGTGCGGCGGGCACATATCACTTCCGTTCTCTCTCCCGTAGTCTGCTCCTCAATGTAACAATATTTTTCTTCGCCGTCAAACAACAGCATTTCATACACATAAACGCCCGGAAAAACCTGCCGCATCGGCATCGTTTTTTTCACTTTGCCGCCGTCATCTGTCTCGCAGAGGAGAATTTCTCCCGGCGCACCACTATAATACTGGATAATCACCGTATTTTCAATTTCAAACGGAACATTCACCTTGCCAATATAATCTTTCATAAAGGCAAAAACCGTTCCCTCGCTCGCAAATTTTTCCAGATTCATTTCCACAAATTCTTTTTGCTTGCTGGCAAAATGCTCCTCTAACCGGTAATGACGCAGGGCAGCCAAAACCATAACCGCATCTTTTTCATACATCGCTTCTTTTTCAATTTTAACAAACATCGATTCCGACAACTCCTGCCGCTCCACGACATAATCATAAGCGAGCTGCGACAAAAACGCCTTCACTAACATCCGGTTTTCACCCGATTCCATATATTCCAGATAAATCGGCTCATACGGCTCCTGACTGGCACCGACAAACAAAACCTGCGCCAAAAGACGCTCCGTAATATCTTCATCCGCCCCGACTTCCGGCATTTTTCGGCACTTTTCGTAAAGAGAAGTAAATGTAATCAAATCGCCGGTATAATAGCGGCGCAGATATTTCATTGCTTCCTTTCCGGCGCATCCCTGATGATATAGGTAAAGTGCCCATTTCACGAGCATTGGCTCTGATTCATCCTCATGTTCCTTCACAAGCGCCTCTACGAGCGTGGAAAATGCATCCTTATCACATTCCGGCACACCGTAGCGCAGCAGCATAACCTGTGCTTTTTCGTATTTTCCCTGTGCAATGCAGTCCGCCGCCACATCCGCAATCCGTTCCCTCTTAAGTGTAATCGGATTAAACTGCTCAATCAGCGAAAACAATGGCTCTGCCATGCCCTCGCGGTGATAATAATCATATAAACAAAGCAAAATTTTCTCCCGCATTTTCCGCCGTAAACAATCCATTTGCAGTGCATTCTGTAACACCACCGCCTGCATATCCGTCATTTTTGCAGAACGCTCTGCCTTATATGCCAAGTGCGTAATCAACTTCGGATTTCTTGCACCCAGTTCATAGCACACCGGCGCTAACTTTTCCATCGAAAGCATTTTTTCCATCCGGTAATCAACCGTACCCGAATAATAAAGCCCTCTCTCATCCACGAAAAACAGCTGTGTGTTCGGAGTATAAAGCGAAACTACCGCTTGTCCATTTTCAAAGGAATAATAGGTCTGCTCCTTCGTCTCACGGTGCACAACCACCACACCGTCCATCCGGTCATTGCCGCAGGTAATTCGATGTGAAAACATCACTTCCGAAAGGTCATCCGCCATTTCCTTTGTCAGAGTTTCTTCTGTTACACACGCTTCATAGAGCAACGCCAAATCCTCTGTAATCCGGTGGTGTGCAAGATTTCTCTCTACAAATTTATGAATCTGCTCGCCATAAGCCTCTAAAACTTCCGGTCTCTCACCGGCATGTTTTACCAGATAAGCGTACAGAAACGCTTTGCATCTGTCATTCAAATGGTTCTCATATTGAAAATACGATAAGACCGCATCCGGAAGCGTCCGAACTTTCTCCGTATCTATCGTATACATATAATATTCATACAAATCCGTCAGCCGCAAATGCTTGTTGACACCTTTTTCAAACCACGAGAAATATTTTGCATCGCGGATTTCATTTCGGATAAGCATTCCACAGATGCCATGGAGCGTATCGGTCATGACAAAGAACTCATACAGTTTTTGTAAAATGGAAAACACTCTGGCATCAAAGTGTGGCAGGCGTTCTCCAAGAAAACTAACAGCAAGAGATACTTCTTTCGTAGTTAAATCACGTTTTAACCCATAGTTTACTGTGTTAATTGTCACGTCATCCAGACTGGAAATCAGGGTGGCATCCTCGCGGTAAGCAAGCATCATCGCCGAATATAAAAGCGGGCTGTTGCTGCCACTCTCCAACTGCGTGCGCAAATCTTTCTCTAACAAATGCCCAAAGCGGTAACGCTCGTCCACCTGCGTTAAAAGGTAAGTCAGTAAATCACTCTGATATCCGTTTTCCGCATACGAAGAAATCAGATTTGCCAGTCCGATGCGGTCCTCTTTGCGCTCAGAATCCATATTTTTAATAAATTGAATCAGAATATAATTTTCTACCTCTTCCAGTGATTCCCCTAGCGGCGGCATTTTTAAATTTTCCGTCTCCTGGAAAAAGGAGAGGATATTTTCCTTCTCGCGCAGAATCACGGCAATATATCCGCGCACCGCCTGCTCATATGTGCCACTGATTTTTTCGAGAATTTCGCGGTTCTTTTTGAGGAACTTTCCAAATGCCTCTCTCGTAACCCGCTTCTCCTGATATGATAAAAACATACGAATTGCCATGGCAATCGCTTTTTTTCTGGCTCTTTGAATCTTTCGCTCTTTTTCGCCGATTCGGTTGTGCGCTGTAATATGTATTACTTTTTTCTCATACGGCGTCTGCAAAATCAAATCACCGTGGCGTCTGCCGGCCGGTACTTTATCTGCACAAATCGTAAATTCCAAAACGTCTCGTCCATCCACAAATTCATCCGTCCACAGAACATGCGTCTGCACTTCAATAAAATCTGCCGTTGTGCGGACATGAATCCCCGCATGTCCCCATGTATTCACACGAATCGAAATTGCATCGGCTTTGTCTGTTCCATCTAATTCATATATCAGTTCTCTGCCGGATGGATGCTCTGTTTCAAAGCGGATGGCTTTCTTTTTCTTCATCGCCACTAGAAATTCTTCCAGACTTTGAAGTTTTGTATTTTTCTTTAACAGACAGTCGTATAAAATGCGCCCGCTCTCATCCCGATATAAAAAGGCATCCCGAAACTCCGGTGCCAAAAATAAATCAACGCCATGTTCCGGATTTTTCTCAATCCGCTTCTTTAAGGTCGGATAATCCCGAATCTCTCCTTCTTCATCCCGAAGCACAGGAGACACAATTGTAATCTCATACGGCAGCTTTTCTTCGCCGCAGTCAGTAATTAAATCTAAATTTCCCTTTAGTTTTTCCCCCGGATTTAATTCGCCGGCATCCACATCAACCGTCAGTTCATTCTTTGTCCCATCAAAAAAAGGCAGGAAATCAATGCACATCTCCTCGACAGTGCCAAATCCTTTCACTCTTGTGCCGAAAGAATTTTCCAAAAGAAAGCTTGCCGTCCCATGTGTTCCCGCTGTTACCTCAAACACCAATTTTTCAATTGATAAACAAAGTTTTGGCGTTTCATATATGAAATTTCCTTTTGCCAATGACAAAATCTTTTCTCTCATTGATAACCTCCTAACCTCAATTCTATAGTATACCATTTTTTATGCATTCTGTGAATAGTAAGAATCAATCTATTTTTGTATTGCTAAGTTCACGCAGTATGTCTATAATAAGGAGAGGACGAAAGAGAGGAGTGACTCAAATGGCACTAAAACCAAAAGAACATTTTCACGGAAGCGATTTAGAGAAAATCGAGGCCGTCTATGGAATAAAAAAAGAAGACATTATAAGTTTTTCTGCGAATGTAAATCCACTTGGTGTTTCGTTTCGTTTAAAAGAAACTTTAACGAATCACATTGACGCTATCACGACCTACCCGGACCGTGAATACACATCTCTGCGCAAATGCATTGCAGACTATGTACACACAAACTATAAAAATATTGTTGTCGGGAATGGTTCGACAGAATTAATTTCGCTCTTTATCCAGATTACACACCCGATGAAGGCACTGATTGTCGGCCCGACCTATTCCGAATACGAGCGGGAAGTCGCAATGGGCGGCGGACGCTCCCATTACTTCAGCCTCACGGAAGCCAGCGAATTTGAACTGGACACAAAAGCACTCACCGAGGAACTTTCCGCCAATGTCGATTTGCTGATTTTGTGTAATCCAAACAACCCAACGTCATCTGTCATCAAACGCCAGCAGATGCGTGAAATTCTGGATTACTGCAAACGCAAATCTATCACCGTGCTTGTCGATGAAACTTATGTGGAATTTGCCGAGGAACCAGATGAAGTAACCGCGATTCCACTTACCGAATACTACAATAACATTGTCATTTTGCGCGGTATTTCAAAATTCTTTGCAGCACCGGGACTCAGACTTGGCTATGCCATTTGTGGAAACCGTGATTTGCTCAATGAAATCAATCAGAAAAAGAATCCTTGGACGATTAACTCATTGGCTGCAATCGCTGGAGAAATCATGTTTCAGGATGAAGATTATATCAAAAAAACAAGGGAGTTAATCTCTTCGGAACGAGCACGAATCTGTGCACGCCTTGACGAGAGTCCGAACTTTAAGGTTTATCATGCACACGCTAATTTTGTACTCGTAAAAATTACGACCGATAAATTTACTTCGGAGGACGCATTTGACGCCTGCATACGCAAAAATCTGATGATACGAGACTGCTCTACATTTCCGTTTCTGAATAATAAATATATCAGACTCTGCTTTATGATGCCGGAGCAGAATGATGCGTTGCTGGAGGTTTTGCTGGGATTATAAAAAGATTGTATTAACGGTTGGCTTGAGGCTATTTTAGGTTCTACATTACGTTTTTATTCCTATGCGCTTCGTGTGCCGCTCCCACTTAACAAATACGAAAATATCGATAGACAAAAGACGTCTATCTCATATTTTCGTATTTGTAGCACACTCACCACATAGGAATAAAAACGTAATGTTTGAGCCAAAAAAGTCAAGCACCCGTGATACAATCTTTTTCTTTTCCTCCCAGATGCAAAAAATCCAAGTAACTAGTAACTCTACTACTGTACAACCCCTGCATTCATTGTACGAACAATTGAATTTTGTCAGATATTTTGCTGCTAATCTTTTGGATTCCCGTAAATCAGAAGAAACTCTTTGTGACTCGTGGGTTTTGAGTACGTCGGTATGTGGCACTGGTGTTTTCAGTGCCCATACCGCTACGTACTCAACGAGCGAAAGCGCCCACGAGACGCAAAGAGTTTCTTCTAATTTGCGTAGCCCAAAAATTGGAGCAATTTTTTATCGATGAATAATCTCATGTCTTCCCGGTCCATTGGAAACCAATTTAACCGGAACACCTAATTCTTTTTCAATAAACTCGATGTACTTACGGCAGTTTTCCGGAAGTTTATCATATTCCGTAATGCCACGGATATCTGTCTTCCAGCCCGGAAGCACTTCATATACCGGTTTTGCCTTTTTCAAAGAAGCTGTTGTTGGGAAATCTTTTGTTACTTTGCCATCGATTTCATAGCCAACGCATACCGGAAGTTCATCCAGATAACCAAGTACGTCAAGCACGGTAAGCGCAACTTCTGTCGCACCCTGAATCCGGCATCCGTAACGGCTTGCTACCGCATCAAACCATCCCATACGTCTTGGGCGGCCTGTCGTAGCACCATACTCACCGCCATCACCACCGCGGCGTCTTAATTCATCTGCCTCTTCTCCAAAAATTTCACTAACAAATTCACCGGCTCCAACAGCACTTGAATATGCCTTAACAACCGTAACAATTCTCTTAATCTCATATGGTGGAAGTCCTGCTCCCACTGCACCATAACCTGCGAGTGTAGAAGAAGATGTAACCATCGGGTAAATACCATGGTCAGGGTCTTTCAGGGAACCAAGCTGTCCCTCTAACAAAATTCTCTTTCCCTGCTCTCTTGCCTCATAAAGGAACGCAGACACATCACATACATATGGCTCAACCATCTTGCGGTACTCGCGCAACGTATCCATCAACTCGTCAACATTCAATGTCGGTTTGTGATACAAATGTTCCAAAATAACATTTTTCTGAACACAAATGCGCTCTAACTTCTCACGGAGAAGTTCTTCATCAAAAAGCTCGGAAACCTGAATTCCGACTTTTGCATATTTATCAGAATAGAATGGCGCAATACCGGATTTTGTCGAACCAAATGATTTTCCAGCCAGACGCTCTTCCTCATACTGGTCAAACAAAATATGATATGGCATCACAATCTGAGCGCGGTCCGAAACTTTAATCTTCGGCATCGGTACACCACGGTCTACTATTCCCTGAATTTCCTTAAACAAATCCGGAATATTCAGCGCAACACCATTTCCGATAACACTTGTCGTATGGTTATAAAAAACGCCGGACGGCAGAATATGAAGGGCAAATTTACCATAATCATTTACGATAGTATGACCTGCATTACTGCCTCCTTGAAAGCGTACGATAATATCGGACTCTTCACCGAGCATATCCGTAATCTTTCCTTTTCCTTCGTCTCCCCAGTTTGCTCCTACAACGGCTGTTACCATAGCCATTCCTCCTTAATGTCCCGCCTTCGCGGCACCAATTATTTGCATCAAAAAGCACATGCGTTAATATTATACATGAAAACACGCCGCACTTCAACTTCTTTCGCAAAATTAATCCCATTTTACAACAAATAAACAAGGAACAATTTTGAATTTTATCAGTTATAACTGATAAAATAATAAATCGCTCCTTGTTTATTCGATATATCTGCTATTTTTCAATCTCCGCCAGCCGTTTCTCCGGCCAATCCGTCGACGTATGAATATTCAATATGCTCGGCGCCTCATGCATCGCATTGTAATACCACAGTGACGCCTCGGAATCATCGCCTCTCTCGTGGAAATACTCGCCCAGTTCAAAACACATTTCGGCGGAGCCTTCGGTGAGCATATCTTTCAATGCCATTTTCATCATAATGCCCGCGTCCTTCCGGATTCTTGCCGCACGGCAGACCACGCATGCAGCTTCCTTCATCTCATCCGCACTCCGCTCCGGGTCCATCACAGACGCCGCAAAAAATTCTTCCGCTTCCAAAAAATCTTCATCATCCCCGGAAATATACAACTCCATCGCATACATGTGATGCAGCCGTTTTGACAGCCGAAGTCCTTCGTGAATGTGTTTCCGGAAAGTTGCAAAATCACGCTTACAGTGGTTGCTCTCCGGATAGTGCCCGATGACAATATCCGAATCAAAAACGACCGGGTCTAGACGAACCATCTCGTGAATCGGTTCAATCCATGTAAATTCCCGAAGTCTTTTAAAAAGTTTCGGACGATACTCTTCGTCAAAATTATATGCGGTTCCATGAGACAACTGATTGCCATACTTCATCTGCACAATTTCAATTTCCGGCAAAAGCACTTCCTTTAATTCACGAAAGCGTTTTCTGTTTTCCTCATCAATTACCTCATCCGCATCCGCTGTGTAAATATAGTCTTTTTCTGCCTTAGAAAAAGCAAAATTCCGCGCCGCCGAAAAATCATCCACCCACGTAAAATCATATATTTTATCTGTATAATTTGCCGCAATTTTCTTTGTTGCATCCGTAGAGCCGGTGTCAACAATCACAATTTCATCCACTAAATCCGCCACACTATCCAGACAGCGTGCGAGAATCTTTTCTTCATTTTTCACAATCATGCATAAACTAATCTCAATCATATCCAGTCCTCCTATCGTGGAATCCGGCACCAGCCGGCAATTTGTATCTGTAACTCACGGCGTCCGTTATATTCATTCACCGACGGATAATAGGTAAATGCAATGTCTAACAGATTTTCGCGCCCTTCGTACATCCGCTTTAACTCAGCTTCTCCCCACTCCGCAATGACAAACTGCTCAAACTCCTCCGTCCGCCGGAAACAGACCGCTCCGATGCGATTGCCGACATCGTTTTGCACCTGCAGCTTTAACACTGTCCCCTCAACGCCAAATTTGCGCCCCGACAAAATACGAAAATGCTGTTCTGCAAAAATCGGCTTTGGATTTCCCACGCCAAACGGCTCCATTTGTTCAATTTCACTTAACAATGTTTCTGTTATGTAGCCAATCGGCATCGGTGCGTCAATTCTTACGACCGGGCGAAAATCCTCTTCCGTCAGCACACAATTTTCATTTAACCGCTTTTCCAACTCCGGCAAATCTTTCTTGTGAAGCGTCATGCCTGCCGCCATTTTGTGGCCGCCAAACCGCTCCATCAAATCTTTGCACGCCATCAGTTCATGAAACATGTCATACGTCTCAATTGAGCGCCCGGAGCCCTTCACAAGACCGTCTTCCGTTTCCGTAAAAACAATCGTTGGGCGGTTGTACCGCTCCTTCACCCGTCCGGCAATAATACCAACAAGACTCTCATGCGTATCCTGCAGTAATACAATAAGCACCTTTGGCAGCTTATTTTTGGCCTCTTTCTCCTCCAGTTTTAAATAGGCTTCTTCCGCACCGTCTTCTGTCATTTGCTTGCGGGATTCATTAATTTCTTTTAACCGCTCAGCTTTCTCCAACGCCTTTTCTTCATCCTCTTCCATCAAAAGAGAAAAGGATTCTGCTACGGTCGCTATACGCCCTGCTGCATTAAAGCACGGTCCCAGGATAAATCCAATATGTCCTGCCGTAATCTGCTTATCTTCCAATTCCTGTACTTTAAGCAATGCGCGAAGCCCTATATTTTTCGTATGCGAAAGTGCTTTCAAACCATATTTTACCAAAATCCGGTTTTCCCCTTGCAGTTCCATTACATCAGCCACTGTTGCAATCCCGGCGTATTCTAGCAATTCATCCTTAGCTTCCGCCGGAACCTGCTGCACATCATACAGCGCACAAACCAGCTTAAACGCCACACCGGCGCCACACAACCCGCGAAACGGATAAGTTTCATCATCCCGCTTTGGGTCTAATGTAGCATCCGCATTCGGCATCTGCTCCTGCACCTCATGGTGGTCGGTAACAATTACCGTCATACCAAGTTTCTTTGCATAATCCACTTCCTCATTCGCCGCAATTCCATTATCGCACGTAACAAGAAAATCACGTCCACCCGCGAGCGCCTCATCTACAATACGCCGGTTCAGTCCGTACCCTTCTTTTACACGGTCCGGCGTAAAAATTTCAGAATCCAACCCAATCTTTTGAAATCCCTTCCACAAAATATATGCGGAAAAAATTCCGTCACAGTCAAAATCCGAGGCAATTGCCACCTTGCGCCCCTGCTCTTTCGCCTTTACGATCTCTCGGACCGCCTCATCCATCCCTTTCATCAAAAAAGGATCATGCAAATCATCAAGCGTACCATATAAAAACTCCCGCATCTCCTGCTCACTTTCGACACCGCGGTTCATAAGACACCGCACCGCCAGAGGCGAAACCTTTAACTTCGCCGACAAGCCATTAAAATCTCCCTTTTTTGTTTCCACAATCCATTTTTCGCGCACAACTTTTTCCTCACTTTGCTAATCTGCTTTCGTATATGTCAAGTATAGTTGATTCGCAGCGGATTTTCCAGTAGATTTTAAGGTTAAATTTGACTTTCCACCTGCTTCTCTTTATAATATCCAGTATACGACAAGAAAGGGGTACCCTCTATGAAATGGATACGTTTTACACTTGATACACATACAGATGCCGTGGACATGCTCAGCTATATGCTTGACGAAATCGGCGTGGAAGGAATTGAAATTGAAGACCATCTTCCATTAAGCGAAGAAGATAAGAAAAAAATGTTTGTCGATATTTTACCGGACCCGGAAGATAACGATGGGACTGCAAAAGTTCACTTTTACATGGAACCGGAAAACTGTGACCCGGAAAAAGTCATGATTCAGGTACAGAATATTTTTCAGGAAATCAAGCCTTTCTGTGAAATCGGAAAAGGAACCATTTCTCTTTCGGAAACCGAAGACAAGGACTGGATTAATAACTGGAAAACATTTTTCAAACCGTTCCGTGCTGCCGACGATATTGTCATCAAGCCAACCTGGGAAGAATATAAAAAAGAAAAAGATTCGGATATTCTTATCGAAATCGACCCCGGCATTGCTTTTGGCACCGGTTCCCACGAGACAACGAAGCTTTGCATTCAGGCTCTTGATAAATATGTAAAGAACGGAGACTCCGTCCTTGATGTCGGATGTGGCAGCGGAATTCTCTCAATTGCCGCTTTAAAGCTCGGTGCCAAGCACGCCACCGCAATTGACATTGACGAAGTCGCTGTAAAAGTTGCCGCTGAGAATATGGCAGTAAATCATATTCCGTCTTCCGACTATACCCTTTACGATGGCGATTTAATTTCCAACGCTTTTTTGAAGGTGAAAGCCGGAACCGGTCACGACATCGTAGTAGCAAATATTCTTGCCGACGTCATCATCCCGCTCACAGGCGTTGTAAAACCTCACCTAAAAAAAGGCGGTCTTTACATTACATCCGGCATTATTGATACAAAAGAAGCCGAAGTACGTGAAGCGTTACTTGAAAATGGATTTGAAATTCTTGATGTGACCTATATGAAAGAATGGTGCTGCTTTATTGCGACAATCTAATGTAACACAAAAAAATACCACCCGGCAAAATTATTTTGACCGGGTGGCATTTTTATTTTAAGAATCTCTTATTTACTTATAAGCATCCTTTGCATTTGCTACTGCAAAGAAAGCAGATTTTGGTGAATACAAGCCATTGAACAAGCAAGGTGCACTGCTTGCACGCCATGAAACACCATCATACAAACTCCAGATAACAAGGGCACTAATCTTTGCTCCCTTTGCTTTACTCTGCAAAAGAGCACCCATAATCTGGTCATAGTAAGCAGCCTGATCCTGATCGGTTACTACTTTATCTGCTGTCGATGTGTAACCGGCATCAATCTCTGTGATATGAATGTCCATATCCGGCATATTTGAGCGGAAGCACTCAAGTGCCTGTGCATACAAATCCGGGCTGTGTGCTGCATTGCCAACCGTCAAGTGACTCTGCATACCAAGACCATCACAAATCTTACCATCTTCATTGATGAAATCAATCAAATGCACTTCATCTTCCGGACAAAGATAAGTATTATAATCATTATACATCAGTTTTACATCGTCACGTTTATGTTTCTTACAAATCTCATCTGCCCACTGGAATGCTTCCTTCACAAATTTCGGACGAAGTGTCACACCGGTACTTGACATATAACCGGCATTTTTCTCTTTATCCGAAATGCCATAAATCGTATTCCAGTAAGTTCCCTTTGGTTTTGCACTATGCATGTACTCATTTACTACGTCATACGCATAAAGAACGCATTTGTTCTTATCGCCGCCGGCAAGTTCCAAATCTTTCTTCAAAACATGTTCCATTACATTCTTTACAAAATACTCAAGACGCAAATCCATGTTTTCTTCAGAAGTATTCTTGCTCTTGTTATTTACAACAGAGAATCCTTTCTGGAAGAAATAGGTAGGAGTCTGCTCATGCCACAGTAACGTATGTCCACGAAGCTTCAATCCTTTTGCGTGGCACTCGGTCAAAATCTGGTCGATTTTGTCGAACTTCAACTTAGGAACAACGACACCTGTCTTTTTAACAATTGTGTCTTTTCCATCTACGGTCTCTGTTACGTTATAAGTTGCAGAGTTATCTGCCTGTTTGTCATATCCTTCCGGAATATACAAACCTTGTGCTTTGGCATCTTCAAGTGGCACTGCATCAATTTTGTCAGAATCCATAACGGCATTCGGTTTCATCTCGTTACCAGGAGTAATGCCATTGTACTGTTCATTCAAGAACTTAGAAGCTGTATCTCCAAGAAGATCATTTGCCGATGCACCAACAGCTACCACACCAAAAGTATCACTGTAAATATCTTTCAGTTTCGGAATATCCATTGCTTTGGATGGCTGTGCAGTTTTTACAATCTTCATGTTATCAACATACATATCGCCGGTTGTACCATCATCACTCTGGAAATAGAATCCATAGAAGTACATGTCATCCGGCACAGTGATTTCGTAGTTGAAATCTTTCCACTGGCCTTTTGTTGTTTTCCAGCGGGTTGCCGTGATACGAGTCGGCATATAAGCATACGACTGCTCGCCACCTTCAATCGGAATCACCTGTTCGTTAAAGTTCAATGAAGACACTTCACTGTAGGCAGTAAAGGAAACGCGGTAAGTAGCACCACCTTCTAATTTCTTTGACAGATTAATCATAGCTCCCTGCCAGCTCTTTGAATTTGCTTGACGGTGGCATTTGAGAACTCTCTTGCCAACTGCACTGTTGCCGGTTGGAAGTGTACTCGAATCAACAACCTCCAGATAATCTTTTCCGGTGTTGTTATCATCTGAGAACGAGCGAAGAATCCATCTTTGCAATCCTTCCGGATCCGGAGTATCCTCGTTTACGCAGGCCGTCGACTTTGTACCCACTTTTACATCCTCAAAATCTTCATCATACACAGTTGCTGTTGTCGGATCAATCTTTGCTTCCGGCACTGTTGTAGGGAATGTATCCGGGTCTTTTGCTTCCGGTGCCTTTGCCGTTTTGTAACCCTGGTCAAGTGCACGCAGTGCCGGAGCAACCGTCGGTGTAGCCGTCGGTGTAGCCGTAGCTTTTGCTCCCGGTGTATCAGTTACCTTTGCCGGTGCAGTCGGTGTTGCCACCGGTGCTTTTGTTACTATTACTTTGCCTGCTTTTTTGACTGTAATCTTACAAGTCTTTTTGTAGGTCTTTTTCCCTACTTTGATTTTGGCAGTCAAAACTGTCTTTCCTGCCTTTTTACCTTTGATTGTTACGCTGTTTTTCTTTTTCTTAGAAAGCGTGACAACCTTCTTGCTTTTCACAGACCAAGTTGTCTTCTTAATCTGCTTTGTCTTAACACCTTTCACTGTAACTTTCTTTGTTTTACCTGCTTTTACAGAAACCTTTTTTACCAAAGATGGCTTCTTTGCAGCCTCTGCCTTTGGTGCGCTAAGCGCAGGAATAACAAGAGAAAGAGCTACAGCGGAAACAATGAGCTTCTTCATCTGTCTCTTCAATGTCTTGACCTCCTTTTTTATGTTTTTATAAAAAAAGCACTACCTGATTCGAGTAGCGCTTTTTTATCTATATAAGTACTCGTATACGTATTTATATTTTATCATTTTAATAATGAAATAGCAATCACTTTATAAGATTTATGGTATAGATAAGCAACATTATATGTGTGTATCACCATATCTCTATATTAGCTAATCCCAATACTGCTTTTTCGCATCAATTACAGCATAGAATGCTACCTGATCTTCATCCGTCAATGGCTTGTCCTCTGTGCTAACCATTGTTGCATCAAGCTCAGTAATCTGAATCTCCAAATCCGGGCAGTTCAGACGGAAATACTCCAATGCCTTTGCATAGTTTGTTGCACTGTGGAACGAATCCGTAATATCCAAGTGTGACTGCATACCAATACCATCACATACTTTACCATCACTGTTAATGTAATCTACCAGGTGAATGATATTTTCCGGATTCTGATAGCAGTTATAATCGTTATAAATCAGTTTTACATCCAAACGGTCATATTTTACAAGCATTTCGTGTGCATATTTGAAAGCATCCTTTACATATGAAGGACGAAGTGTCACACCATGGTCTTTTACAGACTTATCATATGTGCCGTAAATCAATCCCCAATAAGTAATATTCTTGGTGTCTTTCTCCGCATTTACACTGTGCAGATACTCATTTACTACATCGTAGGAGTATAAACAATCTGCATCTTTCTTTCCTTTCTTTGGCAATGACCAAGTCGTCTTTTTGATTTTCTTTGCTTCAACTTTTTTAACAGTTACTTTTTTCTTTGCTCCTACTGTCACTTTAACGCTTTTCGCACTCAGCTTTGGTTTTGCCACAGCTTCTGCCTTTGGAGCTGAAACCGCCGGAATCAATAAAGATAAAGCCATAGCAGAAACAATCACTCATTTCAAACTCTTATTCATGCTTTTCCCTCCATGTATATATCCTTATATATCTACATAACAAACCTATTATAAGAAAAATCAAAAAATGATTGATATTATAATATCCTTACATCAAAAGAAGCGCTACTCATATGAGTAGCGCCTCTCATGATTCAATTTTTGTCAGCCTTATCAGTAAATAATTTTAGCTAAATATTAATTATTTACTAACCAATACAATTTTTGTAAATGACATATATTTATCAGCATCCATAGCTGGAAGCTGGAAGTTAAATCCTGCTGCAGTTCCTAAACCAGCTGCATCTGCTTTTGAAAAATCAAATACTGCTGTATCAGCAACTTTGTTACCAATGTTTCCTGCTAATGCACCTGGATTTTTCCATCCATTTAAATCAGTTTTCGTTACCAATGCAAAGTTGCCCCAAGCCGGTGCAGACGCATATTCACTTGCATCACTACCATCCTGATTTTTCAACTGATATGTCACCTGCATTCCTGCATAATCAGATAAATCCAAATTATTTGCTGCTAAATACTCAGACATATCTACAAAAAGCATGCTTCCACCTACCATAAAGTCAATGCTTGCTTCTGTCTGTTTCGCTGCAACACTATCACCTTCACCTGGATTTGTTTTTGCTACTACTTTTGTTAAGTCCACATTATGAGATTCAGTAACTTCTGGTACGTCAGATGGCTCTTTTACAGTAATCTCAGTAGAACCAGTTACATTACTTCCATCGGTGGATGTTGCAGTAATTGTTACTTTTCCTTCAGCACCCTTCTTAGCAACTACAGTACCATTAAAGGTTACAGTTGCAATCGTCTCATCGCTGGATGTCCATTTAACGATCTGACGTGTTGCATCAGCAGGAGTAACTGCAGCTGTTACAGTTGTAGTCTTACCTGGAGCAATCTCTGGCTTATCAGCAGTTACATTAATACCTGTAACAAGTTTGTCATATTTAACTTTTACGAAGTCAATGCTGTGAATTGTTACTTCAGCACCAGAAGACTGTGGGCAGAATGCGATAGCTGTCAAATTCTCCGGGTTCATTCCTGTATCCATAAGCATAGAAATAGGAATGAAGATTGTACGTGTCTTGTAAGCTGCTTTTACTGTTTTACCGGCATTGAAAGTAGATTCAGCTTCCCAAATCTCATCATCTGTGTGGATCCATCCGCCTTCGTATGTCTCAGAAGAAGCAGAACCTGGGAAACCAGCGGAACGAAGCTGGTCATTTCCGTTATAAGTACGGCAGTTCATCTCGTTCTCAGATGTTACTTTAACACGAACGTAGTCATAAGCGGACATGTCTTTTGCACCATTGTCATAACCCTTGAATCCATCACCACGTGTATCAGAGATATCAATGATGTCATCATCTTTTGTTGCCGGGTTGATGTAGTAAGATACACCAGAGTTGTAATCTGCTGTAGATGTGAATGTTACAGAACCGTCTTTGTTGTACAAAGTACCATCTTTAACAGTCTCACCGTCAGAACGTTTAGTATCACAAGTAAATGTAGTCTCATTAAGTTCTGTCAATGGAACATTGTATGTAGCAGACTCATCTACCGTGTAAGTGCCGGCTTCTGTTTTGATTACGCTTACAGGTGGTGTAGGTGTCGCCTTTGTTGTACCACCATTGTTGTTCTTGTTGTTTGCCGGAGTTGGTGTAGCTTTTGCTGCATCTGTCTTTGCAGGTACCGGCGTTACAGTAACTTTGCTTGCCCCCTTAACAGTAATCTTGCAAGTCTTTTTGTAGGTCTTCTTACCTACTTTGATTTTAGCAGTCAAAGTAGCTTTACCAGCTTTTTTACCTTTAACTACTACGCTTTTAGCTTTTTTCTTGCTAAGAGAAACAACTTTCTTACCTGCCTTGGTGAGAGACCATGTTGTCTTCTTAACTTTTTTCTTAGATGTTACCTTAACTGTTTTTTTCTTACCAACAGTTACAGTTACTTTCTTCGTAAGCGTAGGCTTTTTAGCTGCTGCTTCAGAAGAAGTGTTTGGTGCGATTCCTGCAAGACTGAAAGCCATAACTACAGCCATTGATTTTGCAAGAACGGATTTGATACTTTTCTTCAAAACTCTTACCTCCTATTTTTTAGTATTGTTTTGGTTTTTATTTGTAAAGCATGCCTCCCGCTTTCGCAGGAAGCAGCTTTTACAACATGATTATTTGTATTCCGGATATTTTTCCGGGTTTGCTTTGATTTCTTTATCAGTAGGATTTGTATTTTCTTTCCAATCTTTACTGAATACCAAAGACTTCAATTCATATACATGTTCTGGTTTGTTAGCATCAAACTTATTAGCTTTCAATACAACATAACGAACATTCGTAAGATTTCCTTTCGGTGTTGTACCATCCACTTTAACATTCTTTGAATCAACGCCATCAATCCAGTTGCACCACCAGTTTTCTTCTACACCGGCTTCACCATAACTTGTTCCCTCATAAGAACGAATTGCATGAGATCCTTCGAAGAATGGATAAGTAGCGAACTGTACCTGTTTGGTCCAGTATTTATCCTGCTGGAAATCTGCTGTATCCGGATACAATTCAATCGACATCTGCTCTGTTGCTTTACCACTTAATGCAACACCTTTGTAGTTTGACAAATCATATGTCTTGCCAAGATCCAGTACATACATATCTTTGTTTGCCTGAGTAAACGCAAGACTTAATACTCCACCAGCCTGTTTAGCACCATCTACTGTAGAATATACTTTTGTTGTCTTATCATCGTCAGCTTTCTTAGGCATAATCTTCAATGTAGAAAGATCAATTGTAAGATCAGACGCTGCAGCAGTTCCTTCAACAACTTCTACATCAAAGGATGTCTTAACACTAGGATTCTTTGTTACAGCTGCCGTCAAAGTAACCTTACCGGTGCCAACTGCTTCCAGCACAGGATCAGTTTTAGAAGAATCAACTTTCAAAACTTTTTCATCACTGGATGTCCATGTCAACTGAGTCTGAGTTGTATTATCCGGTGTATAAGCAAAGTTATCAGCAGACATACTCAATTTCATGCCCTTAACCATCTTAGTTGGAGCATTTTCAATTTTAACTGCTGTACAAGGTGTCTCACCTTCCAATACAGATACATTATCAATATAAAGTGTCAAACTTGCGTTAGTGCTTGGGTATCTTCCTGTATAAGTACTTCCAAGTACCAAAGAAACATTCTTCTGGTTCAAAAGACCGGTCTCTGTGATATTACCTTTAGTCAAGTTCATCTTATTTGGATGCCATCCTGCTTTGTACTTATCACTTTCGCTCTCTTTGAAACCAATGGTACGGTTTTCATTCTTCTTCTCTTTTGCCCAGTCATCATACATCATTGGCAGAGAGTGGTTATTGTATACCATACCCTCGAACTCATCGCCCTTATTCGGAACGGTGTAGTTCTCATCCTTACCGGATGCATGGGAAGAATCAACGGAGAATTTAATCAACTCTTCAGAGATTCCCTTCTTCTCAGCGTCCGCTTTCTTAAGAGATGTTGCAAAGTAATACTCCGGTGTAATTTTACCATATTTTGCAAAGTAAGCATATGCTGTCTTGTACTTCACATCACCGGTGTTGCTTGCTACCACACGGGACTCAAACTTGATACCGGAATACTCATCGAGTTTTTTCTGCAGTTTCAAGTTGAAGATAGGTGCATAATCGTATGCCTGTGTATCACCGGTATACTCAATCTTCAAGCACTTGTTCTTGTTATTTTCAGGGTCTGTTACGACCGTCATCTTACCAACATTGCTGTTTGCATACTCTTTACCTTTTGTAGCTTTACCGGCAGTTCCCTGCTCTTCATCGCTCTCCCAGTTATATCCTACCGGATAGCTCTCGAAGTCTTCTACAACGGTCTGAGTTCTTGTGTCTGCCGGCTCATAGTTTGGAGTCGGAGTAGCTGTTGCAGGTTTTGCATTAATTTTAACATTAATCGTAACCTTTTTATTTGTACCGTCTTTGGTGTATCCGTAAATCTTAGTAGTACCAGCTTTAACCGGAGTAACTACACCGTATGGAGATACATATACAACCTTAGAATTCTTTGCTTTCCATTTCATTCCTTTATAACCAACTTTTGTTGGGGAATATTTTACATAAAGCTGTGCTGTCTGCTGGTTTGTAGTAGCAGCTGCTTTATCATCGTACTTAACTGTCATAGTAAGTACACTCTTCTTGGTAGAAACGAACTTTGTTGTTTTCTTCGTTTTCTTTGTACGCTTTGTTGCGTCAGCCTGTTTTGTGTTTGTTACACTTGTTGTAACCACAAACTTGCTAGGCTTAACGGATTTGATTGGTGTACCAATCTTAATCTTCAACGTAGCTTTCTTTTTCTTGTTTGCTTTGGAAGCAATTGTAATCTTGGCAGTTTTATTTTTCTTACCTACTGCCTTGACATAAACTTTTCCTTTAGATTTAACAATCTTAGCTACTTTTGGATTACTTGATTTGTATGTAACCTTTTTGCTAATCTTGCCGGATTTTGTAACTTTTACTTTAATCTGTTTTTTCTGGCCTTTTTTCAAAACCAGTTTACCACCGTTTACAACGGGGCTTTTCACTTTGACAGACTTGATTTTTGCTTTTGCATCAGCTGTCGTTCCTGTGATTGACAAAGATGTCACAACCATAGCCAGGGAAAGCACGCCGGCCAATGTCTTTGTGACAATTTTGGATGTCTTGCTCATGATTATCCTCCTTTAATATATTTAGCATGTACAGACACTTGTACACATTGAATGTAATCTCATTGTACCATCCTTTATGGGAAAATGCAACTAAAATAAATAAAAAATACCCACTTTTTTGGATAAATAGCACATTATTTTTTCTCATTTCTTGACAAGAACTAGGAAACTGTTACAATGGGGACAGATATAAGCGGTCACACGCATTTTGACCGGTACGAGAGGAGAACGAATGGAACAATCACATCATTTATTAGACCTGATACACTCGTATTTTCCACATGAGTCTGCCGATATCCGGACGATATCACCACTGAAACTGGCTTATCTGGGAGATGCTGTCTACGAAATTATTATCCGCACACTAATTATGGAACGAACAGGCGGTCCTGTGAAAAATCTGCACAAAAGAACGAGCGAGCTTGTCAATGCCGGCTCACAAGCGAAGTTGATTTTGTGTCTGCAGGACGATTTAACCGAGGAAGAAAGCCGCATTTACCGTCACGGACGCAACGCGAAAACGTCTTCTGTGGCAAAGCACGCAGACATTCATGATTACCGCAACGCTACCGGTTTAGAAGCTTTGTTTGGCTATCTTTATCTGAGTGGCAGATTAGAGCGTGCCATTGAATTATGCAAAATCGGTTTCGAACGGCTGGATATTTTATTATAGAAAGAAGAGGATTTTAATCATGAAAGAAGAATATAGAGAAGAAAATACAACAAGTTCACGAATCGAGGGGCGTCACAGTGTCCTTGAGGCTTTGCGCGCAGGCAGCCTGATTGAGCGTCTTTTTGTACAGAAAGGCTGTCAGGACGGTCCGGTTCTTACCATTTTAAGAGAGGCAAAGAAGGCAGATGTCATGGTGGACTTTGTCCCAAAAGAACGTTTGGATTTTATGAGCGAGACAAAAAATCACCAGGGTGTGGTTGCCGTTTTGTCTGCTTTTGCTTATTCCACGATTGATGATATGTTTGCGCTCGCAGAGAAAAAAGGCGAGGCACCGTTCTTTTTTTTACTGGATGGCATCGAAGACCCACACAATCTGGGTGCCATCATCCGTACCGCAAACCTTGCCGGTGCCCACGGCGTGATTCTTCCAAAACGGCGTGCTGCCGGATTGACTGCCACGGTAGTCAAAGCGTCTGCCGGTGCCATTCATTACACACCGGTTGCTAAAGTTACTAATATTGTGTCCACGATTGAACAGTTAAAAGAAAAGGGAATGTGGTTTGTCTGCGCTGATATGGATGGCGAGCTGATGTACCGCCAGAATCTCACCGGACCAATTGGACTTGTAATCGGCAACGAAGGAAAAGGCGTCAGCCGCTTAGTAAAAGAACACTGCGATTTCATTTCATCCATTCCGATGAAGGGTGATATCGACTCACTTAACGCATCTGTAGCCGCCGGCGTTCTTGCTTACGAAATTGTACGTCAGCGTATGAACCACTAATTGAGGAGGATTTTATGTTTGATTATCACGCAGCAAACGATGAAACAATCATCGCCCGCTCCCACGACGGTGATGATGCTGCCACAGATTTTTTACTGGAAAAGTACAAGCCCCTTGTCAAGAAGAAGGCTCGTACTCTTTTTCTGATTGGCGGCGACAATGATGACTTAATTCAGGAGGGAATGATTGCCCTCTATAAAGCCATCCGTGCTTTTAAGGCAGACCGCGAAAGTTCCTTCGTACACTACGCTTCTCTTTGCATTGATAATCAATTATACAACGTAATCAAGGGTGCAAACCGACTCAAGAATTCGCCGCTCAACACCTACGTTTCCCTTTACTCGCCGCTCAACTCCGACACAGAAAACAATTCCCGCGAGACACTTGCCGATACGCTCCAGCCTTCCGAACTTATAAATCCGGAAGACATCGTAATCGACAAGGAAAATGTAACGGACATCGAGAGCCACATCGAAAAGCACCTGAGCAAGTTTGAAAAAGAAGTAGTAACTCTCTACCTTGACGGCAACGATTACCAGCAGATTGCCGTAGTCCTTGGGAAATCTCCAAAATCCATCGATAACGCTTTGCAAAGAATCCGGGGGAAGCTGTTGAAGATTCGATAAGAAGATGAGAAGTTGACTCGTTGGTTTTTGCCGGTTGTTTTTAGTGGCTATCTTTAGGGGTTGGGGCAGCATACAAGCAACTCTTTTACTCATAATTTGTCAATATGGTTGCATTTTCCGGTCGATTTACCCCATTCTTACGATAAAACGCAGTGAAAAAGAGACAATATAAAATTATACTGTCTCTATCCAATAAATCTAGTTATCAAGCATTTCATTTACTCTCTGCATATTATCTCCAGTATCATACACAATCACGCATGACCTGCCAAAATAAAAAACTGCTAAGAATATAACGCAAATCAAAATAACTATCAAAAGTCTTTTCCACATATTTCCTATCCTTTACTAATTAGTGATATAACTTAAAAATGTCGGAAGAAAGTGATTCCGCATATATCTTAATATCGTTTTCAGCATTGGTTATGCTTGTTGAAAAATCATCATAGTTTCCTGTCGGACTTGCAAGCAAAGAATATAAACTGTGTATTGCATTACAATAGTTTTCTGTATCTTCGCAGATGTCTTTATATTCATTATAAATGTAGTCATCTGATTTAAGTTTTTCCCATTTTGAATAGGTTTCCTTAAATTTCTCATATTGTTTTGCCGTTTTATTTGAATACACTGTATCACTTATGCAAAGATTCACGGCATCAGAGAAGTCTCTAAATTTACCATTCTTCTTTAATGTCCATTTATTTGTCTCTTTGCTTTTCTCTTTCCAAATAGCATTACTCCATGTATGGGTTGCTTTTATGCTTATGTTGGATAGATTAGAAACAAATTTATCTGTAGAATCAAATAAATCACCAGTCAACTTCACAAAATCACGTTTATTTTGACGTCTTTGTTTTTGCTCTGCAATTTCTTTTTCCTTCTTTTCTTCTTCCGCTTTCTTTTTCGCTTCCGCTTTCTTCTGTTCCTCAATTCGCTTATTGTTCTCTTGAACAAAATAATAGGTAACACCACCTGCAACACTGGCAAGCAATATAACAATAATCACGATTAAAGCTATCTTTTTATGCTTTTGGGATTTCTTATTCTGCTCAATTGCAAGTTCCTTATCTGCATCCGTAATTGTTCTTCCACAATTCGGGCACTGGTTTGTTTGGTCGCTAACTTTCTTTTTGCACTCCGGGCATTTAATCAAAGCCATGAGCAATCCCTCCTCTTTTTGAATAATGTAATAATATTACCATGATTTTACATTTATGTCTATACCAGGTAGGTATAACAATTGGAATAGAATTATAAGAAAAATGAAAAAAAATAAGACCTAACGGTCTGAAAAATAACACTTATACAAGAATCTCTCCTTTCTGCTTTTATTATCGAACATATGTCTGATACCCTATTTGATACCTTTTCGATTAACACCGCCAAAAAACAACGTTTTTTCGGTGGTTCTACAAGCTGTTAACGGGACTCGAACCCGTGACCTCCGCCTTACCAAGGCGACGCTCTACCACCTGAGCTATAACAGCACCGTGGTCATAAAAGACCTTACGAGTTGATATTTTACCAAAAGAATTGATTTGTGTCAACTATTTTTTACTTGAACATATGTTCCTATTATGTTATACTATTTATGTGTAATCAAAAAGAAATAGCATCCCAACCTCCTAAAGTCTGGATGCTATCCTTTTAGTTTCCATTGAGGGCAAATCGGAGTCATATCCGATTCACTTTCTAAGTAGATTATACACTAGGGTACTTGAAAAAACAAGTACCCTTTTAAAATCGTTTGTGTCACCGTTTGTATCAAGTGTTCGTTGGCACTTTTTTTGTTTTCCGTAATTCCGTAGAAAAGCTTTGCGTCTCGTAGGCACTCTCGTTTGTTGAGTGCGTAGCGGTATGGGCACTGAAACTACCAGTGGTCTCCGCTCCGCTTCGGTCGTTGCATAACAGAAGTCCACCGGACTTCTTGCAACTCATACCGACGTACTCAAACCCACGAGTCGCAAAGTTTTTCTACGGAATTACTGGAGCCCAAAGAAACTGGCAGCAAACATTTGACACAAACTTTTTACTCTGGCACCTTGAAAGATATTAAGTTTGCATCTACAATTAATTTCATCATACAGTCTCCTTAAATTTTTCCAATCTGTAATGACGTTCATCATCCAATTCCTCAACACCATCCTTATAATCATATCCAAATTTCCTATAAAATTCTGTTGCTGTAATGGATGCCGGTATCTCAATTCGATTTGCTCTTACATAAAACTCATCCTGTTCCAATGTACTTATAATTTTGCTTCCAATACCTTTTCCATGAAATTCCGGAAGAACAAAAATACACAAAAGTATGCTCTCTGTTTCACTACCCCAAAAACTTGAGATAGAACCTGTTCCAACAATTTTTTCTTCAAATTCAAAAACGTACATATGCGCATAACTTGCAACATTTAGGACCTTTTCTTCATCATAAACCTTTGCAAGCGTCTCCATCGCCGATAATCCATAATCTCTACTGTTAATCTCTAAGAAATTCCTGACAATAAGATTTCTGACTTCTTTCACGTCCTCTTTTTTAAATCTTCTAGTCTTAACACAGTTCTTAACATAATCAACCGATTTCGAATTTTGATTCATGTGTGTCCTCTCCTCGTTTTTTTGTTAATATAACATCGTTGATAGTTCATGTCAACCAAATTCCAACACCGGTTATTGATACACCATTTGCAATTTTCGTGCCAAGTGTTCGTTGGCACTTTCTTTGAATTCCAGTAATTCCGTAGAAAAACTTTGCGATAAGTGGGTTTTGAGTACGTCGGTATGTAGCACTGGTAGTTTCAGTGCCCATACCGCTACGTACTCAACGAACGAAAGTGCCCCACGAGACGCAAAGCTTTTCTACGGAATTACGGAAAGCAAAAAAAATGTCAACAATCACTTACCCCCTAGCATTTTCCCACCATTTGAATTAAAATAAACCTATCAAAACCATCACAAAAACACTCAGGAGGATGCTGCTATGAAAAAACGCTTACAGTTTTATCTGAACTACTACGAAACATTAACAACAAAAAAATCCCTGACCACCGCAGAGGCAGCCAGGGAACAAGAGCAATTGCTCATTCAAATTCAATTTTTTCAGCACGAACGTCTGATTCACTTAATCGTGACGGCACTTTTTGCACTGCTCACGATATTGAGTTTATTTGCCAGCCTGCTTCTTCCAAAACAGCCGGTACTTCTTGCACTGGATATCTTATTTCTTGTGCTTTTAATTCCATACATCTTTCATTACTACCACTTGGAAAACGGCGTGCAGAAGTTGTACGAATACTACGACAAACTTAGTTGCCGGTGAAACCGCCGTATGCTTTTCCGTCGTGCATAACAGCGCCTTTTCGCTTGGCAAGCTCAGAAACTGTCAAGATGTCATAATCATTTTTTACAAGCCATGGAAGAACCTTCTTCAGCGCCTCTACGGTAGTCGGGTGAATATCATGCATCAGAATAATGTCTCCATCTTTGACATTTTTCTTGATTTCCTTCATGATAGCTTTTGTGTTTTTTGATTTCCAATCCAAAGTGTCGGTATTCCACAGCACCATCGGATGTTTTAATTTTTTTCGCATTTTAGCACTGATTGCACCATATGGCGGGCGTAGCAGTGTAATGTCGTAACCAACTAATTTCTTCACTAAATCCGCCGTCTTATCGTACTGTTTATTCACTTTTTTCATACTCAGTTTTGCTAAATTGGCATGATCCCACGTATGGTTTCCAATTTCACATCCCTGTGCTACTTCCTGTTTCAAAACTTCTGCGCCTTCCTTTACACGGGTTCCTACCACAAAAAAGGTCGCATGTGCCTGATACTGTTTTAATAAAGCAAGCACTTTTGGTGTATTTACTGTGCTTGGACCATCGTCAAACGATAAGGCAACCGCTTTCGAGCGAATCTTTGGCATAGGTGTCGGAATGGTCTGCGGCGCAAGTGTCGGAACTGCGGCAATTTCATTTGCAATCCCATCCGGCACATAGGTTGCCTGTCCCTTTTCAGGAACTTTTGTCTGCTGTGACGCAGCACTTGCACTGTTCACTGCCGCCGTCACTGCTGCCGTTGCCTGTGCCGTCTGTGTTACCGTAACACCGCTTCCACTCGCCACAGCCTGCCCTTTTGGCTGTTCATCATCACCAAACTCAGCCTGAACCAAGCAGACGGCGCCCACTGCAATCAGCACAATTACTGCAATGAGACAGACAATCCATCGACCTGACACTGCCTGTCCCATACTGCTTCGATATTTACTTCTGCTTGAATATGAACTGTTTCCTATATAGTTATCAGAGCCTTTAGAAAAACGGCTGCGCCTTCTTCTTCGTCTCTCGCGATTATTATAACCTTTCATGTAATTCATCTTTACACCTCATTCCGAGAGCAATTCCCTGCTCCCATTACGTAGTCCTAGTATAGCACTAATCTTTCGGCTTTTCAATGACGATTTTCCCTCCAATAAATTCCAGTTTTACTTTATTTCCATCCATTCCCATTTGTTCCAGCAGTTCGCTTGGAATCTGCACACGTCCGGCGCGGTCAAGAACCGCAAACTCTTCCTGCGTCTCTTCTTCCTGCCAGTCAATGTCCAAATGTTCCATGCGCTCGCGGTAATCATTTTTCATAATACGCTCGCTGCTCGTTTTCCCATCGCGGATAGAAACAACACGATTTACCTTTTTTGCCAACTCTTTATCATGCGTTACAATGACAATCGTAAGTCCGAGTTTCTCATTTAACTTGCGGAACATTTCCAAAATGTCATCCGCAGTCTTTCGGTCAACGGCACCGGTTGGCTCATCCGCCAGTAACAGTTTCGGATTATTGGCAAGCGCAATTGCAATCGCAACTCTTTGCTGCTCACCACCGGAAAGCTGGCTTAATTTACTGTCCTTCCTGTGTCCAAGGCCTACCAGTTCCAGAAGTTCCAGTGCCCTTTTCTTTTTTTCCTCCTCAGAAACTGCCTTTTCTTTTTCTTCCACAAAAAGCATCGGTGTCATTACATTTTCCCACGCAGTCAAATAAGGAAGAAGATTTCTCGCATTGTTCTGCCACACAAAACCAACGGTACTTCTCTTATATTTAACCAGTTCGTTTTCCGTCATTTGAAAAAGATTTTTGCCATCCACATACAGTTTACCCGCTGAAGGCCGATCTAATCCACCAATCATATTTAAAAATGTGGACTTACCGCTTCCGCTGTTTCCAATAATCGCCATAAGTTCTCCACGCTTCACGGTCAAATCCAGCCCTTGAAGTGCCAGCACTTCAATATCTTTGGTCTTGTAAATTTTAACCAGACTGTCACACTCAATCATCACATCGTCCGGCACATCCATCGTCTGTTCCGGATTTTCCATTGCAGATTCAGGACTCTTTATTTGTTTTACTTTGCTTATTTTTTCTTTTAAATTAATCTTCATCGGCAATCTCTCCATCCTCAATATGATAGATGCAGTCGGCAATCTCCATCAATCCGGTATCATGCGTCGTCATTACTATGGTTACTCCCTGTTTTTCAATCAGTTCCTTAAAAATCTTCATCACCTGAAGCCCGGTATTGCTGTCAAGCTCCGCTGTCGGCTCATCGGCAAAAATAATCTTTGGCTTGTGTGCAATCGCACGCGCAATCGCCACTCGCTGCTGCTCACCACCGGAAAGTTCCTGTGGCATATGATGCATACGGCTTCCGAGACCAACTAATTTCAGACATTCTTCCGTCCGCTTTCTCCTGTCCCCTTTGTATCCGGCGAGTCTGAGAACAAACTCAACATTTTCGTAGGCGGTCATCATCGGAATCAGTGCCACCGACTGAAAAACAAATCCAATCTGCGTTTTCCGCATCTGCTCCCTGTCATGTTCCGGCAAATCTTGAATCGGTTTTCCCTCAAACAAAATTTCACCGCTTTTCGGGTAATCAAGTGCACTCAAAAGATTCATCAACGTCGTTTTACCGGAGCCGGAACGTCCTCTTAGCATCGTAAGTTTCCCAGTCGGAATCCGAATGTTAATGTTTTTCAAAACCACCAGTTCCTTGCCACCGGCAATCGGAAAGCTTTGAATCACATCTTTGGTTTCTATCATATTTTCCATTCTGACACCTCCCTAGTCTTCACCAAGCTTCAACGCCTGGGAAATATTAATCTTACTAATCAGCTTACCAAGAACTACCATGCAGATTACAATCACAATGCCGATGACGCTAAAGAGACGAATCATATCAAACGTCTTAAACACAACTGCAAGCGGTACCGTCTGGTCGGTTGATGCATAGAAAATCTGCACCAGTGGCACAAACAGAATGGATGACAAAACACCAAGTCCGGCACCAATCAGAATGGAAATTCCGGAACTGAAAATCTGTTCATTGATTAACATCTGAATAATCTCTTTTTTTGTCATGCCCATCGCACGGAATACACCGAAAAGCAATTCTCTCTGCCGGATTGACAAAATCCAGTAAATCAAAAATCCGGTACTGCACAAAATCAAGATAATGATAAAACTCATCGTCAAAATACCATTGGTTCCTTGGAACAGTGCATCGTTTTTTACGTCTACCAGTTTGGATGCCACATCCTCAAACACCGTATATTCGATGCCGTTTTTCTTCGCATAATCGTAAATAAATTTCGAAGAACCGTTGGTCTGAATCCATACCTGATACGGCTTCACGCCAAGCGTCTGCTGAACCGGTGCCAGATTGGCAACAATCAGATAATGATCCGTTGTCACAAGCGTATCCTGCTGATTTAGTTCATGCGTCTGCTTCACATAACTTGGAAAATAATCAAAGAACCCATACACAACTCCTGTCATTTCTTTTTTATCTTTTGTTGTATAGGTTACTTTATCCCCCAGCTTGACGCCCATTTTTTTCTGAAAATTCATGCTTAGAAGAATGGCATCCGGATTACCCGCCATTGCATTCAAATAATTGTTCAAATGCGTCGGCAAAAGTGTCGAATCAAAATCACTTACCGTCAATCCAAAATTTTTCGTGTCAATTGCCATCAACGAAGTTTCTGTTTCATTGTCACTCATTTTTTTGCCAAGTGATGTAGAAATCTCATCCTCACAGTAAACTTTCGTTGCATGTTTTACACCTTTCATGCTCTCATAGGTCGAAAAATCCGGCTCCGTATAGGATACTTCCTTATCCGGATTATCCGCAAGGAACGCTTCGTTGCTCTCCCATTGCTCTTTAAGAACAAGTGTTGCTCCCGTTTCATACCGGATATTACTCTCCGAATTGGAAAGAATCGTCCGCGCCACCGTTGCGTTAAAAATACCAAGTGCAACCGTGAGCATCAAAAAGACCATCATAAAGCTCTGTTTTCCCTTCGTTCTCAAAATCTGTAAAAACGAAGCAAAAAATGCCGGTTTCCAGCGTTTTTTCCCAATCAGATAAACAAGTTTAATCAAAAGCGGCTGGATGCGCAGCGCTACCAGACTGGCACTGATGATAAACAGCGAAGAACAAATAAACAAAAACGGGTCTAACGATTCTCCTTCTAACATCTGCGTCATAAGACTTTCCTTCTGCTCTGTAAAATTATACAGGCCGTACAGAGAAATCACGAGCAGTATCACATCCATATATACTCTCTGGAAAATGTTTTTATGCTTTTTGTTTTTGTTTCTTTTTACATTAACAATCGTAACGTTGGCGTCGCGGAATACCGGTAACACCATGAAAGCAATGGATATAAGCATCGCACCAAGCATATACAAAAATACCGAAGTACCAAGCGTGATATGTAATGCTTTTCGTTGAATAAATTCCAAAAATCCATTCGTTGAGCCAAGTGCTTTACATAGGAAATAGCCAAGCGGCAGTCCCACAACAGCACTCATTGCTGACAAAATAACGGACTGCAAAAAATAAATCAGTATAATCTGTTTCTTACTCGAACCACGGCTTTTTAGCAGGGCAATTTCATTTTGTTCCAAATCTAACATCTGTCTGGAAATCATAAAAATGAAAGCCAGCAAAAGCGCCAGTACCGGGAACTGTAAAATAAGAAGTGTTGTGCGCACTTTCTTTGCAGATGTCTGGTATTCACGGAGAACCTCCAAGTAAGCCGGCTCATCAATTTTACAATTATATGCATCCGATGTTTCCTGCATCATATCTTCCGTTTCGCTTACGAACGAATCAATCTGCTCAGCAGCCAGTTCTTTGTAATCGAAAACCAACGACCATGTGGTGGTCATTACAAAAGACTGTTTCTTTAAGTTTATAAAATCACTTTCAAATACTTTTGGTGAAATAAACAAATCCATATAATAATCGGACGGAGACTGTACCCAGTAGGTATCATCTGCCTCTTTATTTGTAAACACACCAACAATTTTTACTCGGATGGCATTGCCCTTAGCATCCATAAAACGGTTGAGCTCAATGATGTCGCCCACCATGATATCTAATTTGCTCATACATTTTTGGGAAACAATTGCCTCCAATGCGCCATCTGCACCCACTTTATCCTGATACATTTTTCCGGACAACATCGTGCTGTGTTTCTCCAGTTCCGACAAACTGCTGATTTTAATTGTCTTTGTCATGTCATCTTTATTGCGGGTTCCTACATAGTGTCCTCTGGTTTTGGACGACTCGTTATATGTCACAAAATAGTTTTGCTCCACATCAAGACGGTCTGCTGCACCGGCAGCCTCATCCTTCATGCTCTGATATTCCTTTTCCTGTCCATCCTGCCCTTTCATATTGGCCTCAAAAGAAATCACACCCGGGTTTTGATTCTCCTCTTGAATATACTCATCCAGTTTTGAGGACAATGTTTTCTGCAGTGCCGCTCCCTGATACATTGGATTGCTGCAGGCAATGGCAATCAACAAAACATTACCGATTAAAAGACTTACAACCATCCATTTTTTATGGAGAAGTTTCTGCTTGATAAAATGAATCATAACGACTTACCTCTCCTTTCTACTTTGATACAATCGCCAGCGTCTGGCCTTCTTCCAGACCTTGGTTTACCAAATACGTTTTTTCCTGTTTATAGTTACTAACAATATAGCGTTTATGTAATTTGCCGTTTTCTACAAGATAAACAAAATTCTTGATTTCCTCATTCTCCGTTTCCTCATATACGGCATCCGCATCGACAAGTAAGGCATCCTCAATTTTCAAACTCACTCCTGTGATGTAAATGTTATATTTTGAAAATTGGTAGGATTCTCTATCTTTCTTAGAAAGACGAATTAACTGAGCACCGCCGCTTTCATTTTGCTGCTCACCGCCATTGTCATTTCCATCCTGCAAGTCCTGCTGCAAATTATCGGTCGAAATCACTTTGCCTTTTAAGTGATACTTAATACTATCAAGTGTTGCTCCCAAACCAACATCTACCGTCATGTTATACCGCAGACCGGAAGCATCTTCTGCACTTAACAGAAAATCTTTTTTATCACGAATCAGCATAATATTTTCACCGGACGCCTCATCACCGATAGAATCCGTTATCTCTGCAACTGTTCCGCTGTATGGAGACGTAAGTGTGGCAGATTTCCGTTTTTGTACCAAATCGTTATAATCTTTCTCTTTTTTCTGAATGGATTTCCCCTGCTTCTGCAAATCTTTGTACTCGCTTTTTAACTTGTTTAACTGCAGCACTGCCAGTTTTTTTTCGGTTGCATCCGTGAGCGTTTTTATTGTTCTTTCCTGCTGCAGTACTTCGTTTCTCTTGCTCTTTAGGTTCACGTCATACTCAGACCTTGCCTGTTCCGTTTCCAGCTTTTTCTTTTTTAACTTTGTATCTGAAATCTTTACGTGATAGGTGGCAAGTTTTTGTCCTTTCACAACCTTTTGTCCATTCTTTACCAAAATCTTATCCAGATAGGCATTAGAATCTTTAATCGTTACCGCTTTATCATTCTGATAAACCAGGCTGGCTGTCGCCGAAATTTTCTCTTCGTAGGTGCCTTTTTTCACCTTCGTCGTTTTATAATGCTCTTCTTCCTTTTTGTTTTTATCTCCTTGATACAGCATTACTTTGGACTTCTGCTGCTCACTGCTTCCACAGGCGGTAATCACCATACACAAACCAAGGAGAATTGCCAGATTTTTAATCCTGCACATAAACAACATCTCCTTCCTTTAATCCTGACGTAATCTGTGTATACGCATCCGTCTTTGTCCCCAGCGTCACTTTCACTTTCTTTTTCGCATCTCCATCCATACGGTATACATAATGCTCGCTTTTTGCTTTAAAAACTGCATTGCTCGGTACAACCAAAGCGTCCTCTGTGGCATTGTTGTAAAACTCCAGCGTCACCGAATCACCAACCGAAACATTCGCATCTTTTTCATAACCAAAATAGGTACTTGTCGGGAGATTTCCCATCTCCACATCCACCTGTGAAACGTCCTGCTCCTGTGCCGTAACTTTATATTTTTTCCCGTTAATCACTGCCTGATATCCGCTCGCGCGGTCTAACACCGAAGAACCAATGTATTCGGTGCGAATCTGTGTTTTATCCATATCAGCAATTGTAATCACCGAAACACCGCCTGTCACAAAATCTCCGGGTGCCAGATTTTTGGCAATTACTTCTCCATTTACCGGGGAATACAGCCGGTTCAATTTGCTTGTTTTTTTCGCATTTGCAATATCACTTTTTAATTCACCGATGTACTGTTTCTGCGTCTGTTTCTGCAATTTCAACCGTAATCTTTCCGTTTTGATTTCTTCCTGTTTCTGCACAATCTGCTTGCCGAGATTTTTCTTGTCTTTCGCATTTTGCGCCTGTTTTTTCTGCTTTTGCACCGATTTTAATTCGATGTTTAACTGCTCGATTTTACTCTGAGAAGAGGCATTTGTCTCCGCATTTTCTGCAATCTGAGATTTTAACTCCTTCTGCAAATCTTTCACCGTCGATTCCGAACCGGTAAGTGTAGCCAAAAGCTGACCCTTCTTTACCTTGTCGCCAATTTCTACTTTCACGGCACCAGCCTGTCCCGAATTTGCAAAATAAGCGCCTACCATATCCGGCACTACCTCGCCGGAATAGGAATTCACACTGCTTAAATTCATTTTCTTTACTTTTGCCGTATCCACATCAACGCCGACCGGGTCTTTGAGTTTTGGCACGTTCGCTGTCGATTCCTGTCTGCCACAGCCAGAAAGTCCCATCAGCGATAAAATCAAAAGCCCCATCACCAATACACGATACTTTTGCACTTTACAATTCATGGTTTCCTCCCTTTTTGCAAAATACTCCATTAGTTTGTCAATATCTGCTCGTTTTCTTTTAATCCGCCGGTAATTTCGATTTCATTTTGAATCTGTTCTCCGGTTGTGACTTCTCTCGTTTCCTTTACTCCCTCTTTTCCCTCTATGTAAACAACTTTTTTGCTTCCCATATCAAAAACAAGTGCTGACGGAACATAAAGAACATTTTTCTTTTCTTTCAAAATCAAATCTACGGTTCCTGTCACTGCGTTTTTCAAAGCCAATTCCTGCTTCGGGACAAAATAAATCTGTTTCCCCTTTCCTTTTTTCACCGTGGTCTTGTACTGCTGCCCCATAACCGTGACGGTTGCCTCACTCCCCTGCGAAAAACGGGACGCATATTCGGTTTTACAGGAAAAACGGTTCTTCTTCGCCGCCCTTATCGTGACAAGTAGATTTTCCTGATTTGCATAACCGCCCTCAAGCGATTTTTCTACAAATGTCACCGTTCCGCTAATCGGCGCCTTCAAAGATGCTTCCCGTATCGTTTCTTCCAAACTTTGAATATCTAATTTTGCTAATTCTAAACTTGACCGGCAGTTCTTAATCTGCGCATCGTACTGTGTCTTTACATTTTCTTTTTCTTCTTTACTGCCACCTGTACGATTTAACTGTTCTAACTCTCTCTGCCGCATCTGTTTTGCCTGGTTAATCTGAAGGGTAAGCGTACTGACCTGACGTTTACCGGTCTTTAGCGACTCTTCTTCATCCTCCAGATATTCCTGTAAAAGGACATCACCTTTTTTTACGTGCTGCCCTTTGGAAACACACATTTTTTTGATGCGGATACCGTCATCCGTACCATACACATCGGATTTTTTCGTACCTTCATACCGAACGGCAATGGATTCGCTTTGAACCATATCGCCCCTCGTAACGGTATATTTTCCTACATTTTCATCACTGTACTCTTTTACTAACGGTGCTGCATCAAACTCTTCTTCTGTTGGCAGAATACCACATCCACACATCATACAAGCTGCTATTCCTATACATAACAAACGGCTGCCCCTTCTCATATCCTTCATCCTTTCTTATTTTCGTCCCCCGGCTCCCATGCATCATCCCATGCCTTGCAGTAACATTCTGTCTCCGTCGGCAACTGCTTTTTCGCAAGCCGTCCGGCACAGAACCGTTTCACCATGCGGTAAATAACGGCAAACACCGGGACTGCACAAATCATACCTAAAACTCCAAACAAGGAGCCAAAGAATAAAATGGAAAATAAAATCCAAAAACTCTTTAAGCCAATGGAATCACCAAGAATTTTCGGTCCTAATACATTTCCATCAAACTGCATTAAAATGATAATCAAAATCAAGAACAAAACACCTTTGCTCGGACTTGCAATAAAAACCAGCACCGCACTCGGAATAATACCGATGTACTGGCCAAAAAACGGAATGATGTTTGTCACACCAATTAACACGCTTATCAAAATGGTGTACGGAATTCCCGCAATGTTCATAATGATAAATGTCAATACACCAACAATCAGGGAATCAATAATTTTTCCGCTGATAAATTTTGCAAAAACACCATGCGTTTCGCTTAACACAGACAACACGCTTCCCGCTCTTTTTGCCGGCAGAACCGCAAAAATCAGTTTTTTCGCCTGAGCACAGAAGTTTTCTTTTCCTGCCATCAGATAAATGGAAATGATAAGCCCGATAAAAAAGTCAACCAAAACACTGGTTGCATCCATAACACCGTCGGTAATTGCCCCCAAAAACTTATCACTATTTGGAAGCAAATCATTTTGCAGCCAATCTAACAATTTATCAAATATATCTTTAGAGGATTTCGTAAAATAATCCGCAAATTCCGGATTCGATTTAAAAATATGAGTACCCCAGTTCTTCACATTGTTATAATACTCCGGCATACTCTTTGCCAGCCCGGTGATACTGTCAATAATCTCCGGTATTACTAACATCATAATTCCAAACACAACAAATATCGCCAGAAGAAGCACAAAAAACACGGAACATCCCCTCGCAACATTTGATGCTTTTTTCTTTTTCCCCTTAAAAATTTTACTCCACAACGGAATAAATATATAACGATCCGATTTATTCACAAGCGGACTGAGAAGATACGCAATCACAACGCCTATGTACACCGGCATCAATGCCGAATTAAGCGCACCGAATATTTTCCCAAGCCCCGTCAAATTACTCGTTATTGCATAAACGATCAACGCTGCCACAATCACAAAAAATCCCGTGAGTCCGGCGTACCAATACTTTTCCAATTCCTTTCCCGGTCGTTTCAAACAAGTTCACCACTTTCTATAAACTCTTATTCACTATATGCCAAACCAACAAGGGGTATCAGCCAAACGACACCCCTTTGCCCCTTTGGAAAACATTGTATCACAACCGCTTTTTCAAGTAAATGTACAAAACGATAAAAACGTGGATATTTTACATCATTTCATTTTTGATTTAAAAACAAGGCTTGCCAGATATCCCATAATTAATGCACCGGAAATACCGACCGCTGCACTTTCTAATCCCCCATAAAAAGTACCGATAAATCCCTGCTTGTCAACTGCCTCTTTAACGCCCTTAAACAGCAGATGCCCAAATCCAATCAGCGGCACGGATGCGCCGGATTTTGCCCAGTCAGCAAATGGCTCATATAGTCCGAAGAAACTTAAAATAGCACCTGCACAGACAAGTCCTACCATAATTCGTCCCGGGAGCAGTTTCGTATTATCCATAATAACCTGCACAATCGCACAAATTGCACCGCCAATCAAAAACGCTGTTACATAGTCCATTCTCCCACCCCCTTTCCGGAGCCGGAAATTCCCTCCAGCATAACTGCATGGGCAATGCCCGGTATCGAATTCCCCTCGTTAAAACTTACTGTAGATAACAGCGCACCGGTCGGAACAAACAGCACCCTTTTCCACTCTTTCTTTTTCATTTTCTGAAGAATATATCCACAAAGTGTTATCGCACTGCATCCGCACCCGCTGCCGCCGGCATTGGTTCCCTGCTCTTTATTGTAATAAATTTCGGTACCGCAGTCGAAGTGCTGTTTTTCAATGTCGTAGCCATAGCCCCGCAGCATATCAATCAAAATTCTCTGTCCAATGGTTCCCAAATCACCGGTCACAATGCAGTCATAATAATCCGGTCCGATTCCCATATCTTTAAAGTTATGAAGAATGGCATCGCAGGCAGCCGGTGCCATACAGGCTCCCATATTCATGCTGTCTTTAATTCCATAATCGGTTATCGTTCCTGTTGTAATCCCCATCACTTCCACATAACCGGTCTCTTTGCGTTTCCATTTTGCCCGTGAAGATGCTAAAACCACTGCGCCACTGCCCGTCACCGTCCACGTTGCAGAATACGGACGCTGGCTGCCATAGGCAAGCGGATAACGGAACTGTTTCTCCGCACTGGCAAAATGACTTGAGGTTAATGCGACCACATAATCGGCAAACTCTCCATCGATGAGCATTGCTCCAATCGCCAGAGACTCTCCCATCGTTGAACACGCACCATACACACCAAACATCGGGATATTGAAATTCATGATACCAAAAGAAGTGGCAATTAACTGTCCAAGCAAATCTCCTGCCACTAAATAACGGATTTCCTGCGGCTCTAGCCCCGCTTTTCTCAGTGCAATCCGGGTCGCCAGCTGCTGCATTTTGCTCTCCGCTTCCTCCCACGTTTTTCCGCCAAACAAAGGGTCTTCCTCAACCATGTCAAAACACTTGCCAAAAGCACCGTTTCCTTCTTTTTCCCCGGCAACACTGCCCGCACCAATGATAATCGGCGGTCTGGAAAATAAAACGCTCCTTTTGCCTACCATTTTTTTCTCATTCATAACCATGTATCCTTTCCGCTTAACTTAGGATTTAGTATGGTTTATGGATTTGTTCTTTATACATTTGAGATTAAAATTCTGCGTGACCTTCTAAAAGATAATCATAAGAAGTTTCGAGTACACGAGTCAATTGCATTAACGTATCAACAGAAAAACCAAAGCCCTGCTTTTCAATTTGAAAAATAAATTTAGGCGAAATCCCTGACATATCCGCCAAATCACCTCTGCTAAGCCCCTTTTTCTTTCTCACCTCTTGGATTCTCAATCCAATTTCCTGATTCATTCTTTTTTCCTCCTTCTTTTCTTCACCAAAGCAAAGACATGCTATTTTATCATTACCCGAAAAAGCCTATATTCTTTTTTCATAACGCATCCCTTTTATGGCATGAAAGCATTATTATTTTCCAATTTCATAAAAATCTATGCGTTTATTCTAAAAAATCTTGCACTTATACATATTTGTCCATTTTAAAAAACTATCACCTTATACTGCTTTTGAAGTGGAACGGTGGGGAAGGCGCAGCGCTAAAGGAATCTATGCAGAAAGGAGATACTCATTCATGAAAAAGTTTAACAAATCTTTTTTGTACAAAATCAGCTCTTTATGTATCGCTCTTGGCGGTCTTATCTATGCACAGGGAATGTGCATGATGTTTTTTGGAGAGCCTGACTTCAAAGAAGTAAAAGAAGATTAAAAAAAAGGCTGCAAGTCACTTTCGATTTGCAGCCTTTTTACGATTTACAAATCCCCCCTCTTCATGATTTCATATAACGAAGATAACATAAGATACACTTTTCCCAGTTGATTTGGTTCAAATTTTTCTATCAGCTCTATAATTTCATTTTCATAAGGAAACTCCGTATGCCCTCTAAGCAGATAATCACAGGATGAATCCAGTGCTTTGGTCAGTTTTAACAATATGTCTACCGAGAAGCCTGTGTGCTGCCGTTCAATCTGGAAAATATATTTTTCCGATACTCCCGACATCATGGACAAGGTATCTCTTGTATATCCTTTGTCCAGTCTCACGTGTCGTATTCTCTCTCCAACCTCTTTGTCCATTGTAAATTCCTCCCTTTTCTTTATTTAGAGATGAAATATTTTATCATTTATAAAGAAATGAATGTTTTTATTTTCATAACGTATTTATTTTCTTGCACAAAAGCAATTTTCTTATCCTTTTTCTACTATATGACGCTTTTATTCCGTGCAGCATTTACACTTACGCATATTTTTCCTCTTCCAATTTTTTCTTTTCTATACTGGCTTGCAAAAGGAGGGAACAGCATGAGCGTCTATGATAAATCGCTGGAACAAATTCAAAGTTCCTATCAGTTTACAGACTTGGAAATGGCAAAAATGGACTACACATTAAAAGTGTTCGCCTATGAGTTATCAAAGCTCGTTTTCTTTTTCGTATTTTTCGCTGTCATCGGAAAATTTTCAGAATTTGCAGTTTGCTTGGTTGCTTTATTGCCGTTTCGCTGGATTTCCGGCGGTATTCATCTGAAACATTATTGGAGTTGTTTTATTTTCAGTTTTTGCTTTTTTGCTGTTATTTTGTTCATGGGTGAAATGTTTACACTTCCCCTATATGCACAAATCAGTTTGTTTGTTTTAAGCAATTTACTTCTCTTTTTTATCGGACCTGTTCCCTCTGCCAAAAGAAAGGTAATGACAAAAAAACAGTATACAAATAAGCGTTTTTTGTCTTCTTTAATTCTTTTGGTTTACACCATTCTTTATTTTGCCTTGCAAAATGTGCCCCATCGCTCTGTCGTTTTTTGGAGCATCATTTTACAAATTATACAATTAATTTGTGCCAAGTTGACACGGAAAGGAGAGATATATGAAAAAGATTAACAAATCATTCTTGTACAAGTTTAGTTCCTTGTGCATCGCTCTGGGCGGTATAATTTTTTACCATGGTCCATGCTTAATGTTCTTTGGTGAACCTGAATTTAAAGAAAAATAAAAAAAAAAGCTACAAATCATCTATTTGCGATTTGTAGCTTTTTTTCTAAATCACAATCCACAGTTCGAAACAATCACCCCCATCCCTTTGTCCATTCTGAACAATTAAATCACCCTTATTTTTATGAACCAGCATCTTGACATCATAGAGTCCGATTCCACGCCCTTCACCTTTTGTACTATATCCATACTCAAATAATTGCTCTAGTTCATCTTGGCTTTTCTTATAACAAGCATTAGCAATATAGATTGATACCTTTCCCGCATTTCCTTTTTGTTCTTGTATTTCAATCCACATCTTCTTTTGTCCATCAAATTCTTCCTCCGCTTCAATTGCATTATCAAGCAAAGTACCTAAAATCTGTACCCAGATAACATCAGAAACACCTCTATACAGCATACTACACGAAAAAATCGTATGAACTTCAATTCCCTCTTCAATCGCTTCATTAATTTTCTCATATATTAATGCCACCACCGCTGGCTCTTCCAAAACAATTGCATCCGTTGGCAGTTCGTAATCCCATATTCTTCCTAGAAATTCCTTCTGCTTCGCAACTAATTCGTCGTAATTGTCATATAAGCGATACATCCCAAACGCTGTATCAAACTGATTCTTAACTTTATGCTGTCTCCTCCGAATTTGCGAAATAATCTCGGTAAAGCTTTCCAAATACTTTTTACGCAATTGATTTTCAATTTTATTTTTCTGTATTTTTGATATCAAAAACCACATAACCAAAATACAAACTGTAATGTAAAAATATTCCGCTACGACCAATTCTTTAAACGCTCGAAGCACAACAACTGGGGCAAAAATCATTAAACTCAAAAACGCAACAAAGAAATATGAGACATCCCAGCGCTCAAAAAGCCCCATAAGCCTATAAATTTTTAGTTTTGACAAGAGTGCGCTTACAACCACTAACAGCGTAGATGATATTGCCTCTAACCAGCCATCTGCCAAATCAAGAGGCACAAAATAATAAACTCCCTGAGACAGTAACAATTCAACAACACCAAGTATTATTAAGCCCATTACACACATAGCCAGTGTCTTTACAATTCCATCATGATAACACCAATAAATGTATGCATATAATAAAACATATCCAATCACAGAACATATCTGAGGCAGCCCAAAATACATAAAAGCTGCATAATATAACATATTTCCTAAGAAGTATACCCCTGCCTTTTTAGGTTCTATGTGATACTGTTCATCTCCCAGAGCTTTCACCACCAAAACAATCCCGACCCATTCCATCAATGTTATATAGATCCAAAGCCAGCTCATCATCTCATCCTTTGCAATTCTTCAATTTCATCTAAAAATTGTTTCTTCATTCTTGTTCCAATTTCTATGAGTTCGTCCCGTCCGCGCAGTTTCACATAGCGGTTCACGGGATCCACATACTCCAAATAGGCGTAGTTCACCGCAATTCCTTTGGTTGGAATCAAAAATTTCTGTGTTCTAATTTGTTTTAAAAAGTGATTTAGGGATAGATTTGGAATTTCTAACTCATCATCCGTCTTAATAATATATAACTTCTTATGTCTGCTGGAAAGCATAACAATATCCTTTTCATGCACAGCGTAAGAAACTTTATCTTTTCTAACAAAACAGACGGCATCCTCCAAAACTGTACTGTGCATTTTACGGAATGCCTGCATGACGACCTTACGGACACGACTTTCTTGAATTGGTTTTTCTATATAATCATAACAATGTATCTTTCGTAAAAGTTCTGCCTCAAGTCCAATCAGACTTGTTACAAAAATAATATCCACACCAAAATATTCTTCCTGCTGCCTTACATACTCTGCAAACTTTATCCCTGAAAAATCATTTGCAACTTGTGGTTTTAATATAATATCTACAAAGAACAAATCAATATGATTTTCCATCATACATGCAAGAGCAGGTCCCACCTCAGAAAATGCATACGCCGTAATTGCATCATCACATGATTCCACAATACGCTTCAATGCAGTTCTTGTGGTTTCCATATCCTCCAAAATAAGTACCTTTTTTCGCATCACATATTCTCCTACAACATTTCTTCAACATAAGAAATAAGTCGGGCAAGAATAAGTTTTTTCTCCACACGACTTGCCGTAAGCCAAAGCTGCCGCAAATGATTGTCAAAATCCGGCTTATTACCTGTTAAAAGATAAGTGATATCAATCTCATATTTATCATACAACATCTGTGCTTTATCAGAAGTTAATAAGGAGCAGCCCGTCTCAATTTTACGATATGTATTCACATCCCAGTGCATTTCTTCTGCAAATTCTTTTTGAGTCATATGCATCGATAAACGGAATCCTTTCAACCTTTCACCAACAGCTTTCTTAGAAAAGCTCTCCTTCAAAAGAAAACACCACCTTTAACCTTCTTTTTCCTATATTTTATCAATGTGTTTTCCCTTTGTAACTGCACTTTATATTCCGTTTTATCGTATTTATTTTACTATCCGAGAGCCACATCAAGAACCATCATCAGTGTAAAACCAACCGCCACACCGATGGTTGCTATATTGGTATGCTCCCCCATCTGTGATTCCGGAATCAATTCTTCCACTACAACGTAAATCATAGCACCTGCCGCAAACGACAAAAAATAAGGGAGAAATGGAACAATGATACCGGTTAGCAAAATTGTAATCATCGCTCCCACCGGTTCAACAAGCCCGGACAACACGCCATACAAAAAAGCCCTCTTTTTCGACACACCAAGACTGCAAAGAGGCATAGAAATAATTGCTCCTTCCGGAAAGTTTTGAATTGCGATTCCAAGTGCCAGGGCAAAAGCACCCGAAAGTGTAATCCCTGTATTGCCAATCAGCACTCCCGCAAATGTAACACCGACTGCCATTCCTTCCGGAATATTATGCAGTGTCACCGCCAGCACAAGCATGGCTGCCTTCCCAAGTTTCGTTTTCGGTCCCTCCGGCTTATCACTATCCAAATGAAGATGTGGAATCACACTGTCTAACAATAACAAGAATATCATGCCAAGCAAAAAACCGACACACGCAGGAATCCACGCAATGCCACCCGCCTGCTCCGTCATCTCAATTGAAGGTATAAGAAGCGACCACACCGAAGCTGCAATCATAACACCGGCGGCAAATCCCAAAAGCATTTTCTCCAACTTTTGATTCATACTTCCCTTCATGAAAAATACCATACCTGCTCCCAATGTTGTTCCCAGAAAAGGAATCATTAATCCAGAAAAAATCATCAATTACCTCCTTGTTTTCCGACAACAAACCATCCTTTGGTTATCTTATTGATATGCCAAAAAAGCTCGTCTTGTTATCCATGTGTGTTCGTTATCGCCCACAGTATATCACAACGAGGGATGGGCTGTAAAATGCTTTCTTGTATTTTTATTTTAATTCCTCAATCAGCCGCCCTACATTAGACCCTGCTTCATACTCTAATTTTACTATATCCTCACAAAACTTTTTCTCATTTTGTACCGCTTTATCCACTCGACTCATAAGTGCCTCAACATTATATTTGGACTTTGTATACCCCGGCAGTAACTTACGCAATTCATATTCTGTATAACGTCTTTTGGATGTTATTTGGGGATTTTCCAACAATTTATCTCTGTCTAGGCAAAACACCTCATCAAAATGAAGCAGAAGCCAAAACTCAAAGCACGGATTTGTCACATACAGACCAAATCCTTTCTTCTTACATGTCTTTACTACATATTCATACTGCCTATTATTCGGTGTTGAAATGAAACTATCCTTATCTCTGTCTATAACAAGACAAATTTTATCGATGTTCTCATCATAAGTAATGCTACTGGTAGATTTAATAATATCAGAAATATCTGTTACTATATTAACAACTTCTGATTCTTTGTTTAGATACTTTATCAAGATGTCACAATCTTTGGCAATATCCTCTACGTCCTCTCGCAACGTTTTTTGCAGTACCTTTGTACAACAAGTCTCTAAAATATTCCAAATAGCTTTTGCCTGAACTTTACTCGTTGTAAGAATATGTTGTTCATTCAAATATTCCATTATCCTATTAAGAAGCGATTCATATGTTATCCAGCCCGTCTTTTCTTCTTCCAAATTTGCAATCACTCGATCCAATATCTTTTTCGGATTACTCCAGCCATCTTCGCTATAACTCCGAATCAACGGCACTAATTCAATCAAAGGATTCTTATCTGTATAAACTCCAGAATTATCCAAAGCGTTAAAATAAATTTCCTCTGTGCTTGCTCCCTCATAGACTAGAAAAAACTTCCTTTTTCCTTCATCCGATTTCAACACCTTTGTTCGCTCTGCAAATGTTCTTCTTTCCCTCATCCACTAGTCCTCCCCCATCGGAAATATTGTATTAAAGATAGGAACCCCTCCATAGCGCCCCTCCAAGTATGCCTTATCTATTTTCTGATCAAATCTGGTATTATATTCCTCCAGCGAATATATGTCACTTTCTCCTGTTTTTCTTTTATTCACAAACCATATCTCATCGCGGCGAAGCAAATCAAAATCGAGCAGTCTCGACTCATGTGTCGTTACAATCAACTGTATATTTTTCTTCGCAGCCAGTTGCAGGAATGTTTGAATATATTTATATGTCAAACTAGGATGTAAACATCTGTCAAGTTCATCAATGACGTAGGTCTTCCCCTCATCAGACAGCAAAATTTCCAATAAATCCAAAATTCTAACAGTACCATCGGATTCCTCTGACAAATCAAATAATACATCATTGTTATTATGTTCAAACCGTATTGTCTGACACTCAATATCATCCTCTTTGATGTTGAGTATAAAAAAGTCTCGCTTACTGCGCATAATAATACCTACAACGGATTCATCACCCGTTTCTTTTTTAGCTTCATTCATAATTTTTTCAAGTTGAGCTAACAGCAATTCCTTTCTTTCTTTCGGCAGACGAGACATCACTCTGTCTACAGGAACAGTCACCAGTTTATAGTCTGTAATTCCCGTTCCAAACGCAGCAATCATCTTACATATCTCCTCGACATTTTCCATACTCGCCATATAAGAGTAACTTGAAATCGGCGAATCCGGATAATTAATATCCAAACAATCTTTTATCCAGTGATACATTTCCTGCAATACTGCTGCTTTTTCATATTTCTCGTATAAATTCTTCTTACTGTGATTCATAATGGCGAGAAACAGAGCCGTTCCGTCATCCCTGATATCCTCCGCATAGTTATTTATCTTTTCATACAGACCTTTTGCCTTGAGGCATCCATCCAACTGATACACTCCATTAACAATATCTCTCTCAAAAATAATCTTTTCCTTATTATCCGAAGTTAACTCAATCAACCACTCTGTCCGAAACTCTCCTGTGTTTAAAAGCACTTCATATCCATAGGAATAGTATTTTTCACCAAGCTTTACTTCTATCTCAAAGTAACTCGGACGTTCTTTATTTCCCATATTTACTTTGCAGTATTTCGTACTGTAACCACTTGGCAGACCATGGACTACTGTTTTTTTCATAAAGTCTAATGCTCTAACTAAATTCGACTTACCCGATGCATTAGCTCCATATACCGCTGCAAATTTTAATAATTTAATTTTTTTGTCATCATAAATATGTTCGTTTTTATTGCGTACCTTCCCTGCAATCATAGAAAATTCTTCTGATTTTCCATCTTCACTTGCCGAAAAGGACAAAAAGTTTTTTACATTAAACCGAATTAACATAATTATCGTCTCCTATTGGTATGATACATTGTATGATATGTGATTTTTTCACTTTTGTCAATTGTATTGTTGCCATATTTTATTATTTTTATTCTTTTCCAGTGGTTTTATCTCTTCTATTCATTTATTATTGACCCCATCCCCATTCTCCGATATACTTAAATCAACATAGGAGGGATTCACATGAAGACTACATCAAGAACCATTTCACAAATTGTCCGGGCGCACACGCTTACCTATTTCAACTTGCTGAATGTAATTTTAGCAGGTTTTATCATTCTCTCCGGACAATATAAAAATATGCTTTTTATGGGAATTGTCATTTCCAATTCTTTGATTGGAATTATTCAGGAATGTAAGGTAAAATCCCTCATTGATAAACTTTCCGTAATCACGGCAACAAAAGCAAGAAAACTTGCAGCCGATGGCACAATCACAGAAATTCCGATTGAATCCCTGGCAGTTTCCGACACCATACACATTATGACAGGCGACCAGATTGTCGCAGATGGTGAAGTTCTTACCTCGGATGGATTAGAAGTCAATGAATCGCACCTGACCGGCGAGTCCATTCCGGTATTTAAAAAGCCGGGTGACTTTCTCTATTCCGGCAGTTTCATTGTAGCGGGTTCCGGCACGGCAAAAGTTTTGAAATCCGTTGAAGACAGTTATGCAGCCAAATTAACGAAAAAGGCACAGACGAAACGTCGGGCAACGTCTGAAATGCAGAATGCCATTAAACGAATTATACGCTATGTTAGTTTTGCCATTGTACCAATTGGTGCTGCCCTTTTCTGTATTCAGTATTTCCGTGCGGACGACACCTTATCAAATGCTCTGGTAAGTACGGTTGCCGGTGTTCTTGGCATGATTCCGGAAGGACTGGTGCTCTTAACCAGTGTTTCCTTTATTCTAGGCGTAGGACGCCTTGCGAGAAAAAAAGCACTGGTGCAGGAAATGGAAGCAATTGAGGCGTTAGCCCGCGTAAATGTATTATGTTTAGATAAAACCGGAACGATTACCACCGGCGAACTGACCGTTGATGAAGTAATTCCTTTCGGTGTGGACAAAGAAATGATTCACGATATCATGGGGACACTTGTCTATGCATTTACTGAAACAAATGCCACAAGCACGGCACTACAGGCTTTTTTCAAAGAAACTGATACATATTCGGTAACTGACAGTGTTCCATTTAGTTCCCGACGCAAATTTATGGGAATCCAAACGAAAGACAAATGTTTTCTTCTTGGTGCTCCGGATTATCTCACAAAAGATGACGAAATATTAAAAAAAGCAGCCACTTACTCCAATGAAGGACTTCGTGTACTGCTGCTTGGTTCGTGCCAAAAATTATACAAGGATGCAAAAGAAATCGAGAAATTCACCCCACTTTCTCTTATTGTACTCTCTGACTGCGTAAAAGAGGATGCACTCGATACATTCGCCTTTTTTGCAAAACAAGGTGTAGCAGTCAAAGTCATTTCCGGCGACGATCCGGTTACTGTTTCATACATTGCAAGACTTGCCGGAATACCGGGGGCAGACGCATATATCGATGCCGGAACACTTCCGGATGATATCAATGAGCTTTGTAAAATAGCACCAAAATACAGCGTATTTGGGCGCGTTACACCGGAAAAGAAGCAGGCACTCGTTCACGCCTTCCAAAACGCCGGACATGTTGTCGGTATGGTGGGCGACGGCATTAACGATGTTCTCGCACTCAAAGATGCTGACTGTGGAATTGCCATGGCAAACGGGGCGGACGCTGCAAAACAATGTGCACACATTGTACTGATGGATTCCAATTTTGCCTCTATGGAAAATATCGTAAAAGAAGGACGAACTACCATTGCCAACATTGAGCGTGTCAGTGCGCTCTATCTGACAAAGACAATTTACTCCGTCCTTCTGTGTACCATATTTATTATTATTGGAAAATCCTATCCGTTCATTCCGATTCAGCTCAGCTTAATTGGTGCTACGGCAATCGGAATTCCAAGTTTCTTTCTTGCCCTCGAAAAACACGAAGAGCCGACAACAACCGGATTCTTACGCCATGTCCTGCGTATTTCGCTTCCTGCCGCACTCATTCTGTGTGTCGGAATTTGCGCCATCCAGTTTTTGTCCCTTCGTTTTGGTTTTACAACAGCATTTCATCAGACGCTGAATCTGTTAGCCGGTGGCGTTGTCTCCCTCGGTGTCGTAGCACGCGTCTGCCATCCATGGACAAAGCGCAGAACGCTTTTATTCACCCTAATGACAATTATTTTCGTTTGCGCCATCCTTGTCGCACCACACTTTTTCGGAATCTTGTCCCTGCGGGAATTTATTCATGTAATATCATTCATATAAGAACAGGTTCTTCCTCTAACAAACAGATCGCCTGTGCCGATATGCCCTGACCGCTTCCGGTGAAACCAAGCCCTTCTTCCGTTGTTGCCTTAATGTTAATCCGGGAAACATCTACACACAAAGCTTTCGCTACATTTTCACGCATTGATTCAATATACGGACGCATCTTCGGTTTCTGTGCAATAATGGTTGCATCCACATTTCCAACAACATATCCCGCTTCTTTCACTTTGCCACGGACACACTCTAACAGCCACAGACTGTCTGCACCACGATATTTCTCATCATTGTCCGGAAAATGTTTGCCAATGTCACCAAGAGCAGCCGCACCGAGCAGAGCATCCATAATCGCATGCAGTAAAACATCCGCATCCGAATGACCTAAAAGTCCCAGTTCATAATCGATCGTCACACCGCCAAGAATCAATTCTCTATTTTCCACCAAGCGGTGCACATCATATCCCATTCCAATTCTCATCGTGTCTTACCTCACTTTCTTCTCATGCTATGTCAAGATATACAAAAGACCTCCGAAGTTACCTTCGGAGGTCTGTAGTAGCGGGAAAGGGATTCGAACCCCCGACACCACGGGTATGAACCGTGTGCTCTCGCCAACTGAGCTATCCCGCCATCTAAACTGCCAAGACGAAACTGTCTTGACATATATAAAAACTTTTCACAATTGAAAAGTTCAATGGGACCTACAGGGCTCGAACCTGTGACCCTCTGCTTGTAAGGCAGATGCTCTCCCAGCTGAGCTAAGATCCCATGCGTCACTCACAGCGACTTCTTCATTATACCAAAAACATCCATTTTGTCAACACTTTTTTCAAAAAAATTATACTTTTTCTTGACGCTCCCTACACATATCATGTACAATATGGATTGGACTTATCCAACAATTGTTTATTATTAGGAGAAATATTATGTTTGTAAAATATCTGATTTTGTTTTTCATTTCCATGGTACCTATTGTTGAACTGCGTGGTGCCATCCCTTATTCCGTTGTTTTCGGACTGCCGCTTATACCATCTTACATCATTTGTGTAATTGGTAATATGCTGCCGGTTCCTTTTATCTACCTTTTCGCAAGAAAAATTTTGATTTGGGGTTCCGATAAAAAGGGCATTGGCAAGTTCTTCCGATTCTGCTTGGAAAAAGGCGAAAAGGGCGGACAGAAATTAAAAGAAAAAGCAGGACGAGGTACATTCGTCGCACTGCTTCTCTTTGTTGGTATTCCGCTACCCGGCACCGGTGCATGGACCGGTACACTCGCCGCCAGTCTTCTCGATATGGATTTTAAATCCTCAATTTTAGCATGCATGGGTGGCGTACTGCTTGCCGGAGTTATTATGGCTGTTGCCAGCACCGGCGTATTCAACGCAATTTTAGCACTTTTTTAGTAGGGCATTTCACACATACGAAAATCTATTTTCCCATCTTCACGAATTTCCATCACCGTGTAGGTGGGAATTTTATTATCCTGTCTCGGTTTTGAAATACTCCCCGGATTCAAAAGAATCAAATCATCGGTTTTCTCTAAATACGGCACATGCGTATGTCCAAACATAACAATATCGGCATGATTTTGCAGCCCAAAGTAGCGCAGAGCGTCCGGTGCCCCGCCATACGAAAGATAGCGGTGCCCATGACACATCGCAATGCGCTTGCCGCCAAATTCAATCACCATACTCTCCTTGAGCGAAGAAGAAAAGTCGCAGTTTCCTCTCACCATATAAACCGGATAAGGCGTCAGCGAGCGGATATAAGCCTCATCATTTCCTACATCCCCAAGATGAAAAATCGCCTGAAAATCCGGATACCTGTCCATCGCTTTTACAAGATTTTCGGTTCTTCCATGTGAATCACTAAAAATCAGTGCCTTCATTATGCCTCGCCTCTCTTTTTCAAAATCTCAACCATTTTACGGATTGCAATGCCGCGGTGGCTGATTGCATTTTTCTCTTCCGGTTCCATTTCTCCGGTCGTCATGCCTCGCTCCGGCAGATAAAAAATCGGGTCGTAGCCAAATCCATTCTCTCCTTTTGGCTCTTTAGCAAGTTTTCCTTCAATAATTCCCGTTGCCGTATCAACTGTTCCGTCCGGGTAGGCACAGGCAATCACGCAGACAAACCTGGCATCTCTCTTTTCATCCGGCACACCCTCACAGCGTTTGAGAATCTCCGCATTTTTAATTGAATACGGGGTATCTTCTCCCAAATATCTCGCCGAATAAATTCCCGGCTCTTTGTTCAGATAATCTACCTCAAAACCGGAATCGTCCGCAAGAACCATCTCGCCGGTCTCTTCCATAACTGCTTTCGCTTTAATCACAGCATTTTCTTCAAATGTCTTTCCGTCCTCTACAATATCAATATCCACACCAATATCTTTCATAGATAAAATCTCATAGTCATCGCCTAGCATCTGGCGGAATTCGTTGACTTTTCCCTGATTTCCGGTTGCAAAAACCAATCGTTTTTTACTCATTTTCTTTTTTATCCTTTCTTCTCGCCGGCGGTTTTACGCCCATGTACTGATACAAATACGTTTTCATCATACCATTGTAAATTTTACGGTTTTTCGTTGCTTTTTTTCGGTTTCCACCCGCTGCCACAGCCTTTTGCGCATCTTCATATCCACTTAACAAAAAGAACGACCACGTATCATTTTCCGACATCACACGTCCAACCGTTTTGTACAAATCAAACATTTCTTCTTTGGTCGAGAGACGCTCGCCATAAGGCGGATTGCTGATTACAAAACCATACTTTTTCGGTGTATTAAAATCAGCCACATCACGCTGCTGGAAATGAATGTACTCATCCACACCGGCAAGTTTTGCATTTGCCCTCGCCATTTTCAGCACCTCATCATCTACATCATATCCCTGAATATGAATCTCTGCATCATTTCGGATAGCGTCTTCCGCTTCATCAATCGCATCGTACCACGCCTTTTTCGGCACGAGATTTTTCCAGCTCTCCGCAGTAAATTCACGATTCATCCCCGGTGCCATATTCAAAGCAATCATCGCTGCTTCAATTGGTATCGTTCCACTTCCGCAGAATGGATCAATCAGCATACGATCGGCATGCCACGGTGAAAGCAGAATCATCGCTGCCGCCAATGTCTCCGTAACCGGTGCCGGTGCCGTAAATTTGCGGTAACCGCGTTTGTGAAGTGACTCTCCGGTCGTATCTAGCCCAATCGTCACAATATCTTTCACAATACTAATCCGAAGTGGGTAAGACGCCCCGGTCTCTTCAAACCAATCCGTGTGGTAGGTCTGTTTGAGTTTTTCAACCATTGCCTTTTTCACAATTTTCTGAATGTCCGACGGACTGAACAATTTACTGCTCACAGAGTTTGCCTTCGTCACCCAGAACTTTCCGTCTTCCGGTATGTAATCCGCCCACGGAATTGCTTTTACCGCCTCAAACAAATCATCAAAACTCGTCGCGCGGAAACTGTCAATTTTCAGCAAAATTCGTTCCGTTGTACGCAGAAAAATGTTGGCACGGGCGATTGCCGCCGCATCTCCGAAAAATGTCACTTTGCCATTATCCACCTGCGAAGTTTCATAACCAAGATTTTGTATTTCACGTTTCAGCACCGCCTCCATTCCAAAATGACACGGCGCAATCAATTCATACTGTTTCATAGTAACCTCATTTTTTCATTTCTTCGTATCCTCCGGCGATACTGGACGCCCATTTTCCTTTTTTCGCCAGTTCTCTCGCCGCCTGCAGACTATGATTTCCATGGTCGCAGTAAAAAATAATTCTGTCGTAGTTCATCATTTCTTCCTGATACTGTGAAAGTTCCTCATACGGGATATTCCACGCACCGGAAATATGTGACGTTGCAAATGCTTCCCTGCTTCGCAAATCCACGAGAAGTGTTTTACTGTGGTAAATATATTTTGACGCTTCTGAAAAAGACACTAGATTAGGTTTCATATCATACCCTTTTCTTTTTAATCTATTCCAGCCTCTGCGTCATTATGACCAAAGAGCCGGTCTTAATCGACCGGCTCCGGAAAATTAATAACAATCTTTGGAATTGTTTGCAGCAGAATCTTTTGCACGGTTCTTGCTGCTATTTTTGCTCGCATTCTTACTTGCATTTTTACCAGCGTTTTTACTTGCATTTTTGCTGGAATTTCTGCTTGTATTCTTGCTATCATTTTTGCTGTTATTCTGAGCATCGTTATACTCATCTAAAAAATTCTTAGCCATGATTTCCTCCTTCGCTGCATTCTTGTGAATACGTTACGAAATTAGTATGTCACATGACTGATTTTTTATGCAAAAATTTAATGTCAGGCTTTTCCAACCGAACCAAATAATTCCATTTTTTCTTTTACTGTTGCTTTGATTGCTTCTGTACCCGGAGCAAGCAGTTTACGTGGGTCAAAACCTTTACCTTCCAAATCTTTGCCTGCTTCAATGTAAGCACGTGTTGCTTCCTGGAACGCAAGCTGGCACTCTGTATTTACGTTAATCTTAGATACACCAAGAGAGATTGCTTTCTTAATCATATCTTCCGGAATTCCGGTACCACCATGAAGTACAAGCGGCATCGTCCCTGTTTTCTCCTGAACAGCAGCCAACGTCTCAAAGCTGAGTCCTGCCCAGTTTTTCGGATATTTACCATGGATATTACCAATTCCTGCTGCTAACATGGTAACACCAAGGTCAGCAACCATCTTACATTCGTTCGGATCTGCACACTCGCCGGCACCAATGACACCATCTTCTTCACCGCCGATTGAACCAACTTCTGCTTCAATAGACAATCCTTTTTCTTTGCAGATTCCTACCAGTTCTTTTGTTTTCTCAACGTTTTCCTCAATCGGATAATGAGAACCATCAAACATGATGGATGAAAATCCTGCCTCGATACAAGCTTTTGCGCCTTCATAACTGCCGTGGTCAAGGTGAAGAGCAACCGGAACTGTGATGTTCAATTCCTCAAGCATTCCATTTACCATACCAACAACAGTTTTATAACCGCACATGTACTTTCCGGCACCTTCGGACACACCAAGAATAACCGGTGAATTTAATTCCTGAGCTGTAAGAAGGATTGCCTTCGTCCACTCAAGGTTGTTGATATTAAACTGGCCAACCGCATATTTTCCTGCTTTTGCTTTGGTTAACATTTCCTCTGCTGAAACTAACATAATAAATTCCTCCGTTTTCATTTATTTAGACAGATGGGAAGTTTTTCGCTGTTTTATTTTTTTAACGTTCATTTTTCTTCGCCAGCTGTTCCATTTGCTTTTGATTAATATAATGCCCAATCATCTCATTTTTCTTCATTAGAGCACATCCGTACAAAAAACGTCCGTCGTCAAGCGGCATCGTCCTTACGATTTTTCCAAACAAGGCAATTTCCGTAACTTTTTTTTCGTACTGCGCCATGTATGTCATATAGACGAATGCACCATCTGCGTCCTTTAATTCTTCCTTGTAAATAAAGGCAAATCCGGTGTTGCTTAAATCTTTGAGATGAACGATTTTTTCACGACCGCTATGCCCAATTCTTGCGTGAATTTCTTCTCCGATATACAATCTGTATGCTCCTCGCCGGTTGTACTCACGACCTTCATTCGCTGCCTCGGATGCATAGTAAATCTTGTGTTTGTGGCGAATACAGTCCATCTTCACCTCTTTCCACAAAATCGGTTTGTCATCTTCACGCATATACATAATGTCTACGTCAACCTGATCGCTCTGAACATTCAAAATTTTCTGGTCTTTGCGAATCGGCTCAAGCAAAACATCATGCTTGTGCTTTCCCTGCACGATTGTCTCAAACTCAAAATGTTTGCCATCAATCGTAAGCAATAGTAAAACCTTAGCCCCCTGCTCTAATTCTGACAGTAACAATTTAGACTTTCTCCTTTCCTTTGTAGCCCCATATAATATAGGATAACACAATTGGATTGGTTTTTCAATACAAAGCGGTGACGGCAGATGGGTAATTAATTGCTGCTATTTTTTTAGATTCCGTGATTTGTTTAAGAAAAGTTTGCATCACGTGGGCGCTCCCGCTAAGACAAATACGCAGAAGTATCGGCATGCCAACTACGCATGCCAGATACTTGCGCATTTGTACCCACGTGATACAAATCTTTTCTTAAACAAATCACTGGAATTCTTAAAAGATTAGCAGCAACTATTTACACATGCCTGCCCTGCACACACATCTTGAATGAAACTAACTCTACATTTTTCCCGTAATGATTACTAATCTTTTTGTTATTAAACTTAGGAACAACAGGAAGCTTCCCGCATGGGTTTTAAGCACGTCGGTATGAGGGTTGTCAGATGTTTTTCTGACAATCCCATACCGCTACGTGCTTAACGAGCGAAAGCGCCCATGCGGGAAGCTTCCTGTTGTTCCTTAATTTGAAAAGAAAAAGAATATCTAACACCAAAAAAGGACCCACTTCCAAGTGTTTCACTTAGAAGTCAAGTCCTATTAATAACTGGGCTAGCTGGATTTGAACCAGCGAATGTAGGAGTCAAAGTCCTATGCCTTACCCCTTGGCGATAGCCCAACATCCCATAAAGGGAAGGGTGGGTAATGGGATTCGAACCCACGGCCTTCAGAGCCACAATCTGACGCGCTAACCAACTGCGCTATACCCACCATAAAGGATAAGCCGCATACGGCATTTCCTACAGCGTGTCAGGAGGGATTCGAACCCCCGACCCACGGCTTAGAAGGCCGTTGCTCTATCCAACTGAGCTACTGACACGTAGCAATGCTGTTTGCACCACAAAAGCGGGTGATGGGAATCGAACCCACGTATCTAGCTTGGAAGGCTAGTGTTCTACCATTGAACTACACCCGCATAGGGTTTTTTATACAATTAAGCGACTGTATAAAACAGTCGCAGTCGGGGTGACAGGATTCGAACCTGCGGCCTCTTGATCCCAAATCAAGCGCTCTAGCCAAGCTGAGCCACACCCCGGATTGAACACATATTTTTGTGTCTTTCCAGCGTCTCTAAGCCGTGACGCAAGACCTATTATATTATAGAACCACCTGCTTGTCAACTAAATTCTCAAAAATTTTAAGACTTTTTTCCTTGGTCGCTCTGTCGTGCCAATCTTTCGTCCTTTTTATGCCATAATACGGTCGATTGCCTGCAACAGACAATCCATCTGTTGATCTGTTCCAATCGAGATTCTAAGATAATCCTTAATCCGCTCCCCATTAAAATGACGAACAAAGATTTTTTCTTTTTTCAGTTCTTCAAATAACCAGCCGGCATCCACTGAATTCGGTTTTGCAAACAAAAAATTTGCGCTGGAATCAAGCACCTCAAATCCACGGCGTCTCAATTCTTCTTTTGTCCGCTCACGAGTTGCAACCACCATTTGTTTCTTTTCCTGAAAATACTCCTCATCAGCAAGAGAAGCCGCCCCTAACACAATGGATTCTCTCGTCATCGTATATGAGTTAATTGACTCTTTTACAGCGGTCATTGCCTGAATCAAACGTTTATTTCCCATCGCATAACCGATACGCATACCTGCCATGGAACGTGATTTCGAATATGTACGCACAACAAGCAGATTTTCATATTTTGGCAGAAGCGAAAGTGCGCTCTCTCCACCATAGTCAATATAAGCTTCATCCACAATCACAATGGCATCCTGATTTGCCGCAATAATTTCCTCAATTTCATCCCGGCTTAACGCAAGAGAGGTCGGGGCATTCGGGTTTGCAATAACAACGCCGCCATTTTCTTTTTTATAATCATCCGGACAAATTCGGAAATCGTCTGTCAATTTTGGACACTCGTACGGAATCCGGTAAACATTAGCCCAAACAGGATAAAACGAATATGTAATATCCGGGAAGAGAATCGGCTTATCGGAATTAAAAAACGTAAGAAATGCAAGTGCCAGAACATCATCTGAACCAACACCGACAAACACCTGTCCGGCATCCAGTCCATGATACGATTCAAGTGCTGTCACTAATTCTTTTGCTGCCGGATCCGGATATAGGGCAAACCGTGAAACTTCCATTTCTTCGTGAGCCTTTTTTACCCCCGGTGACGGCGGATATGGATTTTCGTTTGTATTTAACTTTATAATATCTTTTATCTGAGGCTGTTCACCCGGAACATAAGGAACAACCTTTCGGATATTTTCTTCCCAAGCTTTCATTGGTACCCTCCTCTTCTTTTTCTCCCTAAATATACTCCTTTCGCTCTCTGCCGTCAATAGTCTGTTATACTCCGGTACGCATCAACAATGCCATAACCCCACTCGGTATTCGGATAGGGTTCTCCTCTTGGCACGGCCCCCCGGATGAGCGCCTCACGCACCGTATTACTGTTTGCACCGTCATCTGCATATTCCTGCATAAAAAGTGCGCTGATTCCTGCCACAAAAGCCGCTGCTACACTTGTTCCCGTCATTGTGCCGTATCGGTTTCCCGGATACGTTCCCGTCAGTTCCACGCCGGGTGCAACAACTTCCGGCTTAATGTAGCCAAAAGGAGTAAAACCACGCCCTGACTGCAGATACAGAGCACCATCTCTTACGTCGTATGCCGACACTCCCGTCACAAATGGCGTTGTCGATGGATTTGTAGCCGTCATATCGGGGTCCGGATCTAAAAATACAACTTCCTTTTCCAAAAACTGCTGAATCGGAAGCCACATGGAAAAATTAGGAACTTCATAATCAAACTGTGTTCGCACTTTCCAAATTCCGGTCGTTGGATTCTGAAAGCGAAAAACGACAACCTGCTCTCTCGTCAGTTCCTGCGCTACACCAAAATAAATTTCGACCGTTGTATTTTCCGGCACAAACCGATGCTCATAGCGGATTCCTGAAACCGCACGGATTTCGCGAATTGTCTCCCCGCTCGGTGAAATGACATCCACCGACAAGCTTCCCGGCGTCTGCCACCACAACTGCCCCATAAATCCATTCATATTTGCGGATACACTGATATCTATCGTATCTTCTTTGCGGCGTATTGTGTGATGATGTCTTGTATTTCCCTCATTCCCCACACACGTTACAATTGCCACACTGCCTACCGACAAATACCGGTTCAAATAAACGCCAAGAGCTGTACTTCCGTTATGGTTTCCCATACTGCTGCCCATACCAAGGCAGAGAATGATTGGCTTTCTCTCCTGCGCCGCCACGGAAAGTAAATAAGCAAGCCCGGTCATCACATCACTTTCCAGATAAGCTGGCACATCCGACGGGATTCTATAATAATTTCGATAACTTTCATTCGCCTGACGGCACTTAACAACAACCAATTCAGATAATGGTGCCACCCCGGAAAATTCTTCGGCCCGGTTCTCGTTTCCTGCCGCTACCCCCGCCATAAATGTTCCGTGACCAATCTCATCCTGACTTGGCACAATTTCAAACGGATTTTCCGACGAAAGTGCCTGATTCAGCTGCTCCCTTGAATACATCCGTCCGTATGGAAATTTTTCATTTCCAACCCCTTCTTCTACACTCTGATCCCAGATTGACACAATCCTTGAAGTTCCATCCGCCGCCACAAATGCCTTATGTGTAAAATCAATTCCGGTGTCCACAATCCCAATCAGTACACCCTGTCCATATAAATCAAGGGACGGCTGCCTGCGAATCCGAAGCACACCACTGGCTTCCAGCGCTTCTTCACTCATCAGACCAAAGACATTTGGAATTGCTGAAAAACCATATTTTTGTATCGCTTCACCATTTACATTTTGAACCTGCTGGTAAATAATTGCCTGCCTGTCATCCAGTCGAATATAACAATCCGGGTTGTACACTTCCCTTATATACTCCTCACCACGGTAATTATCCAAAACGTAAACGAGAACATCCTCTGCAAAAACTGCTTCCCTGCATTGCATAAAAAAACCTCCTGCGCTTTGTTTCATCTTACGCAGAAGGTCTTACTTTTATCCATCAGCCATTACTTCGCATCAAAATGGTAGGAGAACCTTTTCCTTCAATATAATCTTTGGTAATGATAACTTTGCCAATCATTTCGTCTTTCGGAATTTCATACATAATATCCATCATAAATTCCTCGATAATGGAACGGAGTGCTCTGGCACCGGTCTTCTTTGCCGCTGCTTTTTTCGCTACCGCCATCATGGCATCATCCTCAAATTCCAAATCCACTTCATCCATCTGCAAAAGTTTGCGATACTGTTTCAAAATAGCATTTTTCGGTTTCTTCAACACCTGAACTAACAATTCCTCATCCATCGCCTGTAAGGAAAATACAATCGGCAAACGTCCGATAAACTCCGGAATCAAACCATACTCGCGGATATCTTCGGTTTCTACTAAACGGAACAAATCTTTCTCATGGTCATACTTATCCCGAAGTTCCGAACCAAATCCAATCGTTCCCTGACTGGTAAGACGTTTTTTTATGATGTCTTCAAGCCCCGGAAAAGCTCCACCACAGATAAATAAAATGTTGCTCGTGTTCACCGTTGTCATCGGAACCATTGCATTTTTATTGGTTGCGCCAACCGGCACTTCCACATCGGCACCCTCCAACAATTTCAAAAGTGCCTGCTGCACTGATTCTCCACTTACATCGCGGTTATTGGTGTTCTGCTTTTTCGCAATTTTATCAATTTCATCGATATAAACAATGCCTCGCTCTGCCAATTCTACATCGTTATCTGCATTGGCAAGAAGTTTGGAAATAACGCTCTCTACATCATCGCCAATATAACCGGCTTCTGTTAATGCTGTGGCATCTGTAATCGCAAGCGGTACCTGCAAGAGGCGCGCCATCGTCTTAACCATAAATGTTTTTCCACTTCCGGTTGGTCCTAACATCAGCATATTCGACTTTTCAATTTCCACACCGTCATCGGTCTGCCCGGCAAGCACACGCTTATAATGATTATAAACGCCAACAGACAGCACTTTCTTTGCCTGCTCCTGCCCCATCACATATTCATCCAAGTTTCCTTTAATGACGTGAGGTGCCGGAAGTTTGTTAATATCCAGTGCCGGTTTTTCCTGTTTTTTCTTCTTTTTCGTTTTCACCTGATGGCGCTCCTGAAATTCATTCGGTGGCTCTAAACCCATACTGCCAAGATTCATCATATCCATTCCCGGAAAACTTGGCATTCCCTGCATTCCTATCTGGTCGAACGTTTTCTGCATACAATCCGAGCAAATTGTAATTTGATTCGGAATGGTAATCATTTTATCTACTTTACTTTCCGGACGATGGCACAAATAACAAATTTTTTCGTAACCATCGGAATCCTTTTTATGATTCTTATCATCCGGATTCATCTCTTTTATTTCTTCACTCATAGTTTCCTCCATTTTTAGCACAAATCCCACCGCACAAATATGCGGTGGGACTTATTATACCCGATTTCACTCAATTAGTAAATACTTCCGCCCCAAGGTACTACCTGAGAATTGTCATTATCATAATTGTTGTTATAATCCTGACTGGAATCATTTTGCTGTTGTGTCGAACCATCATCCAATCCATCTAATGTATCTTTACCTTTGAGTACAACATCTACTTGTTTCGCTTTATAAGTTCCGTCGTTACTTCGCTGAACGGTAACTTTAATGGTCGTACCGGCTTTTGTACTGTTTACCTTTTCCTGTACTTCCTGAATAGTCTTAACCGTCTGGTCACCAATCTTTGTAATAACATCGCCCTGTTTAATACCTGCTTTATATGCAGCACCGGTATCAGATACCGCAGCAACATACACTCCAACCGGAATACCATATGCTTTGCTTACACTTTCTGAAATGTCTCTTCCGGTAATACCCAGATAACCTTTTTCGCTGTCTTTCAAAACTTCGCGGTCCATCAAGTCATTGATAACAGAAACTGCATCACTCATCGGGATCGCATATCCCATACCTTCAACATTTGTTGAACCGTAGGAGAAATATTTGGACGAGTTGATACCGATTACATTTCCGTTTGTATCAATCAAAGCACCACCACTGTTACCTGGATTAATCGCTGCATCTGTCTGCATCAAAACCTGTGTCGTACTCTTTCCGCTTCCATCCGATGCAGACACTTCACGGTTTTTCGCGCTCAGATAACCAACGGTTACAGACTGTCCATAGCCAAGAGCATTTCCGATGGCAATTACCATCTGTCCGACTTTTGCCTGATCTGAATTTCCTAAGGAAGCAACGCGAATACTTTTCTTCGTGGATTCTTTAAGGGAACTTAATTTAACGGTAATAACCGCAAGGTCATTCGACTCACTTGTTCCTTTTACCATTGCATCCGCTACTTCATTATCGTTAAAAGTAACTGAAATTTTATCCGCGTCAGCTACAACGTGGTTATTTGTCACAATCAGGAGCTGATCATTATCCTGTTTTACAATAAATCCGGAACCTGCTCCCTCGGAAGAATAAGTCTGTCCAAAGTAAGAAGTCTGGGTGCTCTTCTCTGTAATCGCAACAATCGATGGCATAACCTTTTCCACGATACCGGACACATCGGCAACCGTAGCTGCTGAACCGGATACCGTTGTCAGGGCAACACCATTATTGGAACTGTTATCCACGCCCTGAATCTCACTCTTTGTTCCGAACAAATCAGATAATCCCTTATTTACTCCAAAGAAACATCCCGCTGCAATCACGCCAAATAAAACTGCACTAACTAAAATTTTAGGAATTGACATTCCTTTTTTTGCTTTCTTTTCTTTTTTCTTTTTCACGTTCTGCGCTTCTACATTTTGGAATCGGTACGTATTATCTTCAGATGGCATCGGTGATGGCTGCACCGGCTGCTCATAATAGGTATTCTGCTGCTGTGCCGGTTCCGGCTGCGACTGTGTATACTGTGGAGTTACCTCCGGTTCTGGCTGTGTATACTGAGATGCTGCTTCCGGCTGCACCGGCTGGTTCTGATTCTGGTTCTCAGTCTGCGGCTCCTGTGGTTCCTGAGAAGCCTGCGGTGCCGGATTGTCAACCATGACAAATCCATTGGCATCGTTGTTATTTTCTATGCTATTGTTATTTCCCATGTTGTTTTCGTCCATGCTAAAACTTCCTTTCGTCTTAAGTTAGGTTTATTATAGACAGTAATTGTGTTGAGAATGTGAATGATTTATAATATTTGCGTCTTGTGGGCGCTCTCGCTTGACAAATTGCGTAAGGGTATCGGCATGTAAAATACACATGCCGGATACCCACGCATTTGTACCCACAATCCACAAATGTTATAAATCATCTATAAGCAGCTAAAACTTCTGAATTGCCGGCAAGAAGCTTATGCAACCAAATCAAGCCAAAAAGCGTTGTTCTGTGCAAATTAAAAACCATTAAATGTATTTTCGCACCTCTTCATCCCTTCCTACTTAATGCTGTCAAGTGCCTTTTTTAATATTCCAGTAGTTTACCGGGAAGGATTGCAAAGAATGTGCTAGGTACACGCAGGTATCTGATATGCGAATTTTGCATATCGATACCTCTGCGCGTACCTTAAGCGGGAGCGGCACATGAGTAGCAATCCTTCCCGGTAAATTGCGAAAATAAAAAAGCCGCTGACATTTTTCTTGTGAAAAAGGCAAAAATGAGATATACTATCTATACTTGTGGACATACTAAACTATAAAATAGAAAGGACTGGATTGGTTTGATTAAGGGAAATCAAAAGCTCCTAAATCTTTTTCGTATATTAATAGACACGGCAATTATTGTATTTTCGTTCATCCGCGCATATTACCTGCGCTTTAGCAACGATAGCATTTTAATTCGGTGGGAATGGATTGAGGAACCGGTCGGTATTTACGGCTCGTTAAAGGATTACATGCAAATTTTGATTATGCTGATTCCTTGTTACCTCGTTTCCTATTATTTTTTCCACTTGTATGACCCAAAACGTACCAAGAGCAGAAAATCAGAAATTTTTAACATTTTAAAATCCAATGTTGTAGGAATTCTCTACTGCGTTGCCTTTCTGTTTTTTATTCGCAATGGTACTTACGCCCGTTTGTTTATTATTATTTTTGTTACGCTGAATTTTATACTGGAAGTTTTATTCCGTTTTTGCACGACAACACTTCTTCGCAAGATTCGCAGAAAAGGAATGAACCACAAACATATTTTATTAATCGGTTACAGCCGTGCCGCAGAAGGTTACATCGACAGACTGTTGGCACATCCGGAATGGGGTATTTCCATTCATGGTATTTTGGACAACCATAAACCGCTTGGCTATTCTTACCGCGACATTCATGTGATTGGGCGAGTGGACGAGTTAGAGAAAATGCTGTCTGAAAATGATTATGATGAAACAGCAATTACGCTGAGCATCGACCACTACGACAGTCTGGAAGGGATTGTTGCCGTAACAGAAAAATCCGGCGTTCACACAAAGTTTATTCCGGATTACAACAATATTATTCCGACTCGTCCGTATACTGAAGATTTGGATGGACTGCCGGTCATCCACGTGAGAAATATTCCGCTTTCAAACTCGTTTAACCGTTTTTGCAAGCGTGCAATTGATATTGTAGGTGCACTGCTTTTAATTATCCTGTTCTCCATTCCGATGGCAGTGGTGGCAGCGATTATTAAAATCACATCGCCGGGACCACTTATTTTCAAGCAGGAGCGTGTTGGTCTTCACAATAAGCCGTTTAAAATGTTTAAGTTCCGCTCAATGGAAGTGCAGGACGCCTCAAAAGAAAAACAGGCATGGACGGTGCAGAACGACCCCCGCGTAACACCAATCGGCAAATTCATCCGAAAAACCAGTTTGGATGAATTACCACAGTTTTTCAATGTGTTAAAAGGCGATATGAGCCTTGTCGGACCAAGACCGGAGCGTCCGTTCTTTGTGGAAAAATTTAAGGAAGAAATTCCTCGTTACATGATTAAACATCAGGTTCGTCCGGGCATCACCGGCTGGGCGCAGGTAAACGGCTACCGCGGTGATACATCCATCCGCATGCGAATCGACTGTGATTTGTATTACATTGAAAACTGGACGTTAGGACTGGATATTAAAATTTTATTCCTGACAATTTTCAAAGGTTTCGTAAATAAAAATGCATACTAAAATCATGGCGGACTCCAAAGAATATGGAATCCGTCGTTTTTATTCCTGCCAAAACTCTGCAAGCAATTCTTTCATCTTCTCACAATTCACAACATCAAACGGGTACCATTCCCTCGGGAACAAATCCTGATACTGCTTTTGCATAAACCGCTCATCCAAAAGAAGAATTGCCCCTTTGTCGTTTATTGTACGAATCACTCGTCCACCCGCCTGAAACACTTTATTTACTGCCGGATACAAATAGGCATACGAAAACCCATCCCCTTTTTTCTCCTCGTAATAATCCTTGAACAACTCCCTTTCATGGCAAACCATCGGAATCCCGGTTCCTACTACGACCGCGCCAATCAGACATTCTTCTTTCAAATCAATTCCCTCACTGAAAATGCCTCCCATGACGCAGCATCCAATCACGCTTTTGTCTGTTTCTTCAGAAAATGCCTCCAAAAACTCTTCTCTCTCCCGCTCACGCATTTCGGGCATCTGTACAAGAATCTTCTGATTCTCTCTATTAGGAAGCCTTGTTACAATTTCATCCATAAAACGGTACGATGGGAAAAAGAGCAGATAATTTCCCTCTTTTGCTGAGATAAAACTGTCAATGTACGCCGCAATCTTTTCGTATTCTGCCGCCCCGCGCCTCGTATATTTTGTCGTCACATCACGGGCAATCATCACTTTTCTCTGTTCCGGCAAAAATACGGATTTTGCATAAACCGCGGCATCTTCCTTCTCCCCGCCAAGCTGTTCTTTATAGTAGCGAATTGGCAAAAGAGTCGCCGAGAAAAAGATGGTGCTCTGCACCCGTTCCATCACCTCTTTCAGGCAGCCGGACGGGTCCATGCACTGGATTTTAATGCGAAACTTCCGCTCCTCATCATAATCTAGATAAATCCGGTCACTCTCATCAAATTTTTCCAGCACTGCAAGAAACCGGCGGACATCAAAATAAAGCGATAAAATCGTGTCACGCTCTGGCAGTACCGGATATTCTTTTGCCACCAATTCATAATCTCCTGCCACACGAAGAAGAGCAAACTCCAGCGTTCCCGCATCCGAAATCACTTCAAATTCATCGCACTCTTTTTTCCATGCAAGCAGCACACGGTTCGCCGCCTCCAGCGATTTTTCAAATTTCCGCAGTATATAATGTACTTCCGGACGTTTTTCGTGTCGTTCCATCGCCTTCACAATCTTCTTTACTGCAAGAAAATCTTCTTTCACAAGCCTCGCACTGTACATTTCCCTGCCGCGCTCCACAAGATTGTGTGCCTCATCCACCAAAAGCACCATATTTCCTTTTTTCTCAGTTGAAAAAAATCTCCGCAGATACACATTCGGGTCAAAAACATAGTTGTAATCACAAATCACGGCATCTGCAAAAAGGGCGGCATCCAACGCCATTTCAAACGGACAAACCTGATGTTTTTCGGCATATTTCTCAATCATATCCCGGCTCATTTTATGCTCATGAATTAACATGTCGTAAACCGCCTCATTCACTCGGTTATAATGCCCTTTCGCACGCTCACACTCACCCGGATTGCAGGAAACTGTGTCCATTACACACATTTTTTCCTTTGCAGTAATCGTTAGGGTTTTAAAAAGCAGTTTTTGTTTTCCAAGCAGTTCAAAACAATCTTCCGCCACCGTTCTTGTTATCGTTTTTGCCGTCAGATAAAAAATCCGGTCGCAGACCTCCTCTCCCATTGCCTTTATCGCCGGAAAGACTGTACTAATCGTCTTCCCTACCCCCGTCGGTGCTTCAACAAACAGCCGCTTTCCTTTTTCCACCGTATGATAAACCATCGCCGCTAGTTCTTTCTGCCCCGGACGATAGGAAAATGGAAAGGTAAGTTCCGTAATGGATGCATCTCTCTGCTTTTTCCAGTCATACTGATAAACCGCCCATTTTTCATATTCATCCATCAAATTCCGAAACCACTGTACAATCTCAATTCGCGAAAATGTCTCCCGAAACCGCACCACCTGCTCGGTCTCCAGATGACAATAGGTAAGCTGCACTCCAATTTCATCCAGATTTTCATTTTCTGCCACGATATAGGCGTAGCACATTGCCTGTGCCTGATGGATAAACAACGGCTTTTCCAAATCCTGCACTGGCAGATACACGCCCTTAATCTCATCAATTACCGTCAAATCACCATCGGTAAAAATGCCGTCCGCACGCCCTTCAATTTTCAAGGAAAAATCTTCTTCATATTCGGCACTCTTAAATTTTTGCATCGTAAATAAAGGAACCTCGGATTCATACCCAACGCCCATACTTTTTTGTATTTTTCTGTGAATACGGCTGCCAAGCTGCATTGCCTCTACATTTCTCACGCCCGTGCCGCCACTTACAATATCTCCCTCGCGGAAAACAAATTCCACTAAGTTTCTTACGGATATTTTAATCGTCTTTTCTTTGCTCATACCTATAGTATAAAACGAGGATGGCACGGACGCAAGAGGTTAAAATACAATGTTAGCGCCAGAATAGTTGCATTTCCGCTAAAAACATGATACAGTTTAAGAAACAAATTAGAAATCTGAATTGGAGGAAATTATGGCAGATATTAATTATGAAGAATTAGAAGATTTGACACTTACCATGGAAGATGAAGACGGCACAACGACAGAGTGTGAACTTCAGTTTGTGTTTGAATATGATGGACAGGATTATGGTGCTTTCTGTGAAGCGGAAAATGAAACCGGTGAATTTTATTTCTTTTCCATCGATGGAGAGACCAATGCTAAAGGAGAAACCGAATTGGAAATCGCTCCGGTCGAAGACGATGCCCTGTTAGAACAGCTTGTCGATGTTTTGCAGCAGATTATTGATTCTGAGATGTCGGATATCGATGTCGAAGATGAGGACGATGCAGAAGAGGATGAAGACGACAGCATCTGGGATGAATTTATTAATAAAAAATTAGAGGACTAAAAAAAGTCCCTTTGTGCAGAGACGGGATATCGCTTCGCGATATAGTCTCTCACAAAGGGGCTTTTTTTATTTGTTTATGTACACTTTTCATTGACTAAAATAAAGGGAAAGTTTTTTCTTGAAACTTTTTCCCCTCCCATGACAATATACTTGTGAAAGATGTCTTTTGAGCTAAAGAAAGGAAGATTCATGTGACAAAACAAGAGTTTGATGAATATGTGCAGGCGCAGGGTGCTGACATCCTTCGATTCTGCCGCATGACAACAGCGAGCAAAATAGAGGGGGATGAACTTTATCAAGATACGATGCTGAAATTGCTGGAACAATTACAGCATTTGAATGTTGATAAAAACCTCAAAAGTTACACGCTGTCTGTAGCCATCTTCCTCTGGAAAAATCAAAGAAGAAAATATGCAAGGCGAAAGCGGCTGGCATCCTTTGAAAGTTATGAAGCACGGGATGAGAGCGGCAATTTGAAAGTTATTTCGGCTGACACTAAAACACCGGAGCAAACGGTAGTGCAAAATGAAACCAATGCACTGGTGCAAAAAATGGTTTTTGATTTACCGGAAAAGTACCGCACGGTAATCGAATTATTCTACTCTGCCGATTTAAAAATTTCAGAAATTGCCACTTGTCTGCAAGTTTCAGAAAATACGGTAAAGAGCCGACTGCGCCGCGCAAAAATGATTCTTAAAAAGAAATTGGAGGCTGCCTTATGATGAATGATACCGAATTGGAACACATCTTAAAACAAGCACTGAGACCGGATATTTCCGATGAGGAAATCCTCGTAAAGAAAACTCCGTCTAAATCAAAAAGGAGAAAAAGCACTATGAGAAAACATCGAATAACCCAAAGCGCCGTTGCCGCAGCCGCTTGTCTAGCACTTATTTTTGGCATTGGATATAAAACTATTAAACCGGAAAAAGCACAGAACACAGCCGTCACAAATTCCTTTGTTGTGAAAGTCAACGCAGCCGAAATCAAACACACAAAGAAAAATCAGATGAGGGTCTATGCCAATCCCGGTTATACCTCGATCTGGTGTGAAGGCGATGCAGGCAAACAGTTTGTTTCCTACAATATAAAAGCCCCGTTGCAGTTTGAGGGAAACAACATTAAAACGGTCACATACCGCATGAATAAGGGGCATTTCTTTGTTACAAAAGCAGAACACTCCAAATATTTCAAGGAGGGCGAATTGTGCAAAGGAAGCTCTCAATCAAATTATCGTTTCTTCACCATAAACGCGAAAGAAACACCGGAAAAACAGTTTACTGTAAGCATAACCGATGACAACTGCGAGATTTCCTCTGCCGATGCAACGGCACTTTTCGATGGAAAAGCAGAAAGCGATTCGGAATTACACGCAAGAAACAAGGCACTTGGCAATGTTACCATAACCTGCACTGCTACATTTAATGATGGAACACAGAAATCTGTAAACATCAAAGTAAAACACCAGAAATTAACAGGAGCGCAAGTTCAAAATTCAAAATTTAACAAAGACAAAAAATATATCTTCGTTACCTTTGAAGTAGATGCCTAGAACAAGAAGTTCCCTTGTGAGAGACTATAACGCAAAGCGTTATCTCGTCTCTGCACAAGGGAACTCTTTTTTCTATTTCTTTTTCGGCTTTTTGCCACAGTTTGCACAATCACCATGGCATCCGGAACACATCGAGGAACCACGATCATGCGCCACATAAGTAATCACAAAGATAGCCGCAACCACAATTAATACAAGAATCAGAACACTAATTGGATTCAAACCAATCCCTCCTTATTTGGCAGCGTTCAGCACAGCAAAATAAGCTGATTTCGCTGCATAGTCTGCTCCAAAGAGCAATGGATAACTCGTTTCTCCTTTGAAATCAGACAACCAGGAATCTCCATCGGTAAGCCCCCAGAAGGTAACACCGGTAATATTGATTTTCTGATTTCTTCTGCTGTCTACCAGCATGTTAAATAATGACTGGTATTTTGTTGCTACACTTTTCTGGTCAGCTGCTGTTCGGAATGTATTGTGAATATCTAACTCCGTCAACTGAATTTCAATCTTGCCCGGATCAATCTGGTTGTACTTCTGAATTGCTACCTTTACCGCAGCAATTGTCGGACTTGTCATGGAGTAATGAGACTGCATACCAACGCCGTCACACAAGCCTTTGTCATACAAGTCTTTTACCACCTGATAAATACGGTCTCTTTTTGCCGCTGCATACTCATTGTAATCGTTTAAGAAAAGTTTCACATCTTTATCTGCATATTTACGGGCAAAAGTAAACGCATCTGTCACATAGCCGGCATCACCATATACTTTATACCAGTTGGATGATGTGCGCATCGTACCATCATCATTGACCGCCTCATTTACAACATCCCATGCATAGACAACACCCGGATAATTTTCCTGGCAGTATGTGAGAACCTTCTTAATATAGCTTTCCATTCGTTGACGCATCACATCCTTAGAAACAAGTGACTTGTCAACATTATAATCTTTATGGAAGAACCATTCCGGCGTCTGACTGTGCCATACAAGCGTATGTCCACGCAGTTTTAATCCGTTATCACTGGCAAGTTTCAATACTTTCTGAAGAATTTCTTCATTAATCAAAACATTGGTGTCGGTTCCGCGTGTCTGATTTTCTTTGCTCAGAAGTGACTCCGGTTTCATCTGGTTTTCCATTGTAATCGAATTAAACTGATTGGTAATCAGTGCCTTCGCTTTTGCGTAGGCTCCGGCTCCCTCAAGCTGCCACGTATTCACCGCTGCACCAATCTTAAAATCTTTGATGTAAGCGGTCTTTAACGTATCACTAAGAACCGGTGCTTTTACCGTAACTTTTACCTTGACACGCTTGCCGCTGTAGGTCTTTGCACGAACCGTCGTTTTTCCGACATACTGACCGGTTACAACACCTTTGCTTGTAACGGTAGCCACTTCCGGATTGTAAGACTTCCACATCACTTTGTCGTTTGATTTCTTTGGTGAAACTACACCGGTCAATTTCACAGAATCAAATTTATTTAAAACAATGGAATTGACACTCTTTTTGTCTTCGTCCACAATACGAAGTTTCTTTGCCCCTTGCAAAACCGTAACACGGCACTTTAATTTCTTCTTTTTCCCACGGTAGGAAACGGTTGCTGTTATGGTTGCTTTTCCTTTTTTCTTTGCCTTCACTTTACCACGTGAAGAAACACTCGCAATCTTTTTCTTGGATGAACTCCAGCGCACCTTTGCCTTTCCTTTATTTTTCACCTTGAGCGTAACCGATTTTCCGGTTGCCAAGGTAACCGATTTCACATTTAATTTTCCCTTTACAGACGCCTGTGCCTGTTCTGATTCTGTCAGCCCTGCCGCTTCAAACATCATTACTCCGGCAAGCACATAAGCTATTGCTTTTTTCACCTTCATCTACCTCACTTCGTATTTATTTTATTCTTCAGAGCCGGCGAAATTTCATATAAAAATGGTGACGGCTCCGCCTCTTTATGGAAACGCTCTTTCACAAATGACAGATGCAAATATGTTTTTGCACGTGTCATTGCCACGTAAAGCATACGTCTTTCTTCTTCTAAATTTCCCTCTTGAACAGCCTTGCGGTACGGTACAATATCCTCATTTAATGTCGGCACAAACACAACCGGAAATTCCAAGCCTTTGGAGGCGTGCATCGTCATCAATGAAACACCCGGTTCTTCTTTGACCTGCTGCTTCTTCTGCTCCTGCCGCATTTCCTCCAGCGTATCCCCGTAATTTTCCACAAAAGAAAGGAACTCCGGAATGCTCTTTTTGTCGCGTGCCATCTCCTGCATTTCATCCAGCACATCAAACCAGTCATCGGCATTTACATTTCTCTCATCGGCATAAGTCTTCAAAAATTCATCGTAACCAATGCCTTTTCGTATAAAATGAATTGCCGCATAGGGTGAAAGCGATGCCAGATTTTTTAAATCATACTCAAAATTCCAAATTCGTTCTTCCATCCACTCCTGATTTTTCACCGCATAATAGGCACGGAGTTTATTAAAACTTACTTCTGGTTCTGTAAAAGCCGTACGGCTTAAGTATCTGACCGGGCGGTTTGCAATCTTCAAAAATTTCTCACGGCTCCTGTTTCCAAGTGCAAGCTGCAAATAGCACATAATATCTTTTGCCATCCAAGTATCAAATAAATTCGGAAGATTTTCCCGCATGGTAAATGGAACTCCATGTTCCATCAGTTTCCCGGCTAGCAAACGCATCTGCATATTCGTCCGAAATAACACCGCCATCTCCTGATACGCAATGCCTTCTTTCTGATACATCTGTATCTGTGCCACAATCTTCTCGGCTTCATCCGGTAAATTCTCGCATTTTTTCATATGCACCGGCTGTTCCTTGCCCTTGTTTGCAACAATATGTTTTTCGTACCGTTCATTATTTTTTCCAATCAGCCGTTCTGCCGCTTTCATAATCTCATCCGAACAACGGTAATTTACACCAAGCACAATCTGTTTTGTGTCCGGGAAGCGTTTCGGGAAAGAAAGCATGATACCCGGCTTAGCACCGCGGAATCCATAGATTGACTGGTCATCATCCCCGACAATAAACAGATTATTCTCCGGTTCTGCCAACATACAAACCGTCTCGTACTGCAAACGGTTGATATCCTGAAATTCATCAATCAGTAAATACCGAAACTGTGCCTGCCAGCGTCTGCGGATATCTTCTCTCTCTTTTAGAAGCTGATATGTATATACTACCATATCATCAAAATCAAGACAACGGTGTCTTTGTAGTTTTTCCTGATATCCCCGGTACATTTTCTGAAAAATTTCAGCGGAACACGCCGAGGAAAAATAACAGTCTATTTCGATTCCTTCCCCTTTTACACGGCTGATTTCTTTTTCAATATCGGAAAGAAATTCTTTTTTATCGTCCACCTCGTATCCGGTTTCATTGAGTGTTTCTTCCAGAAACCGGTATTTTAATGCCGGAGTTGCAATGTCTTTTACCTCATAATGATACGCCAGCCGCAAAATCTGAAAAAAAACAGAATGGAACGTTCCAAATCTGACTGGCAGACGCTGTCCACCTGTCAGCATTTCAAAACGTTCCTTCATCTCCACTGCCGCTGCTTTTGAAAATGTTACAACAAGAATTTGTTCCGGCTTGACTCCATATTCATCAATCAATGCTTTCACACGATTGGTAATAACATAGGTTTTTCCTGCACCGGGACCCGCTAATACCATAGCAGGTCCATCCCGGTGCATAATTGCCTCTTCTTGTTCTTTATTGCACTCCATTAAGCAACTCAATTCCTTTTCTAATTCGCTTTAATGACTCTTCTTTTCCAAGAATGTCCATAATCTCATAAGCACCACCCGGTGTCATCTGTTTACCGGAAACCGCTGTACGAAGCGGCCACAGTGCCAATCCATTCTTACATTCTTTTTCAGCCACATAATCTTTTACTACTTTTTCTACATTCTCAAATGAGAAATCCGGTAATGCTTCTAATCGTGGCAGCATCTCGTTCAATACTTCCAATGAATTTTCACTGTTTGTTTTCATTTTCTTATGAGTGTACATCGCCACATCATATTCCGGCAATTCTTCAAAGAAATCAATCTTCTCTGTAATATCCGGGAATACTTCAATTCGTGTTTTTACCAAATCCGCAATTTTTTTCAAATCCAAATCTTTGGTAATCACTTTTTTGATAATCGGAAGTGCATGTTCATAATACGCATCATCGGACATCGCTTTGATATATTCACCATTCATCCAGCGAAGTTTCACAATATCAAATACTGCCGGTGATTTATTAATTCTATGATAGTCAAACACTTCTTCCAATTCTTTCAAGCTGAAAATCTCGCGGTCATCCGCCGGACTCCAGCCAAGTAAAGCAACATAGTTTACAATTGCTTCCGGCAGAAAACCAAGTTCTACCAAATCCTCAAAGGAAGAATCACCACGGCGTTTGGATAACTTTTTATGCTCCTCATCCGTAATAATCGGACAATGAATATAGGCCGGCACTTCCCATCCAAAAGCCTCATACAGGCGATTGTACTTCGGTGCGGAAGACAGATACTCATTTCCACGGACAACATGTGTAATCTCCATCAAATGGTCGTCAATTACATTGGCAAAGTTATAGGTTGGATAACCATCTGACTTAATCAGAATCATATCATCCAACTCATCATTTGGTGCTGTAATTTTCCCATAAATTACATCATCAAATGATGTTTCTCCTTCCGTCGGGTTGTTCTGGCGGATAACATACGGCACACCCGCTGCCAGATTTGCCTCAATTTCCTCTTTGGTCAAGTGAAGACAATGTTTGTCGTACTTTGCAGCCTTTTCCCCTCTTGCTTCTGCTTCATCATGAAGTTTCTGCAGTCTTTCCTTTGTACAAAAACAGTAATAAGCCTCTCCTTTTTCTACGAGTTTTTTCGCATACTCAAGATAAATACCGGTTTTTACACGCTCGCTCTGTACATAAGGGCCATAGCCGCCATCTTTGTCCGGACCTTCGTCATGCTTAAGTCCTGCCTGGTCCATCGTTTTATAAATCAAATCAAGAGCACCTTCAACATAACGCTCCTGATCGGTATCCTCAATACGTAGAAGGAAATCTCCGCCTTCATGTTTTGCAATCAAGTACTCATATAACGCTGTTCTTAAATTGCCTACATGCATTTTACCGGTCGGGCTCGGTGCATATCTTGTTCTAATTTTTTTACTCATTGTCTTCGTTCTCCTTTAATCTTATTACATCTGGTCTAAATATGCTTTCAGACACGCAACGGTGCCATCAATTCCGCACAAGTCACTACGGATAGCAAAATCATAATTAAGCACGTTATCCCAGCGTTCACCAGAGTGATACTTATAATAGTTCGCTCTGCTTTTATCTTTTTTCATAACCATTTCTGCTGATTTTTCTTTCGGAATTCCCTCTACCTCAATCGCACGTTTAATGCGGAAATCGAGTGTTGCGCGAATAAACAGATTGACTACATTTTCCTGATTTTTCAAAATGTAATCCGCACATCTGCCAACAATTACGCAAGGACCTTCTTTTGCTACATTGCGAATCACCTTCGACTGCGCTAAGAAAATACGGTCATCCAACGACAAACCGGAAAATCCGACATCCTGACTGGAAAATACATTCATTCCCATCGCAATGGAATAAAGCAGACTGTTGCTTGCTTTATCCTCTGCGCGCTCAAAAGCCGCCTCTGCAAAACCGGTGTCTTTTGCCGCACGGGAAATGATTTCATTATCGTAAAATGGAATTCCATAAGCCTCTGCTAACTTCTTTCCGATTTCTCTTCCCCCACTGCCAAACTGTCTTGTAATCGTAATCACTTTATTCATGATAATCCCCGCCTTTCTGTAAAAAAAACTCATTTTTTATACTATCTATTTTACCATTTTGGCAGAGATTCGCAAGCGGTTTTTGTGCTTTAGGGACTTATATTCTGTTAAAAAAAGTTATCAATTCCGTCCGCAATTCCCTTGACAATCTTCTTCTGATAAGAAGCTTTTGCCATCTTTCTGTCCTCGCTTGGATTACTCATAAAGCCCATTTCCACAATTGTAACCGGAACCTTACACCAGTTGATGCCTGTCATACTGTTCGTATACATAACACCGCGGTTCTTTGCTCCTGTCGTTTTACACATTGCCTTTAAAACCTTTTTGGAAAGTTTCTGGCTTGCTTTACGGTTTGCTTTTGTCATGTAGCGGTTGTTAGACGCCGGCGCTATCGTCAGTGCCCCTTTGACACTCGAACTTCCCGCACTGTTTGCGTGAATCCGGATAAAAGCATCCGCTTTATATTTATTCGCTACTTTGGCACGCTGCACATTTGACATGCGGACATTATTCTTTGTGCGTACCATAATTACTTTATAACCACGTTTTACCAATTCTTTCTGTAACTTTTTAGCCACCTGAAGATTCAATTTATATTCCGGCAGATGTGTCACACAGCCACTCGCTCCTCCGGTCACCTTTGCCTTTCTCTGACTTGAGCCCGGTCCAATCGGCTCCGTTGCACTCATCGCACGAGTCTGGTGTCCTGCATCAATTACAATCACTTTCTGTTTTTCTTCTGCCTGTGCTGTCTTTGCTGCTCCCGTCGCACAAAGGGATAACAAAAGCACTGCTGACAAACACATAGAAATAATTCGTTTCATCCTGTTCCTCCTATTTTGCTGCTTATCCATTTTCTTAATTTTTTTCGTGATACAAAAGCCTTGTACCACATAAAAAAGTGTATCATATCACGCCTTATCTGTAAAGAAACATCGACAGCGTATTACGCCACTCATTTTCCTTAAAATAAGAAAATGCTGTACAGCCGATTTCATCGTCTATACAGCATCTATATGACATGCGGAGTATGGGACTTGAACCCACACGCCCTACGAGCACATGATCCTTAGTCATGCCTGTCTGCCAATTCCAGCAACTCCGCATTTTCGCCGACAACCACTGCCAGCGAATAATATATTACCAAAAAACAAAACCAATGTCAATCATTTTCTGAAATAATTTTTATTTGAAAGCATATTGCATAAAAGTGTAAAAGGCACGATCCCAGCACCTGTCATCATGACCGGTTCCTTTTACTTCCAAAAACATATTATTTAATCCAAGCAAATCACACTGATTAACAAATCTTCTTGCACTATCATCCATCATATGATCCTGCTGTCCGGTGATAAAGAAACACAACTTAATCTGACTGTTCAGACGATTGGCATCCTCTTGTGTTGTTACAATCGTCTGATTGGTTGAAGCAAATGGTCCAGCCGAGAAGAATCCCATATACTGGAACAAATCCGGATGTTTTAGCCCCAGTTCAATGGCTTCTCCACAGCCCATAGACAGCCCGCACACACCTGTATGAGCAGCGCCTTTTTTTACCGGATAATTTTTTTCCATATACGGAAGTAAATCATAAATCACTTCATATTCGAACAAATAACAGTTACTCCACGAATTCTGAACAACCGGATTAGGCTCTGTATTTGGATATGTTTTACTTTTATTATAGTTAATGTTGCCATTCGGAAATACTACAATACACTCTTCCGCCTCTTTCGTGTCATACAAATAGTCCATAATATTGTTTGCATGACATCCGGCTCCGGCTGAAGTCTTTCTTCCGCAAGTCCAATAATCCTCATTTTGTCCGCCACCGTGCAGACAGAACAACAAATTATATGTCTTATTTTTAGGATCATAATCCGGTGGAAAATAAATCTTGGCATGTCCTTCGCCGCTTTCACGGTATTGGGAAGGATATGTAAAATCCGATACCTCGCCATGTGCAATATCTTCTTTATAGAAATTATAACCATCCTCCGCAACAAATTCATCCGTTACACAAAGTTTATAAGTTTCTTTTTTTGTATCATCTGCCTTTGATGTCAAAATGAGAGTACACTTTCCAATGTGCAGAGGTTTTATCTTTCCTCTTGCATCAATAATTGCTACATAATTATTCGACGTAGAAACATTATAATCCGTAATGACTCCCTCCGACGGTTTTACTTCTTTCTTCACATCAAGGGTACTTCCAAGTTCTACTGTATAATCGGCCTTATATGTAATTTCTACCGGCGTAGGCGATGGTGTTTTCGTTGCACGCGGTGTTCCTTTAGGCGCAGCATTTGGTGTTGCAGTCGGATCAGTTATTACCGGCTTTGCTGTTGCCGTTGGTGCTGGCTGCTGTGTATTTGCTGCCGGTGCAGATGGTTGTATCTGCTTATTGATTGTCTTCCTTTTTGATACAACCCTCACTTTACAAACTGCCTTTTTCTTTTTTCCTTTGTATTTAACAGTCGCGGTAATCGAAGCCTTTCCAGGCTTTTTCGCTTTGACAAGTCCCGTTTTATTTACTGACACCACCGAGCGCTTTGACGATGAAAAAGAAACTTTCGCCTTTGCCGGTTTCTTTTTCGCTTTCAAACGATATCTTTGTCCGGTCTTTAGCGATAGTGTTTTTTTATTAAGCGTCACGCTAATTTTTTTTGCTACAGCTTTTGATGATGCCATATTGCTTTGGAACGGACTGGCTGCTGTACTTACCAAAAGTGCAATAAGTACTGCTTTCGCTGTCATTTCTTTGTTTCTGCTTTTCATTCCAACATTTCCCCTTTACATATAATTTTGCATTAATTTGTTTTAATACCTGATAACATTTTATCTATAATCAAAAACCGGTCAATGTATTATGCTTGCAAAAAACTGACACATACTATATACTAAGCCTTAAGAAATTGATGAACAGAATGGAGAAGAATCATGAATGTAACAAAACCCAGTGTAGAAATTATTGATATGAAAAATTACGATGAAATGATTCGTAAAATAGAGAAAATCGGACGTGTATGCTACAAGAGCGAGGGAAATATTACAGAGGAGTCTGCGGAACGTTTTATCCGCAATATTTTGAAAAGAGGACATGAATCTGTCATCGAACACGAGGCTGTTACAGTCCGTATGATTTGTGACCGCGGTATTACCCATGAAATTGTACGCCACCGCATTGCCAGCTACAGCCAGGAAAGCACACGTTACTGTAACTACTCCGGTGACAAATTCGGCAACGAAATTACTGTTATCGATATCGCCGGTGGATTTTCTTATGATTTAAACAACGAAACTGATTTACAGAAATACGAAGCATGGATGCGTGCCATGGAAAATGCAGAGAAATCTTACTTTGAGCTGATTGAACTGGGTGCCACACCACAGGAAGCCCGTTCGGTACTTCCAAACAGTTTAAAGACAGAAATCGTCGTGACAATGAATCTTCGCTCCTGGCGTAACTTCTTCCGTCTGCGTTGTGACTCCCATGCACACCCACAGATGCGCGAAGTAGCAAATATTGCCCTCGACTTATTCAAAAAAAGACTCCCTATCTTCTTCGATGATATTAATTAATATTATGAGGAGGGACCCACGTAGTGGGAGGAGCCCTGATAATTAATATTATGAGGAGGGACCCACGCAGCGGGAGGAGCCAACAAGTTTAGAACCGACAAAAAAACAACGCTTTCTCATTAATTGAAGGAAAAGCGTTGTTTTATTTGCGTTTGTTTCCATTACTATTTTATTTTCTGCAACTCTTTTTGACTTTTAAGACAAATAACGTTGTCTCACTGAAAGAATCCACAGATTTTACGATGCCAGCCAAATCGAACCAACAAACACTGCTGCCATAATCACGGCACTGCAAACCGTTGCCAAAAAAGACATTACAATCTTCTTGGCAGCACCGTCTACTTCTACCGACTGCAAAAGGGCAAAGTTTAATGCCCATGAAAAAACTGTGCAGGCACAGGTAACAGTAACCATCGTGGTAAACTGTGAGAAATCACCATCGAGAAGGACAATTCCAAGGTCCATTACGCAAATAAAAGCAAGGACAAAGAACAACAAATTGATATTTTTATCTGTCCACTTCGAAAACAACGCATTGACAAGGCACAAACCTCCGGCGGTCATCAAGGTAAACGGAATCTGAGAAAGTCCCTCTACCGGATGAGAAAACCAGTTCATGACAAAACCAACGAGGAGAAACGCCAAACCAATGATGCATTTTTTTCCATTGCCAAGCCAGTTGTTTACAAGTGTCCATAATTCTTTAAGTTGTTTCATTTCTTTTATCCTTCCTTTATCCAATCATATTTTACACTAGCTGCACACACAATTCTATAAATCTGCGCAGTCTAACAGTTCTCTCACGTGCCTAACGCCAATAAGTTTAATTTTTTTGGTATCAAGATTACCTGCTTTTTCAATAGAGACACGGTTACTTTCCGGCAGCACACACACCGTGTAACCCGTTTTGATTGCCTCTGCTACACGACGCTCTGCCTGTGATACCGCACGCACCTCACCAACCAGTCCGACCTCACCAAACAAAAGCATGCCGTCTTGGAGACTCCGGTTATGATAACTCGACAAAAGTGCCGCCACAAGTGCAAGGTCTAACGCCGGTTCAACAACTCTCATGCCGCCGGCTACATTTACATAGGCATCGCAGTCTGCCATCCGCACGCCCATTCGCTTTTCCAGTACCGCCATCAAAAGATTCACACGGTTATAATCTGTCCCTACCGCCGTACGCCTTGGCATCGGGAAACTGGTCTGGCAGACGAGAGCCTGAACCTCCAAAAGAAATGGCCGGCTGCCTTCCATCGTACAGGCAACCACAGAACCGGCTTCATTTGGGAGACGTCCCTGCATCAGATATTCCGAAGGATTTGGCACCTCCACTAAGCCCTGATTCTGCATTTCAAAAACACCGACTTCGTTTGTCGAACCAAAACGGTTTTTGACACCCCGGAGCATCCGGTACATCGCCGTTTTATCACCCTCGAAATAAAGCACCGTATCCACCATATGCTCTAACATTCTCGGACCAGCCACATTTCCTTCTTTCGTCACATGACCGACAATAAAAATCGTAATATTTTGGCTTTTTGCCAGCTGCAAAAGTATCGAAGTAATTTCGCGCACCTGGCTTACACTGCCGGGTGCCGCATCCACACTTTCCTCAAAAACGGTTTGAATCGAATCTACAATCAACACCTCCGGCTTCACCTCATCCACCGCCTGTAAAATGGTACCGATACATGTCTCTGAAAACAAATACAAATCATCCGTAAATTTGCCAATCCGCTCGGCACGGAGTTTAATCTGTCTTGCCGATTCCTCACCGGAGACATAAAGCACTTTCGTACCTTCAGCGGACACCAGACGGCACATCTGCAAAAGCAGAGTGGATTTTCCGATTCCCGGATCACCACCTACCAAAATCAAAGAGCCGGGTACGATACCACCGCCTAAAACCCGGTCCAATTCTTTCATACCGGTCGGTCGTCTGCACTCTTTCTGCGTCTCAATCTCATTCATCTTAGCAGGCTTTGCTGCCATCGGCACAGAGCGGCGTCCGCCACTTAAAGAAGTCCTTCCCCGCTTGCCATTAGCAGGTGCTTCCACCATCGTATTCCACTCATGGCATGCCGGGCACTGTCCAACCCACTTTGAGGACTCACAACCACATTCCTTACAAAAAAATACTGTCTTTTCTTTCGCCATAGTCACCTTTCCCACGATATAATGTGCAGAAGCACCGGCAAATTCTTGCCGGTGCCCAAAAATCACTTCATTTCCTTTTCCGAGGTATCCATACTTATCAGCACTTTACAATCTTAACGCTGGATTTCGCGCCTTCGTTCAAAGATAAACTCGCATTGAGTTTGCCTCCGACATTTGTCGGGATTCTTCCTGCCGACACACCATCAACAACCAATTTATACTCGGTGGATGGTTCCATCTCAAGCGTGAAACTGATATCGCTTGGTGCTTCTACTTCAAACTCAACCACATCCGGATTACCCTTAAACTTTGTTACAGTAGAACCCGGTACCGATTCATACACTAACGTACCATTCTTCTCCAATTTGGTAATTTCCTTAAAGGTCTTGATTTTGTAGGTTGCACCCTCGAATGCAAAATCCGATTTTTTCGTCTTCGTATCCAGCAAATAATTGCCAAAGCTTAACGTCCCATCCGCATCTTTGCGAATCAATTCTTCTACTACGCCCATCTTGTGATTCCTCCTTCGTTCACTCGTTGACGCCTTTTCATTGCAGCATCTTTTTTATACTTCAAGTATACAATATTTCGACTTATTTTGCCATTACTTTTTTGTGATTTTTTCGTCACTTTTTCTCATCCGCAAAAGTCTTCTTTTTTACTACAATTTTCTTCTTCGTTCCTTCACAAGAAAGCGAAACATCCACCGTATCTCCGATAGAAATATCTCCCATAAGCACAGCCTCTGCCAAAACGTCCTCAAGTTCGGTCTGCAAAGCACGGCGGATTGGTCTTGCGCCGTAATCTTTATCAAAGCCTTTATCGGAAATAAAATCAACCACATCGTCTGCTATGCAAAGTTCCATATCCATCTGGTTTTTCACTCGTTTTGCAAACTGCTTTAACATAATCTTTGTAATATCTTTTATATTTTCCTTATTAAGGGCATGGAAAACAATCATTTCATCCACACGGTTAATGAACTCCGGCTTGAAGATATGTTTCACTTCTTCCATCACGCCTTCCTTCATCTTCTTGTATTCCTCCTCGCTCGTCTTCACCTGTCCAAAGCCAAGTGTTTTTGGAGAAATAATCCGGTTTGCGCCGGCATTTGATGTCATAATGATAATCGTATTTTTAAAATCCACCTTTTTGCCGTGGGCGTCCGTAATGTGACCATCCTCTAACACCTGCAAAAGCATATTAAAGACATCCGGATGTGCCTTTTCAATTTCATCAAACAAAAGAACCGAATACGGCTTTCTGCGAACCTTTTCGCTGAGTTGTCCGCCCTCTTCATAACCAACATATCCCGGAGGTGAACCAATCATTTTCGACACGCTCTGTTTCTCCATGTACTCCGACATGTCAACGCGAATCATATCTTTTTCCGAACCAAATACAGCTTCTGCCAAAGCCTTGCTAAGTTCTGTTTTTCCGACACCTGTAGGTCCTAAGAATAAAAATGAACCAATCGGACGTTTCGGGTCTTTTAAGCCCACGCGCCCCCTGCGAATTGCACGGGCCACAGCCTTAACAGCATCATTTTGTCCAACGACACGCTCATGCAAAATGGCATCCAGTTTTTTGAGTCTCTCTTTTTCCGCTTCCTCCATCTGTTCTACCGGAATGTGTGTCCACTTGGCAACCACCTGGGCAATGTGAGATGGCAGAATTTTATCTTTTTTCTGTCGCTGTTCCTGTTTTAATTCTTCTTCTTTTTCTATTTTCTTTTCTAACTTCTTTTCCGCAGCAAGCAGCTCTCTCACGCGCTCTAAGTCACCGGCAATCAAGGCCTGCTCTTTCTGCTCATACAAATCTTCCCGCTCTTTTTCATATTCCTGCGTGCGGTCAGACTGTGCATAAACAGTCTGCAAATGGAATTTGGCAGATGCCTCATCAATCAAATCAATCGCCTTATCCGGCAGATAACGGTCATTCAGATAGCGCTCCGACAACTGGACCGCTGCCTCAATGGCTGCATCTGTAATTTCCACTTTGTGAAATTCCTCATAGCGGCTTCTAAGCCCCTTTAACATGCTAATCGTCTGAACAGCGGATGGTTCTTCAATGACAACCGGCTGGAAACGGCGTTCTAAGGCAGCATCTTTTTCAATATGCTTACGGTACTCTTCTCTCGTTGTCGCACCTATCACCTGAATCTCACCACGCGCCATCGCCGGTTTCAGAATATTTGATGCGTCAATTGCTCCTTCTGCGCCGCCGGCACCAATAACGGTATGCAGTTCGTCGATAAAAAGTAAAATATTTCCTGCCGCTTTCGTCTCGCGAAGGGCACGTTTAATCCGCTCCTCAAACTCGCCACGGTATTTCGAACCGGCAACCATGCCGGACAAATCCAATGTAAGAATTCTTTTTTGTTCCAATGTATCCGGCACCGCACCATCCACAATACGGGATGCCAGTCCTTCCACAATTGCCGTCTTACCAACACCTGGCTCACCAATCAAGCACGGATTATTTTTCATGCGCCGGCTGAGAATTCCAATCACACTCTCAATCTCATCGTCACGATTTAATACCGGATCCAGTTTTCCGTCCTTTGCATACTGCGTCAAATCTCTGGCATACTGGTCTAATGTCGGAGTACCCGAATTTTTCTTGTTGCGGGAACGGCTGGCTATCAGTTCATTTTTTGCCTGTACCATATCACCGCCGGTCGTGAGAATAATGTCTGTATAAAGTTTCTGAATGGGCGCACCTGACGCTAGCAAAATCTTATACGCCACACATGACGTGTCTTTTAAAATTGCCAACAGCATATGCTCCGTTCCAGTCTCTTTTAACTGCATTTTCCCGGCTTCCTCTGCCGCCGCCAGTAAAAGTGCCTCCAGTTTCGGCGAAGTCTCACCCCGCAAAGGCTCTATTTCGACAACATCCGACATACCGCAGTATTCACGAACTTCTATGTCTAACCGCTCTTTATCCATGCCATTTTCTTTTAAAACTTTTGCTGCCACACCAGGTGCCGCACTAAGACCGAACAAAAGATGTTCGCTTCCGACAATCCTCTGTCCCATACGAATGGCAAATTTAGCAGCTTTATTCAACGCTTTTTCTGCTTCCGTAGTAAACTGTCTACTCATAATGATTCTCCATTTCGATATCCTTCATATTGGTTATAAATTTCGTCCACTAACTTGTGTACATCTTCACGCGATACATTTTTACAAATCGCCTGTGCTAAAATCAAATCCATTGTCTGCGCCAGTTCCATGCGCGCTTTAATTTCATCCACATCAACCGCCACAATTGCACCGTGACGCCTGTCAAGCTGCAGATATCCTTCTTGTCTGAGCATCGCATATGCCTTATTTACCGTGTGCATATTAATCCCAACCGTCTCTGCCATATCACGGACGGAGGGAAGATTTTCCCCTTCTCTTAACTCTGCCTTTACAATCGCATAAATAATCTGATTTCTAAGTTGGAGATACAATGCTTCATCACTGTTAAAATCAATGGATATATACATTTTTTATTTCCTCCTTTGTTCTATCCGCAGTATAACAGATAGCCTCTTAAAAATCAAGTTCCTTCCCTTTTTTATCCCGGCGCTTCATCGCCATCTTAAGCATGGCAATCAAAAGGCTCAATACCGTAACAATCAAAACAATAATCACTGCCATAAGGACTGTCGTGGAAATCGGAAATGAACCACTGTCATCTGCCGTTTCGCCCTTATTCACACGTTCTACCATCGTTCCGGTATATTTCTGAATCGTCTGCTCCGTGCGGTCATACTGGTAAAGTGCCGCATCCCCGCCTTTTGGTTTCAGATACAAAAGCAGATAATTGTTATCCAAATCATGTTCCATCGTAAAAGCCGGCACCGTAACACCGGAAAGCACAACGGACGATTGAATATATCCTTCCGGCACCCGCTCTAAATCATCGGGATTTGCAACCTCAAATTCATAAGAATTTTTGATAATCTTTTTATCCCCTTTCTGCTCGACCACAAATCCAACAGACTGCGTTGTATCTGCCTCATCTTCCCGGCTCTCGGTCTCTTCCTTTGTTTCTTTCGTAACCATCACTTTATATTCTCTCACACTGCCATCTTCCGCCGTCACAACAAACGATACATCATTATTTCCCTCAGAAAGATTCTCGCCGCCACGCACCGAAACTCTCGCTTTCTCATCCTGAAGCGCATACGAATAATACAAAGAATCCGAATTAGCATCTACTGTCGCCTCATAAGCCGTAACTTCCGGCGAAAACTCCGGCGTCATCGAAACAGCGTCAAGTTTCAGCGTTTTCAGACGATTTTCTTTGGATTTTACCGGCGGTGCCGTCACTACCGGAACATTTGTTGCCTTCGGTGTAGTTTGTACCTCAGTATTTCCCGTCTTTTTCTTCTTTTTCACAACCGAAACCGCCACCTGGTTACTCCACATGGAAAATTTTTCGCCGCTTGCATTTGTCACCGATATATCTCCGTCTGCCCGGATTATCGTGGTTCCTTTTTTCTTTGCCTTGAATTGCAGGGAAAAGGTCTTTTTCGGCACTTCGGCCGTATTTCCCGTAGAGGCAATTTCCAGCATGCCATTTCCGCCGCTTACCTTTTTGCCACCGGAAAGAAAAGTTAAAATCGAATCATCATAGGAAAGACGGAACGAAACATCCGCAAAGGACTCGGCAGATGCCACCTGACATACTACCGTCACCTGACTTCCCTTGCTTACCGTCTCTGACAGTGCCGATAACTGCAGCGAACCGCTCGCCGCCTTTGCCGTAACCGGCAGACAAAATGCCATCATAAGTATCAAAATAATTCCTGCTGTCATTCTTTTTTTCATCGTATCGTCCCTTCCCTTTCTTGTCCTTTTTATTTGGGCATTGGGCTGTTTGCCGCCGGCATATTTTCATAAACCGGAATTGAAAATACCAATGGAGATTTGTCCATCATACCGGCATATGCCTTTTTCGTCTTAATCGATTCTTCATACGCCGCTTCCACATTTGTCATGTACTGATGGGAATAGCGTTTATAACTTGTCACGTTAAATTTTTCAAGATAACACGTATTTTGCCCCTTGGCAATATAGCCGGAACTTATGTACTGCGCGCCGCCGACAATCGAACGGTATGGGTCGGTCCAAGGTCTTAAATAGGTACCCGCCTTTTTATCACTCGCCCACTTCAGTCCGTTTAACACCGGTGTACTGCTGCTAGTCGCACCAATATTATAAAAATTATAAATTCCCGGATAGGAAGATACCGTACCGGTAACTGCCGTACTCGTTGTTGTCGCACTTGTCACGACTTCCTGTTTGACACGGCTAGCCAGATGATAAGGACTTGCCTTGCTAATCTTCGCTGCCTCCATGAATGCAGTCACATAATACATCGTTTTCGCCGCACCGGTGTTGACATCCGTATAGGAAAACTTCTTGTTGTAAAATGGTGTGTTGGACAAAATTGTATTGACACCGGATTTTGTCTGGTACTGCGACTGATATTCCAGTAACTCAAACATGTAAATACTTCGATCATTTAAATAGTTTCTGGGATCCATAAAATATGCCACCGCAGCTTTCGATGCAGCAACCCATGTGCTTCCGTCAAATACCTTCCACTTGCCGGTAGATGCATCGTATGCATCTTTTTCGGTTGACTTCCATGCCTTTGCTCTCGCATTGGAAATCAGGTTCACACCCGTTTTCGATTCCTCCGTTACAGCCGTATTCCAGTCAAGACCGGTTTTATAGGCTTTAAACTGCCAATACGGATATGCCGAATGAAGTGCACGCAAACTCTGTTTATACGATTCCGGAAATCCTTCATTTTTCATTGCCTGCTCAAACTGCGCATCGCTCATGGCAACTACCGCAACTTTTTTCGTCACCGGTTTCTTTGCAAGTTTTACATATTTCGCATTGGAATATCCGGTATAAGTCTTTCCCTTGTAGTTAAAACGCAGTTTATACCATCTGGTACTCTTTACTGCCACATCACTTACAATCGTAACTGCCGCTTTCTTGGCAATGGATACTTTTTTCCCGCCTACCTTTTTATATGCTGAACCGGTTCCTTTCTTTTTACGGATATTCGCCGCCTTTTTCACATTGAAAATCTGTGCATATATACCTTTGCCCGCTGTCAGTTTCACATATTTATTCTGCAGATATGCCTTCCTTTTTTTCTTTTTATATGTAAAAGAAACATGGAACCATTTTTTCCCTTTCAGCGTCTTTTCACCAATTACTTTTATTTTCTTTCCCTTTGCAAGCGACATTTTTTTCCTGCCAACCTTATAAACACTCTTTCCATTTGCTTTGTAAAGCTTGGATTTTTTCAGCACCTTTGCACCCACTGAAACCGGCCGGTAGGATGTCTCATAGCGATAGGTAATTGTTGGTTCTGATGTAGATGCCGGCGTTACTGTCGGTGCAGGTACCGCAGTCGACGCCTGTTCAATCGCAATATAATTGGAACTGACAAAGCCTGTCAAAGTCGTGTTATCCTTTACAAAACTAACCTGATACCAGCCTGACAATTTCTCCAAAATAGTCACTTTATCTTCTTTCGCCAACAAAACATTGGCATTGTTATACTGCAAAATATCATAGGAAGTACCTGCCCCCGTGCGTACATTCAATGACGATGCCGTCACAATTCCCGTCTGGTTTGCCGCCAGTGAATTACCGCTGCGAAAAAACACCAGTCCACATAAAATTGTCATTCCTAAAATGGTGTAAAAGACTTTCCGGTTCATCGAATCTCTCCTTCTCATGCTTGTACAATTACATAAATGCGCTCGCTGGTTTCATTTGGCATCTGTTTCATATCTTCATCCAGAAAAGAAACCAACGCAAGCCCATTTTTCTCAATCAGTCGTTTTAATGTGTCCATATCATAGGCACGCTGGTAATGCGCTTCCTCCGTGCGCTCATACAGTTCGGAATCTGCCTGTTTTCTAAAAATTGTGAGCATATATTCGTTAATATCCTGATCTTCATAAAAATAGTTTTCCCAGATATAACTGACTTCCTCATCCTGCTCAACCCATGTCTGGTTGCCGATGATGTTTCGGTAACAGTACGCCGTCTTCAAATCGAAAATGAAATAACCGCCCGGTTTAACATACGTTTTCACCCGGCTAAAAAGTTTATTCATTTCCTCCTCATGAAGCAGATAATTCACGGAATCGCACACACTGAGCATCGCATCTACCGGGCCGTCCAATTCCATTTCTTCCATGTTCTGATGCAGATACAAAATATCGGAACCGCTCTCTTCCTGCTTCTGCTTCGCAATCGCAAGCATATCCACCGATTTATCCAGACCAATCATGTCATATCCGGCAGCCGCAAATTTCTCCGTCATTACGCCGGTACCGCATCCCAGTTCACAGATTCTTCCGTTCAAAACGCCCTTCTCATGCAAATACTGCAAAAGATTTTCAAACCATGTCTCATAGGGAATATGATTCATCATATGGTCATATACATTGGCAAATCCTTCATACATCATCTCAATATCCTCCTAACATTCAATTATCTCACTCAGTGAGAAAGAATACAACAGGCATTTTACCACCTTTTTTCCTGTCATTTTTTCCAGTGCATCCCGGTATAACTCCATCTGTCTCCGATAACGCGATATAAGCACTTTTTCATCCCCTTGCTTAAGCGAATCGGTTTTGTAATCCATGAGCACAATTCCGTCATCGGTCTCATAATATCCATCAATGATTCCCTGAACCAAAACTGTCTCATCTTCCCCGCGTTCATCAAACAAATCACGTGCCGGATACCCCATAACAAACGGCTGCTCTCTGTGGAGACGTCCTTCCTTCTGTGCTTGTCGCATTTTTCTTCCTAACGTCGAGTCAAAAAAAGCTGACAGCCGTCTATAATTTAACACCTCGGTATCACTTTCGCAAAGTCTGCCGGTCTCAACTAACCGTTTTACTTCTTTACGAATCTGTGCCTCATCTTCCGTATTTACAAAATCAATTACCGCCATCACCTGATGCCAGATTGTTCCGTATAAAGCACCTCGGTTTGCCGATTTTTCTTTTGTCTCTGTCTGCATAAACGCAGGAACCGGCTTTTCTTCCTCCTTCTCCTCATGTGTGAGAATGGTAAAATCTTCCATGTCCAGTTCTTCCATCGACTGAATTTTCAAATCGGATACCGACACTTTTACCGGCAGTGGTTCCGGCTCCGGCTCATCCGCCGCATCCATCCATTCATACATCTCCTGTAAAGGTTTATCATAGCAGATGGTTGTGTCAAAATTATAAAGAGCCTGCTCCTTTACCGTCTCTTGTACCATACCATGTTCCACCTGTAAAATCAAATCATCCGTCTCGACTTCTACCAGATGAAATAAATCCGTCCGGATATGTACCGCCGGCAAGACCATATCGAAAAAGGTCTTTATTTTCTGCCTGTTTTCCCCGGTTACCGCCGCTGAATCCGTATTCTTTGCACATCCCAATAAAATCAATTTTTCCTTTGCACGCGTCATCGCAACATAAAGTTTACGCATCGCTTCGCCAAGTTCATCCTGGGCGTTTACGTATTTGAGATAATGGGTATAAATCGTTTTCTTCTTTGTCCTTTTTTCATTATCCACAACCGGCATTACCATCGCAATATCCGGATGAATCGTAAGGATGCTTTTATCCGGAACATGAATTGCGTGCCCCATGCCGCCGATTATGCAGATTGGAAATTCAAGTCCCTTGCTTTTATGAATTGTCATAATCCGCACAACATTTTCTTCTTCTCCTGAGAGATTTACTTCGCCCATCTCCTCGGTCTGCTGTGAAATTTTTTCCAGATAACGAACAAACGAATACAATCCGTGATAGGTCGTCCCATCAAATTCCCAGGCAATCGCCATCAAACTGTCCATATTCGCATTTCGCTGCACACCATTTGGCATTAGGCGGACCGCCTCGTAAATTCCTGTATGGTCATAAATATCCTGCACAATTTCCCCGACGGCCGCATAAGACGCCTTCTTCCTAAAATATGAAAGTATCTCGAGAAAGTGCTGCAATTTCTCATACAAAGCATCACTCTTGTCATAGGTTAAAATGGCATCATACAAATCTGCCGTGCGATTTTCCATGCGGATAATAGCAAGTTCATCTTCAGTCAGAGAAAACATTGGTCCAAGTAACACTGCCGCCAAAGGAATATCCTGATGCGGATTGTCAATCACCTGAAGCATGGAAACCATAAGACCGATTTCCCTCGTATCAAAAAATCCTCTCTTTTTCTCCATCACTGCCGGAATTTCATAATCCTTCAGTGCATCGAAATACGCCTGTCCCTGTGAATTTGTCTGGACGATGATGACAACATCCCCATACTCAGCCTTTCGGTACCCTTCTTTATCCTTCACATAAAGCGGCGTTTCCCCCGATACCATTTCCTGAATTTTCAGTGCTGCAAGTGTGCCCTCCGCCTCCATATTCTGCTTTCCTAAAATCGCATAGACGTCCACATTTTTCGCAATTTTTTTTTCTGTATTTTCAAAATCACTTCCCAAATGCAGTTTGGCTTCATCGTCGTACTCCACACCGCCGATATCTGTATGCATCATACGGGAAAATACTTCATTCGTACTCTCTAACACAATTTCTCTGCTTCGGAAGTTCTTCTGCAAATCAATTCTGCGGTATAACGTTCCCTCTTTTTTATTGTAGGACAAAAGTTTTTCGGCAAACAATTCAGGACGTGCGCCACGGAACCGGTAAATACTCTGTTTGGCATCTCCTACCATAAAAATATTCGGCATTTCACCGGCAAGCCCATCTCTCGAAACCGCATGAAGAATCGTATCCTGCACATAGTTACTATCCTGGTACTCATCAATCATAATTTCAACAAATTCATTCGCCAGTTCCTTCGCTGCATCCGTTCGGACATATGCGCCGCTCTCCTCATCCTTTTGTAAAAGAATCGAAATCGTCAACTGCTCTAAGTCATTAAAGTCGAGAATCCCCCGCTCCCTTTTTTCTGCCACAAACAGTTCATGCAGCCTTCTGGTCAGGCGGAATAACGCCTTCATCTTCCGGCTCGTATCCTTTAAATCATTAAGATGTTCCTCTGCCTCTTTATCAAAATACTGTTCTTTCCATTCCACCATGCGTTTTTCAGCATCCTTGCAACTTAAACGAACGGCTTCTTTATTTACCTTTTCCTCTCCCGTCAAGCCTCTTGGTGCACGGATTGTAAGTTTCGGAAGTCTGCCAAAATAAGCGCGATACTCTTCATATCCTGAGTTCTCCGGCAAATCCGACAAAAATGCCAGCATCTCATCCAGATAAGGCTCATAAAACAGCGGTTGGTTTGGTCCATGGCAAATATCTTTCAGTGCCTTATATTCCTGAAGTATTCCCTGAAGAAATGTTTTCGTGGAAGCCAGTAAGTTTTTCATAAATCCTGAGTTTTCCCATTCGTCCACCGTTTGGGCATCATAAAATGCCTCCATCTCATCCAGAAATCGGAGCGGAAACGGCTGCCCCATCATTTGATTATAAATTCTTCCAATCAGATTTCCCATTTCATCATCACGGCGGTTAAACTCACTCATTCCCGCCAGTTCCAGAAAATCTTCTTCACCCTTTCCATACTCCTCCTCCAACAATTCATCCAAAACATCCTGCATAAGAAGTCTTGTCTCTGCCTCGGTTCCCATGCGGAAAGCCGGGTCAAGACCAATCCGGTGAAAATACCGCTTTACGATTTCACTGCAAAAACTATGTACGGTAGAAATGTGTGCAAGTGAAAGACGCCCCTCCTGCCGCAGCAAATGTTCATTTGACGGGTCTTCTGCCAGTGCTTCTTCAATACGTTCGCGCAGGCGGTCTTTCATCTGGGCTGCCGCGAGTTTCGTAAATGTCACGACAACAAACTGATCCACATTTACCGGGTCTTTTTTGTCCGTAATCCGCTTAAAAATGCGCTCCACTAACACGGCTGTCTTACCGGAACCAGCAGCCGCCGAAACCAAAATATTGCAGCCTCTCATATCAATAATCTGCTGCTGATCTTTTGTCCAATTAATCGTCCCCATACAATGCCTCCCATACTTCGTCATCACTCATTTTTTTCATTTCACGCACACCATCTTTTTTCGACTCATGCCCGCACACACTTCCATACGGACAATAGGTGCAACCCTCGTTGTCTTCATACACATATGGTATGGCTTCGATTTTACCATCTAAAATGCCTTTTCCACATTCTTTCATTTTTTCCTTTGTATGCGCAATCAATGTTTCGAAGTCCTTTGTGGAAAGCGTTCCGGAATTTTTTTTCAAAAGTCCTTTTTTGTCAACAGCCACCGGAACCACACCGGATTTCTGTCCGGGTATAAGCTCACCGCCATTTACTACCGACTTATCAAGATGTCCGATAATTTCCGGCTCCTCATTCACATATCCTTTGCATTTCATGCTGTCAAGAACACGTTTTTCGTATTCTTCTTCGCTCTCCGGCTTCCAATCCAAATTTTTCTCTTTAATGGCATAGTAAAGCATCGCCGCCGGAACCGCCTCTTTGCCCTTATGCTCCTTTTCAACCATTTCTTTTGCCGCCTCCAGATAGGTCAAAAGCTGCATCTGCAATCCATAGTATACCTTTGCTAACAACAAATCCTGTGAGTCACTACTCTTATAGTCAATAATCTTAATCAATTCCTCTCCCGGAAGAGAACATAAATCCACGCGGTCAATCACACCATTGAGACAGATTTTTGCATCTTCACCAAACGGAATACACATCGATTCCCACTCTTTATCATTGCCCCGGAATCCTTTTTCCGTGTAAGTCTGCACAAAGTCCCCCTCCTGCATCTGATGCCACATCGCCCAGACCGAATGAACCACCTCGTTTTTCAACCGCTTTAACATAAAGGACACTCGGTTCGATTGAAAATATTTTCTGCCCTGGTACCGCTCTGCCACGGCATCGACACACTCAGCCGCCAATGAAACCGCCTCTTTTTCACTTAAATCCTGCCAGTTTTTGTTCCTTTGTTCCAATTCATGTGACAAATGCTCCATCGCCTGATGAAACAAATTTCCATGGTCAAGACTGCTGATTTCATACTGCTGCCGTTCATTCAACAAAAGTCCATAGTGCGAAAAGAACGCAAACGGACACTGCACATACTGCTCAAATCTTGTCACGCTTCCATACAAAACGTCACCAAACAACCGCTTTGCCGCTTCTTTTTTGAGTGAATTATTTCCTGCACGTTTTTCCCGAATCCCAAGCAAATCTTTTAAAATACCGGGCGTTTTCTTTTCATAATGGGATGCAATTTCCCACCAGATAACATCCTTTGCATAAGTGCCGTCCGCCAGATGTGAAATCAAATAACTCTTTCCCTTATCACTTCCCATAATTTTTTCATAAGAAGTATCGCTTTCCTCTTTTTCTACAACAAGCTTTGGAAATACCTGTTTGACGCGGTTAATCAGATAGGAAGGTCTTTTGCTCTCTCCCTTTGACGTCATGACCGAATAGGTTAGAACCACCTGCTCAGACGCTTTCGTAAGCGCTAAATATAAGTAAAACTGCTCGTTATACGATTCTTTTTCCGCATCCGGTGCTAACGTCACGCCCTCTTTTTCCATGCGCTCCCTCTCACGCTCGGTCAAAAGCCCCGGTGCCCCTTTCGCCTTCGGAATACAGTTATCATTGACACCAAGGAAGAAAAGAACCTTAATATTTTTCAAACGGCTTCTTGTCACATCGCCAATCATAACCTGCTTAGCCGTTGGCGGAATAAACCCGACAATTCCTTCTGAAATTCCGGCCTCTAACATTTGTGTATACTCTTTAAATGTGACAATTTCATCTCCGAGAAGTTCCACAAACTCATCCCACAGATGAATCATCAAACGGTAAATGCTCTTATATTCTCTCGCTAAAATAAGCTTTCCATCGTTTTCAAAATTTTCGCTCATGGCAAGAAGACGCTCATAAATCCCGTTTTTCTCAGCGAATCCATAAAAAATTTCCGTAAATTCACGAACACTCTTTTTACCGCCTTTTAATGCCTGCAGCGTCTCCGCAATGGAATTCACAAAAATTCTCCGATATTCATTGACTTCCAGTAAATCCAGTCCGGAAACAGCATACTCCCATTCACTCTGATAGGCTGCCATCCCCCGGCATCCCCTGGCTATCACATAGTTTTCCAGGCAGTCTGTCTGCTCCCTTGTAAGCGGTGACAGGGCACAGCGTAAAAAACGGAACGTGCTCTCATAATCAAGTCTCTGCTGCACCATATGAATAAAGGCTAGGAGGTATTCAGCCATCGCATTTGCCCCAATGCTTTTCGTACTGTCCAAAAAGTATCGGATGCCAAGTTTTTCAAACTCCTGCACTAAAAGCGGCTCATAAGCCGCTTCATCTGCCGTCACAACCGCAATGTCTTCCGGCTCATACCCCCCTTCTTTCATCAGCCAGTAAATCCGTCTCGCCACATAGGAAACCTCATCCCGCTCCCTGTGGCACATCGTAATGTGAATGGACTCCGGCACTTTTTCCCACGGTTTAAACCCATGAGTAAACAACCGCTCCTCCATAAAGGCAAGTTCCTCATTTTTCGCTACCCGGTAAGGAACTTTTTCCCTGCCGGAACCTGTAATAACCGGCTCCTCTACAAGGACACCTCGTTCTCCTGCCATCTGCGTCAGACGGCGTATCGTATCGGCACTCATGGAAAACACACGGTCTCTGTGTCCGGTGCGGTCTGTTGTTACCGTTATGTACATATCCTCACATACCCCTAAAATTTCGCGCAGAAGTTCATACTGTGTCGGTGTAAAACCGGTAAAACCATCCAAACAGACCACACAGTGTTTCATCATCTCAAGTGAGGAAACTACCCGTGTAAGCTGTGGCACCAGTTCCTCTGCCATCATATACGTATCGCCCATCCGCTCTGTAAACGCCTGATACACCAGACGGATATCATGCAGTTTCAAGCCAAGCAGTGAGTCCTCTCCGACTTTCTCCGTAAGTTCTTCCAATGCTTCTTCCGAAACATCATACTGCGCCAGTTCACACAAAAGGGATTTACATTCGTCCAAAAATCCCGCTGCATTTAACCCACGCTTAAAATACAGCATTTCTTTTTTCTTTTTGGAAAATACCTGATACAAAATCATGATTTTCCCCATATCTTCCAAAACCGTTCGACGCAGCGCCGGAACCTCTTCAAAGGCACGGTATGCCAGACGGTGGAAACTGAGTACATCAATATTTAAAATCCCCTTATTTCCATTGAGGGAAACTAATGTTTTCTGGGTTTCTAATGTAAACTGATCCGGTACTAAGACAAGATAATTGATACCCGGATTTCCTGACGCGTCTTTTTGAATTTTTTTGAACAGCCAGGTGCTTTTTCCACTGCCGCTCCCGCCTAAAATAAAGTGCAATGACAAACAAACTCCTCCTCTCAAAAATAGAATGCATAGCGGCAGCATGCCGCTCATATATTAACAGTAAGCACACGCAAGCACAAAATCCATAAGGAGGTTTTTCCATGGCAAAAACTAAAATTGTAGTCATTCAAATGAAAGAATTAATTTATACGGCAATTTTTGCCGGCCTTGGTATACTTCTCATCGTTTTGCTTATTATTATGTTTCTTCCGGACAAATCAAACAAAGAAAAGACCGGTTCCACAAAGCAGATTTATACGCCCGGTGTTTATACTTCACAGATTAAACTTGGAGATACCACATTAAACCTCGAAGTTGCCGTGGATGCCGACCAGGTAAAAAGTGTTGCTTTAGTCAACTTAGAAGAATCCGTGACAACCATGTACCCACTCGTGAAGCCGTCACTGGAATCCATCGAAAAAGAGTTGATTGCCGGCACTAAATTGGAGGATGTTCCTCTCTCGGACAAAAGTAAATACACCGAATCACTCTTAATTGAAGGCATCCGCACCGCCTTAAACAAGGCGGTCACAAATCCGGTCTAACTCCGTCTGCCACAGTGCCCTGCCGGCATCGCTTGGCATACGCAGATCACCGCGCGGCGATACCGATACCGTACCAACTTTTGGTCCATCCGGCAGACACGACCGTTTGAACTGCTGTGCAAAAAAACGGCGAAAGAACGTATTTAACCATTTGGCAATCGTCTTTTTGTCGTATGCTCCTTCAAACGTCACGCAGGCTAGACGGAAGATTTTTTCCGGTCCGTAGCCTAATCTTAATGTATAATACAAGAAAAAGTCGTGAAGTTCATAAGGTCCCACAAGATCCTCTGTTTTCTGTGCGATTTCGCCCTCTTTTGGAGGAAGCAGTTCCGGACTGACCGGCGTATCCAACACATCGTAGAGAACTTTTTTCAAAATGTCATTTTCACAGGTGTCGGCAAAAAACTGTACCAGATAGCGGACAAGCGTCTTTGGCACGGAACAGTTCACGCCATACATCGACATATGATCTCCATTATATGTCGCCCAGCCAAGTGCAAGTTCTGACATATCGCCGGTTCCAATTACCATACCGCAGACCTGATTGGCAATATCCATCAAAATCTGTGTGCGCTCTCTTGCCTGTCCGTTTTCATATGTTACATCCTGCACCGCCGGATCATGTGAAATATCCTTAAAGTGCTGCATAACCGCATCCTGAATCCGAATTTCACGTAATGACGTGCCTAACTGCTTTGCTAACTGAACCGCATTGTCATAAGTTCGGTTTGTTGTTCCAAAACATGGCATTGTGACACAGACAATTCCTTCTCTTTCTAAATTTAACGTATCAAAAGCACGGACTGTCACAAGCAGCGCAAGGGTCGAATCCAAACCACCGGACAACCCGATTACGGCATGTTTGCAGCCGGTGTGGCGCAGACGTTTGGCAAGCCCATACGACTGAATTGCCAGAATTTCTTCGCATCGTTCTTCTCTGTGAATACGGGTCGAAGGAACAAATGGTGTCTTTTCAAAACTTCTTGTAAGTTTTGTTTCTTCCGGCACATTTGAATCAAACCAAATTGTCGTAAAATCGTCTTTTTTCTGTCCTTTGGTAAAGGTCGTCATACGCCGTCTTTCATTGTGAAGTCGTCCTAAATCAATTTCCGTAATCAAATCCTTTTCTCCGGCAAATGGTTTGCTCTCTTTTAAAACAACGCCATTTTCCACAATCAGATTATGACCGGCAAACACCATATCCATCGTGGATTCTCCCTCACCGGCATCCGCATATAAATACGCCGAAAGCGTACGTGCTGACTGGTTTTTCACAAGTTCTCTGCGGTATCCCGCCTTGCCGGTCAGCTCATCGCTCGCCGACAAATTCAAGATAATATGCGCTCCCGCCATAGCAAGCTCTCCGGATGGTGGTATCGGTGTCCACAAATCCTCACATAACTCGATCCCAAAGGAAAAACGATGGTATTTTTTGTGCGTGAATATCAGATTGGCACCAAACGGAACGCTCTCACCCTCTTTCCAGAGATGCTCTCCGTTTTCTGCCGGTGCTTCTACAAACTGACGTGCTTCATAAAATTCACTATAGTTTGGCAGATAGCTTTTTGGCACAAACCCAAGAATTTTACCGCCATAAATAACCGCCGCCACATTATAAAGTTTTCCGTTATGGTCAAGCGGAAGTCCGACTACACTGACGATTTCGTACGATTTCGTCTCCTCGCAGTATGCATCCAAAGCATCTTTTGCCCCTTCCACTAAAGTGTCATGCAAAAATAAGTCACCGCACGTGTATCCGGTCAGTGAAAATTCCGGAAAACAAACGAGAGAGACTTTTTCGCCTGCCATTTTTTTCACTTTTTCAACCATTTGATTTTTATTATATTCGCAGTCTGCCACACGCAAATCCGGTGTCGTAACCGCTACTTTTAAAAATCCGTTTTTCATCGTTTTTTCCTCATTTCTTTTTCCACATATAGAAAAGGGCAGCGACCAATCGCTGCCCAACTCTTTCGTAAATACCCGAAATGCCGGCTTCTGATTTTTGACTCCTAGCTATCGGCTAGGTGGGCAACCGCATGCAGCCTTCTGTCTTCCGTTGCTATGTCACCATAGTACCTTGCGGCAGTGACGGCCCGACATCCAACTACAGATATAAGAATCCCGTTTAAAGTATTGTAGGTTCAAAAATTCAGAAGGTATCAAACACTCCAGGAAATGTTCGTTTCTTGATACTATTAGTATACTGAAAACATCGCAATATATCAAGAAATATTTTCAGAAGTTTCTGGAAATTCTATCGTAAAAATAGTTCCATTTTTTTCATCGCTTCGAACAAAAATATGCCCGCCGTGACGGCTCACAATATTCTTTGCCACAACAAGTCCAAGTCCGGAGCCTTCTTTTTCACCGTGGCTGCTTGCCCGGTAAAATTTTTCAAAAACATTTTTCCATTCACTCTCCGGAATAACGATCCCAAAATCGCGCACTGTTGTCACAATCAGTCCTTCTTCTTTTGCAACATGCATGGTAATCTCTGTTCCCTCGTCCGAATATTTTACGGCATTTTGCAAAAGAACGGTAAACAACTGGCGGACTCTGTCGTAATCTCCCTTCATCAGGGAACATTCGTCGTCATAGGTAACACTGCCCGTCAATTTTTTCTCCTGCATAAGAATACGCATTCCACGCATCGCATCCTGTGCCACGGCAATCACATTTAACACTTCGACATTTAATTCGTAATCCGGATTTTGCATCCGTGACAAAATCAAAAGATCAGACACCAGGTGTTCCATACCGTTACACTCGCTCTGAATCCTCTGCAAATATTCTTTCTGCTTGGTTTCATCCGTTACATAACCAGCCACCAGCGTGTCAGCATAACCTTTCATAACAGCAATCGGTGTGCGGAGTTCATGCGATACATTCGAGAAGAAATCCCGGCGGCTCTGCTCTAAGTCCTCGCGAAATTCTTCCGCTTCCACCAATTTATCCGAAAGGGTATCCATACTCTCTGCCAGCGCCCCCAGTTCATCTTTTCGACGGATTCCGGTTTTATGAGCATAATTTCCGGCAGCCAGCACAAGAGCTGCCTCTTTAATCCGGATAATCGGACGGACAAGCTGCCTAGAGAAGAAAAAGGATAATAAGAGTGCCAAAAATGCTCCTACCATAACGCAAATCAGCATGTATTTTTCGTACTGAATCACGGTATTTTCCTGCATTTCCATCGGTCCCGATACGACAACTGCTCCCGACACGTCACCACTCTTATCACGAACCGGCACTGCCACATGAAGCATAACCGTCTGGTAAACTTCATCGTAATCGCTGTAACTTTTCTTTTTCCCCCGAAATGCCATTTTGATAATATTCTCTGTTTCCTTCGGAATATCCAATCCATCCATCTGCACATTGGTATATGCGTCAGATAATTTATGTTTACTCGATTCGTCTGCTACAATCCAGATGTCAACATTCTGCATCTTTCCAAAATCTTCCATTGCGCGCAGATAATCCATAAATTCATCCGCTTCATGGTCTTTTACTGCCTGACTTGTCCGAGTGACAACGCCATCTGCCAAATCCCCTAACTGCTGTTTGTACGCCCCGACAATATTCGTGCGGTTAAACCGTGTAAACATAAGTCCAATCAGAATTGTAAACACCAAAAGTACTACGCCAAAGGCAACGAACACACGCCAAAATATTTTCTTCATAGCGACTCCTTACACAGTCAGTTCAAACTTATATCCTAAGCCCCAAATCGTCTTAATCTCCCAATTTGGATGTGGTACTTTATCTAATTTCGCACGCAGTCTCTTGATATGGGAATCCACGGTACGGCTGTCACCAAAATAATCCTGCCCCCACAAACTGTCCAACAAGTTATCTCTGGTAAATACCTTGCTTGGATTTCCGGCAAGAATCCACATGGTCTCCACTTCTTTTTTCGTCATCGGAAGTTTTTCCGCTCCTACATAAACGGTGTAAGTCTCAATATTTACCGTCAAATCACTGACGTTTAAGATTTTCTTTTCCTCTGTGGACTCCGAACGTCCCATACGCCGTAACACCGCACTGACACGTGCCATAACCTCATCTCCGTTAAAAGGTTTGACGATGTAATCATCGGCTCCGATATCCAGTCCCATCACACGGTCGTAATCGTCTCCTTTTGCTGTAACAAGGATAATCGGCACATCCGACTGCTCGCGGATTTTTTCACAAACTTTGTAACCATCCATGCCCGGCATCATAACGTCAAGCAGTACAACTGCCGGATTGGCTTTCTTAAACAGGTCAAGTGCCTCAAATCCGTCCTTTGCCACAACCGGCTCAAAACCTTCTTTTGCTACATAAGTACCTAAAACCTCTCGAATATCTTCATTATCATCTACAATTAAAATTCTCTGCATGGTCTTTCTCCTTTCCCATCTCTTCCTATTGTTTTTTTTCATCATAACAGTTTCAAAAACCAATTTCAAGACCCCTTCACAAAGTGACAAGTTTGTGCCACAAGCACATACTATAGTTACAGTACAAAGTAAATATGCAATGGAAAGGAGCCTTTTCATGAAGAAAAAGTTTACCTCTCTTTTGGTATTTGTACTTCTAATCAGTATGGTTTTACCGGCCGGCACTTCTTTCGCCGCAGGAAAAAAGCCAAAGCTGAACATGAAAAAATTAAATATGACTGTTGGAAGCACCTTTTCGCTTCGCGTTTATAACGCAAAAAGGAAGCATAAGATTACTTTCACTTCCTCAAAACCTTCGATTGCAACAATAAAAACCGAAACGCAAAATGCCAGATATGCCAGTGTATCTGCCCTTGCCATTGGTTCTTCGGTCATTACCGTTACTATAAAAAAAGGAAAAAAAGTAGTCCGCAACCTCAAATGCCGGGTTCGTGTTTCACCAAATGCAGTAAGTATTAAATTTATGAAAAATCAGGTTTCTGTTCCTCTCTCCCAGAGAACAAGACTTGAAACCATTATTAAACCAAATACTTCTGCCGAAAGACCGGTGTTTGAAAGTTCCGATGAAAGTATTGCCATTGTAAATTCCCGCGGTGTAGTAATGGGAGTTTCTCCCGGTACGGTAACAATCACTGCTACCTTACTTTCACGTAATTTAACGGCATCATGCGTCGTAACCGTACTTCCGGACAGTACGACTTCAAGTACAAAACCAAAAAAGTACTACGAAAAAAAGAAGCTGCAGAGCGCCGCCTATCAATCGGCCGACACTCTGTAGCTTCTTTTTTATCTTTACTTTTTACTGCTGTGCATGAATAATTTTCTTTGGACATTTTTCCGCACATTTTCCACAGCCCTGACACTTTGTGCCATCAATTACGGCAATATTGTCTTCCAATGTTACGGCACCAAATTCACACTGTCTCACGCAAAGTCCACAACCGATACAGCCGGACTGGCAGACTTCCATAACTGCTTTACCTTTATCCTTCGAACTACACTGTACCGCATAAGCAGAAGAATACGGAATCAAATCAATCACATGATTTGGACAAGCTGCTACACACTGACCGCAGGCAACACATTTGTCACGGTCTACTTTAGCAACTCCATTCTGAATGGATAATGCATCAAACTGACAGACTTCCACACAGGAGCCAAGACCAAGGCAGCCATATGAACATGCCTTTTCACCACGTCCCGGTACCATCGCTGCACGGCGGCAGTCCATCTCACCAACATAGTGATATTTATTTGCTGCCACATCACAAGTTCCGGCACACTTTACAAATGCTACCTGTTTTTCCGAACTTCCGGCATCCACACCAAGAATTTCTGCAATCTTGCCGGCTACCGGTGCTCCACCGACCGGACAACCGTTTACCGGTGCATCCCCGGCCACAATCGCCTCTGCCAAACCATCACAACCCGGATAACCACAGCCGCCACAGTTGTTTCCCGGCAGACACTCACGTACTTTTTCAACTCTTTCATCGGTCTCTACGGCAAATACCTTACCTGCTACCCCAAGAAGAATACCAATCAGGATACCAAGCACCGCAAGGAGAACTACTGAGAAAATAAATACTGTCATTTCAAGTTCCTCCTTTCCTAAAAGCTAACGCCGCCGAAACCGCAGAAAGCAATCGCCATCAAACCTGCCGTTACCAGCACAATCGGTGTTCCTTTCAATACGCTCGGAATGTTACAATTTTCAAGTTTCTCACGAATACCGGCCATCAGTACAATCGCAAGGAGGAAACCAAGTGATGCACCAATACCGTTCACGGTACTAGCCAGTACTCCATAGTTGTTCTGTACGCTGAGCAGTGCCACACCAAGTACCGCACAGTTTGTCGTAATCAGCGGAAGGTATACACCAAGTGACTGATACAGAGCCGGCATCATTTTTTTCAATACCATCTCAACGAACTGAACCAAAGCTGCAATTACCAAAATAAATACGATAGTATTTAAATATACCAAATCATTTGGCAAAAGCAGGAAGTTATACAATAAACTGGTAATAAAGGAGGCAATCGTAATTACGAATACAACTGCACCGCCCATACCAGCAGCGGTTTCCACTTTCTTGGATACACCAAGGAACGGACAAATACCAAGGAACTGACTCAATACGAAGTTATTCACAAGTGCCGCCGTAAAAAGAATGGTAAAAATACTCATGCGTTTTCAACCTCCTTTTCTTCCTCGTCCTCTTCTTCTTTGTTTGTTGCGCTCGGCATTTTCAGTTTATTCTGAAGGGCAGTAAGTCCTGCCAGAACAAAGAATGCGCCGGGAGCCATAACAAAAATTGAGATATTTACTGCGCTTGGAAGGATTGTGAATCCAAAAATGGAACCACTTCCAAGGATTTCTCTGAAAATACCAATCAGCGTTAATCCCATCGTAAATCCAAGACCCATACCAATTCCGTCAAATGCCGATGCAAGAACCGGATTTTTGGAAGCATAGGCTTCGGCACGTCCTAAGATGATACAGTTTACTACAATCAGCGGAATGTAAACACCAAGTGCCGAGTACAAAAATGGAATGTACGCCTGCAAAAGCAGCTGAACAATCGTTACAAACGATGCTACAATTACGATAAATGCCGGAATACGAACTTTATCCGGTATAATCTTACGCAATGCTGAAATCAGCATATTGGATAAAATCAATACAACCGTTGTCGATAATCCCATGCCCAGACCATTCATGGCCGAGGATGTAACCGCCAAAGTCGGACACATACCAAGCATCATGACAAACGTAGGGTTTTCTTTAACGATACCGTTAATAAGGCGCTCGCCACAAACATTTTTACTCATACTGACCAGCCTCCTTTCCGGATGCATCATAGAACAAGATTCCCTTTACCGCTCTCGTAATCGCACGGGAAGTAACCGTAGCGCCCGACAATGCCTGTACCTGGGTATCTGTTGTCTCATTTTTATTATACATTTCTTCCGATGTGCTCTCCGGTGCTTTGATTCCTTTGAAACGTGCCTTAAACTCATCGTTTTCACAGTTTGCACCAAGACCTGCGGTCTCGCTCTCACTGGTAATCTGAATACCGGTAATCGCACTCTGTGCATCTACACCAAGAGCAAAACTGATTTTACCACCATATCCTTTGAGTGCGTTGGCAAGATATACTTTTCCGCCATTTGCCGTTGGATGTACTTCGGTAATCTCTACATATTCGGAAAGCAAATCGCCTTCTTTTACTTCTGCATTTGAAAGGTCATGCTTACCTAAATAAGTAGCCGCGCCGGATACCGCTTCTGCATCGTTATCCTTTACGGAATCACCCTGTGCCACAACAACAGCGCAGGCTTCGTTATTTGTTTTTTTCTGAGCATTGTCAATCGGGTCCTTTGTCAGCATATAAACACCTGCCAACACGGCACCGAGAATCAGGGTAATCGCACATAAGATAATGGCGTCCTTCATCATACTGCTTTTCTTATCCATTTGCTTTGCCCTCCTTTCCAAATGCCTTTGGAACGGTATAGCGTTCAATCAATGGTACGAACAAGTTGCCGATAATGATAGCAAAGGATACACCTTCTGCGGACTCACCGAAGAATCGGAACAAGCCTGTCAAAAGACCAAGTAAAATTGCATAAATCACTTTACCCTTTGAGGTAATCGGACTCGTCACGTAATCAGTTGCCATAAAGAATGCACCAAGCATCAAGCCGCCACCGCAGAGTTCATACAAAAGCGGATAAGCAGCCGCACCGGCAATTACCATATACAAAATGTCAAATACGGCAAATGTTGCGATGTAAATAACCGGGATTTTCCAGTCGATAACACGACGGAGCAAAAGGTAAATGGCACCAAGCAAAAGTGCTGCTGTCGATGTCTCACCAATGGTTCCTGTCGTTGTTCCCAAAAACATCTTCAAAAGACTTGGGTAACCGCCTTCTTTGACATCCATAAGTGGTGTGGCAGAACTTGCTGCATCAACGGAAATACCGTATAACCAGTTACTTCCTTCTTTTACCGTAAAACTTGTCATAACGCTACTGAATGACAACATCAAAAAGCAGCGGCCGCCAAGTGCCGGGTTCATGAAGTTCTGACCCAGTCCTCCGAATAACTGTTTCACAACGATAATGGCAAATACACTGCCAAGAATACACATCCACAGATACTTTGGATTTCCCATCGTAGCCGGCAGATTCAATGCTAACAATAAGCCGGTCAAAAGGGCACTAAAGTCATTTGTTGTTACCTTCTGTTTCATCAATCTCTGCCAGATGTATTCTGCCAACATACAGGATACACAGCAGGTTAAAATTACTAATACTGCACTTAACCGGAAATTATAAATACCAATGATGGTAGCCGGCAATAAGGCAATTACGACATCTCTCATGATGGACTGCGTAGAAGAATGGTCACGTACATGAGGAGATGAAGAAACGTTCCATAATTTCTCTTCCATTGTTTCCTCCATTCTGCTGCTTTTGCAGCATATTTTCATAGCTAAACATGCTTATTTTTTTCTGTTCTGGTCCATAACCGCACGTCTTGCCTGTTTGAAAATCTGTGTCAGGCGTCTCTTCGCCGGACAAACAAATGTACAAGTACCACATTCATAACATTCCATACCATTAAGCTTCTGGAAGTAATCCAAATCATTGCGCTCAGCAGCCTGTGCCATCATCTGTGGCACCAGGTGGCTCGGACATACCGTCGCACAACGGCCGCATCGAATACAATTCGTCGGCTCAAATTTTTCAACTTCATCCTCGCTCATTGCCAAAATGGAAGAACTTGTTTTCGTAATCGGCGTGTTCAAATCATACATTGCCATACCCATCATCGGGCCGCCGGAAATCAGTTTCTTCGCATTCTCTTTGAGTCCGCCTGCTTCTTCTAACAGCTCGGCATGGCTCATACCAAATTTAACTTTATAATTCTGTGGTTCTGCCATCGCATCGCCGGTCAGTGTTACCACGCGGCTCATCGACGGTGTTGTCTTACATACGGCATCGTAAATAGCAAGTACCGTCTGTACATTATCCACGATACAACCCGCATCAGCCGGCAGCATTTTGGAGTTAATCTTACGTCCGGTCGTTACATAAATCACCTGACGCTCTGCTCCCTGTGGATATTTTGTTTTTAATACTTTTACCTCAATTTCCGGATCGGAATCCGTGAGATACTGAAGTTTTGCAATTGCCTCCGGTTTGTTATCCTCGATGGCAATGACACCTTTTGCATTGTCAAACAAAGATAATACAACATGAAGTCCCTGAATCAAATCCTCCGGACGCTCTAACATCAAGCGGTAATCCGAAGTCAGATACGGCTCACACTCTGCTCCGTTTACAATGACATAATCAATTTCTTCTTCATTTTTCGGCGTAACTTTGACGTTTGTCGGGAATCCGGCTCCTCCCATACCGACAATGCCGGCATCTTTGATAATCTGACGGATTTCCTCCTTTGTCAACTGGGTGTAATCCCTGTCTGCGCCAAGTCCTTCAACCGGCTGATATTCCCCATCATTTGCAATTACAACGCAGGTTGCTTTTGCTCCCGATGACAAAAGTCTTGGCTCTACGGCTTTGACCTCACCGGATACAGAACTTACAATGTTGGCGGAAATAAAACCACTTGCTTCGCCAATAATCTGTCCCATCTTCACTGTATCACCAACAGCTACGACAGGTGTTGCCGGGGCTCCAATATGCTGGCTCATAGGAAATACAAGTTCCTCCTTCGCATCCATTTCACGAATTGGAGAATCCATGCTGAGTTCCTTGCCCTCATAAGGATGTGCTCCCCCTTTAAAGGTTGACTGTCCCAATGAAACTTCCTCCTTTACCGAGTTTTTGATACATATTTATCATTATAGCACATTCGACAAAAATGACAAGTTATCGTCTCAATTTTCAAAGTTTGTACACATTTTTTCCTTTTTTTTCCGTTTGAATATGTAAAAACAGCGCCACCCCGGATAGACCGGACCAACGCCGTTTCATTAACTCATTCGATTTCCCGGAAACATCTGTCTTTCTGCATGAAGATGGCTGTATTTTTCCTTTGTCGCCATTCCCCCGCGGATATGCCGTTCGGATTTATTTACATCAAGTATTTTCCTTGCTTTTGCAGCAAGGGAAGGATTAATCCTAAGTAACCGCTCCGTTACATCTTTATGTACCGTACTCTTGCTCACGCCAAACTGGCCTGCCGCCTGCCGTACGGTTGCCTTATTCTTTACAATATATTCAGCAATCGCCACCGCACGCTCTTCAATCGGTGTTTTTTGAATATGATATCCTTTCAAAAAAATCCCCCTGATTTGGTGTTTGTATAATCTATGCACCAAAGAGGGGGATTATTCGTCTATTTAGAGCAAGGCATTCCTATACATAAATCTGCCATTCAGAATCTCCCTGATTATAGGAAGAAATAGCCTCAATCACCTGAAAATAATGCTCTTTTGCTTTCCAATATTTACTATACAAAAGCGGAACACCTTCGCTTCGCCAGGAGTGGTCATCACTTGGTCCCCACCAGATAATACCTGTGATTTTTGCACCACTGTCCTTTTCTGTCATCAGAAGCATCATCAAATTATACCATTTGATGATCTGATTTGCCTGTGATGTTTCACTTTGTACTTTATCCGTCAAATCCATTTCTGTTAACTGGATTTCAAAACCTGCCGCCTTAAACTTATCAATTGCATTTGTACCAATGGATTTTATATCCGGGTATCCCATATCCAGATGTGTCTGCATACCGACACCGTCACAAATAACTTCTCCCGTCGGATTTACTTCATCTTTCGTGTTAAAATATTGAACCATGGTAACAATTTTATCCGCCACCTGATAAGTATTATAATCATTGTACATCAGGCTCACCTTATCCGTCAGACCAAAGTCCTCCAAAATGGAATGTCCAATCGCAAATGCTTCTTTGATGTAAACCGGTGTATAAATTCCACTGTGTTTTTTCTCACTGTATTCATAGTCCGGATAATACACTTCATCCCAATAACTCTTTTCTCCACCATCGTTATTGTGTGTATACTCATTTGCCATGTCCCAGTTGTCAATCACTTCGCGTCCGACATAAACGCCATCACTGTTTTTATAGGAATAAATATGCGTCATAACATTGCGCACCAGATACTCCAGTCGTCCATCCATAACTTCTTTCGAGACATATGCACCATTCTTGCGGAAATTTTCTTTGAAAAACCACTGTGGTGTCTGTTTATGCCAGACAAATACGTGAAAACGCATTTTCATTCCATTCTGATAAGCAACATTTATATACTTATCAATGGAATCCATATCAATAACCGGATATTTGCTGTCTTTATACTTATAGGTGAATTTCGCCGTATCGACATATCCTTCCGGGTTTGTATCTGAAAATGTGGGATTCCAGATTTTCAAAAGACTGTCCGGTTTCATTTCATTTCCCATAGTTACAGAATTATACTGGGATGTCGCGAAATTTACACAGTTTTTATCCGTCATCTGATTGCCAACAAGCGCATTTCCGACTTTACCAAACATGTCACCATACGCACGTTTCAGGGAACTGCCATCTTTTACATTGGTAATCTCACCAGCTTTTAATGTTATGGATTTTACCTCAATATAGCCAACTGACGCCTGCATATTCTGTACGACAAGATACAAATCTCCACCTTCATATCCCGCAAGAGATAACTCGCCGGTGCGATTTGCATACGCATCTGTAAAACCACTCCAGTCCCCATTTTTATTTGTTAATTTAAATCCTACAAAACCCGTCGATGTATCCGAAAGTATATTCCCATTTTTGTCATATACCTCCGTTGTTACATTCATTGTTGTATACTGTGATAAATCAACGCCCTCAATAAAATCATTCAACTTGTAAAAAGTACCATTCCACTGTCCGCTGTAAGCTGTCTCATTCTTCCATGTACCACCGGACAAATCAAGTTTTTTATCTGCGATTCCACTTGTAATCGCAGTCCCTGTAACATTTACATTTACGTAAATGGAAACCTCACGGTATGTCACATTATCAGAAGGGGTAAAGACCGCCATGTAATTTGACCTGCCGGGGGTTGCAAGCATAAGTTCAGGATTTGCCCAATGAAAAGAACCGGAAACCGCTTTTCCTTCTGCATCTACGACTCTTCCACCGGATAAGGCAACCTGACTTAATTTCTTCCCGGTTGCAGCACCGGAGCAGGTAGGCTTTCTCTCGATTTTAACAATATTTTTCATCGTGTGAACCGGAATCGAAATTCCTTTAATTTCTGCAAATGTACTGTCTTTTGGAACAAACTTTACCGTTGCATGAGTTTTTCCCATTGTCTCAAGCGTCGTATCCGGCTGTTCCCATTCATAAGTACCCTTAATTTCTGTACCGTTGCTGTCAACAATTTTTCCGCTCGAAACTGAAAGTTCGGATAATTTCTGTCCCACACTTCCCTGCGCTGCAAATGGCTTGCGCATAAGTGTGCTTGTGCCATCCGGTACCGGTGTTGGTTTCACGGTAGGTGTTGCCGTTACCTGTACAGTTGGTGAAACGGTCTGTCCGCCAACATTTTCCGGCTGCTTTGTCGGACTTACTGTCGCATTTGCAGTCGGTGCCACACCCTGCCCTTTGTTTTCTGTCCGGACATTTTTCACGACGACCGTAATAACCGTTTTTTTCTTTTTATTCGTCTTTGACCGCACGGTAATTTTGGCCGTGCCTGCCTGACAGGCAGTAAGTTTTCCCTTTGATGAAACCTTTACTACCTTTTTCTTCGACGATTTGTATGTCACCTTTTTATACTTTGCCCTATTTGGCTTAACTTTAACAGATACTTTCAGTTTGAAAGAATCTCCTTTTTTCAATGTCAGCTTCTTTTTTACATTTTTAATTGTTACTGATTTTACTTTTGCTTTTGCCTTTGCATCGGCTGACGCAGGCTCATTCAGTGAAAGTCCGGAAACCATCAGCCCCATCGCCGCAAAAAACGCCACAACTCTTTTTGTTGTCTGCTTCATAACAAAAACCTCCTTGTTTCATAACATCCATCGTTATGGATATTATACGAAACAAAGAGGTTATAAGACAATGTATTATCCTAGCAAAAGACTACATTTTTAGACATGTTTACAAATCTTCATCCTCATCATAAATTTCATATTTTTTCGCTGCCTGTGCAATATTCAATGAATGGTCGGCCACACGCTCCAAGTCTACTAAAATTTCATTAAAGTATAAGCCCTGAACCGCTTCACATTTCATTTTGCTCAAGCGCTTACTGTTGGACGCACGCATCTTGTCAACCATCTTATCAATATCCGCTTCCAAATCATAAATAACGCGGTACAATTCTTCACTCGGATTTGAGAAATGCTCACATGCCAAATCGTAAATCTTATAAACTGCCTGTGACAATTCCTTCAAATTCTTCAATGCCTTATCAGAGAACTTACGCTTGTCCTCTTTCATCTGCAGTGCATATCCCAGAACATTTTCCGCATGGTCGCCGATACGCTCCAAATCCGTCACAATATGATACAGATTACCGGCATGGGTCGCTTCTTTCTCAGAAACTCCAAGCTGGTTTGTACGAATCAGTGCCGCCACGATTTCTTTATTCAAAAAGTCCACTGCTTCCTCATTTCTCTCGAACTGCTCTTTGGAAATCGTCATATTTCCAAAATAGACTTTTGTCGAAGCCTCCATATTTTCACGAACCAAAGAATGCATTCTGCCGACTTCCTGGTCAATCTGTCCAATCAAAACCGTACCGGACTGATAACCGGATTCATCAATATAATGAAGCGCTGCTTCCTCTTTGTCATCCTCACCGCGAATGACAAATTCAGAAATTTTAACCAGATATTTCGCACATGGCAAAAGAATCGCTACTGTCACAAGGTTGAAAATCGTATTGGCATTGGCAATCTGTCTGGTCGGATTTCCCGGAGCTGTATTTAAAATCCAATCGAAGATAACCGGGAAAATCTGCGTAAGTATCATGAACAGCACCATGCCGATACTCTCAAACAAAATAACGATAAAAGCCACACGTTTAGCATCTTTGCGTCCACCAAGGGAAGCAAGTGCCGGTGCAACACTCGCACCAATATTCATACCGAGCATAATGTAAAATGCCTGTGGAAATGCACCCGGGAATGCCATAACACCACTGAGTGCCAACATCTGTAAAACACCGACGGATGCCGATGCACTCTGAATAATAACGGTGAAAATAACACCGATAATAACGCACAAAATCGGATTAGAAAACTTTTGCAGCAAACTCTGGAACCAAACCTCGCCTGCTAACGGCTTCATTGCTGCGCTCATCGTACCAAGTCCAATGAACAATACACCAAGGCTGGCAATAATCTGTCCTACATTTTTTACCTTAGGTTTTTTCGAAAACATGGTAATTGCCACACCAACGAACGCAATCACCGGCGCAATTTCGGAAATATTAAAGGCAATCAACTGTCCGGTAATCGTTGTTCCAATCTTTGCTCCCATCAGGATTCCGACGGAGCGCTCCAACTGCATCATACCGGCATTTACAAAACCAACTACCATGACACACATGGCATTGGAACTCTGAATCAGTGCGGTCAGCCCCGCACCTACCATCATCGCTATAATGCGGTTTTTGGTCAGTTTTTCAAGAATCTTTTTCAAGTAAGAGCCTGCTACCAACTTCAAACCATCGCTCATCAGGTTCATACCAAAGATGAACATTGCAAGGCCACCCGCCAAATTAATCACATTCCATATAGACATTTCATTATCCTCTCTCTACGTTTTGTAAAGTCATGTAAAATTTATGTGTATCCATGTAAAGCCCCTAACAACTAATATATCATTGTTAGAGGCTTAACTCAATAACTTTATTGTTTTTTTATACTTGCACGGGCAGGGCACTCAAGGAGCAAAATCTCCTGTACCTGCAAACAAAGGGAATTCATCACCGAATTTCTTTCCTTGTCTCTCGCAGCATTTCCGCAGATTCATGAAGTCTTGATACCTCTTTTTCATCCAGCGAAATCGGAATCGTTGTCTCAATTCCCCTTGCTCCCACAATTGCCGGCATACTCAGTACAACATCCTCGAGGGCATACTCGCCATGCATACGGAGTGAAATTGGGAAAATCGATTTTTCATCCCGCACAATTGCCTGACAAATCCTCTTTACCACCATCGCAATTCCATAATATGTGGCATCTTTTTTGGCAATAATCTCATAGGCGCTGTTTTTTACCTGTTCCTCAATACTCTCGGTATTTCCTTCGTGATTATAGTGCCCCCGCATTTCACAAAAAGAATTTAATGGGACACCTGACACATTGGCACTGCTCCACGCCGCAATTTCACTATCACCATGCTCACCGATTACAAAGGCATGCACGCTTCGGCTGTCAACTCCTAAATGCTGCCCCAGATGATACCGAAGTCTCGCAGAATCTAACACGGTTCCTGAACCAAACACACGGTGTTCCGGAAATCCGCTCACTTCCATCGCAACCTGCGTCATAATGTCAACCGGATTTGAGACAATGAGTAAAATTCCCTTGTACTGCTGTTCTTTTATCTGTGTCACAACATCGGTCATTATTTTGGCATTTTTCTGAACCAAATCAAGCCTTGTTTCATTTGGCTTCTGATTGGCACCCGCCGTAATTACAATAATTGCCGCATCTCCTACATCTTCATAACCGCCCGCATATATTTTCATTGGACCGGCAAACGAGGCGCCATGGCTGATATCCATTGCCTCGCCTTCCGCACGATCTTTATCCACATCAATCAATACCATTTCCGAAAAAAGTCCGCTTTGCATAAGCGCAAACGCTGACGCCGAGCCAACAAAACCGCAGCCGACAATTACTACTTTTCTGACATTGACACATTCACATTTCTCTGACATAACACCCTCCATTTTTTACATAATAAATCCATAAGCCATCTGCCACTGATTTTCTATCCTGTGTTATGCCCATAAATTGTTTTTTTATTCGTCGGTATTAATGTTGAAGATTTGAACTTATAAAAAGCAAAATTTTAGATTAAAAGTATAATAATACCCTCCATAGGAAATAGTATTTCTCATGGAGGGATTCTTATGAAAAAAGATAAAATAAAATCAAAAAATACGGATTATTCCTGTGACGACTATGACGATTTCTTCGAGGACGACATAGCCGAGACTGAATCGGATTATGACGACATTTCTGATTTTGAGCCGCCAAGAGATGTGCCCAAAAGGAAGGAATGATTCTTATTATATTTAGGACAGTGCAATATATGTTGATGCGACTTCAGCCTTTTCCAAGGAATAATATAAAATGTTCTTTTTCTTCCTATCAAATGCCTTTGAATATCCACCGGGAATGGTAGCGATATACGGTGTTTTATTTTTCCCCAGCAAATACTGTTTTATGCTGCCATTTTCCCCTATGCCAAAAAATGCATAATTCATCCAGTTTCCAAGTTCAGTAACCGGTGTCTGCCCCTGTCCCAGTGAAAAGTCGTTGTTCTCTCCATCCTTATCATAATCACTTATCTGCAATGAAAATTCCGGTGTGAATGCTATTTTATTTTCCACCCCAAACCGTTCTTTCGTTAATTTCATCGTATCCAGAATATCATTTCCTTTTTTCGTTTGTATATAAAACTCGCCATCATCATAATACATTGATTTCGGATTGTTTTCGATTTTTTTCTGAGAAGCATACATTACCTCTACCGTTACACCCTTTATTTCTGCCTTTGCTAATGACTTTGTGTATTTTTCCTTTTCACTAACACTTTCCGTTTGGGCTGCATCTTTTGTATCCTGCTGTCCCACAGCATCGGTCAGACACGAACAGCCTGCCAGCAGAAAAACAACCACTGCTACTGCGCCCATCCATTTTTTATTTTTTCGATATGTCATAATATTCTTTACCCTCCTTCTTACACCCGACTCGCCAAAGCAAAGTGACCCTGCCGCTAAAATTCTTTTATTCATGGCAAATCCCAAAAGTGCTCTTCCATAAACGGCACGAATATCTTTGCCACTTTTACTCATCACATACTCGTCACAGCTCATTTCCATATCTCGAATCATGGCAAAATACGAAAGCCAGACAAGCGGATGAAACCAATAGATGCACACAAGGAAAAAGGCAAATAATTGAATCCAATTGTCTTTTCTTGCAATGTGATGTTTTTCATGACACAAAATAAAATCTTTTTCTTCCTCCGGCAATCGGAAAGGAAGATAAATTTTCGGTCGAAATACCCCCACAACAAAAGGGGAAGAAATATTTTCACACTCCCATATGTTATCTTCTAACCGCACCGCCTTTTTCGTTCGTCTTTGCATTTGTATGAACGAGAAAAAATTCCACACCAGAAAAACTGCCATTCCCGCAAGCCATACATATAAGAAAATCTGCCAAATATTTTCCCAGTCAGAATTGTTTCCGGCATTCGTTACAAAAAAGTCACCTGTGGCATCTGACTTTATCCGCTCCGTTTGTTTTTCATTTCCCGATGTCGGCTTTTCTTTTATGGTCGTCCTGCCTGCTGGTACTTCCGACAATTGCTCTTTCTCCGTAACAACTGTTGACTGCCCCGGCATCGGAATCGACTCAAACAAACGGAACATACTCATCGGCGAAGTAATGGATACCGGCACCACTAGACGTACCGCCACTAAAAGCCATAAAAAATACAAATATTTTTTATGAAAGCGGTATAGTAAAATCCGCAAAGCAAAAACAATCACAATGACAGGAACTGCCTGACTTCCCATGAAAAGAATTTTCTCAAAAATATCCCTTATCATCATTTCCTCCCTTTCTGCTATTTTTCATCACTATAACGGTCAATAATATCTTTAATTTTTTGTGCCTCCTCCGCAGAAATTTTCTTTCCACCCAGAAAAGCAGTAAGAAAATTTGGAAGAGAACCTCCAAATGTCCGCTCGACAAAATAATCGGATTCATCTCTCTGCACCCGCTCTTTAGAAATCAATACCGTCACAAATGCATTTTCATTTTTAATGTAACCTTTTTCTGACATTTTTTTAATCGTTGTATATGTCGTAGACTTTTTCCAACCAAGTATTTCATTGCATAATTTCACAAGTTTGCCAGAGGGAATGGGTGCATAGTCCCATACAATTGACATAAAACGGTAATCACTGTCGCATAATTTTAATTGTTCCATTACAGCCTCCTTTTGGTCTACAACTATAAACCTTGTGTTTAGTCTATAACAATAGACCTGTTTTGTCAACACTCTTTTTTAACAATAGAATTTGTTGCAACTCTCTTTTTCACGTGCTAAAATAATGTGTTATCAGAGCAGCAAAAGCCCCACACAATCCAAAAGGAGGAAGCAGACATGGCAAAAAGGAAATTATCATCAACCCAAATATGCTACCGCATTAGTCTGGCACTTCTTCCTATTATGCTTGGTCTTTCCCTTTTGTATCAGGCAGGGATTTTTATTCCTACTAAGATTTTTCCACCTTGCATGTTCCATGCTTTGACCGGTTTTTCCTGTCCCGGCTGTGGCAGTACACGTGCGGTTTCCGCTCTGTTTCGTGGTGACTTACTCACCAGTTTAAAACTTCAACCGGCAATCTTTTACTGTGCCCTTATCTATACCGCCTTTGTCCTTTCTCATACACTGGCATTACTCATAAATGACATAAAAAAGAAACACCCCTCTCTTTTCAAAAAGGGATGTTTTCTTCATCATTTTTCTCATTTTCGCGGTATGCACCTAAGCGCGAATATCCTTTATGTACTTGTTTGGATTTTCCTTGGTTTTGGTGTACTGCGATTTGGTTTTGAATTGTGGGTTAAGTTTATGTAATTTCAATTATTATATATTATCAATTCTACAAAAACATCTTATATGTAGAGTACACGGATGCTGCTGTACAAAATGCAACCACGCAAGCTGCAAGTACAATTGCACCAAGTACACAACCAATAATCGATGTAATAAATCCTGCTGTTGCCATGCCTTTTTTCTGAGGCGAAAACATTGTCTTACTACGTGAATACAATACTAATGATACAATGGCGCACGCAAGGCTGATTACTCCCCAAGCGATGCAGCATAAACAAATCGAAACAATACCAAGCACAAAAACTGCAATAGCAATACCATCTTTATTCTGATTTGGCATCGGACTAGGATTCGGCTGATACTGGTAGCCATTATTATTCATCTGTTCGTCCATTTTTTCCTCCTTATAAACTGTGGTGTACCTAAATAACTATCATAATAATTCTTGCAATCAGTCCAATTCCCCACAGGCAAATGCCGATAATACTAGTTACAAAACCAGCTGTTACCATGCCCTGCTTCTCCGGTGAAATATCATTTATGCTTGATGCACGCAGTGCCAATGCCACGATACCACAAGGAGCACAACAGCAAATTGATACTATACCAAGAACCAAAATAGCAACTGCATAATTGTCCTTATTCTGATTTGGCATCGGATTTGGCTGACTCTGGTAACCATTATTATTCATCTGTTCGTCCATCTTTTTCTCCTCCTTATCGTTTATTTATTTCAAGTGTAACCGAATTTCCATTTCTTTGTCAAGGAGTATCTTTCTTAACCTTCTGCGAAGTCACACGCTCATAATCATACCCGGTGTCCTGCTGCCTCACGACCGGTTTCAATTCAAATGCTGCAACCGCATTTTTCTCCAAGCAGAATGAAATTTCCAAGCAGTCATTCTCCGCTTTTACCGTCTGGGTTGTAATCCATGGCTTCGCCACTTCACGCAGCAAACTCACCTCATCTTTCGATGGATTTGCCGGCTCCCCAAGGTCGTGCCAGACTTTCAGTGGATTGCCATGCTCTTCATCTACAATTTTTACAAGATTGCAGTATTCTTGTCGTCCATCATTCTCCGGCAGATGAATGGTATAAGTGACTTCCTTCTTCTCGCCTTTTCCATCGTTGTCCGGATTCCAGATAACACCATAATAACTGCCATCTTTCTGCTTTGTAATAAGCGAATCCTCAGAGCGGTGAATGCAGGTGCCGGTTAATTTTTTATAAAAGGCAAATGTCCAAAACGTCGGCTTTGGAATACAGCCATTTGCTACCAGTCCAAATCCACCATGAAACGGAGTAAACGGAACCCCCAGTTCCTCAAACACATCGCCAAATGTCCAATACGAATATGACGTGTGGCAGTCCCCAAGTCTCGACAGCATATGCGCCACATACGCAGCGTTATAACAGGTATCGTGTACCGGTGCATTCGGAATATACGACGTGTTATATTCTGTGATATGAATATCTTTGCCGGCAAACTCCTCATAACTGTCCACAATTTCACGCGATTTTTCCAATACAGAAAATGCATCATCCGGATCATGTAAATCAATATAGCCATAATGTCCTACCCGATCCGGCACATAACTTGTATAATGATGCCGCGTCACAAAGTCAAGCGGCAGTTTTTTCTCCTTTACATAATCAAGAAAATCCTGCAACCACGATACATCATCAACACCGCAAATCGCCGGTCCGCCAACCAGAAGTCTTTCATCCACTTCTTTCACTGCCTTTGCCGTAACTTCATATAAATGAAAATATTCCTGTCTGTCAGCATCTTTCCAAAATCCCGGCAGATTCGGCTCATTCCAGACTTCAATCGGCCACAGCAAAACCTCATTTTCCCCATAACGCTGCATAAGATGACGAAGCGTGTTCTGCACAAGGCGCGCCCACTTATCATAATCCGCCGGGGGCGTAATATTACCCTTCCAGTAAAATACCGTCTCTTCGCCGCTTGCCATTTGTTCCGGCATAAAACCAAGCTCAATAAATGGACGGATTTTCAAATCCTGATAAGCATCCATCACCATATCCAAATAAGTAAAATTGTATTCTTCTTTCACGGAACCATCCGGCGTAATAAATTCCTGATAAATTGCCATGTCCTTACAGAAAAGTCCATGACCACGGATATAGTCAAATCCAATCTTTTTCTGGACCAGCGCTAACTGGTCTAAATATTCTTTGTGAAGCGCCAAATCCATGCGTCCTGTTCCGATACAGGAAAATGCGCGGTTGTGAAACATGACCGGTTCATTTTCATAAACTTCATATTTTTCCATAGTAACCTCCCTTAAACAATCATAAATAATGAAACAGGCTGGCAGCATTTATTTGTAAATAACAAACGAACACCGTCAGCCTATTCCCACATTCAAAAAAGTGCCTGCTAAACCTTTTTCATCGTCATTGTATCATATGCCCCACACCTAGAAAATGGATTATCCAATCATTCTATTGCATTTTTACAATAATTTAGTCCATCCTTTTCCCATATTGCCTGCCTTCTCTTTTCATCTAAAACAAGCCATTCTTCCAGAGACAACGGCGTATAATCAGAAAACATGCAGAATGTATTAATCATCCGGCATGGAATCGGCATAGGTTCATTCTGCCCCGGATTCTGGTGCTTCGTGTTTCGTGTCATACGGATGAACTCATTTACCAAAACTTCATCGTGTGTATCATGTACATGTCCGTACATCATCACCGTTTTTGGATTTCCCTCCTTATTACGGCGGTACTGCCCATTGTAGCAAAAGATTGGATAGTGCGATAAAATAATCTTTCTTTTATTATCGTTCAGCTCCGCATACGGCTTAATCCACTCAAAACGGGTTGCATCAAACCGGCGGTCCTCGAGATAATTGTCGTGATTTCCTTGCACAAGAAACAGCCTGCCATTTAACTGCTGCAAAATATCATTCGTCTTTTTCCCACGTTCCATAGAAACATCCCCAAGGATAACGACCTCGTCATTTTCCCGGACTTTTTTGTTCCAACGCTCAATCATATATTCATGCATTTTATCACAGTTTTCAAACCCGCGGCAATCCATTTTCGTAAGCAGACTTTCATGGTAAAAATGTAAATCCGAAATATAGTAGCGCATCAGCACCTTCCTTCCTAAAAAAGTGTAATTTGTAAGTTTTCAAAACCGTTCTCATCAATCCGCAAATAACGAAAAAGTTTACCCGGATATCCGAATAAACTTTCTCACATAAAAAGGGATTTATTGAAAAGCAAGCACTTGTAAGCAATTTAAAATTACAAGATTTCATGAATCCAGCCTTTTGGAGCTTCGATACGACCCATCTGGATTCCTGTCAATGTATCATAAAGTTTCTTTGTAATCGGTCCCATCTCATCCATACCACTTGGGAAACAGATTTCTTTACCATGGTCAACGATTTTACCAACCGGCGAAATAACAGCAGCTGTTCCGCAAAGACCACACTCAGCGAAGTCTTTTACTTCATCGAATTTAACTTCTCTCTCCTCTGCCTCTAATCCCAAATACTCTTTCGCTACATACATCAAAGAACGTCTGGTGATGGATGGAAGAATACTATCCGACTTCGGTGTTACCACCTTGTTATCTTTGGTAACAAAGATGAAGTTTGCACCACCGGTCTCTTCTACTTTTGTACGGGTAGCAGCGTCCAAATACATATTCTCATCATAGCCCTGATTATGAGCATCTACGATTGCATGAAGACTCATCGCATAGTTCAAACCGGCTTTTACATGACCGGTACCATGAGGTGCTGCACGGTCAAAATCACAAACACGAATCGTAATCGGTTTTGCACCGCCCTTAAAGTAAGGACCTACCGGTGTACAGAACATACGGAACTGATATTCCTCTGCCGGTTTTACACCAATTACCGAACTGCTCGCAAACATGTACGGACGAATATATAAGGTAGCACCAGAACCATAAGGCGGTACATAAGCCGCATTGGCTGCTACTACTTTCTCAACTGCTTCTACAAATCTATCTTCCGGAAATGGTGGCATTTCCAAACGCTTTGCCGTATTTGCCATACGGGAAGCATTCAAATCCGGGCGGAACGTAACAATCTTGCCATGCTCCGTAGTATATGCTTTCAAACCTTCAAAACAAGTCTGTGCATACTGCAATACACCGGCACATTCATTCATAACGACATTGGCGTCCTTTGTCATCACGCCATCATCCCAAGCGCCATTCTTAAAATTTGACACATAACGCTCATCGGTCTGATAATAACCAAAGCCAATATTGGACCAATCGATATCTTTCTTTTCCATCTAGAATTCCTTCTTTCTTCTGTCATTTCACTGACTTTTGTCCTTGTTCTATCTTACTCCATCCATCTGGCACTGTCAAGACAGCAATGCTAAATTTCCACGAAAGCTACAAGCCATGCAAAAAAACAAACTCACGCTGCTTCGTCGGGAGCTCGCTCACGTAAGAAGCAGTGGGAGATTGTCTTTTTATAGGGCGACAGCCCGTGACCGAGCAGGCTTTGCCTGCGAGGTTGCATGGCTTGTGTAGTATAACGCGACAGCCCGTGACCGAGTGAGTTTTGCTCACGAGGTTGCATGGCTTGCGTAGTATAACGCAACAGATTAGAAGATTCCTTGGCGCACCAGCAAGCCCGGCAACTTGCTTCATGCAACGCAAATTGTCTCCAAAGTCCAAAAGCGTTGCATACGCACAAAAATATTCCATTCCCAATGCAACGCAATCTCTCAAATCAGCAAAAAAGAGTTGTTTTTATGTCGTGATTCGCCTAAAAACGTCGCAAAACAAGAAAAATATGCAACCCTTTACCTCATATCAAGACAAAAACGTTGTTTTAGACACCCCAGACAAAATCCCCCGGCTAAACCCCCCCATCTTCCCTCATACAGTAGAGATTTTATATCTTTTTGGTATCCTGCGTATAAACACGCGGGTATCTGGCATGCTTGCATGCCGATACCCCTGCGCGTTTATCAGCGGGAGCGGCGCAGGAATACCAAAAAGATATAAAATCTCCGCTTGAAACCATCCCCCCTTTCATTGTAAAATAAACTCAACCACACAAAAAGGAGACCGTTATGAAACACATTTTATGCTATGGCGATTCGAACACACACGGATACATTCCCGGTGGCGGACGCTATGATGACGATACACGCTATACCGGTATTCTCGCCAAATTACTCGGCAGCGACTACCGGATTATCGAGGAAGGACTAAACAGCAGAACCTCTTCCTTTGATGACCCTTTTGAGCCATACAAAAACGGAATGGACTGTCTGGTTCCCTGCTTAGACTCGCATAAGCCATTGGATTTAACCATTCTTATGTTAGGAAGCAATGACATGAAAATTTATTTCTCGCCTTCCGTCGAAAAAATTGCAGGAAGTCTCGCCAAAGTATGCCAGACAATCCTAATGGTAAGCGAGGCACCGGTTCTGTTAGTAAGCCCGATTTATCTGGGCGATAGCATGGCAGATTCCGACTTTGCAGCAAGTTTTCCACCATCTTCCATTGCAATTTCGCATGAACTTGGCGGTGCACTTGAAGAAGTTGCAAGACAACTGGACATTCCTTTTTTAGATGCCGCAAAAGTCACCCTGCCATCCAAAGAAGACAGTCTTCACTTAACAAAAGAAGGACATTTGGCACTAGCCAAAGCACTTGCCAAAAAAGTAAAAGAAATCTTAGAATAAGCGAGGCGATCATATGAATGTAGTAGGAATTATAGCAGAATACAATCCCTTTCACGAAGGACATGCCTATCAGATTCAAAAAGCAAAGGAACAATGTGGTGCAGAATTCGCCGTTGTCGTAATGAACGGTGATTTTGTCCAGCGTGGCGAACCTGCCATTTTTGATAAATATACCCGCACAAAAGAAGCACTTTTAGGCGGTGCCGATCTCATTTTTGAACTGCCGGTTCGGTTCGGTCTATCAAGCGCCGGTGATTTTGCCATGGGCGGCGTTCTCGCATTGAACGCTCTTCCATTTGTCACACATTTATGTTTTGGCACGGAAACCGGCGACCTCACCCCTCTTTTGCAGGCCGCCACCTTTCTTTGCGATGAACCCGATTCCTACCGCACGCGCGTGAAACACTTTGTGAAACAGGGTATTCTCTATCCCAAAGCCCGCTCACTTGCCTTGGCTGCCGAATCCGGACTGCCAACACAAACCTGGGACTCACCAAACAACATTCTTGGCTTAGAATACTGCGTCGCCCTGCAAAAGCTTCATTCTAAAATTAAACCTTTTACCATACGGCGCGAAGGGCAGGGATACCATGACAATGACACACCGGCACTCTCCGATTTCCCTTCTGCTACTTTTCTGCGCAAAAAAATTCGCAAAGCCGGGGAAAAGGAAAACCTTTCGCTAAGCGATTTTTCATCCCTGATTGGCTACTCTCTTTTAACCGCAAAAGATTTGTGCCGGATAAAAGATATTACGCCGGATTTGTCTGACCGCATCCGGAATGAATTGCCAAAATACCGGGAGATAAATGAATTCGTAAAGACAATTAAAAATCCGTCCCTCACAACCGGACGAATCAAGCGCAGCTTCTTTCAGTGCCTGTTTGACATCGAAAAAGGAGAACCGGTTATGCCGTATCTGCGTGTTTTAGGCATGAAAAAAGAAGCATCTTCCCTGCTTTCACAAAAAGAAAATGCTTCTTGTCAGATTCTCACAAAACTTGCCTTTGATGTGCCAAAAATGGACGATACTGCAAAAAAACTCTTCGCAAAGGACTTACTCGCTTCCGATTTATACCGGCAAGTCTTTTGTCACAAATACAATCAGACACTGCCTAATGAATATCAGCACTCGCCGATGGTCCTTTGAGTCTGCCATATAATTTCGTCATTTTTCTGATTTTTTCACAAAGTTTATCATCAAACACGCCACCGGCCATTCGCCATTTCCAGTTGCCGCCAAGTGTCGATGGTGTATTTATTCTTGCCGAATTTGGCAGACACAGATAATCCTGTGCAGGAATAATGCAAAGATCCGAAACACTTCCCATCGCCAGCGCAATCAAATCCCATGTCAATTTTTTCTTCGAGGTAAACCAGCTGCGGTTCATATAGCGAAGTGCCACATCCTTATCCTCTTTTTTCAACTCATCAAAAAAACTATACGTTGTCGCATTATCATGCGTTCCGGTATAAACAACCGAATTTCTGTCATAATGATACGGCAGATAATCGCTGTCCTCTCTGGAATCAAATGCAAACTGTAACACTTTCATCCCAGGGAAACCGGAATCCGCCAAAAGTTTGCGGACCGAATCAGTCAAAAATCCCAAATCCTCAGCAAGAATCGGAAGTTCTCCCATTTGATTCTCCAAAGTCTCAAACAACTCAATGCCCGGACCTTTTTCCCACTCACCAAATTCTGCGGTTGCATCTCCATACGGAATCGCATAATATTCATCAAAGCCTCGAAAATGGTCAATGCGGAGCATATCATACAACTCGTAACACGTTTTAATTCTTGAAATCCACCACGAATACCCCTGATTCTTGTGAACATCCCAGCGGTACAATGGATTTCCCCAGAGCTGCCCGGTTGCAGAAAATGCATCCGGCGGACATCCCGCAACTGCCGTTGGCAGTCCATTTTCATCAAATTGGAACAATTCCGGATGTGCCCAGGTATCCGCACTGTCTAAGGCAACATAAATCGGAATATCCCCAATAATTGAAATCCCTTTGTCATTGGCATATTTTTTCAACGCCGCCCATTGAGTATAAAATTCATACTGAACAAATTGGTAAAAATTAACATCTTCCAGCAAACGGTTTCGATAAGACACCATTGCCTCCGGCGAACGAAGCCTAATAGCGTCCTCCCACTCCAAATAACTTTTTCCGGACTTATTATCTTTAATTGCCATAAACAAGGCATAATCAGCAAGCCACTCGGAATTTTTCTGCACAAACGCCTGATAAGAAACATCCGCTTCAATACTACTGTTTGCATATGCCTTCCGTAACAGACCAAGCCGCTTCTGAAACAACACATCATAGTGTACTTCTTTACCACTCGTTCCTTCGGCGGCGCGAATGCAGTCATTCTCGGTTAAGTATCCTTTTTTCACAAGGTCATCCGGTGAAATAAAATACGGATTTCCGGCGAAAGTGGAAAATGCCTGATATGGCGAATCTCCATAGCCGGTCGGTCCCATCGGCAGAATCTGCCAGTAACTTTGACCCGCCTTCACCAACTGGTCTACAAAATCATAAGCGCACCGGTCAAAACAGCCAATCCCATACTTGGAGGGGAGGCTGGCAACCGGGAGCAAAACACCACTGCTTCTTTTCATAACCTATGCTCCTTCTATCTGTGGCAGCACTTAATTTGCTGCTAATAACGCTTTACTTACTTTCACATCAAATTTATCCGACCATGTCTTGTATGTCTTTTGAAAACTTTCCGTCTGTTTTTCAGACACAAGCTGGTTCCGGTACTGCTGCTGCAATGCCGCAGAATTGGTCTGAATACAATGTGCAATATAAAAACCGTCTTTTTCCTCAATAAGAGCAGATGTCTGATTCTTTTTCAGGCTGACAACAGCTTTTGCAAGATTAGTACGGCTGTCCTGATTTCCAATTACATACTCAATCGCATCTGCCTGTGTTTTGTTTTTTGCCACCGTGTAAAAACTATTCTGTGAGCTTGTCACTTCACTCAAAATCTGCGACATCGTATTTTTCACGGTTTCCTTATTTTTCGCGTTCGCTGCCTGATAAATCAATTCCACCTTAGCTGCCGAAAGTGTATTGGCCGCATAATCAATTTTGAGTTTTCCCATCTGTACATTGTACATTTTCTGCGCCAGTTTGTTTTCCTCGAAAATTTTAGAAAGTACCTTTAATTCAATTCCCTGCGTCTGCTTGTCCTTCGCCGGAATCGAATCAAACACCGTCTTTGCCCGGTAATCTGCCTCTTCCTTTTCATCCGTTGCAAGCTGCACCTTCTCGATAGCAGCCTCTTTGCCAATTACCTTTACCTGAATAATCTGGCGAAGCACCGACTCAATTGCTTCCTGTCCGACAGACTTATCCTTTACCGCTTTATTGTACTTCCAAATATCGGTTCCCAAAATACTCTCATACTGATTCTTCATAAAATAATAGTAGGTCTTGTATTCCTTATAAGAAACTGTCGTCTTTCCTACCGCAATAACGGAAGAATCCTCTTTTAAGTTACTGTTTGATACCGATGTCGCACGCTCGGAAGAGCTTGTTTCCTCCACCGCCTCGCTGCCGCATCCAACAACACCAATACACATGCCGACACATACTAGTATTGCCAAAATAAATTGTTTCATATCGTTCCTCCTCATTCTTTATTTGATATGCTAAGTGCACGAATTTCATCTACTATTTTCTCCGCCTCCGAAAGCACATTACCCGTATATTGATAAACAAAATATGGTTTTGCCCCCGGCACAAAACGAAGTTTTCTCCCCATCGATGCGATGAGTTTAGGAATTCCTTCCACATCAATTTTCGCCTGTGGATACATCGTAAACTGAAGCTGCTCTTTTTTACTTGCCACCTCCATAATAAACGCTTCATGCGCCTTCGCTTTCAAAATGGCAATATTCAATAGATTCATTACACTCTTTGGCGGCTCACCAAAACGGTCAACCAACTCATCAATCATGTCTGTTTTTTCGTCTTCCGTCTCAAGTTCCGCAATTCTTTTATAAATGTCCAGTTTTTGGAATTCATTTTTAATATAACTGACCGGAATAAATGCGTCAACCTTTATTTCGACACTCGTTTCATATTCTTCCTCCGGCACTTCTTCTCCTTTGCACTTTTTCACCGCTTCATTGAGCATTTTACAATACAAATCATACCCGACTGCTTCCATGTGTCCATGCTGGCTTGCACCCAAAAGATTACCTGCCCCTCGTATTTCCAAATCCCTCATGGAAATGCGGAATCCCGAACCAAGTTCCGTAAACTCCTTAATCGCCGCCAGACGTTTTTCTGCCACTTCTTTTAGCAATTTGTCCCGTTTATAAAGGAGAAATGCATAAGCCGTTCGGTTACTTCTTCCCACACGTCCGCGTAACTGGTAAAGCTGGGACAGCCCAAGCCTGTCAGCATCCTCAATAATAATCGTATTTACATTCGGAATATCAAGCCCGGTTTCCACAATCGTAGTCGCTACCAAAACATCAATCTCACCCTCGACAAACCGAAACATTGTCCGCTCAAGTTCACGTTCATTCATCTGTCCATGGGCAAAGGCAACCACCGCTTCCGGCACAAGTTTCGCAATTTCATTTGCTACAATATCCATATTGCCAACACGATTGTATACATAGTACACCTGACCGCCTCTTCCGACTTCACGCAAAATGGCTTCTCTTACAATCGGCTCACTTTTTTCCATAACAAATGTCTGAATCGGCATACGGTCTACCGGCGGCTCCTCCAAAACACTCATATCGCGGATTCCAACCAAACTCATATGAAGGGTTCTCGGAATTGGTGTCGCCGTCAGCGTCAGCACATCAATATCATTTTTCATCTGCTTTAATTTTTCTTTGTGCGTCACACCAAACCGCTGTTCCTCGTCAATCATCAAAAGTCCCAGATTCTTATAAGAAACACTTTTGCTTAGAAGCCTGTGAGTTCCAATGACAATATCAACACTGCCCTTTTTCAAACCCTCAATCGTTTTTTTCTGCTCCGACGGTGTTCGCAGACGACATAGTAATTCCACGTTGATACCGTAATCTCTCATGCGCTGGGAAAAGGTGTTGTAATGCTGTGCCGCGAGAATCGTTGTCGGCACTAAAAAGGCAACCTGACAGCCATCCATCACCGCCTTAAACGCGGCACGAATCGCAATCTCTGTCTTGCCATAGCCAACATCGCCGCAAATCAAACGGTCCATAATGCGGCTGCTTTCCATATCTGCCTTTGTCACCTCAATTGCCTTTAACTGGTCTTCCGTCTCCTCATATGGGAAAAGTTCTTCAAATTCTTTCTGCCAGACCGTGTCTTTTTCAAAACAATGTCCTTTTTTTGCCTGCCTTTTGGCATACAGTTCGACAAGTTCTCCGGCAATCTCCTTAACCGCACCTTTCACCCTCGTTTTGGTCTTTTTCCATTCCGGCGAATTCAAGCGGTTCAGCTTTGGAACTTTGGCATCACTTCCCGCATATTTTTGCAGCACTTCAAGTGACGTCGCAGGCACATACAAATTACTTCCTGCCGCATACGCCACCTTGAGATAATCTTTTGTCACATGGTCTTTTTCAATTTTTTCAATTCCCTGATAAATGCCAAGGCCATGATTTTCATGAACTACATAATCACCGATTTTTAAGTCGTTAAAACTGTGAATCGCAGCACCATTATACTGCTTTACTTTTCGTTTTTTCTTTTTCTTTGCGCCGAAAATATCACCTTCTGTGACAACGACAAAACGAAGCGTGGGATACTCAAACCCTCTTCGCAGATTTCCTCTTGCCACCATGATTTCTCCCGGCATGATTTCACGCTCAAAATTTCCTTCATAAGATGCCGTCAAATCAAAATCCTGCAAGTCCTCACACAGTCTGCGCCCTCTTGTCTCCGACCCGGACAGCAAAAGCACGCGGTATCCGTTTTTCTTAAACCGCTGTAAATCCTTTGCCAGCATCGAAAAATTATTGTTATAGGAAGGTGCCGCTTGCACAGAAATGAAAAATTTGTGCTTCACGGTCAAATCGGAAATCGGCGTATCAAGAGTCGTCAGCAAAACAAGCGGATTGTCCTGCAGCCGTTTCATCACTTCCGGCAAAGAATACAAAATGTCCATCTGTCGGGGCAGAATATATCCCTTTTCCAATCTCGTGCTCATGCTCTCTCGAAACTCATATTCCACCGTCTCCGCACGCTCTATTAAACGCGCCGGCTCATCAAGAAAAACAAGCGTTTTTCGATGGACAAAATAATCAAAAAAGGAAACGATGTGCTTTTCAAAATACAAAATATAACTTTCAAGATTTACCATGCCGTGATAAGCATGAAATGTTTCCTCAAAACTCTCAATGTTCTGGCGAAGTCTTGCTGCTTCTTCATTTTTCCCCTGCTCTTTTAACTCTTTTACGGTCTTTTCCATATCAAGCCGTATTTCCCTAAGGCCTCTCACCGCGGTATCTTCGGTCATAAACACTTCTGCCGCCGGGTAAATTTCGATTTCCGAAAGGTCTTCCACGGAACGCTGGCTCTCCACATCAATCCGGCGAATCGTATCGACTTCATCATCCCACAAATCAATTCGGCACGGGCACTCCTCAGTCAATGGATAAATATCTATAATCCCGCCCCTTACCGAAAATTCGCCTTCACTTTCCACCTGGGAAACATTTGCATATCCCATTGCGGAAAGTTTATGCTGCATCTCTTCTAAATTAAGCAAATCACCCGGTTCAATCCGAATCCGCTGGCTTTCATATTTTTCATAAGGCACACAGGCATCCATACCCGCATCAATCGTCGTGATAATAGTCACAGGTTTGTCTCCGGCAAGCGCCTGAATTGCCTTTAACCGCTCTGCCACAATGGCACTTCCGTGGACGTCTGCACTGTAGAAAATCAAATCCTTCGCCGGATAATACATCACATTTTTATCATACAAACGATAATCCTCTAAAAGCTCTCTGGCTCGAATTTCGTTGTACGTGACAATCAGGCGGACGTCAGCCAAATCTTCCATGCCGTAAATCATATGACACTTCTGCGCTTCCATACCGCCCACTACGGTGACCGGAGTCTCCCCCTTATCAACCGCAAGCCTTAATTGGGTATATTCCTCCATTTCACGGAGGGGTGCTAATAATGTTTCCACCGTTTACTCTCCTACTTTCTTTCCATTTACCGCATTCATTGCCGTCTTTACATCTTCCTGCAAAATGGCCAGAAGTCCCTCTTCTGCCAATGCAAACACATCGCGGATTTTTGCATCATCTTCTTTGCTAAAACGTCCCAACACATGTTTTACCAAATCTCCATTTTCCGGTTTTGCTCCCACGCCAATTTTAATTCTCGGAAATTCCTGCGTTCCCAGATGTGCAATAATACTTTTGATTCCATTGTGCCCGCCCGCACTTCCTTTTGGGCGAATCCTCACCTGTCCGACCGGCATACTGATATCATCGTAAATAATCACGATTTCATCCGTCGTCAACTTGTAATAATCCATGAGTGCACGCACACTCTCTCCACTCAGATTCATATACGTCTGCGGCTGCACAAGCATGACCTTCTGCCCCTCAATCACACCTTTTCCAACAATCGCTTTTCCTTCTTTACTCCGAAGTGCAATTCCATATTTATCACTCAGATAAGTCACCATATCAAAACCAATATTATGTCTCGTCGCTGCATATTCCGTTCCCGGATTTCCAAGTCCAACAATTAAAAACATTTTCCTCATCCTTTCCGTTACCAACATGTAACGCCCGGCGGCATCCTAAGATACCCCCGGGTCAATTTTATTTTCTTAGATTCTGGTTGTATTTTCTTACATGTAATAGTGATAATATCCCGAATGGTCAAAAATATTATACACGGTTCCTGCTATCGCAAATCCGACAATTAAAAGGATTATCACAAGAACTACCGTAATTAAAAGCCAGCAAAAATAGGACCTTGCGTAGTTTCTCAAATTAATGCGGTTTGTACCACCCACGGCAAATACAATTGCAAAAATAAATCCAATAATCGGAATGCTGAACAGTAATGTATATAAGAAATAACTCCATGCGCCAAGCGGTGTATAATCAAACCGCGGGTCGTAATTCCGTATCGGAATGTTATTTGGCTGCGCCTGTGATGCTGTCGTTTCCTCCACATTCACATTCTCAGTTTCAATTTTCTTTACAGGCGTGCCACATTCCGGACAAAATAAAGCCCCCTCATTTAATGGTTTCCCACAATTTCCACAAAACATGGTTTATCCTCCTTATTTCCTTCATCTTACTTGTGGTTTTTATTGTAACATATCCGGATTATTTTGCAAACACGGAAAAGAACATTGAGGAAAAAAGAATTATTACTTTAGACAATGCTTTATTTCATCCAGTGAAACCTGATAATGTGTAATCTTTGCGGTTTTCTTCTTTACAAGAACAGCAACCTTTATATCCAGATACTTCTCCGTATAGGAATTGCCCGGTATAAATTCTTTGCCTATCTTTTCTGCATAATTTTCATTATAAACGGTTTCTTCTTTTGTCTTCACTCCGTTTTCTTTGGCAAATTGAATCCGTTTTTGCTCCGGCAGTTCATTCCATTTTTTCATGATTTTATGCATTTGTGTAACCTGCGTATCACGCGTGTCCTCACTCTGCGTTTCGCCCTGCGCCATTTTGAACGCTTCCTGCGCTTTATCTTCATTTGCCTTTGTCTTATCCAATGACACTTCAAATAAAACACTGACACCTTTGTACTTCGGATTTACCGAAATCTCTCCTGTCTTTTTATTGTAACAGAAGTTTTCAGCGCCCGGTGCCCGGTCACTCACACCTAAATAAACACCATGATTTGCAAAAATATCGAGATTATCACACTCATAAATATAATAGCGGATACCATCAATTAACTGGCTTTCCGAACTTCCGCCCATGACAAAAAGATTATACTGCCACGGTGCCTTTCCCTTTACAAAAGGCGATGCAATCATCCGTTCATCCTTTTTCTTTGTATTTTCTACTGCCACAACATAATACGATTTTTCCTTCGACACACCGGAATTAATCTCCTCGTCAAGCAATTTCTTTCCGCTCACTTTTCCGAGATAACTAATTTTATAGTCACCTGACTTTTTCGTTACGACCTGCTCCGATAATCCCGCAAATTCTTTTGCCAGCCTATCATTTCCCATCTGCTCTGCTGCCTCATTTGCCGTGAGCAAATGAACCGCTGCATAGGCCGTCGTTCCACCAACAAGCAGGCACAACGCAATGACCGCTGCTTTCATAAAATGACTGCCGGCAAAATTTCTCCGGCGTTTCTGTAAAATTGCTTGATAAATCTTTTCTTTATCCTCCTTTGAGCACTCCATTTTCTGATAAATATCTTTAATCTCCATTTCTATTCCTCCCTGGTCTGATATACACTGCCTTGATTAACTCCGACAGCATTTCCTTCATTCAATTCCTGTTTCAACAATTTCTTTGCTTTCTGCAAATACGTTCGTATCGTAGATTCCGGCTTTTTCAATAATTTTGCAATCTGCACACTATTATAGCCCTCGTAATAATAAAGATACACAACGGTTTTGTACTTCACCGGGAGATTTAACACAAGTTGAAGCATTTCAATTTCATATTCATCGTAACACCCTTTTGTCTCCTCATTTTCCTGCCAGCTTCGATTTTTCCGCCACCAATGCTTCAAAATATTTTTGCAGACATTTCCTGCTGTGACAAGAAGCCACCCTTTTACATGTTCTTCCTCTTTCACGCGCTCCATTGCCTGATAAAAGCGGCAAAAAGTTTCCTGCACGGCATCCTCCGTATCCATCTTATTTTTCATATACGAAAAGCAAAGCCGGTACACATCCTGCATATAAGCATCGTATACCTTTTGAAATCTCGCTTCCTTATCGACGTCGTATAAAGAATGTTCCACTTTCATCCCTCCTTTCACTTAATATACAATTGGCAATGGATTTGCGTCGAGTTTTTTTCTTATTTTTCAAAAAAACTTTCGGTTGGCCCCAAATAGGATTCCGGAAGTTCCTTGTCTTTTTCCCATAACACAATCCGTTCCAGAACAATTGCCGGGCTCATGCCGTAAAAATAAAGGCGGTTGCATCCCTTTTTACATATCGCTTCCGTTTCCGTAATTTTAATCTGCTCATACGCTTCTTTCTGCCACTGAGCACTGGTAAAAAAAGGCTTATCCTCTTCTTTCACCGTATTGATTATTTTCACATTTCCCTCGTTCAATGAATATCCAAGATACTGCCTGCTCTCATTTGTCACCGGAGTTGTTGGTGCCAGATAAAAACGCAGGTTGTACTCACCGCCTTCCGGCACATAAAAATCATAGGCAATCCATGGGCGGTCATTTTCCCCGTAAAAATCCTTTGTCACAGGATATACTTTTACCGCCGTGTCCGTTCTGCCATACGGAGAAAGTGTTATAAATCCAGTATTTTTTACATCTTTTTTCGCTGTGTAGTGACCGGCATCCATTGCCACACGTCCATTATCCCAAAGAAAATATCCGGATGGATACTTCTTTTCTTCTTCTGCCTCAATATGGATTTCTGCCTCGCCATACCCGACATTTTTCACAAAAAATTTGCCTGTCTCTTTTCCCTTTAACTGCGATTTGTCAATTGTAACCGTGATATGTTCTGTCTTAGCAACTGTTCCCTGTTTTTTAGAAAAATGAAGCCACGGGCAATCCGTGTGAATTTCATATTGGACTTCTTTTTCACTGCCACAGGCAATTTCAAAAGCTATTTCTGATACATCCTTTCTCATGGCATCCCGCCAGACAAGCGGACGCTCGCACCAGAAACCACCTGTGAGATAGTGCTCATCATTTTTCTTTGCTACAATCATCCTCGGCTCATCCGCAGGATAAGCATAAGTGCGGAGCGGATACTGGCAGTTTTCATCGTTCCAGTTTTCATCACGGAATCCAATATGTTTGGATAAACCAAAGCCATAAAAAGCACCATCGTCAATTTCGTGATAATCCTTTACATACTCCTTATCCGCTTTGATACATGCTAAAACTTCATCTGCCAAATCATTGGCTTCCATGCGGTTTTGCTTTGCATAGAGTTTATTGCGCCCGGCAAGAATCCACATTTTCATCAAGTTTGCTGTACCGCATACCGGAAAATAAAACAAGGAAACAAATGCACCTAACATTTCTATTGGGCATGCTCTTCGTGCCTCTTTTGCTGTGTTGAGCAGTTTTTCACAACACCTCAAAACATCCTCCGCTTCAAAAAAATGTACCGGATGATATACCCGCTCATTCATTACTTCATGTTTTCTCCTTGCCAGCAGCCGGTTATAATCCCATAAGGCTTCTGTCATCCGGGAAAGTATGCTTTCCTCAAAACAGGCAGCGAACTGTGTCCTCAGCCATTTCTTCGTATATTCTTTTGTAATCGCTGCATCCCTTCCGCCCCATTTATCAATATCATATGCCAAATCCAGGAAAAAGGAAAGACCGTATTCCTGGGTCCCGATATCTCCAATGTTAGTAACCCAGATTTCCTGCACACCAAATTCATATGCCGCAGTCATCTGCTCCCACAATTTAGGCAGATACGTTGAACCAATCCACTCAAACGCCATCGGTCCACCATGCATATCCATATGATAATACATTCCGTAACCGCCCTTGTGATTACGCATCGCTTTTGTCGGCAGTGTGCGTGCTGCGCCCTGATTATTATCGCTAAGCATCAGAGTCACGCCCTCTAATTCCGGTTCATCCAATAGCCCTTTTGTCTTTTCATCCCCATAAAAGAATGCCTCAACCTCCGTAAAAAGTACCATTATGCGCGGAACTTCATCCAAGTTTTCATTGATTGTTTCTCTTATTAACTGATTCTGCGTCTTTAACACACGGCGCAAAAGATTGACATTGTCCTCCATTGTTGCATCTGCACCGAGAATTGCCGTGTCATTTTCACCGCGCATTCCCATTGTAATCACATTTTCAAAGGAGCGGTTACGAATCAGTCCGTCCCGCCAAAAATTCGTAATTCCTTCTTCATTCGTAAGAAAACTCCATGCGTCACCATACGGCGAATCTTCCCCCCGCATTTTTCCGTATTCCGCACCCGCCCGCATACACGGCTCATGGTGGGATGTTCCCATAACAACGCCTAATTCATCCGCTAACTCAGCACTTTTTAAGCCCGGACCATCCAAATTAAAATTGGACGCCCACATGGCTGGCCACAAATAATTTCCCTTTAATCGAAGAAGCAGTTCAAACACACACTCATAACACGCTGCATTAATTCCGCTAAAATGCTTGTCTGCCCAAGTGCCAAATGCCGGCCACTCATCGTTAATAAAAAATCCACGGTATTTCACCGACGGTTCCTTTGAAACAAAAGAATCTTTCTCTGTCAAAATCACATATTCTCTGCGTTTTGGCAGCACATGATTCCAGTTGACAAGCGGTGATACGCCCAATTTTTCCGACAAATAAAACAACCCGTAAATCGTGCCTCGTTTGTCGCTTCCTGCAATCACAAGCGCGGATTTGACTCCTTCCATCGGGTTTTCCACAACTTGAAATAAATACACTTCTCTCTTTCCGCGAACCCCCGACAATTCCAGCTTTCCCGCACTTTCTAACATATCTAATCTTTTACTTTTCCCAATGGTTCCGTAAAAAATAACGGTCTGGCTTTTCGGGCTGTCACCCGCGCAAATAGCCGGCTTTTTTCCAAATACCTTTTCCATATCATTTCTTACATAGCCCGCCACTCGTTTCACGCCCTGCCACGCACTTTTTTCCTCCAAAAACTCAATTTCTTGATTGATTACTATATTTACCATTTTCCGGACCTCCTAACTATTTCTTGTCATCCTTTCAATTCTATAGTAAAATTATAGCATCTTGTTTTTGCAATAAATACATAGATTCATACATAAACATTGCAAAATCCTACTTATTGAAATAAATTTACCGGAGGTGATTATATGACTCATCCATTTTTTTCAGAATTAAATGAAACGCTCATTTGCGAACACAAAACAAATAGTTGGAATACGGATGATACGACGCCCTATCACTGCCACGATGGATATGAAATTTTGGTTTTTATAGGAGGCCACGCTTCCTTTTTTGTTGAAAATGATGGCAAAATTCTTGAACCGGGCGATATTGTCTGCTGCCCGCCAGGTGCGTTTCACCGCGCCATGCCTCTTCAGGATAAAGCATATGACCGCTTTTTAATTGCCATTCCTCATGAACAATTAGAAAAATTGAATACCGTAAATACAAATCTGGCCTCCTGTTTTTTTCGTGGGCGTGCCTCGCTTCCTCTGCTCCATCCGTCACAGAATACGTTCCAAAAAATATTATCCTGCTGTAGAGAACTGGAACAATGCCTGGCAGAACACATCTATGGCTGGGATGTTTTGTGTACAGCGCTTTTAAGTCAGATTTTGGTGATGTTAAATCAGGAAAAAGCAGTCCTAAGTGCACCTTCTTTTTCCAATCCTATCCCACCTCTCGTTTCCGAAATTTATGACTATATTGATAAAAACTTTACGGATACTTTAAGTGTCTCGCAGTTAGCAGTGCATTTTCACCACAATGCGGACTACTTAACCCGTGTATTCCAGCGTTTCAGTGGATATACAATCAAGCAGTTCATCCTTTTAAAACGAATTTCCTACGCAAAAGAATTGCTACAAAAAGGGCATTTGCCAAACGATGTCTGTTTCTTATGCGGCTTCCAGAACTACTCCAATTTTTCACGCTGTTTCCATAATCATCTGGGATTGTCGCCAAGAAAGTATCAACAGTCTCTGTCAGAGCGAACCTTGTAAAAAAAATTTTCTCATGCTATACTTAGTTTGTTACTGGAATTTTTTTACAGGGAGGATTTATATGAAACGAAGAATAAATATTTTATGTCTTATCGCACTTTTGCTTTCTTTTGTTCTGCCATACACACCGGCTGCTGCAAAAGCGCCCGCCATGAAACGTCATCTGACGCTTACCGTAGGACAAAAAACAACACTCAAAATTTCCGGCGGAATTATCCGCAAAAAATCCTTCAAGAGTTCAAAAAAGAGTATCGTATCGGTAACTTCTAAAGGAAAACTTACTGCCAAAAAAGCAGGTCAATGTAAAATTACGGCAACCATCCAGTGGAAACCGAAAAAGAGTTTCCGCAAATTTTTCAAGAAAAAATTATACTGCCAAGTTACCGTACAAAACAAAAAAGAAAGCGGTCTTACCTTTCGCTCAAACCGCCTCCTCACAGAACACTTTTTGAAACATGGTGCCGAGTTTCCTTATTCATCCGCCGCCGAGTATCTGCGCGGAGCAAATCGGGTAATAAAAGACCAAAATGCTCTCCATAAAGCGGAAGCCGAAGACGGTGATGATGTTTATTATTTAGCTGCTGCCAATGAAATTGTTTTTGTTTCCACAGACGGCTACATCCGAACTTACTTTAAACCAAACGATGGAATCGACTATTTCAACCGCACCTAGTATTAATCCTGATTTTTCGGAACCGCCAAAAGCGTAAGCGCAAATGGCAGAATTGCGCAGAAAAACAAACCGATTAGTGCCACCAGATAGTGACGGAAGAAAATAAATAAAACAACATATAAAATTAACAGGAAACACTGCAGCGCAAGAAGCAGTGTTTTTACCTGCCTGTATTTTTTCTCATCCAGATTTTTTTCCAGTTCAAAACCATTCATTAAGATTCCTTTTTCCTGACTTGTTACCGCCGTATGAACTGCACTTATAATAAGTGCCAGTGTACCAATCACATAAATTGCTATTGCTCCATGCCATTCCATACAAACACCCCCGTTATTTAAAATAAAATCCGGCAATTAAATTTTCTGTATCCAGAGAAATCGTATACACAATCTGACGCTTGCCATAGTCTACAGCCACTTGATAAACCTTCAAATCCCATCCTGCCTGAGTGGTTTGTGTCACACTTAATAACTTCTCATTTTCTGCTTTTTCAATCATCTGTGATGAAGCTATTTTTTGTGCATCTTCCCAATTTTTCTTAGAAAATGCCGCCTGCATTTTCGCATCACACCGAGCGATAAATTTTTCATATGCGCCATCCGAAAAATCGGTAATTACCTCTCGTACAACATCAGGAATTTTCTCGATTTTCTGAGTTTCAACATTCTTTGTCAACTGCTGCCCGCTGTTTTTTTCGTGCGAGTGTGCAAACCAAACACCTGCCGCCACACAAGCAAATAAAACAAGCACTGCCACGCTGCCAATCAGGATTCTTTTCCCTTTTTGTATGCTCCGTCCATCTTCATTAAATTCACTAACAAACTGCTCCGGTGTTCCCCACTCCTGCCTTATCTCCTCCCAGCTCTTTCCGCCTTCTTTCGCACTCGCAATGTCTGACTCAAGCTGTCGCAGTATCTCTCGTTTTTTGTCCGCTTTACAATGCAGGAGCCGCTTTATCTGTCGTAAAAATTGTTGTTCTGTCATTTGCCGTTCCCCCTTAATAATTCATCCACTTTCTTTTCAAACAAAGTCCAATGCTCCTTTTGAAACAAAAGTCTCTCTCTCCCCTTCTTTGTTATTTCATAATATTTCTTGGGTGCCTTGCCATCTTTCGGCTCAGACCAGCTGCTTTTTGCAAAATCATTGTCCTCCAAGCGGTATAAAATCGGATATAGCGTTCCTTCTTTTAAAGCAAAAAAATCCTCGCTCGTCCCTTTTAAGGTTTGTATCATCTCATACCCATACATACTCTTTTTTGCCAAAAGTTCAAGAACCAGCATCTCTAATACACCCTTTTTTAACTGTTGTTCAAAACTCGCCGTATGCCCTCACCTCTTAACTGTTTAGTATTACTAAATACATTGTATCGCTTAGGTTTAGTTCTGTCAAGTTTGAAAATAAGCTTCCAGTATGAAAGCAACAACTTTTACCCTTGTAAATGCTTTTCATATTTTCCAACCACAGACATCCCATCTTTTACAATTACAAATGCATGCTCATCCACTTCTTTTAATTCCCGCTTTAAATGAGCACATTCATATTTGGACAAAACAACAATAACCATATATGTATTTTCTTCCGTATAACCGCCTTTTGCTTCCCACCAAGTCGCATCACGGTGATACTCATTGACAATGTAATCAATAATCTTCAAAGGCTTCTTTTTGGTAAATATAACCACTTCCGTGTTAATATTCTGCGTATGAGCCCGATCCGTCATCAACATACTTACTGCCGAATATATAATGCTATATACTGCCGTAGGAAGTCCGAACAATACTGCACAAACAATATAAATAACTGCATTTACCGACAGTGACACTTTACCAACACTAAATCCTTTAAACCGTTTGGTAAAAATCATACCAACAATATCCAAACCACCGCTTGATCCACCGGATTGCAATGCTATCCCAATTCCTGTTCCTCCAAAAATTCCACCAATTATGCTTGCAGTAAGGGAATCCCTTACAATTGGTATCGCCGGTATCGGAATCAAACTAAGAAACAATGTTTGACTCACCACACAAACCAATGTCCGAAAGAAAAATTTCTTACCGACAAATACATAGGCAAGTACAAACAATGGAATATTCAAAAGCATGTTAATAATACCCGCAATATCCGTTGTCCCGGATGCCAAATGAAAATAACGCACCAATACCGTACGAATCACCTGACTAATTCCCAAAACACCACCATTATAAAGATTTGCCGGTACGATAAAAAGATTAATACCCACTGAAAAAACTAACATACCAACCACTGCAACCACATTTCGCTGCCAAAATTCCCGCTTTGTATTCATACCATCGCCTCTTTTCTCAAAATGTATGTTTTGCGCCGCATTTCTTTCTCTTATTTTAACAAATTCTTTCTTTTTTTGCTAGTTATGAACTTATAACCTTGAATAAATATGGTGGGTGTAATTGCCAATCCCAGAATAGTTGCATACTCTATTCCTCTTAATGCAGTTATCTCAAAAAGTGTCTGCAATCCCGGCAGAAAAAGCACTGCAGCAAGTAGTAATGTTCCCGCTGCAAAAGCACCGATGCTCCATAGATTTGTAGAAAATTTCAAATCTACCAGCGAACGCTCGCTCCGACAGGTAAAGCCGTGAAATAACCGTGCCAATGTCAGGGTAGCAAATGCCATTGTAGCCCCCATTGCATCGCTCCTATTCAACCCCATACAAAATGCTGCCATTGTTGCTGCAGCAATAAGCGCACCATAGCCAAAGAGATGGCTCACAAATTTTCCTGTAAGAATACCTTCCTCCGGGTTTCTCGGCTTTTGTTTCAATAGTTCAGGATCCGATGGCTCCATTCCAATGGCTAGTGCCGGCAGCGAATCTGTCAACAAATTTATAAAGAGAAGATGAACCGGTTTGAAGGGTGATGGGAGTGCTGCTACCGAGCAAACAAGTACCGCAATAATTGCAGCCATGTTTCCGGAAAGCAGAAACTGTATTGCATTTTTTATATTACGATACACGTTTCTTCCATTTAACACAGCCTTAATAATGGTAGCAAAATTATCATCCGCTAAAATCATAGAGGAGGCATCCTTTGATACTTCTGTTCCTGTAATTCCCATTGCCACGCCAATATCTGCTTTCTTTAGTGCCGGTGCATCATTTACTCCATCCCCTGTCATAGCTACAATGCGGCCTTTCTTTTGCCAGTTTCTCACAATTCGTATTTTGTTTTCCGGTGAAACTCTTGCATAAACAGAAATTTCTTCCAAAAGCCCATCCAATTCTTCGTCACTCATAGCATCCAATTCCTGTCCCGTCACCGCCAAATCGTCTTTTTGGAAAATGCCTAGTTTTTTTGCAATTGCCACTGCTGTCACTTTATGATCTCCGGTAATCATAACCGTGCGAATTCCAGCTTGTCTGGCTGTCTGTACAGCATCCACTGCTTCCTCTCTCGGTGGATCAATCATTGCTGCCAAACCGACAAAGATAAATCCGTTTTCCTCCTCCAACGTCAGTTTCTTGCCCTCATTAACCTCTTTATATGCAAAAGCAAGTACTCGGAGACCATTTTCAGAAAACTTCTGATTCTGTTGCAAAATTTTCTCTTTCATCTTGTCAGTCATATCACGATTTCCACCAATCTCGGCACATTTTACGCATCGTTCCAGTAAAACATCCACTGCACCTTTCGTTAGTATCATCGTTATACCATGCAGACGGTATTTGGTGCTCATAAGCTTACGTTCTGAGTCAAAAGCAAGTTCTTCCATTCTTGGTATCATTCCACGAATGTCCTCTTCAGAAATTCCAGCCTTTGTCAATCCGGCTTTTTGTGCCATTGTCAAAAGACAGCTCTCTGTGGGATCTCCAATTTCCTTTTTCATTTGAACGGAGGCATCATTATTCAAAATCGCGTTGTACAAAAAAATTCTGTGAAGCGGTTCCGTTAACTTAAGGCTCTCCGGCTTAACAACAGTATGATTAATATATATATCTGTTACCGTCATTTTGTTTTGTGTCAGCGTTCCTGTCTTATCCGAACAGATTACTGACACACACCCGAGGCTTTCCACCGCTTTTAATTCCTTAATAATGGCATTCTCCTCTGCCATTTTCCTTGTTCCCATGGCCTGCACAATCGTAACAATAGAACTAAGTGCCTCCGGAATTGCCGCCACAGCAAGAGCCACAGCAAACATTAGTGAATCCAGTATCGGCTGTTTCTGACAAATTCTCAACACAAACACTATTGTGGAAATAATCATGATTACAATAGCAAGCTTTTTCCCAAAATCATCTAAACTTTCCTGCAAAGGTGTTTTCCTCTCTTGAGTGGCATTCATGAGTTCCGCAATCTTTCCCATCTCCGTTTTCATTCCTGTCGCCGTTACTAACACCGTCGCACGTCCCTGCGCAACCAATGTACCGGAATATACCATGTTGATTCGGTCTGCCAATGCCACCTCTTCCTCAATAGCATCTTCTGATTTATCCACATTTGTGGATTCTCCGGTAAGAGAACTTTCATTAACCTGAAGCGAATAATTATCCAAAATACGTCCATCTGCTGCAATCATGTCCCCTGCTTCCAGAAGAAGAATATCCCCTGGTACAATCTCTTTAGAAAAGATTTTCATTTTTTTACCATCACGAAGTACTTTTGCATGTGGTGATGAAAGTGCCTTGAGAGAATCAAGCGACTTTTCTGCCTTGAGATATTGAACCGTTCCAAGCACAGCATTCATCACAATAACAACAAAGATTACAACCGTACTCTCCACATTTCCTGATAACATCGACACAACTGCGGCTATCATTAAAATAATAACCAGCAAATCCTGAAACTGCTCCGCAAAAATGCGCACCGGACTTTTTTTCTTTGTTGCTTGTAACTGATTTTCCCCTATTTTCTGCCTTATTTCCTGCACCCTGCTTTCTGTCAGGCCTTTCTCCGAGACATGTTGGTTTTGGAGTATTTCTTCCCTGGTCATCTGGTAAATTTCTTTCATCTTTTCTTTCCTTTCTCTGTTTAATAACAATTTCAAAGTTCGCAGCCCGCCTCAACAAAAAAAGACTTTTTGTGCATGCAAAACACATGCACAAAAAGTCTTGTTCAACAAATCTAATTTGTTCCGTAAATTCCGGATTCTTTCAAATCGTACTGACGAAATCTACACCTCACCTTTTGGCGCGGAACTACTCCCTCTTTGCGGGTTGTTCTTATCTTATCACATATTCTTTTCCATGTAAACAGTTATAATGAATTCCTACATCAATTCTTTTCCATCCGAAAAAGCATTTCCTACAATTTCTGTAACTTTCACATACTTATTATTAAAAGGGTCAAATGAAATCGGCTCAACTTTTGCAACGTCAACCTCACCGTCCGGTGTAAGGGCACTTTCATCCACGCTGACATTTACAATCTCACCTACCATGTGACCGCTTTTCTCGTCATAGCTGACAAGCTTACATTCGACACAAACAGCCAGTTCATTAATAACAGGGGCATCAACAAACTCAGCCTTGCTTACCGTGAAGCCTGCCTTTGCCAGTTTATCCGGTGTGTCATTTGCAGAAGCAAGTCCTACATAATCACATTCTTTCACGTGTGCAGCATCTGCCATGCTGATGGTAAACGCCTTCTTTTTCAAAATATTTTCCGTTGATTTGTGACGGGCACTAATACACATGGTTACTTCAGAGCCACCGCTAATACCACCCCAGGCAGCATTCATAGCATCCGGTGTACCGTCTTCTCCGTAACTTGCCAGAATAAATACCGGCTGTGGATACGTGTAAGGTTTTGCTCCAAAATTTTTTCTCATAACAGTTCCTTCCTTTCTTAAGATATTTATTGATTGAAATTCCATAAAAGTTTATGGAATGACAACTCATTCTTTTTCATACCACACACAGCGGACAGCATATACTTTACTGCCATAATCCGACAATTTCGTAAGTTTATCTTCCAGTGGGTCCATACAAATATACTCTCCATCTTTTGTCCCCACAATTAAAATAAAATGGTGATAGCTTGTGAGTGTCTGCCTATGAACCTTCACAATCGGATAATGATTTTCCTTCAGGCACTCATCTATATGAGCAGCCGAAACATCCGAATAAACCTTCGTGTGAAATCCATTGATGGCATCAAGCAGCCCCCATTGAAGATTTCCCTCGCCGTCATATACCTGATTATCTGATAATAACTGATTCAATTCACCGGGCGCCAATGCATTGTCGCTCGCTGATATCGCCGTGGCAATACTTGTAATAATACAGCCGGACGATTCCATGTCAAACTTAGACTCTCCTAACTTATCATCTTTCCACCGGTCATCATCCTGACGGTATGCTTTCAATTTTTCATTCACCGGATAGGTACTGTCGCAGCGAACCTCAACACCGCCTCTGTTTTTCATATACTGCCATGCCAAAAGCGCACCGGCTGCCACCACAAATACAAGTATCACAATTGCAATAATTCTCTTTTTCATCTTAGTTTCTCCTCCCAGACTTTTTCATAACTTCACATAAAAAGGGAGAAAAACCAAATGTCTTTCCCCCTTGAAAGTGTCAATCTTATTTCTTACAATCCTTTGGAACGGTTGTATGCAACACAAATCATATTTGAGTTTTTAATCAAAATGTGCATTGCAATAAACTGTCCGATACCACACAGGAAAGCACCAAAAATGCACCACATCAATACTGTTGTACCATTTTCCTGAAAATTTAAATTGTAACGAGTGGCGTTTGCCGCTAAACGATTTCCCAATTTGTAGTACCAGTAATAAGCATAAATACCGCAGGTAATGAATGACAGTAAAATAAATGCAACAAGTCCTGAAGTCTGCTCGCCATCACCCTCGCAGGCAATATTAACTTCCTCAGCCAATTTGTAAATAAAATAATAGCCGTATATACCGCAGGTAACCAGTGAAAGTAAAATGTATGTAACAAGCGAACGGTCCTCTTTTAATCTGCCCCCGGAATATGGTGGAGGTGTACTTCCCGTTCCTCCTTGGAAATTCTGCTTTACATCTTCAAAAGCATTTCCTAATTCCTGTTCACTTTTGTTAAACACATCCTCTGCTGCCTGTTTCACCTTTTCTCCTGTTGAACACGGTTTACCACAAGACGGACAAAATTTTGTTCCATCCGGGACTTGCGCACCACAATTTGCACAAAACATATGTCTCCTCCTCTAACTTAAAATTTTTTGAATGAGTAAAACCATACATCCCTTTGCCGGTTCAAACACAACCACCTGATGGTCTCCCCATATCATTCTATACAAATAAACAATAACATATAACGCTATCATTGTAAATATAAAACCTTTGTAAAACGCTGGCTTTATGCGCTTTTTCAATAGAATAACAAGCAGTATAACCGGTGGCGTAAAAAATAAAGGATGAAAATAAAATGCCCGTGCAAAATCCAGATGAAAAACTGCTATCCATGCTCTGGACATGCCACACCCTGCACACGAAATCCCGGTCAGAAATTTAATCGGGCACGTGATGCCAAAGCCTTCTAAAAAAAGGTATAACAACACAACCACCGCAATTGCCAAAATAATCTGAAACCGTTTTTCTTTCTTCTCCAACTTACAGCTCCTTCCTACTCCTGCTTTTGAAATAAAAATCCCGGTGCTGTTTTTCCAATTATCAAAATAACAATTACTCCGATGATAATGTTTGGCAGCATATAAGAACCATTGTAGATTAAGCTATAGTAAGCAACGCTCCAACCCTTTGGTGCATAACTTCCCCACAAAAGCCATCCGGATAAAAAGCTGCACAGAAAGCGCAGTGCTCCGCATATCGCCGTTCCAACTGCCGCACCTATAAGCTTATTCTTAAATAGCGGAAGAAAAAGCCCTGCCAGTCCAAGTACCGTAAAGGCAAAAAGATAATCTAACAGTACACATCCAATCATCGCAGGAATCGTAGCGCAGTACATTACATTACTAAAGCCTAATATAAGCTGAATGATACCATGTACGGCTGCCGTAAATGTTCCCCATTTCACTCCATGACGAAGTCCCATAATGACTAACGGAATCATTTCCAGTGTAATGCTTCCGCCCATCGGCATATCATAAAGTTTAATATAACTAAGGACAAACGCCATGGCAATCATTAATGCCCCTTCAACTAACAAAAAAGTTTTCTTCGATGTATCTGTATTCATAATAATTCCTCTTTTCCGCGTACACGCAACTTAATAACTTTATTCTAACAAGCATGAGAAAAAATGGCAAGTTTTGCCTTTTCTATAATCTGCGGTAATTTTCAAGCAATTTTCTCAAATCACTGATTTCCTCCAACAAATGTTTGCCAATGTCTGTGTCTTTTACAAACATACGCTGCAAATCTTTTTCGATAATCTCGGAAGAGGATTCAATATCCGTATTATTCATCAAGGCGTCTTCCACTGAAGTAAATGGGGTATGCGCTTTCAGCCTTAACCCATGCGAATTAAAAATCAAGGTATAGCCGGCAATCCCTGTCGCTTTATTCATGGAGCGGCAGAAACCGCCATCAATCACAAACAGCCTTCCTTTTGCCCTGACCGGATTTTCCCCTTCAATGGCATGGACCGGTGTATGTCCATTGATGATATGGGAATCGTCATCATAAAGCCCAAATTCATGAAGAATCTGGCAGCAAAAACTTTCATCATAATACTTGCTGTAATAAGGATTTGACTCCTCCGTCCACAAACTTTCTTTGTCCACGTATTCACGCTCAAAAGTCTTAAGTTTTCTTCCACACAAAGGCGACTTTTCTCCGCCCCACAAAAACCACATGAAATCAATATCATCTTTGTCCGGGTTGTCCAAATAAGCGGCTCTTGCTTTTTCCTCGCACTTATCCAACAACGCTTTCCCATGATAATATTTTCCATCAATGCACAATTTATCAAAAGCTCCGTTTTTATCAACCGGAACACACCCATGATAAATTAAATTTCCGTTGTATACATTGTACATACTTCCTTTTTCATACAGAAAACGAATATGTTTTTGCAGACGCTGGCTCGACACAAAATTCCGGTGCAGTTTCCGCAAAATTTCCGTTTCTTCCTCTGTTAATTCATAAGGATCTGCTAAATCTACAGTCGGAAACACATTGGTATTCATAGTGACCCATTCGCCCTCAATCATAACCTTATTTTTTGTATCATCCATTTGCCCCAATAACAGCCTGTCACTCATCTCATACTCCGGATGTGCCTTTATCAACCGCCCCTCTAACTTAAAAAGGATAACGGTAACCGCTGCTAATGCTGCCTTTATGCCATCCTCAATTCCATACGTTTTCATACCAAAAAGAATCAACTGCCTTAAGCTGATTCCATAGGCATTTTCTAAAATTTCAACATTATCATATTTGAGGTTATTACGAATCACACTGCATATGCACGCATCATTTCCGCAGGCAGCACCCATCCATAAGATATCATGATTTCCCCACTCAATATCCAGTGAATGATAATCATACAATAAATCCAGTATTTTGTCCGCACTCCCGCCTCGGTCAAAAATATCTCCGACAATGTGAAGGTGGTCAACAGCCAGTCGCTTAATCAACTGCGACAGTGCAATAATAAATTCATCTGCATCCTCCAGCTCAATAATCGTCTGTAATATCTGCTTATGATACCGAATCTGGTTTGCATCTTCATCTTCCTGCGCATGCAGCAGCTCGTCAATAATATAAGCATAGTCCTCCGGCAATGCCTTCCTCACTTTTGACCTTGTATACTTCGACGACAATAACTTGGCAACCATAATTAAATGATTCAATGTCATGGCATACCAGTTGCCATCAATTCTGTTCGTTTCCCCGAGCAGCGTCATTTTTTCTCTCGGATAATAAATCAGCGTACACAGTTCCTGTCTGTCAAACTCCGATAAGGTATCTTTAAAAATCAAGTCCACTTTTTCTTTGATTACTCCGGAACAGTTATTCATAATATGCAAAAATGCTTCATATTCACCATGAATATCACTTAAGAAAAACTCCGTCCCTTTCGGCAGGTTTGTAATGGCCGTTAAATTTACGATTTCCCGGATTACCGCCTGACTTGATGAATAGTTTTGTTTTAATAGTTTTAAATATTTTGTGTTTTCCTTTCCGTTATACACATGCTCCATCAATCTATTTCCTCGTCTTTCAAATAAATTCCCCAATTGATTATATCATAACAGAAGATGTTATTTTTATGCAAGGAAAAAGAACGTTTGTGTCAAGTGTTTGTTGGCACTTTTTTTGTTTTCCGTAACTCCGTGGAAAAGCTTTGTGACTCGTGGGCACTCCCGTTTGTTGAGTGCGTAGCGGTATGGGCACCGAAACTACCGGTGCTTCATACCGACGTACTCAAACCCACGAGTCACAAAGTTTTTCCACGGAATTACTGGAATCCAAAAGAACTGGCTGCAAACATTTGTCACAAACCCATCATTTCAACCTCCGCCACATCCACACCATAACCACAACGCCCACAAACCCGACACCACTACTCAAAAGCATAAGATTTCTCAGACCAAACGCATCTTTAATCAAACCACATGAGATACTTCCTGCCATCTCCCCAAGCCCCATCCCGGCGAGGTTAATGAGGGAAGCACCTTTTACGGCATCCGCCTGTGGCAGATAGTCCATGACAAAATACACCGTGCCGACATAATAAATACTGAGTCCTAACAGTTCCAGTGCCTGCGACAAAATGACAAGTGTTACGCTGCCGGAAAATGTCGTTGCCGTGGCGCGGAGGAAGCAAAAGAATGCACAGACTACCATCAATTTATCAATGGAAACTCGTCCGCGAATCCGGTAAAAGACAAGTGCCACCGGAATTTCAGCCATTGCAAGCACAAACTGAGCCATTCCATAGTCCGCGTGATTTCCTCCCATGCCCTCAATCCAGTCAATGAGAAATGTACTGTTCATATTATAAGCAGCAAAGACAAACACAAGTCCAAGCAAAAATAACGAATATTTAGGAAAATGTTTCAGTAGATAAAAACACGAATGAACTTCTCCTATTTCGCATTCCGTGTCTGGATTTTCAGAGGCTAAATCTCCCGTTTCTTCTTTCTTTTTTCTTCCCTTTGAAAAATCGACAGCATCCATATTAAACGCAAAAAAAGCAAATAAAAAACTTACAATAATCTGGAAAATCAAAATCCGGTTTGCCCCAAACGCATCGGCAATCAAACCGACCACAACGCAGAAAACGGCCCAGCACAAAGAACCGCAGGCACGCGATATGGCGTAATTCATTTTCACGCCGTGGTTCATGTACTGGATAGACAGCGAATCCACAAGCGGCGAAGCGCAGTGAATTGTCATGCCAAAAATAATCAGCGTGAGCATTGCCATCCACATCGTATGTCCGGTTAAATAAAATAAAAAAGAAAAAATAATATTTACAAAAGTCATGAGAATCAGCATGCGCTGCAACGGAACCTTTTCGGCATGTTTATCCGCAAAACTTCCTAATACCATTTGAAAAATGAGCACTGCCAGATATTTGACAGCACTCAAAATTCCGATTTCTGTTCCGGAAAAACCTTTTGCCTCTAAAAGCGGTGTTGTAAACGCCATCGCTACAGCTGCGAGCGTCCAGTATCCTCCCTGCAAAAAACAGTATTTCACCGTAATTCTTCGATTCATACCAACCGCCCCCCTTGTTAATAAAGATACGGTTTTTCCCATAAATTCAATGTCGTTCCAATGCCCTTTTCTTTCGCCTTGCAGTAACACTCATACCCCCAACCGACATCTAAAATCGGCATACCGCCGACACTGACCATGATAATTTCATCATCTGATTTGCGCCCTTTTTTTTCACCGAGCAAAATCTCACCAAGCTCTGTCACATCTGAACGCTCAATTTTTCCATCGTCCACCATGTTGACATAATACATGCCGGGGATTCCTGATGAGAGACGCTTTCCATTTTCATCCCACTCCTCATAAATTTCTATGTACTCCTCATACATCGGGTAGTTATCCACAATTTTGCGGATATCTTTCACCATAAAATCATAATCGCTAAAATCCATTGTGCCAGAGGAAATAATCAAACAGCCGGGCTTAATCCATTCGGGCTTCAGCACCGGCCACCGGCGTTTTTCGACCGAAGTTGCCTCGCTGATGATATCTGCATCCTTTACCGCTTCTTCATCCGTACCGCACAAAACAATATGGGAAATCTGCGGATACTTTTCTTTAATAAAACGCTCCATTTCTTTCGCTGTTGCGGATGCCGCAGAACTTCCTTTAATCTTAATGGTATCAATGGAATCAAACTGTGACATATATGCCATCAGGCATGTTTTGTTCACAACGCCGGGTCCCAAAAGTGTCAGCACTTTCGGATTTTTTACTGACAAATGTTTGGCAACTACCCCCGGCACCGCGCCGGTGCGCATGGCAGACAGCAAATTGGCTGACATATAGGCAAGCGGCTGTCCGGTCTCCACATCATTTAGTGTCGCCATCAAAATGGAACGCGGCAGTCCTTTCCTCACATTTCGCCCATTTGAGCCATAAAATTTTTCACCGGCTAAATGAAATCGTCCACCGAGATACGCCGGCATCGACATAAATCTTCGGTCACGCGAATCCTCTAGAGGGAAGCCTGGGATTTCCGATTCCTTTGGAAAAATCAATTGGATGCCATGCTCTCTCCGATTTTTTCCGCCCATCAAAACGTCGCCTTTTGCCAAAAGACAAAGTACTTCTTCCATCGTCTCCACACAATGCCCGGCATCCAAAACACCGGCATCTATCATATCTTTTTCATTTAAATATAAAAAATCAATTCTTGTATCTGACATAAACACCCTCCTTTTCCAGAAAACAGTTACATCATCGCATTAGCACGAACCTTTTTCACCTTATGTGCATGCAGCATCCAGTGAATGAGATAAGCCAAAAGCCCAAGCAGGCAAACACCAAAAATAATCGTTGTCAGTGCATTGATTTCCGGCGAAATACCTTTCTTAATCATTGAGTACACCTTCATCGGCAGTGTCGTCGTCTCGGCATTGGCAAGGAAACTCGTTACAATCAGTTCATCCAGTACCAGAGAAAATGCCATAAATGCGCCGGACATAACACCCGGCATAATTGCCGGCAGTGTCACATGAAGGAATGTGTACACACGGTCTGCACCAAGGTCCATGGACGCCTCTTCAATACTTGGGTCCATGCCGACAAGTCTTGCCTTTACAGTAATATAAACATACGGAAGAACTAATGTTGTATTACCAATAATGATAGTACCGATACTTAATCCGATATTTGACAGGTTAAAGACGAGCAACAGTGCAACCGCAAGCACGATTTCCGGAATTACAATCGGAAAATAAATGGTATTCATAATCAATTTCTTTCCTTTAAACTTTGCATTGCGCAATCCGACCGCTCCGGTTGTTCCGACAACCAGACCAATCAAAGTGGAAATTACGGCAATCAAAAGTGTCGTACCAAGTACTTCCCAAATCCCGGAATCACTAAACAGTTTCACATAATATTTTGTTGTAAATCCCGACCACACCACATTGGCATGACTATCATTAAACGAAAAGGCAATCATGACAAAAACCGGTGCGTAGATAAACAAAAACAATAGGACGACATATACTTTTCCGAGGATTGACATCACTCGTTTTTTCTTCTTTCTCTTTTCCATAGACTAAGCCCCCAAATCATCCAAATCTCCACCAAGTTTCGTGTAGATTAATACCATTAACAAAATTATCGCTGCCAGAATAATGGATAGAGCGGCGCCAAACGGCCAGTTTCTCGCGATGGTAAACTGACGGTAAATCAAGTTACCAACCATCATCGAGGTACCGCCACCGAGCATATCCGTTACCATATAATATCCGATACAAGGGATAAATGTAAGAATTACTGCGGCAAAGATTCCCGGTGCCGTAAGCGGCAGAGTCACTTTGCAAAATGTCTTAATCGGCCCTGCTCCCAAATCTTTTGATGCCTCAATCAGACCCGGGTCAAGTTTTTCAATCGAGGAATACATAGGCAGTACCGCAAATGGCAGAAACATATAAATCATACCGACGATAACCGCAAAATTGTTATACAAAAGGTCAATCGGCTTTTTGATAATACCAAGTGACATAAGTACCGTATTGATGATACCGGAATTATTTAACATAACAACAAAACTATACAAAATAACCAAACCGCTGACCCATAAAGGAAGCATCAGAAGCACCGTCAGAACACCGGAAGTCTTTTTCTTCACATGAGCAATCACGGTAGCTAGTGGATACCCAAGTAAAATGGTGAGAACAGTCGTCCACACGGCAATCAAAAGTGACTGTTTCACAACCGTTACATAAACCGGTTTAAAAATTTCTGCGTAGTTATCCAGTGTAAATTTATACACGATTTTTCCAAGCGGTCCCTTCGTCATAAAACTCATGAACAAAAGCATTCCGACCGGCACAAGCACAAACAGAACCGACCAAATTGTAACAGGCGCACACATTATAATAGAAGATAGTCTCGCCTTAAACGATTTTTTGTCTTTGTGTTTTGCAACCTGCGTTCCTTCTTTATTCTTCTTCATCCTCATCGCCTCCTTCAATATCACGGGAAGCATCTGTATCTACCAGATTTTTCTCCGGCAGTACAATTCCCTTTTCCAGATGCCAGTACAGATAAATCATCTCTCCCTCTTTTGGAAGGTCATCCATCGAAAATCGATTAATTTTTACTTCCGTTCCATCATTTAGTAAAACAATGGTTTTAATCAGGTTTCCGACATAAATATGTTCTTTCACCACCCCTTTGATATGAAATCCTTCTACCCGCTCTCTCGAATACAGCATATTTTCCGGACGAACCGATACCGAAACGGCAGTTCCTGCTGCCAGTTCACCGGTAAAACCGGATGCCTGCGCTTTTCCGACCTCCGTACCAACCGTTACGGTATCGCCATCCTGACTGATTACAACAGCATCAAAGATATTGGATTCGCCGATAAATCCGGCAACAAACCTTGTCTTTGGATGTTCATAAATATCAAATGCTGTATCCACCTGTTCCAAAACACCCTGATTGATAATCGCAATGCGGTCACTCATCGTAAGTGCCTCTTCCTGATCATGCGTTACATAAACAAAGGTAATACCAAGCTTTCTCTGCAAACGCTTTAACTCAATCTGCATCTGCTTTCTCAGTTTCAAATCAAGTGCGCCAAGCGGCTCATCCAAAAGCAATACTTTCGGGCGGTTAATCAGTGCCCTTGCAATTGCCACACGCTGCTTCTGTCCACCGGACATCTGAGTGATGCGCCGCTTGCCAAAACCTTCAAGCTGGACAAGCTTAAGCATTTCCGTTACCCTCTCTTTAATTTCAGCTTTCGGAACTTTTTTCACCTTAAGTCCATACGCTACATTGTCAAAAACATTCATATTCGGAAATAACGCATAATTCTGAAATACCGTGTTGACATCACGCTGATACGGCTCTTTTTTCTCTACGCTCTCCCCCTGGACTTTAATCACACCGGAAGTCGGCAGTTCAAAACCGGAAATCATACGCAGTGTCGTTGTCTTTCCACATCCGGATGGTCCTAACAGTGTCAGAAACTCCCCTTCGGCAATATTGATATTCATGTTCTTTACCACATGATTGGTTCCATACCATTTTTCTACATTTACAAGAGATACAATAGGTTTACTCATAGTTCCCTCCATTCCGACTGTTTCTAAGAACGGTCTACATCAGTGCGTCGTTGCCTCGTTCATTGGTACGAATACGCATCGCATCTAAAACTTCCGTAACGAATACTTTACCATCACCATTTTTACCGGTTCCAATCGCTGTGGCAATATCCGCTAAAATTTCCTCAATCTGGTCATCCTCCACAACAACGAAAACCATGATTTTCGGAAGCAGGTTGATATCATCGCCGGTGAAATTCATCTCCGGCAGATATCCTTTCTGACGTCCACATCCCATAACGGATAAGCACGTCATACCCTGACAATTGTGAGTGGCAAATATTTCTTTCAAACCGACCAATTTTTCCGGTCTTGTAATTACTTCAATCTTTTTCATGGTATCATCCTCCTATTCTGCTGCATTTCCCATCAATTCCGTGTAGTAAGTATCCATTAAGTTAATCTGTTCATCACTTACAGCAATGCTCCAGGAAATCGGGAATAACTCTTCCTCTTTTTTCAATGCCGGACTTTCATAAAAATCTTTGTCAAGATGAGGTGCTAACAAGTCCTGTTTTAAGTTTGGCACACCGCCGTACTCGGCATTGCTTTTTGCATTTTCTTCCGGACGAAGCAGAAAATCAATTAACTCGGTTGCTTCACTCTGTTTTTCCGATGCTGCCGGAATCGCCCAATACTGCTGGAACCGCTCACATCCTTCTTTCAAAGCAACGGCTTCGAATTTATCCCAGTTATCTTTGGAGTCTACACAAAGTGTTGTATAATCCCAGCAGAACGCTACCGGACACTCACCATTTTCAAGCTGCGATACGGCACTCTCACCAACAAACGCTTTTACATTTGCTTTAATCTGTGTCAAAAGTTCATTGGCTTTTTTCATCTCTTCTTCGTTTGTCGAATCCGGCTTAAATCCACAGGCTGCTAACGCTTCACCGTAAAGGGAAATCGTTGAATTGACCATCGCAATTTTTCCTTTCAGTTTTGGATTAGCCAAATCCTTAAACGAGGTAATTTTGATTGGACAGGTCTCTTTGTTATAAACAATCGTTGTATAACTACATCCCATGTTTGGAATTGTATATTTTTCTTCGGTATCTCCAATTGGGCCCTCTTTCAAAAAATTCTCCTGAATATTTTTCACATTTTTGACCTTACTCTTATCAATTGGAGCTAACAATTCACCATCCAAAAAGGATTTTACATAAGCACCCTCTAAGTCAATCAAATCGTAATCAGCACTTCCTTCAATCATCTTCGCCAACAAAGTATCCGTATTGTCGATGTAACTGATATTGACTTTAATTCCGGTCTCTTTGGTGAAGTCTTGAAACATCTCCTCCGACCAGGTTCCTTCCCAGACCATAATGTTTAAGCTGTCTGCTTTTTCTTTTGAACCGGTACTCTCTGAACTTCCGCCGCATCCCGAAAGAACGCTTATGCTCAGTACAAGACACATCGTAACTGCTATTAAATGTTTCATTTTCTTTTTCATAATCATGCCCTCCTTACGTTGATTGATAAGTTTTACTTGTTACAAAAAAAAGAAAGCCAGCGGAAACTCCACGAGTCTCCGTTGACTTTAAAGCGATACTAGCACCAAATTATTTTTCTGTCAATGCTAATTTTTATTTTTTGTGAAAATGTAACGATTTCATTTTCATCATTTCATACATTTACGGTAAATTTCTACAATCTTGTCTTTATCAAGCGGAACCTGACACTCATCAAGTCCATCCGCGGCACGCTCTGCCATACTCTCAAAGTGGCTTTCGTCCGTAATTCCAAGGTCCTGCATCGACAGTTTCAGCCCCATTTTTTCAAAGACTTCTTCTGTCTTTTGAATGGCAAGTTCCGCAATTTCATACGGCTTTTTGTCCGGCGAAATACCAAATACATTCACTCCGTAATTCACAAAACGATCCACATTATCGTCATTTAAAATATAGCGCATCCACACCGGAGTGAGCACAGCAAGCCCGTGTCCATGTGTAACATCATACACCGCCGAAAGCTGATGCTCCATCGCATGCACCGGCCACAAAGACGTAAGACCACACGCCAAAAATCCATTAATCGCCCAGCTTGACGTCCACATCAAATTGGCTCTTGCCTCATAATCATCCGGCTTCTCGCAAGCAACCGGTCCAAAATGGATACACGTTTTCAAAAGCCCTTCCATCACACGGTCCTGCATATATTTTCCCGGTGTTCCATCAAAATACAATTCAAAAATATGGCTCATAATATCTGCCGTACCTGCTGCCGTCTGGTATTTTGGCACAGTAAATGTATTAACCGGGTCCATGATAGAATATTTCGGATACAGTAAAATACTGCACATCTCCTGCTTATCCGAAGTTTCTTCGTTGTTAATTACCGCAAACCCGTCCATTTCAGAACCGGTTGCCGCCAGCGTAAGCACCGTAATAATCGGGAGTGCTTTTGTTATCAAACTGTTATCCAGCACCAAATCCCACGGACTTCCCTCATGGTAAAATCCCGCTGCAACCGCCTTCGCACAGTCAATCGTACTGCCGCCGCCAATCGGAATCACCACATCAATTTGATTTTCACGGCAGATTTGCACACCGCGGCACACGGTACTAAGCCGTGGATTTGGCTCCACGCCCGCAAGGTCCCACGTTGTAATTCCTGCCTTTTTTAGCAGCGACACAATCGTATCATACAAACCACTGCGCTTTACACTGCCGCCACCGTACACCAAAAGGGCACGTTGTCCAAATTCACTGACAAGCTCCGGCAGATTTTGAATCTGTCCCTCACCAAAAAATACTTTCGTTGGAATATCATAATAAAAATTCTGCATCGTATCCACTCCTTTTCAAAACGTTAGAAAATGAATCCTGCCGCCAAATAAAGTGCCGCAGAAATCGCACCGGCAATCAGCACATACGGCTGGCTCGTCCGATACTGGTCATATATCGTTACCCGGCATGCTCGCGCCGAAACAACGCCTAGGTCAGAAACAACACACGCATTTGCGCCGAATAATCCGGCAGAAATAATTGCACCAAGGCACAACGGAACATTTGCACCAACGCCCGGTAATACTACCATCATAACCGGAATTGCAATCTGATACAACGTATAATTTAAGCTGAACAGGTATTCCGAGCAGCTAAAGAATACGAAGAAAATAAATGGCAGAAGACTGGCAACCGGAATTGCCCCGCAGACAGCGGATACAAAATCTTCCATTCCCATCGCATACATACATTCCTGCATCGCATAACCAAGCATCAGAATAATTACCATGTCAACCATGTCGATAAAGCCATCCACGATACACTGCACATACTCGGAAATCGTCTGTAAGCCCTGCATGACATATAAAAATCCGGTAAATATAACCGCAATAGCAAACGCCGTAAAGCAGTTAAGCCCCGTTGCTAACAAAGCAATTACAATACAGACAAGCGGCAAAATGAGGTTTAACACACTGACGTGTTTTGTTCTCTCATTATTTTCATCAAAATCCTCTTCTTCCTCTGCATCAGCCTCTTCATCACTCCCTTTAATGTCACCCATCTGGATTCCTTTTTCTTTCATCATCCGGTACGCTTTTTTCATCGGTCCGATAATCGGAATTTTACCGGCAGCAAATAAGAGCGAGAGAACAATCGCAACAATCGCATAAAACATAAATGGAATTGACTGGATGAAAATATCCGTCGCCTGTGCCTTATCCGCAACATTATCCGCTTCCACAATCTGGTAAATGATAAAATATCCCCACGCACCAAACGGAAGCATCGCCGACGCACAGATACTAATCGTACGGATGATATAGGCAAGTGCCAATCTCGGCTTCTTCAGTGCATCAATCAATGGAGAAAACGCCGCACCGGCAGTCAGTGCCGACACATAATCATCCACCGATGTCGCACCGGCGTACACACCAGCCGTCACCATAACGGCAGCTGCTTTTCCCTTTTCCTTGCTTGTCACAAACTCGGTAAACGCCTTTGTGCTTCCGGTTCGCTTCATGGCAATAATCAAACCGCCGCAAAGGAAAAATGACATATACATCTCGATATTTTCCGGGTCACCAAGCACGGTATATAAATCATTGATAAAGCCGCCAAAACAGGCCCCCTTATACCACAATATGTAACATGAAAATGTACCTAAAACCAGCGACTGCATAACATCTTTTGTGACCAGAGCATATACAAACAGCCCTGCCAGTGGAACAAGAATCCAGAAACTTCCTGTCACCATTTTTGTTGGCACCAAAAACAAGACAACCCAGAACACAATCCAAAATGCCCAGAGTTTTACCATTTTCGGCTCGATATGCTTCGGATTCATGTAATATAAAATTCGTTTAAAAATGTTTTTACTGTCCATATCAATCACTCCAATCACACAAAAAACTTACTACCTGGATGAATGATCCCAGATTTTTAACTGCGTACCAATACCATGGTCGACGGCGTTACGGTAAATTTCAGAACCCCATGCAACGTCCTCAATCGGCATTCCTTCAATGGCAACAAAAATAATTTCATCGTCGGACTTTCTTCCCGGTTTTTTGCCGCGGATAATTTCACCCAAATGGTCAATGGAATCTCTCGTAATCAGGCCATCCTCTACCATGTAATAGAACTCCTCACCCATGCAGCCGGTCGCCTTACGCATTCCATTTTCATCGTAACCCTCTTCATCCTCGATGCCGTACTCCTCATACATCTTCCAGTTATCGACAACTTTGCGGATGCTAACAAGTTCTTTTTTATCCATGTTGAAAAAGCTCGTCGCAATCAGGGTAACACCCGGTTTTAACCATTCTTTTTTGTAGGTCGGATACTGCCCCGGTTTCACAGAAACCGACTCGCTGATAATATCGGAGCCGCGGACCGCTTCCTCTAACGTCTCACAGATGATTACTTCCTTCACCTGTTTATAATGAGTTTCAATAAATTCCTTAAGCGCAGCCGCCGTTTTGGATTTTAAGGAACCTGCCTTGATTTTAACGGTAGCAATATTTTTTGCATTTGTCATAATGGCACGGAAACAAGCTTTCGCAATCGGTCCTGCACCCAACATCGTAAGAACTTTTGAATCTTCTCTTGCCAAAAGTTTGGTTGCCAGTCCCGGCATTGCCCCGGTACGCATTGAACTTAACAAGTTCGCTGACATATAGGCAAGCGGTGCTCCGGTCTCCACATCATTTAGGGCAAACATCAAATTGGAGCGCGGAATTCCCATCGGGCGGTTATTTCCGTTTGAGCCGTACCATTTACATCCTGCGACATGGAATTTGCCCCCTAAGTACGCCGGCATGGCGATAAACCGCCGGTCCGCGCCGTCATTAATTGGGAATCCGTCAATATCGGATTTTTTCGGAAATTCCAGCATAATTCCGTGAGAGTTATGCTCCGGACCACCCATGATGAAGTCGCCGTCTTCCAAAAGTCCCATTGTCTCTTCCATTACATCAACGCATTTGGCAGCATCCATAACTCCTGCCTCAATCATATCCTCTTCATCTAAATAAAGCATACGGAGTTTTTTCGATTCTACTAATTTTGCTTTTTCTTCTGCAATTACAGCCTCTAATTCACTCATGCCTTTCATCTCCTTTGACTTTCACTCAGTTTATTTCAAACTCTTAAATCGGTCATAGCTTAAGGAAGAAATATCAACTATTGTGTCTTCTCCTGCTACCATCTGGGACAACATCAGTCCAACTGCCGGTGCGGTGCCAAACCCATGACCGGTAAATCCACAGGCAAGAATCAGTCCAGGAACTTCATCTACACGGTCGATAACCGGTACGCCGTCAAAGCACAAATCACACCAGCCGCCCCATGTGCGGACAATTTTGGCATCTGCCAGTTTCGGAATGTATCCCATAATCGCGCGGCATCCTGCTGAAGCAGTAATCGATGTTGTGCGCAAATCGTCAAACGATTTATCAATCGATTCTTCCAAACCGGAATCCGAACCGAATACAAATGAACCATGCTGTGACTGATGTCCATAGAAATCGGCATCTGCGGTTCCTAACATGATATCAAACATATGTGGCTGCATTTCCGTTACCAGACATTCTTCAAAGAATTTTGTCATCGGCACATCAATTCCTACCGTGCGGGCGATAAAACGGCTCTCGTAGCCGGCAGCCAGAATAATGGTTTCGCCCTCAAATACTTCCCCGGTTGTAAGAATTACTTTTCTTGCTTTTCCCTTAACTTTTTCAATTGCTTTTACCTTTGCTCCGGTTATGTAACGTGCACCGAGTTCCAGCGAACGGGTATAAAAGGCAAGGGTTGTTTTCATTGGGTTTGCGTGACCGTCGGTTGGACACCAGCTTGCACCAATGACTTCATCCGAAAGATGCGGACAGATTTCTTTGACTTCTTTGCCGTCAATTACATGCATATCCAGTCCTACGCTTCTGGCATTGGAAGCTAGGGTTTCAAGTTTTTTCAAATGTGCTTCTGTTTTACCAAGACGAAGATTTCCCCGCTGGTAATACTCAACGTCTACACCAAGTTCTTCGGAAAGTGTCGGCCACATATTGTTGACCGCATACATCGCATACGGAAGTTCTCTGACATCACGTCCGGACTGACGGACACCACCACCGTTTCTTGATGAACCACCGTGTCCGATACTGTCATCTGCTTCTAATACTAAAACATCTTTGATTCCTCTTTTGGCAAGGTAATATGCGGTTGCACAACCGTTAATACCGCCACCGATAATAATTACGTCTGCTGTTTTTTTCATTTGCAGTCACCTCCATCCCTTGCTAAAACTTTCATCTCTATTGGTCTCATCGGAGCTCTTGATACCGCCGGTTCGATATCCGTCGGTCTTACGTGAAGCTCTCTTGCCATAATTCCTTTTACTAATTTACCACAGGTCTGTCCCTGACAGAGCCCCATGCCATTTCTCAGATATCGTCTCATTTCCTCCATTGTCACAATGCCCTCGTGAATGGCTTTTCGAATTTCGCCTTTGGTCACTTCCTCGCATCGGCATATCAGCATATCATCATCTGCGCCAGGTACAAAGGGACCGATTTCTTTTAATTTTTCCTGAATATCCATCATATCGTTTTCCTCTTTTCTGCGCTGTCTCGCGCGTTATTTTCGCGTTTTCTATGCTCTCTTATAGAAGCGTGCCTTCATTGTCATATCACTTGGCACCTTAATTGTCAACAGATTGGTGTGGTCAAATGCTTTGGCCGTTTTGCAGGATACCACTTCGCAGTCGCACACTTTCTGTCCGTCTCGTCCGAGCGCAATTCCTTTTTCACCTGCCTCCGGCAGCGGAAGAAATTCGTAAGGAAGAGTGACGGTACCAAATCCGGGCTCCGTTTCCTCATCGACTAAGAAGATTGCCTGACCGGAACAGGAAGCTACACACATACCACATCCGATACATTTGGAACCCGGCACAACAACCGGCAGCGATGTAATGTTATCGCCGATGGAAATACATCCTTTCGCACAGGCATCCTGACATGGGTTACACGGAATGTTCTGCGTACACTCCATAACCGGATGAACACCGACTGCATGGGTAACACCCGGATACCGCTCAATCTCATCGTCTGCTACATAACCTTTTGCAAGAAGGTTTTCGGAAATGTCTATGCCCTCTTCGGTTTTCTCAATTTTTTTGCCTCGGTTTTTCGGAGCAAACATTCCCTGACGAAGGGCTTCCAGTGCGGATTCCAATTCGCTTACGCGGGCTTCTCTTTCTTCTTTTGTCATGTAACCCAGATACTCAGAAATGACAGCTCCTGAAATACGACCTTCAATCATTGCTGAACTTGCTTCCTCAATTCCGGATACATCACCTGCTGCGTAAATACCCGGTACACTGGTTGCACCAAGGATGTCACAAACCGGTACATAACCACCCGGTGTGTCGTTCATTTCGCAGCCTGCCTGTTTGAGTAACTGTGACATCGGTGACAAACCAACTGCCATACAAATGGTGTCCACATCGAAATGTTTTTCCGTTCCTTCGATGAACTGGAAGTTTTTATCGACCTCTGCAATCGTAACACCCGTTACCCGGTCTTCGCCTTCTGCTTTTACGATGGTGTGTGACAGATAAAATGGCACCCCGAGTCTTGCTACTTTCGCAGCGTGTACCCCGTATCCGCCAACTCTCGGTGCCGCATCAACGAGGGCAACCACTTCGCATCCAGCCTGCATTAACTGGAAGCTGACAACCAATCCTACGTTACCGGTTCCAAGCATCAGAATCTTTTCTCCGGCTTTGATGTGGTGAAGGTTCATCATCGTCTGCGCTGCACCTGCTCCGATTACACCAGGAAGTGTCCAGCCGGGGAACGTTACCATGTTTTCACTGGCTCCGGTTGCCACTAAGATGGCATCCCCTTTCATATGTTTTACTTCATCTCCGATTCGCACCGTGATTTCTTTTTCCGGATACAAACCGATTACGGTTGCATTTAACATAACTTCAACGCCATACTTTTCTGCCTCAGCGAGAAGTTCCTCTCCTATTTTAAATCCGCGGATTTTTGCTTTGTGCTCCTTTGAGCCAAAGAACTTATGAATCTGCTTAAATAACTGTCCGCCCGGTTTTTCATTTTCATCAAGTACCAGAGGATGCAATCCATGTTTTGCTGCTTCGGTTGCTGCGGACAATCCGGCCGGTCCTGCTCCAATTACAATCAAATCATATCTTTTCATTTACGCTTCCTCCTTTGCACTTGCTCCATACTGGGTTTCTACTACCATTCCCTCTTTCAACGGGGTGATGCAGGTTCTCACATTTGGCTTTCCATCAACTACCATAACGCAGTCGGTACAGCGTCCAATCGCGCAAAAGACACCTCGTGGTTCATGGCGTTTTGCTGTATAACGATGTGCCATCACACCTGCTACGCGAAGAGCTGCTGCAATCGGCTCTCCCTCATACCCTTCCAACGTTGTTCCGTCATATGAGAATTTCACTAATTTTCCTTTTGGAGATTCCCCTAAAATCGGATGATTTTCAATTCTCTTTTCCATACCGTAATCCTCACTTTCCAAAATTCAAATTGATTTAGAAACAACAAAAGAGCCACTGGCACCAAACGCGGTCACCATTGACTCTTTACGGGAAGTATAAACCCTAGAACCATACTAGGGTCAAGGGCTTTTTTTGAAAATTTGACATTTTTTTTCATCTTTGCTAAAATAAAGGCACTTGCAACGGCGCTGTTTCTATGAAATAGCGCCGTTTTTAGGAGGAACCGCCAAGAACGAAGTTCTTGCTTGAAATCGGTTCCGACGACTTGCCGTCTGGCGCATGTGAGGGGGCACTACCTTTATATTAGGAGGAATGATCATGGCAAACAGCACATTTCACATCGGAGAATTATCAAATTTATTTAATATCAGTGTCGATTCGATTCGTTATTATGAAAAAAAGGGATTAATCTGCCCGACACGAAATGAAAATAACGGATACCGGGAATATTCTCTGGATGATTTCCAGACCTTAGTGATGATCCGTGAACTGCTGGGACTTGATTTTCACAAAGAGCAGATTAGCGAGTTCTTAAAGAATAGAAATATTTCCACCACAATGGAAATGTTAGATACGGAGCTTTCTATTATAAAGGAAAAGATGGAAGTTCTTCAAAAGAAAAAGGAGCAGATCGTCAGCCGGATTCAGTCTTTGCAAGCCGTGCAGAATGAGTCATCGGACACTTCCATTCAATTAAAGACATTCAAAAAACGCCCGATTGCCATGATTTCCACGGAAAATCTGCCGGACGCTTATGTTGACTACACAATGGTTCAATATATGAAAAAGAACCGGATTAAATTAGATACCATCGGTTTCTGCGACTGTTACACGCTGGATTTAGAAAAATCAAATCCAGACTCCGATTACTACCGCACGGAAAATGTTTTCTTTTTGACTGACAGCACAAAAACGAAGACGGACACGTTTCTCCCTGCCGGTGAATATCTGTGTCTGTACTACCACGGCTCCTTAAAGCAGACCAAACAGTTGATGCCTTCTCTCTATGCCTATGCAAAAGAACATCACTTAACTGTCACCGGACACCCGATGGAACTTTGCCACATCGACAGTTATGAGACGAACCGCGAAAGCGAATATGTCATTGAATTAGAACTTCCGGTGAGTTCTCATCCTTTTGCAAAACAGTAATCACTTTATCCCAATTGTCCAGTACAAATCTGCCAATTACCGGGTCGTACATTTTTCCTGTATCATGTAAATTACACATCTTCTTTCGTTTGTTCGCTAACTTTTATTATACAACGAATAGAGGGAGAGGACAAGAATTGGGAATGGAGAATTTATTTCAAGTAGGGGGGACACAGTTTTTAGTTTCCGCAGTTACAAGCCTCCCTTAGTGGTTCGTGCACCGCTGCCGCTTGACAAACCTCTGCGAGGTTTGTAGTGCCCTCACCACTAAGGGAGTCTTGTAGCTGATGGAAAGCTGAAAAGTTGTGTCGCCACTTTTATCGCAAATGCTGGACAATAGATTTTAGGGATGGCAACTTGCATAATACAACGTTATTTTGCTCCAACGCCCAAAAGAGTTGCAACATAACGAAATCATTCTTGCTCCAATGCAACTCTCTATGGCAAAAACTACCCAAAACGTTGTTTTTTCAATGTGATTTGTCGCGAAACGACTTGTTGAAAGCGGAAAACGAGGAAAAATTACAACTCTTTATGTCAATTTCCTAAAATAGCGTTGCATTGCTTCTCCTCCCTTCACCACACAAATCTTTCGCCACCATCGCAAAATAAAACCATTGCGAAAAAATGGATACAAACGCACAGGTATCAGACATAAATTTTGCTGCCTATTCATACCTGTGCGTTTGTCACGCGAATGCGCCATTTTTTTCAATGGTTTTATTTTATATTTTATCCCCACACTTCTTCTGCAATCTCTTTTACGAGTTTCAATTTTGCCCACTGCTGCTCCTCAGTCAATTTATTACCGATTTCACAGGAAGCAAATCCACACTGTGGACTTAAGCACAAGCGGTCAAGTGGAATATATTTCGCTGCTTCATGAATTCTTTCAATAACTTCTTTTTTATCTTCAAGCTCCGGTGTTTTCGTTGTAATCAGTCCAAGTACCACTTTTTTGTCCGGTGAAACTTTAGCAAGTGGTGCAAAACCGCCGGAACGCTCGTCGTCATACTCTAAGAACAAAGCGTCTACATTTTCTTTGGCAAATACATAATCAGCCACACTGTCATAAGGACCGCTGGTGAAATATGTTGAATGATAATTGCCGCGGCAGATATGTGAAGTAATTACCATATCCTCTGGCTTTCCTTCCAATGCCAGATTATTCACAGCCAGCAAACTCTGTTTCACTTCTTCTAAGTCAATACCAAGGCTCTGGTAACGCTGTTTTGCGGCATCACCCACAACGGCACCCCATGTACAGTCATCCAACTGCAAATTGCGGCAGCCTGCCTCATAAAACTGGCGGATAACATCCTGATATGCCACTCCAATATCATGAATCAGCTCTTCATCTGTCACATAAAATTTTCTTGTTGATTCCACATTCTGCGGAACAATAAACTGCTGGAACATCTGTGCCGGTGCTGGAATTGTATATTTTGCAACTGTATTTTCATCTTCCAAAGTTTTCAAAAACTTAAAGTATTCAACAAATGGATGTGCTTTCGCTTTAATTTTTCCAACTACATAAGTATCTTCCAGAGAAGCAAGCTCGCCTGCAAACTGTACGCCGCCTCCAGTTAATTCATGCGCTACTCCCTCAAATCCCCACATAAAATCCAAATGCCAGTAAGTTCTACGAAACTCACCATCAGTAATCACATGAAATCCCAAGTCCTTCTGTTTAGCAACAACTTCACGAATTGCTTCATTGATTGTCTCGTCTAATTCTTCTTTTTCAATTTTCCCATCCTCATACAGCGCCTTCGCCTTCTTTACCTTTTCCGGGCGTAAAAAACTTCCTACATAATCATATCGAAATGGTTCCTGCAATGCTGTCATATTCAAATCCTCCGTTTCGTTTTTCTTTTGATGAGGATAGTGTAGCATTGTTCATTTCTTTTGTGAAATACATATAATCATGTCTTTTCCATAGTTTCAGACTATGGCCAGGTAATTTTTTATTGCTTCCTGATAATATAAAGCGTAGCGGCTTAACATCGTATTTTTCTTACGAATCATGCCAATCCGCATATCACAATCCGACACAAGGGGCTTTGCAATAATATTTTCACCATTTAACTTCTGGTCGATAACACCGGAGCAAACCGTAAATCCATTTAACCCAATCACAAGGTTAAACAGCGTTGCACGGTCGCGCACCTGAATATTTTTCGGAAAATCCAGCATACTCAAAAACTCCTCAGCAAAATAAAAGGAGTTCCGCTCTCCCTGCTCATATACCAGATACGGATATGGCTGCAAATCATCCAGTGTAATTTCTCTCTTATTTGCCAGCGGGTGCTCACGGCAGATAAACACGTGCGGTTCTGCCACAAACAATTCTTCAAATACAAGCCCGTTTTTCTTCATAAGTTTCGTCAGAACTTCCTCGTTGTGCGCCGACAAATATAAAATTCCAACCTCACTTTTCCCCTGTGCCACGTCATCAATAATCTCTCCGGTCTGCGTCTCGCGCAAAATAAAATTGTACTGGCTGGCATCGTACTGTTTCACCAAATCCACAAACGCATTGACCGCAAAGGAATAATGCTGGCACGACACCGAAAATTTCGGCGTCCGGTTTTTATCCTTGCCAAAATGCTCCTGCATAATGTCCGCCTGTTCCAAAAGCATCCGTGAATAAGCAAGCAGCTCCTCACCTTCTCTTGTTATCACAACGCCCTTGCTGAAGCGTGAAAAAGCAGTCACGCCCATTTCCTTTTCCAAATTTTGAATTGCCGCACTAAGACTTGGCTGCGAAATAAAAAGTTTCTGTGCTGCCTCCGAAATGCTCCCACACTCCGCAACTGTCACCAAATATTTTAACTGTTGTAATGTCATACCTTTTCCCCTTATCGTATATAAATCCCTTTCATTATAAGATTTCTGGCAAATTCTGTCCATAGACAATTCTTTCATTGACATAATAATTTCCCTCATGTTATAATTGGGTTGCAACTCAAATAGCAATCCATTTCTATTTCGAGACACACGAAGGGATTTTACATAAAATAAAAAAGGAAGGAGGAATGCAAAGTACATGGCAAGAAAATACGACAGCGAAGAAACGAAGCAGAAAATTCTGTCATCCAGTGTTCGCTTGTTTATAGAAAAGGGATATCACGAGACAACGATGACGGAAATTCTTCATGATGCAGGCGTATCCGGCAGCAGTTTTCACTCCATTTTTCACACAAAAGATGGCGTTCTTGCAGAACTTACAGAATTCATGTTTGAAAATCAGTTTGGTGTAGCAGAAAAAATCATCGGAACCGGGAAAAATCCGGTGCTTCTCTACGCCGTTGAAACCTGTATTCAGTTAACGCTTACCGAGATGAATGAACATCTGCGCGATATTTACATGGAAGTCTACACGCAGCCGGCATTGATGGATTATATTCACAAGCATACAGCAAAAAAAATCGCGATGATTTTCAGGCAGTATAATAAAGACTTTCAGGAAAGTGATTTTTACGAAATGGAAATTGGGACAGCCGGATGTATGCGTGCCTATATTGCAAAAAAATGTGATGTGTATTTTACTTTGGAAAAGAAACTTGAGCGGTTTCTAAGAGTAACACTTGGCGCATATCATGTACCGGATGACATACAGCGTGAAACCATCGCTTATATCGAAAAATTAAAAATCCGGGAAATCACCGGTCAGGTCATGAATAAATTGTTTATGGCTCTGGCAATGAAATATGATTTTACATTTCATGAGGCAAACACAAAAAAGAAATGAGGGATATTATGACAAGGAAAGAATTTCACAAGAGACTTTTGATTACGTCTCTTCTTCTGGGGCTGGTACTCCCCTTGGCAAATGTACCGGTAACATCATCATTAAACCAGACAAAAAAAGCGGCGGCAGCAGAGCCGGCCGTAATGACTTTTGCCGAGGGCGAGGGTACCGGAGAAGAATTTAAGGAAGAATCCTGGGTGATGGACTCTAATGCGGCTGGAGAGCCACACAAAGGTTCACTGGCTATTGAAAGCTACCAACCCAGCTCAGACACTTATGGTATTAAAAAAAATCCATATTCAAAAAAGGAAACCCCAGAAAAAGTAATCCGGCTGTTTGACGTGGCAAAACCGTATTCTGCACCCGAATCCGCCGCCGAGGAAGAGCCGAATAAAAGTACCTCTGATTACCGTTCCACAATAATCACACTAAATCAACTGGTTCCGCTAAATAGCAGATCGCAGTTTTCCACAAAATTTACCTTTTCACTCCCGGACGCCTGCGTCAACACCAAACAAGCAGGAGGGAAAGAATTCGCCAGAGAAGTCGGCGGCGACGGCCTTGCCTTTTTCATGGAAGATTACATATCCGATCCGGAAGATTTAGCGTATACGTATTCCGGTGGTGACACCTATACATTCGGCATGCAATGTGACGAAAAAAGACTCATGGTCGAAATGGATTCCCAATATAATGGTGCCTATTGTAACATGAATAAAACGGGCGACGTATATCCATATGATGAAAATCGCCCATATTCCTATGAAAGCTGGGATTATGATAACCAATTATACTTTCACAAAGACCAAACCTATACCGGGAAAAATGACTACGAAAAAAACTTTAATCCTTATGAGGGCACGGACGGCAGAGAGTACGTGACTTACCGCAATTACAAGTATGCCGAGCGCTTTGACCATATCGGTATCACGCTAAACAGCGACCATGCCCGTCACGATGCCACTTATTACCTAAACGGTCTTGACCCAACCAAAACGGTGGAAAAAACAAAAGATGGAAAAAACTATACGGCGTACGAAAATCTTGCTTATTTTGATGCCTGTGCAGGTGGCGTTCTGGATGACACAGATAAGTTAGAAGCTGCCTATCAGGACACCACAAAAAAGAGTATTGAAGTCAGTGATTCTTCCACCTGTGCCACCCGTTTTGCAGACGCAGGGGTAAATGACAGGCTTTTTACCGTATGGATTGACTACGATGGTGAAAAAATGTATGTCCGCTATGCCAATGGCGATTTTGCCAATGCGAAAAGACCGGCCAAACCGCAGATTGAAAAAGAAATTGACCTTCACTCCCGTTTTGACAACAAAAAGGCTTTGATTGGTTTTTCTTCATCAATCAATGCCTCCAAGGCGAATACAACTTTGCACGCCTTCCAGTTTACCAATGATTATAAACCAATTGACGAAGAGGCATCTTATCGAATCAATTACTGGAAGTTTAATCCGGACACAGAAAATTATGAAAAGGCAGAATCTTCCGAGGTTATGACAGGTGCCGTTGGCGACACTGTCACTGTGGCTGAAGCAGATCCCAGCTATGCGACAAAATATAGTAATGATTACTATCACATAAGCACAATCACACCGCAGGATTCCTCTGTCACACTCGAAAACGCGGATACACATTACCAAATGAATTTGTATTATGAACCGGAGAAAACAACCTATAAGGTACTCTACTATCAGGAAACAGAAGATGGTAACTATAAACTGCTGAACGAATACGTAAGCCCCCCAACCTACATTGGGAAGACCGTTTATGCAGAAATTAAGACTCCAAATGGATATATAGAGGGTGGTGATTATACTGCTACATTTGGAATTGTTAAGCCAAACAATGCCACGATACTTAAAGTTTATTACGATAAATACATACCTCTGCCGGAACCAACCGAGGTGGGACAGACACCATCACCATCCCCAAGCCCAACTCCAACTGCTACACCGACTGCCACACCAACCACTACGCCGACTGTCACTCCAACGCAGCGGGCAACAGCGACTCTAACGGTGGCACCAACCATAGCACCGACTACTGTTCCAACCGCTGCACCAACCGCTGCGCCAACAAAAAAAGCAGTCAAAGTTTCCGTAAGCAAAAAGCTGATTCAACCGGTAAAAGCGAGCAAAAACGCTAACCAACTTTTCTGGAATCCGGAAAAAAATGCGGACGGATATTTCATTTACGCCTCTGCCTGCAATGAAAACGGAAAAGAGCGTAAAGTAAAGAAAATTGCCGACATTAAAAACCGTACAACCACTTCTTACACCCACAAAAACTGTGAAAAAGATACGTGGTATAAATACCGTATTACGGCTTACCGCATTATCGGGAAGAAAAAAACTGCAATCAGTAAATCACTGGAATTACATTCGCTGACGAAAGGAAGTAAAACTTATGAAAATCCTTCGCGCGTAAAAATCCGCAGTGGTAAAAAACTTTCTTTAAAGGCCGGAAGCACTAAGAAAATACGAGCACAAGTAATTGTACCAAAAGGGAAAAAAACCTGCTGGCACATTCAAAAAATCCGCTACCTTGTGAGCGATTCCTCTGTACTGACCGTATCAAAAAAAGGTAAAATCAGAGCAAAAAAAGCAGGGCATGCGACAATTTATGCCGTTGCCCAAAATGGTGTAACCGCTAAAATTAAAGTCAGCGTAATAGCTGCAAAATGATAAAAAAAGTGCCGGAAATTCGCATTTTTATGGATTCAAATATTCTGAAAGCATATCAGAAACACAATTTTTGATTTCCACTGCGATGCTCCGGCACTTTTCTTTTGATAAGCCGGCCTGTGTTCCTACAAAAATTAATTCTTTGCTTCCCGGATTTTTCCCATTCCCAGCCACAGTTGTCGTGTGCTCTCCATAATATGTCGTACTATATGTCAAATCATACGCCGGACTCAGCCGCCAGCACTTTTTCTCCTCTTCATAAAGAAAAGAGAAGTTTTTTGCATGGTCGTCTCGATTGTGAGCATACACATTAAAACACATACGGCGGTACATATTCTCCAAATCCTCTGGTGAATTATTGGTTATTATTTTCGTAAGTTTCATCAAATCCTGATAATCAAGAACAGGCTGCTCAAAATCCAACTCCAAAAGTGCCGCCACTGTCAACATATGCACTCTTTCCATTTCTCCATGCTGATTTTTCCGGTCAAAGCGTTTCGTACCAAAATAGCCGCTGCATTTACCTGACGGAAACAAATTACATTCACTCATCGTAATTCCACACTGCTCGGCACACAGATAATAATCGTATTCCATTTTTCCAATATCCGCACGGTCCACATGCGCCGGAAATTTAATAATCCATGGCTCCCCATCCATTTCCATCATTACTTTAGGTCTGGCTCCGCCACTGGTTCCACCCAGACGATACAATTCATCCAGCTTTTCTGACTCCTCTGTATTCAAAATACGCTGACACTCTTCTGCCAGTTCATCCAGATTATCCACATCCTGACCATAGGACAGATTTCTTTCGGGACGATAAATAAGTGCTCCCATCCCTTGATTTCCCACTACTGCCAAACGGTCAATAATTGAAAATTCATCTCTATTTATCCCATGCTTTTTTAGCATTCTATCTAACAATAACTGCCCCCACGCATCCGGCAGGCTGTCTGCAAACACGCCGAATAAACCTCGAAAATAATCTTTTGTGGGAACAAAAACCTTCTTTTCCAAAGGAAGTGAAAAAGGGCTGATAGAAAAACCGTCCGCCAGCCATTCATCAGCATATTCAAATGCTGCTTTTTTTGATTCCGTAAGTGCCATCGTCCCTACAAGCCGCTCCCCGTAATAAACATGCAACACTTTATTTTCCCTCATTGATAACCTCCTGAATACTTCGATACGGAACATCCGTAAATAAATTCCGTATCTCATCCACCTCATTCAGAGCAAATGCCAGCTTCGTTAAAGAGAGTAGTGAAATCTGCCCTGTCGTCTCAAAACGCTTAATTGAGCCGTAACTTACACCGCTCATTTCCGATAATTTTTTCTGGGAAATCGAACGCCTTTTGCGAATCCCTCGTATTCTGCCCGCCAGCTTCATATCGATTTCCTCTGCTGTCTCCCATATTAGTTTCTCCATTTTATGTCACCTTTATGTGTTGTTTTTATAGATAATATATTATCTATATTGTGGTATATTTATGTGTTTTGTATAATATATTATCTACTTATATATTATCATAAGGGTATTGAAAACACAAGAAAAAGTCAATGTTAGTTTGTGTCAAGTGTTCGTTGCCACTCTTTTGATTTTCCGTAATTTCGTAGAAAGACATTGCGTCTCGTGGGCACTCCCGTTTGTTGAGTACGTAGCTATCGTGAAAAGGATGTGATAAAACAGAAAAACAGAAACAGACTTCGTTCAAAAACACCATCGGCCACTTCAAAGCGGACGATTCTTAGTTTGAGCGGATATTTATGTTTTTTTTATTGTGTTCTGGTCAAAATCAGTTCGACGGTTGTATCCAGTTTATCTGGAAGAGTCTCGACACCAAGAAAACGCTGTACATTCAAATCCTTGGCACGAATCAAAAAATCAACTTTATTTTCGATTGCATGGGCAAAAACGTTGTAGCTGGAAAATCCTCTGTCAGCGATGAAAATCGGCAAACCTCCATAGGCATACCGAACCATAAGATTGCAAATAGCCTGAAACTCATTTTTAGACGTCCGGGCTGAACTTCTAAATCGAGATATCTCTTAGAACATAATTCATATAATGAAATGGTATGAACCATGTTAAAACCGGATGCAGATTTTCCGTTAGGTTCGTGGAAAGTCTCTGAATCGTTAGGATTTTGGGCAATGTTAAACTCATAGCCATCGCAGGCAATAAGATAGTATTTTCCGCGAAATTTATTTAAAGGAAATTTAAGGTTGAATTCCTTCAAAAGATGGCGGAACGCAGAAATAGAAAGTTTGGAACGTTGTTGATAAAAAGCGGAGCCAGTAGGAACTGAAGAATCATAGTCAAAAAAATTGAGAAGTTCATGATTTAAACTGCCACTTTCCATGGAAATGATGAGTTGCATCATTTTCTGAAAATCAAGTTTGCGTTTACGAATAAAATCCATGTTTGGATTTTTTACAAAAGAAGAAAATGAGCGGCCGCACATTTTGATTGATATGTCAACTACAATTTTAATTTTTTTGTTAGAGGTTCACAATGAGGTGAGCTAATAAGCTTAACTAAGTGACATTGATAAAGAACTGGATTAATCAATAGCAAGAGCCTTTTTCAAACCAGGCTCAATCAGATGGCTGGCGATACCGCAGAGGATTCCGGGAAAAAGGACGAAAAGTCCGGGAACCAGGAAGACGATGAGGCAGGCGCCGGCCATTGTAAATAATAAGATGAAAGTTTCTTTGATGTGACCTGCCATCAGGCGCACGGAGAGCAGAAGAACTGCCGGAAATGAAGCGCGCAGGTGTGAGATCACGGCAAAGATATAATTGGCGAGAACCCAGAGGACGAGGCAGATTACCATCCATAAAAAGGGCGGTAAAAGATTGCCGTTTTTTCCGGTAAAGACTTGGGAAAGATCTACAGCCATCGTGGCACCGTAGCAGAGAAACAGGATTGTTGGTGCAAGAGACTGGAAAAAATTGGATTTGAATGCCGAAAAATATTCCCGGCAGATGTGAGCGGAAGTTTGTGTGTGACCGCGCGAGATACAATGATAAAGCGCCGTCAAAGAAGCCCCTGAAGTGATAAGAGGGATACTCGTAAATAAAAATAAAAAGCCAAGCACGATTAGCTGACATGCAGTAGTCAGCCAGTCGTACAATTTGTTTCCAAGTAATGATTTCATAAAAACCTCCCCAAATAAATGATAAATTAAGCGGATTTCCGGTTAGGTGGACAGCTGCAGTTTGAGAAGTTCGGAATACGAACTTCCGGTATATTTTTTAAAACATTTTCCAAAATAATTTGGATCCGGAATGCCGACTTCTTTTGCCGTCATATACATAAGCATCCGCGATTCCAGACATTTTTTGGCCTTTTCCATGCGGCAGGCCGTGATGTAATCTGAGATATTCTGGCCGCAGTCAGCTTTAAAACGGCGGCTCAGGTAACTCGGATTGTAACCGAATTTCTGCGCGATCGCGGTGAGATTTAAAGCGGAATCCGGATAGTGGTTATCAATATACTGCTTGACGTGTTCCATATCCGAAGAGACATCCTGCAGGACGGGCTGCTCCAGTACGGCGGCAGGCAGGGCATCCAGTTCACGGATCGCTTTTTGGCAGGCTTCCCGGATGTCTGTGCGAACGATCGGTTTTAGAAGATAATCCGTGATCCCAAGTCCGATGCACTGCTTTGCATATTCAAATTCGTCAAAGGCAGTCAGGATAATGATTTTCATCTGCCGATACCGTTTTAACGCAATTTTGGAAAATTCGATGCCATCCATAAAGGGCATACGAATGTCTACAAAAATAATGTCCGGACGAAGTTTATCGATAATATTGATCGCTTCAATCCCACTTGCTGCTTCGCCAACAACTTCCAGCCCCATTTCCTGCCAGTCGACCGATGCTTTTAAAAGATTGCGAAGCGCCTTTTCATCGTCAATGATCATAACACGATACATAAAAACTACACTCTCCTTTACGTTATAACAAAAATATCTAACAGCCATTTGAAAGTGGCAGTTTCAAAATAATCTCACAATATTCCCCTTCTGTACTGTGTATCTCAAAGACATCTTCCGTTTTATAATAATAACGGATTCTTTCAATGGTTCCCTGAAATCCAAAACTTCGGCTGTCTTTGCCGGAAAATAGAAGTTCCCGCTGGTGTGCGGACATACCGATTCCATTGTCGTAAATGCTAAGAAATAGAAAATCTTCCTGACGTTTTACCGTGACACGGATAACCCCATGTTCGCCTTTTGGGCGAATCCCATGATAAATGGAATTTTCTACGAGCGGCTGCAGAATCAGGCGCGGAACACGGATGGAAGACAGGCCTTCTTCAATTTCATATTCATCTGTAAAAATATCCTCAAAACGTGTTCTCTGCAGTGTAAGATAGCTTTTTACAATTTCTATTTCTTCTCCCAGAGACAAGTCCGTGCTTCCTTTACTTAAGAAACGACGGTAAAAATTTCCAAGAGTTTCCAACATATTATATACTTCATCGGTTCGGTTTTCCAAAGCCATATAACGGATCATATCCAGAGTGTTATACAAAAAGTGGGGCTTCATTTGCTCCTGAAGAGCATCTAATTCAGCCATCCGCAGTGTTTTTTCTTTTTGAAGAAGTTCTTCGATCAATTGATTGATCTCAATCAGCATAGCGTTGTAGCTGTTTTTTAAAAGACCGATCTCGTCATCGTTTACATTCATACTAACGCGGTGCAGCCAGCCGTTTTGCACTTCGGCCATGCTGTCGACCAAACGCTGGATCGGGTAGATGACATTTTTGGCAATATAAGTATTGATCAGCCACATAAATGCGAGAAGTATAAAAGCGCCGATGATCAAAGCGACCAGTAATTTGGCAGGGAGCCCGTCTAAAATCCGTACTTCCAGACGGGAAGCAAGGATGAAATGAGAGTCTCCCAATGTGTCGCAGGTAAATATACTTTTGTAAAATAGTTTGTCCGTTTCTTCGCGCGTGTTTTGAAGTAGATTTTCCGGATTTAAGGAGGAAAATGTGCTTTCATTATCCTTGCAGATTAATCTGCCGGATGTGTCATAAAGAGCAAAATGGCTGGTTTCGCCGGAAAGCCCTTCATATGCCTGTTCAAAGAAGCGGCTTGGGAGATTGATTGCTAGGATACCGATCGGTTTTTGGGTGTTTATGTCATTGATGACACGGACAAAAGACACCATTTCGCCAATGTTTGAGCGAAAGGCACCGCGAGTGCCTGCTTTAATAACGTAATTTCCCTTTTGAGCCATGACTTCGTTCAGCCATTCTGTTTCAAAAATCTTGCCGGTATTGACATAGGTGATTCCCGGACCGGTGTTAAGGCATTGGCCGTCCATGCGAAGAATCACGACATTACAGGAAAGATTAAATGTATTTAGAATGTCGTGGATCTCCTGGAGAGCATTTCGTGTGCGAGGAGTAGAATTACTCTCTGCAAGTAAAAAAGTGCGTACAGTGCTGCGAAGCATGGTAAGGCGGCTGATGCTGTTAATGGACTTCATGGTGCTGTCCAAGTTATTGGAAATAGCAGTTCGATTACTGATTTCTTTGTCAGCGATCGATTGCTGCATTTGATTTTCCAAAATCAGATAGAAGATACCTGAGCAGAATAAAATGCATACAATCATTGTACAAAGAAACAAAAACTGAATTTTTTTCCGAAGCCCCAATGACAAAAAACGTTTCTTCATAGTGCGTTATATCTCCCAAAATAACTATAATAAATTTATTATAGCATATTTATCCTTTAATTGCACCTGCCATTAAACTTTCTTGTATTTTTTTGCTCATAAAACAATAAATGATGAGTGTCGGGAACGTGGCGATGACAAGAGCAGCACCGATCGGCCCCCATTTGGTCGTGTAAGCCCCGGAAAGTGCCTGGATACCTACCGACAATGTACGATATTTACTGTCACTGATAAAGATGACGGCAAACATAAGCTCATTCCACGCTTGTAGAAAGGTAAAAATGCCAATGGTAGAAAGTGCCGGTTTCATGAGCGGAAGCACAATGCGGAAGAAAATGCCATAGACACCACAGCCGTCGATACAGGCAGACTCTTCAAGTTCACGTGGAATATTTTCAATGAAACTTTGACAGATCATAATCGCCATCGCCAATGCAAATGCGGTGTAAGGAATTATGAGTGCCTGATAGGAGTTTGTCATCTTTAATTCGCGTAAGATGATAAAAATTGGCAGGATTGCCGCATGAATCGGTACCGTTAAGCCGAGCATAAAAATGCTGTTGACAAGTTTGCGGCCACGCCATTCCATGCGGGAAAGTGCATAAGTCGCCATCAGGGAAAAGATGACAGTGAATGCAATCGTAGCAAAGGTGACAATGGCACTATTGACAAAGTAAAGTGCCATATTTCCGGCATCGAGAGCCTCCGAATAGTTGCTCCACAGCCATTCTTTTGGCAGGCCGATGATGTTGTCGCCAAAGATTTCTTTATTTGTCTTTAGGGAGAAGGTAAACATCCAATACAGCGGAAATAGGTTTACCAATGCCCAAAGAGACAGTAAAATGTACATTACACTGGTTTTTACTTTTTTCATTTAGTCCACCTCCGTTCGAAAACAGCGTTTGATCAGTATTGCGAAAAAGAAGCACAGGAAAATGATAAACATGGCAATCGAGCTTCCAAGTCCATAGCGGCTTCGGTCGAAGATCATGTTAATCATCAAGGTACTTGGTACTTCACTTGCGTGAGCCGGACCGCCGCCGGTCAATACATAGATCAGGTCAAAGGCCTTCAAAGAACCGGTTACCGCAAAGATCACACACATACGCAAAACCGGCTTGATCATAGGAATTGTGATATAACGTGATAATTGGTGGTCATTGGCACCGTCAATCTTAGCTGCTTCACGGATATCCGGTGACAGACTTTTAATGCCTGCGTACATGAGGAGCATGTGGTAGCCGACGTATTGCCAAAGCATCGGGATGAAGCAGGCGGCAAGAGCATATTTTTGGTCGCCGAGCCAGGTCTTGCACCATGTGTCAAGACCGACGGCATGCAAAAAGGAATTGACAATACCGTATTGTGGATTGTATATTTTCATCCACAATTGTCCGATGACGGTTGTGGATAACAAAACCGGAATGAAGAACACCGCCACAAAAAATCGTTCACCCTTGATGCCCTTTGCCAAAGTCAGAGCCAAAAGCAGGGCGAGGGGAAGCTGTAAAAAGACAGAAAGTCCGGCAAAGATAAAGGCGTTTCGCACGGTAGGGCCGAAGCCAAGACTTTTTTCTGTAAATAATTCAATGTAATTTTGTATACCAACAAATGTGCCGGAAGTGATGCCGTCCCAGTCTAAAAGACTATAATATCCGGACATAAAGATTGGTAAGATAATAATGGCTAAAAACAGCAATGCAGAAGGAAAGAGAAAAACGAAGATTGCTGTTTTGTTTTTTCTTACTTTGTCCATGAAATCCTCCTTTAAACGAATCGTTATAATGCCGGGCGGCTCCCGGACTGCAGCAATGCTGCTGTCTGGGAGCCGCCCGGATCAAATCCCATTCACAAAATTAACTTGTGATTATTTTTTACTTAACTGCTTATCCATGCTGGCAGCAAATTCTTCCGGTTTCAGATCGCCTGCGAAGAGGGACTGAAGGAGTGTCAGATATTCTCCAGCATCATCGGAAGACATCAACGTATCAAACCACAACGTATAGGAAGTTGCTTTTCCGGCAATATCTGCTACCTGCCGTGTTAAGGCAGGGACGGAAGAAGCATCATAATCTACGGTCCAAGCCGGAATTCCAGCACCGCTTAAGTAAGCATGTTTGGAAACTCCTCTTGTAATCTCAAAAGCAGCGGCAGCGGCAAGGTCTTTGTTCTTCGTGTTGGCGGATACCATCAAAGTATCGGAACCTCCGCCCATGAAGTCGGTTACACTTGCATTTTTGCTGTTGACAACAGGAATTGGTGCAACAGCGAAGTTATCCGGTTTCTCGGCATCGGTAACGATGGAACCACCCATCCAGCTTCCGGTGAAGTACATTGGAACCTGTTCTGCATAGAAAGAAGCACTTGCTTCATCATTGGAAAGACCGGTTGCGCCGTCGATGAAAGCGCCCATATCAACCAATTCTTTGATGCAGTTAGCAGCTTTTACAAAGTCCGGATCGTTGTAGGACTGACCCTGTTTTGTCAAAGCCTTGGTGACTTTGTCTGCTCCGGCAGATTTAAGTGCTAATCCGTCATGAAGCATAGCAAGTACCCAAGTGTCTTTTACACTGGTTCCAATCGGTTTAATGCCTGCATCAATGAATTTCTTGCAGACAGCTTTGAAATCATCCCATGTGGCTGGTACTTCGACACCTTGTTTTTTGAACATTTCTTTGTTGTACCACATTACGGATACCGGTGTACAAGTTACGGAACCATACAATTTGCCATCATAGATATCGTTGGCAAGAGCGGTTTTACTGATTTCCTTTTCGTAATTTTTGTAATAATCATCCAGGCACATTACTTTTCCGGAAGATACGAAAGATTCAGAAAATCCACCCGACCAGGTAAAGAAAATGTCAGGAAGTTCATTGGCAGCGACGGCCGCTTTGATCTTCGTTTTATAGGATTCATTTTCAAATGTTTCCATATTAATCTTTACACCGGGATGATTTTTCTCAAACTCCTTGATTGCCTGAAGATACGGTTTGTGGAAAGAGTCGCTTTCTGTGGCGATCGTCCACATAGTCAGGGTTGTCTTAGCCCCTGATGAGCTGTCTTTCTCTGAACTGCTGCCACAGCCGGTCAACGCGGACACAGCCATAATGACAGATAAAGCCAGAGGAAGAATTCGTTTTTTAAGTAACATAAAAAACCCTCCTTGTTCAAATAATGATATAGCCATTATAAGGAAAATGCAATCGAATTTGAACGGATTAATTTTACTTTAAGGGGTAAAATTTTTACTTTTGTAAAAAAATCCCCTGCCGCATTGCATGCAATACAGCAGAGGATTTTTGCGGTAACCATTCGGTTACTTCCTATCAGCCCATTGATTTTGCAGCGTTGATAAATTCAACGAGATTGAGCGTCTTCTGAATGCCAAAATAGGTATTGTAGTCATTGTAGAATAACGTTACTTTATCCTGAACATTATAGGCTTTTAACATTCCGTAGGCGAGTTCAAAGGCTTTCTTTACATAAGTTGGGGAATCGCCGCTGTTTTTGTAAATGTTTGTCCAGGTTCGCGCAAAACTCTGGCGGTGCAGGTATTCATTTACGACATCCCACGCATAAACGATACTTCCGGCAGAACCGGTAAGTTCTTTTTCTTTGTCCATGACATGGAAAATACTGATAAAGAGGCGCCCCTTTTTCCTGCCTCATTTTATACTTTTCAAGCCATGTTTTTTTCGAGAGGGCAAACACTGTCGTTTTTTCTTTTTCCGCATCCACAAATTCATCAACCCGTTGACATCCATACGCCTGTGCCGTCTGCATCGATGGAAGATTTGTGCTTTTCATATAAGAATAAATCGTCTGAAACGGTGTATGTGTAAAAGCCCAGTCTCTTACGGCAATTGCTGCTTCTTTTGCATATCCCTTTCTCTGATATGTTTTTTGAATATGGTAACCAATTTCCGGCTTAATCGTATTTCCAATCGGTTGCAGTGTGAGCCCGCAGTCACCAATCATTTTTCCATTTTCTTTTAGGCACACAGCCCACAATCCGAAACCAAAAATCTGGTACCGTTCCTGATTTTTTCAATCCATCCACGGACTCTTTTTTCATCAAAAGTATACGGATAATGCTGCATAATACACCCTCCATTATTTCAGCTCATATTTCCAGACACCATCTTCTCTGCGGTAATGAAATTCATTGATATCTTCTTCCAAAAATACGCGAAGCATATCGTCCATTCCGTTTGCAAGCTTTCCCTTTTTCATCTCTTCTAACGGCATCCACTTTACTTCCCCTTCATGCGAGGATTTGAGTTCACCGCTAAATTGATTTGTCTTATAAAAAACAACAAGATACCTTGAACCGTCATCCCGCAGCCAGTCTTTTGTGCCACAGATTCTCGGCTTTTCTATCGTGAGTCCGGTCTCCTCATAAACTTCACGAATAACTGAATCCACAAACGATTCGCCCTTCTCAATATGTCCGCCCGGAAACGTAAGTCCTGACCACTTTTTGTCCACTCTGTCCTGAACCAAAACATTTCCCGCATCATCGTAAACCATACACATATTCGTTAATGTTACTGTCTCCGTCCTCATCACTTTCTCCTCTCTTGATTTGTGTCACAAATCCATCATTCCAATTTTTCACTCCACTCATTTTCCTTAAAACCAACAAGAATTGCTTTATCTCCAATAACCAGTGGACGTTTGACAAGCATTCCATTGGTTGCCAGCAATTGAAGCTGTTCGTCTTCGCTCATTGTCGGAAGCTTATCCTTCAACTTCATCTCCTTGTATAGCAATCCACTTGTGTTAAAGAATTTTTTTAGAGGAAGCCCACTTTTAGAAACCCATTCTTTTAATTCGTCATACGATGGATTTTCCTCCACAATATGACGCTCTGTGTAATTTAAATGATGCTCGTCCAACCACTTTTTTGCCTTTTTGCAGGTTGAGCATTTGGGATAACATATGAATAACATAGATTCACCTTCCTTGTATTATTTTGTCCGTACCCATAAGTATCTAGCACTTTAACAGCGCTTAGCCAACATTTTATCACAACACTGCAATAATCATATCACCAAAATATGGTTTTCGCAATATCCTGCGTCGAGCTTTGCACCAAAACCATCCACCCTTCTTTTCGATTTTAACGTACAAAAATTTCCGGCACATACATTCATGTACCGGAAATCTTTTTCATCGTCTGTTTTTAATTCTATTATTTACCTACATGAAATGCATCCATACCCGGGTACACTGCGCTAGCACCTAATTCTTCTTCAATGCGGAGAAGCTGGTTGTATTTTGCTACACGCTCGGATCTCGAAGGAGCACCTGTCTTAATCTGACATGTATTCAGCGCTACCGCAAGGTCTGCAATAGTTGTGTCCGCTGTCTCACCGGAGCGGTGGGAAGAAATGGCTGTATATCCTGCATTGTGCGCCATCTTAATAGCCTCCAATGTTTCTGACACCGAACCAATCTGGTTTAATTTAATCAAAATGGAGTTACCCGCTCCCATTTTAATACCCTTGGAAAGTCTCTCTGTATTTGTAACAAAAAGGTCATCTCCTACAAGCTGAACCTTATGACCAATCTTTTCAGTCATCTTCTTCCAGCCTTCCCAATCTTCCTCATCCAAACCATCTTCGATAGAAATAATCGGATACTTGTCAATGAGAGATTCCCAATGTGCAATCAGCTCATCCGAAGTAAATTCTTTGCCGGATTTTGGCTGCTTATAGTAACCAATTCCTTTTTCCGATTTCCATTCAGAAGAAGCTGCATCCATAGCAATCATAAAATCTTTTCCCGGTTCAAATCCGGCAGCCTTAACAGCCTCCAGAATTTTCTCAATAGCTTCTTCATCGGAAGTAAGTTTGTTTGGCGCAAATCCACCTTCATCACCAACCGCTGTTACATCTCCCATATCTTTAATCAGAGATTTCAACTTATGGAAAACCTCTGCACACCAGCGAAGCGCTTCTTTAAACGATGGCGCGCCAACCGGCATAATCATAAATTCCTGCGTATCAACAGCTGAATCTGCGTGAGCACCACCATTTAAAATATTCATCATAGGTACCGGAAGACAGTTGCCTGAAATGCCACCCAAAAAGCGGTACAACGGAATGTCTAACGCAATAGATGCCGCTCTTGCTGTTGCAATTGACACAGCCAAAATCGCATTGGCACCAAGCTTTGATTTATCTTTCGTACCATCTGCATCAATCATTGCCTTGTCAATAGCATAAATATCAGACGCATCTAAACCAGTAAGGACCTCATTAATCACAGTATTGATGTTGTTGACAGCTTTTTCAACACCCTTGCCAAGATAACGGTCCTTGTCTCCGTCTCTCAGTTCCAGTGCCTCAAACTCACCTGTAGACGCACCACTTGGAGCAGTACCTCTTCCCACGGTTCCGTCTACCAAAGTCACCTCTGCCTCCACCGTCGGATTGCCTCTCGAATCCAAAATCTCACGTCCAACTACCTTTTCAATTTCCAAAAAATTCATCGTAACACTATCTCCTTTTTCACAAAATAATAGTACTCCCCGCAAGAATTTCATTCAATTCTGCATAGGATGCGTTCAGGATTCACAACCTAATACGAGGAGTCCACATGATTTATTCACATTTTGGTTAGTCTTGTCTAACCTCTTTTATATTACTGAATTTTGAGGTAAAAATCAATAGGTGCAGGTGAGAGTTTTTATCAAGTTTGTGGGGGTAATATTAAAAATAATTTCTTTAGAATATTGACTTATTTTTTCCATATGCTATACTATAGATAAGCTAACTCGTGATGGATCAGGCTGGGTTCCCGAATGGGAGTAGGTGTAAACCAAGAATTCCTTTGCCCCTGGGGTCAGCTTATTTTTTTGCCTTTTTTAAATTTTCCACTATATTTTTAGGGTCTTTCAAAATCTCCCCCACAATTAATTCAATAGCTTGCATTGAATATGTATATGATGGTTGTGCATATTGTTTATGTACATAGCAGTACCTCTCATTCTCTTTAATTCCATATACCTTTGTAAATAACCCGAAAATATATTGATTAATTTCAATATCAATACCTGCCGACTGCAATCTACGATTAATTTCTTTTAGCGCCGTCTTCATTGTGTATTTGTGGGTATTGTTAGGATCTTTCAATTCTCTAATAATCTTAACTCCAGTTTCTGCGTTCTTATCAATATGTACAAACGAAGTGGCTTGATTTTTATCTTTTGTAATAAAATGCAAATGCTCAATTTTAATAGCAAATCCCTGATTATTATCCTCAATCATTGGTCTTAATTGTTCATCTATTGTAAGCATCTTATTTGCAATTTCCTCTGGATATTTTGCTCTTATTACATTTTCGTCAAGTGCTTTCATGCTCACAGCAAGTGTAAGGAAATTCTGTGGTATTACTTCCGTCATATCTATACTATGAAATTCCTGCATCTTTTCAACAAAATTCAAGATACAAGCTTGAAACAACGGAATATAAATCATCTCATATTCTTCTGTGACAAAATGAGTACTTGTATTTCTCAATTCGATAATCTTTGCCAAATTTTTTCTGATTGGTGCCTTTTCATTCGTAATCACCTTTTGAAGACAATTTTCCAATGTGATAGTTCTATTTCTATTATCCTTATAATAAATACTATCCTTACCAAATTTATTAATCATATGAGCCTTTAGCATTAATTCCCATGCATTACAGATAAAAAAACTAAATCCTTCAAACCATTTCTTTGATGACTGCATCATAAGAATTCTGCAAATTAAGCCAACAATTTACGCTAGTACCAAGCATTCTAGAAAGCATCATTGCAATATCAATAGATAAGCTTTGTTCCCCACGAATCAGCAAACTTAAATTCTTCGGCGTAGTACCTAATCTCTTTGCAAAATCTTTCTGTGTCAATCCACTTTCATCCATGATTTCTTTAATATAATATCCTGGGTGAAATGCAACTGTATCATTATACTCAATGTAATTACTCATAATGTGTCCTCCTTTTAAACCAGAAATAAAATTCCTAATAGCATCATAACAAATACCAGAGGTAACAATGTTCAATTATGTCATAATAAATGATGAGATGCTTGGAATCGAACCAGGACCTGCTGCAACCTTATTTGCATAAATATTGTAGCATATAATGTTTTTCTTTTCTATTATTTTTTAGCTTACATTTTCAAACCTAAAATGAAATTTTAAATTCCACTGCCCCACGGGTCGGTGGAATTCAGTCCTGCACAGTAGATATTTACTCTTTCATACATGTTTCACAGTATATTGGTGCGATTTATCGCATTAAAAAAAGAGCCACTTAGCGACTTTAGTGACTCCTTTATAACGATGCCATTGTATCTAATCTACTTAAACTTTTCCTGCAATTTCAGCAGGTATTCCTCTTCTGCCTGTTCCAGGCGTTTCTGAATAGCTTCCTCCGATGGCAGCTGAGACTTAATCTCGTTCATCCGAATGTTATCACAGGTTGCAACTCCCATAGGAGTTTCAATTCCCTGAAATGCCCACTGTACCTCTGTCTGATCCTTATCCTTGCATATAAGCAATCCTATTGTCGGATTGTCATCATCCGTTTTCATTAACTGATTTACTGCATTCACATAAAAATTCAGTTTTCCGGCAAATTCCGGTTCAAACGATACCGCTTTTAACTCAACGACAACATAGCATCGAAGTTTTATATGATAAAAAAGCATATCAATCTTTCTGGTTTTTCCTGCTACAATAATCTCTTTCTGACGTCCTATAAAGGCAAAACCAGATCCAAGTTCCAGCAAAAATCTTGTTATGTTCTGTTCCAAAGCATCCTCTAATTCTTTTTCATCATATCCTGCCGGTAATGAAACAAATCCAAAGTCATAAGTATCCTTGACAATCTCCTGTGCCAGTTTTCCCTGTATTGTCGGAAGTTTTTCAGCAAAATTCGTCAAGGCATTACCTGAAGATTGATATAAATGAGCCTTTATATTATCAATCAGGACACTTCTGCTCCAACTCTCCTCTATCGTTTTTCTGACATAGAACAAAGCCTCTTCTATCGTTTTGCACTTTGTAACTATTTCTATATGATGTCCCCATGGCACAAATCCAAAAACAGAAGGAAATTTAATTTCTGCAACAACCTGTTGCAGTTTTTCATTTTGATCTAGTTCCTCACCAACCTGCTGCAGTTTTATGCTTTTCATATCGAGACTTTCCTCTATACGATGTGCAAGTTCTGAAAAACTTTCATTTTCGGAATAGAATAGATACCATTTTTTCATATTCCAAAGATTTCTTGCTGAAAAACCTTTCGCTTTGGGGAATTCATTCTGCAGATCAAGACTAAGCTGCTCCACAATTCCTTTTCCCCATTTCTCCTCTGCTTTTCTCTCAACCAAATCCCGCCCCAACTGCCAATTAAAGAAAAGCTGCTCTGTATTTACTTTGACCGCTGATTTTATCTGTGCAGACACATAACGCTGCTTCACATCATGAACCCAACTCACATAATCGGAATCCAATCCGATGTCATGTGACTTCACAACATGCGGTTTTGATTCTTCAGACATATTGTTCCTCATTTCTTCAAAATATTTTCATGTTTTAATCGCTTTGATACATTTATACTTTAGTATAGCATAAATGGCACAATCCTACTACAAAAATCACCTGCAATTCTTATGTGCTTAATCCCCTCCGTTATCTATGCAAAAGGTAATTCACATCTTCTTTTAATTCATCGCTAAAATCCTTCAAATCTGCAACCGTAATTACATCTCTATTAATCAGTGCCACAATATCAAAAATCATATTTTCTTTACTTAGTTCAAGCATTACTCCCGGATGTTTCTTATCCTTTTTTATGCGCTCTTCCAGCTTCCAAAACTTATCAGAAGCATTCTCGTCTCCACTTAACAAATCTATATATTCTTTAGTCAAAGGCTCCATATACGCTTCCTGCCATTCGCCAATACAAGCTCTGAATAATTTCCAATCTTTCTTTGAAACTTCCATATAAATACCTTCCAATCTATGTCGCAACTTACATATAATTTATTGACATAACAAAATTATGCACCTATTCGAACCAATATGGACTTTGATAAAAAACATCGCTACTTCTTTGCATTCTCTTCCAGTTCTAGCATATATTTATCAAAGTCCGACACAAATAATCTGTCCTGAATAACACGGTATTTTTCAAATTCGGTCTCAGCTTTTGCCTTTGCAATCTCTGCTGTGATTTTGCCTGAATCTTGAAGAACATCTCTGTCATCTGCCATCAGAAATAAATCCAGACGCTTTGACCAGTCCCCCATTGTCATTGGAATATGACGCTCTGCACGATCCTCTGCCAAATCCAAATAAGCTGATACAATACGTTCTAATGACCGCATTTCCTGTTCTGAAAGATAATTTTTCTCTATATTTACATCACTTTTTACTACTTTGCCTTGCGGAGCTGCTGCCCATGTTGCGAGTCCCATATGTGGTTTTTCCGCATCCGCACGTTCGTAAATTAATTCTGCTGCTGTATGTCCGTGAACTGCATAATGCATCTTGTTTTGTACCTTGGCAAAGAACTGCTTAGTTGTTTTGGCGGTTCGGTCATAATCAAGTGCTGTCGCATAAATGTCTGTTATCTTCTGGTAAAACCTACGTTTAGACAGACGAATTTCTCGAATCTGCTCAAGCAAACGGTCAAAGTATTCTACTGTAAGCACGGAGCCACCATTTTGCAGACGCTCATCATCCATGGCCCAGCCTTTGATGGTGTAGTCCTTCGCAATTTGATTCACCCATTTACGGAACTGTACTGCACGCTCATTATTCACTTTAAAGCCGACTGCGATAATCATTTGAAGATTATAGTGCTTTGTATCACGAGTCACTTGACGAGAACCTTCCTTTTGAACTATTCGGAAATTCCGAATAGTTGCAGTCTCTTCTAATTCACTATCCGCATAAATCTTTTTAATATGTTCATTTATGGTCGGTAATCCAACGTCATATAATGTCACCATCATCTTCTGCGTCAACCATATATTCTCATCTTCATAGCGCATCTCAATGCTGTCCTGTTCGTTACCAACAGAGGCAACATAGGTTAAATATTCCGCTACGCTGGAGCGGATGGTAAGTTCATCATTTTTCAAATTAACAACATCCCATCTATTTATCAGACTACCTGTTTAATTATATGTAGCCTAATTCTTGACAATACTCTGCTACAACTTTTTTAAATTCTTTTAGCTTTGTCTGATAACCTCGATGAGCTGTTATTAAGCCATTAACACTCATTTCATTACAAATGAGTAATTCATTGGTTGAAAGCTTAAAAGATTGAATCATCTGCTCTGCTATCATATCCTTCGGTTCATCATACTCCTCATATTCTCCTGCACAAAAGCTTAGTAGAACTTGTTCATACCACTTTCGAATTGGCTTATTCATACACCTATGAATCATTTTCATTGATGTAAGAATGCTACTTACTTTTACATCAAAACTTTCCTCAGTAAGAATTTCAAATTTACCAGATGCATGTGCCATATCATTTCTTGTGTCCACCAAATCACTAACCACTGAAATCTGTGATTTATCCAATTCGATAATTTTGAATAATTTTGCAATATCTTTCTCAGGAATTATACTATAAGTAAAAATAGAATCCGCATCCTCAATTTTCAAATCCTTTTCTCTTCCACTATACGGACGTGCAAAAACAATAGCATCTTTGTATCGCTCCGGCTCAATTTGTCCAATTTTCCATGCAGTGCAATAAATATAAGTCATATACATAAGATGAATACCAAAATATGCAAATTGGTACTGGCTATATTTATAATTAACGGCGACAACATTTGTAATATTCTGGACATAATTAATTACATCTTCTTCATCATCAGGATTTATGGGCAAAAAATTTAATATTTCTTGCAAATAAGGCACATCTGTATAATCAACTGTATCCACCACAACTACTCACCCCAAATTTCTCTAATTCTTGCTCTAATCTTAGCATTAAAAGTTCGAATAACTTCTTTTGACGGTTCGATTAAGGCTTGCTCTCTGTGTATTTCATCAAGAAGTTTTTTTTGTTCATCAAGTGATGGAACCGGTATCTGATATTGCTTTACATAATTGATATCAACTCTCTGTTGTCCAGCTGTGCCAGTCATAAACATTTTTCCTCCATCAATAAATTCACATGTATTGATATGATAAAAAATCCATTCTGGATAAACAACCGAATTATCAGCACGAATGACAATATATTCAGTAGACCCAAATCCGATTCCATTCTTTAAATTTCGAGCAATTCCAGCTTTTCCATTTTCGAAACAAGGTGTTATTTTGGCCAATAAGATATCATTATTTTTAAAATATGTGAAACCTTTGGAAACCTCTTCTAACTTCCGAGTTTCGTTACTCTCAAAAAATGCATCAAATGTATTGAGAGTTGCCATTGGTACAAATGATACTTCAGTGTCTCCAGGCAATGACTTAATTTCATCTTTTGAAGGTTTAAAAAGAGCAATATCCTCTAAAGCCTTAAATTCCTTGCTTCTATAGAATAACTTAGGTTGATAATTATCTATAACATTTTGAGCCCCCTCAATAATTCGTTGATATCTATCAAGTTCAAAAACAATTTGTCGCTGAACTTCAAGCGGCGGCAACGGAATTCTTTGTTCTAAAACAATATCTTTCGATATAGAAGGCGGATTAGCCCGAGTTGCCCAATTAGATATATCTATCGAATTAAGGACATACCACATAAATTTAGGCATAATTCTTTCATTACAAATTATACCCATAACATTATTATCAAATATTGCAGGTTCCGAAAGAATCCGTTTTTTATTTGTTGCAATAGCCGCTCCTATTTTAGGAAAAATCACAGTTCCTTTTGGTGAAGTAATCCATTTTCGTTCTTGAGCTATTTCTATTGAAACATAGTTCCTACTATCGTGCATTTCTATTTCGTTACCTGACAAATTCATATCTCCAACTTTATAAAATGGGATTGTGCCTGCTTGACCCTGCAAAGCAACCGGAAAACCATACCCACTTACTAAAGTTGCTACATCACCTATCGTAACAATATCATAATTTGAAATAATGGCTTTTTGTTCTCTATATCTACTACCTACAAGAATATTTGAGTTTCTATGTACTTTATCAAACGGGATTATTTCAAATCCCACTTTTAACATATTCTCAACCTGATCTTTATCAAATTTTCGATATTCCTCATATTTACTCAAATCACTTGGGGTATCAAGTTTGCGCCTATGATTGTCAAGTGTATATCCATCACTTTTAACATCAAAATACCAAAAGCTTTTGTTTCTTTCTGAATCTTTAATTTTTTGATTTACTTTCGTGGCGTAAATGATGTCCGTTTTCACACCTGTATAAGGCAAAAACACTCCCTGCGGCAGTGAAATAATACTCTGCAACTGACAATTCTTTAATAGATATTCGCGTGTTTTCGTCAAATCTTTTCGGAATAAAAAGCCCTCTGGAACTACAAGAGCCATACGTCCATTCGCAGAAGCACTATTAATTGCTTTCATACAATGCTGAACGCAAATACTATCACCATTCGTACTTGGCAGATCATAAAGTTTACCATATTTGGTTTTCTGTGAATATGGCATATTCGCAAGAACAATATCAAATCCATTATGATGAACTACACCGTTTTCATCAGTATACGTTGATGTTCCGTCTATTGGATTTGCAAGGCTATCTTTCATTTCAATATTACTGTGTCCATCACCTGCAAGAATCATATTCATTTTTGTTATACGCGCAGTGTTAGTAATTTCATGCCCATAAACTGTTTTTTCACGCAGTGTCTTAAGATTTGATTCAGTACGGGCCATGTTATTATAAATATGACGAAAGCTTTCAATTAAAAAGCCACCCGTTCCACAAAATGGGTCATAAATAGTCTCACCAATTTGTGGATTCACCAAACGAACCATTGTTTTTACAATATGACGAGGCGTAAAATATTCACCTAAATCATTTTTTGTAGAAGTAGATGCTTTTAAAAAGTATTCAAATGCATCTCCCTTAACATCACTATCCACATCAGTCAGCATAAGAGGATCAAGTTTATCCATGATCTCTTTCAATATACTCTCATCTCTGATTTGTAGCGGAGTAAAAATGTCTGTGCTATAAAGAGTATTAAGTCTATCATAGACCGTATTATTAATATATTCAATTCTTGCTGAAGATGGAATTTTTTTAATACTATCCCAACTGCAGGAAATATCAAACTTGGTTTGAATTCCACTTTCTTTTTTGATTTGTTCACTCTCACTGATAAGTTTAAGAAACAGAATATTAGCGAACTCTCCAAAACGCTCAATGCCGGCTCGCAAGCCTTCTCCACGAAGCATGTTATTTGCCTCATCAAATATTCTGATGAGTTCTTTACGGTCATATTGAACTTTTGGACTGACTGTATTTACCTCATAAGAAGTCAAATATCTTAACGCAAGTGCCTCACGAATAAATTCATCGATTTCTTCTCCATTTAAAATGGGTGGTCTATTTGCTACAGTGTGGAAAGCCTTACAAAAAACACCATCTGTAGCAAATACAAGAGGAGCTTCAATGGCTCTTGCATAATCTATGCCTTGTTCCAAAGCAGTATCAATTCGAGCTCCTTTCTTTTTTGCTTCAATTACAATAAGCGGTTTATCACTTTCTTTAGAGTAAAGGACATAATCTGGTCTTTTTCCCTTGAGTTTTTTCTTTTCTGCTTCAGTCTTCGGCTGCTCATAATATACATTTTGGTCTTTTCCATCCAATTTCCAACCAAGATTTTCAAGACTACGATCAATGAGTACACGGCTTTCAGCCTCTAAAGGCATTGTGTTAATATTCATTATATAACCTCCTTATTACTCATTTTATCAATTTCTATATTTGCTTTGTCAGTAAGGGAATATTTTCCTCTTGTGCTAAGTTGAACGATATATCCATTATCTTTTAATTCGCCAATAATTATATTAACTTTAGTTTTCGTAAAATGTAATATATCAGCAATCTCTTGTTGTGATAACTTGACAATCAATTCGTTATTCACAGAAATTTGCCGATTTGCCATACACTCTAAAACTCTATATTTATCATTTACAAAAAACTCTGACATGTATAAATACCTCCAATATTTTCGGTATAAAAATCATATCATATCAGTCTAAAAAATTCAATATAATGGTCGTAATTACGTCATAAATCCTATTTTGCTATATATATGCTATTTTTTATTGCATCTATGTGTTACCTAGAAATGATATTTCGTAATACTCAACAGCATTTTGTATATACTTTCTAAAGTTAACTATCGTCATTCTCTTTTTCGATTCAAATTCTTTCTCCAGCCAATTACATATCACTTCCATTGATATCATATTTTCAAAGTTGGGTGACGGTTTTATCCCCTAGAAAAGGATGATTAAATGTATTTTAGAATTTTCCTATACAAATCCCATAGCCTCGGCGCACAAAAATCGCCCAATGCACTCAACCCTTGATGCACATGAATATCTCTATCTTCCACCTCAAATAGTCTATGGAAATCATCTCCCTGTCCAACATAGACTGATTTGTTATAATTAAGGAATGTAGACCTGCTACTGAATTGGTCACCAGTTATATCTATAATAATACACTTGTCTACCATCAGCCACGCATGGGATTGTCCATTCCCATCTGTTTTGCCCCGATACGTTCCACAGACATAATCTGTTTTGATACCCTTATCCAGCAAATACTGAGCCAACAAATCACTCGTATCGCCGCAGCAAGCACGTGGAAATCTGCGATATATGCTGTCGCCAGCGAACTCCCCAGCTTCCAATGCCATATCAATCGCTTTCCGAAATTTAGTTGCTAATTGTTCTATATTCTTCATCGTGCACTCCTATAATAAAAACTCTTTCACCAAAACGTACATCTTCTATTTCCAAAAGCCTATCCCTGGGGTAAATCTCCACTTATATCATCGCTTTTCAGAAATAGAATCCCCATCCATTTTCTCCAAAAATCGCTGTATCCTTTACCCCTTTCCCTTCTGTAAACAAACCACGCTCTCCACATGCCCCCCCTGCGGAAACATATCACACGCCCGAACCTTTTTCACCTCATACCCCTTTTCCCCCAGTGCCTTCACATCACGGGCGAGTGTCGCTGGGTCGCAGCTGACATAAACAATCTTTTTGGGATTCATCGTGACAATGGTGTCCAAAAGTTTCGCATCGCATCCCTTACGCGGTGGGTCGACGACAACGACGTCGGCGAGCGCCCCATTTTGGTCTTCTTTTGACGGCGTGCGGCGCTTAGCGACCATATCCGTTACAACGTCTTCTGCTGCGCCACAGTAAAATGACGTATTGGAGATGCCGTTTAATGCTGCGTTTTTCTTGGCATTTCCGATGGCTTCCGGAACGATTTCAACGCCGGTTACCTGACCGTTTGGTACTGCTTTTGCGAGAAATAGAGAAATGGTTCCGATGCCGCAGTAGAGGTCCCAGACACGCTCATCTCCCTGCAAATCGGCGAAATCGAGTGCTGTCTGATACAGTTTTTCGGTCTGAACCGGATTGACCTGATAAAAGGACTGTGGAGAAATCTGGTAGCGGATGCCGCCGATTTTGTCCTCGATGGCAGGACTGCCCCACAAAAGTTTTGTGGATGGACCGAGAATTACATTTGTTTTCTTTGTGTTGATGTTGAGGCAGATGCTTGTCATTCCCTCAATCGTGCGAAGACTTGTAATGAGTTCTGTGGCGTGCGGCAGCTCATTTCCATTTATAACAAGGCACACCATAATCTGTCCGGTGTGGTAGCCGCGGCGCACGTAAATATGGCGCACGAGTCCCTTGTGGCTTTCCTCACGGTAAGCGGAAATGCCATACGTCCGCAGAAAATCCATTACTGTTTCGACAACTTCATTGATTACCGGGTGCTGAATGGCACATGACGAAGCAGGGATTAAGCGGTGGCTCCGTCCGGCAAAAAAGCCGGTCTGCGGGATTCCGTTTTCATCTTCACGAACCGGAAACTGTGCTTTGTTGCGGTAATGCCACGGAGATTCATTTTCGCCCGTCATTCCTAAAATCGGAAGCCATGTGACAGAAGATAAATCCACCCCGCCGAGTCTTTCCAGACAATCTTTTACTTTCTTTTCTTTGAAGGCAAGCTGGCCTTCGTAGGAAAAATGCTGCAGCGTACAGCCGCCACACAAAGATGCAGAAGGACACGACGGCGTCATGCGCTCCTTTGACGGCTCCAAAATTTCAACCAAGCGCGCAAAGCCATAATTTTTATTTAATTTCATCATGTGCACCAAAACCTTTTCGCCCGGAAGCGCACCCTTTACAAAAAGGGCATAGCCATCTACATGACCGATACCCTCTCCGTCTTTTCCTAAATCTTCAATCGTAATGACAATTTCATCATTTTTCTTAAACTGCAATTTCTTCTTTTCCAAGTCCATTACTCCTCTGAAGTTTTTCTCAAATTGCTCTCAAACATGCGGTTGAAACCAAGCCATCCCATGTTGTCGCCTGCCTGAGTAAATACTTCCGTCAAAGTCTGCAATTTCGCGTCGGCGTTATCCGCCATATGTAACGCCATTGCCTCCATAATCGCCGGTACTTTCGGCGAACCAAATTCCATCTTGCCGTGATGCGCAAGAATACAATGAACGAGTTCATTTTTCAATTTTGGCGGGAAATTAGGAATCTGTGCTGCTGCATTTTCCATACAGCGTGCGCCAATGTAAATGTGCCCGAGAAGCTGGCCGTCATCCGTGTAGTCATTCATTGGAAAATCCGAAATTTCCTGAATTTTTCCCATATCGTGGAACAACGCCGCTGTGATGAGCAAATCTCTGTGAATCATTGGATAATGCTCCGCAAAATACTGGCACATGTCCGTGACGCTGAGCGTATGCTCCAAAAGTCCGCCCATGAATCCATGATGAACACTCTTCGCTGCCGAATGTTTCTTAAATGCATCGACAAACTCTTTATTTTCCACAAAATACATTTCTAAAATTTTTCGCAGATATTTGTTCTGCACACTTGCCACATATTTCAAAATGCGGCTAAACATTTCTCCAACATCTTTGTTCGTGCAAGGCACATAATCCGCCGGGTCATATTCGCCCTCGTCGCTGATGCGGACGCGGGAAATGTTCATCTGCAAATTTCCCTGAAAACTCGTTACCATTCCTTCGCAGTGAATATAATCCATCGGCTCAAAATTAGCAATACCATTATTCAGCTCCCAGATTTTTCCGTCTGCGGTTCCCGTTTTATCCTGTAAGGTCAGGGAATAATACGTTTTTCCTGCCTTTGTTTTCAAAATCTGTTTCTGTTTACACAAATACGTGCCAACAAACTTTTCGCCCTCGCGGTAATCCTTCAAATAATTCATTTTTTTATCTCCATTTCATATTAGTATCTTTTTTTCACAGCCGTAAATGGTCCGTAGATTTTTTTGCCATTTACCTTTTTATAAGCACGCACCATAAAGCCGTATTTCATGCCGTGAACAAGCATGCCTCGCTTGTAGCTGCGCCCTTTTTGCGTTTTCGCTCTGCTGTACTTTGTCTTAATACCTTTTACAAACACTTTCGTATAAACCTGGTAACCGGAAACGCTTTTGGTCTTCTTCCAGGTTACCACAATTTTTCTTCCTCTTTTTTTCGCCTTAAGACCTTTAATTTCCCCCGGCACCAATTTTACCGATGCCGTTTTTGCCCCTGTCTGCACCTGTGTCGTACCATCCGCACGTGTACGGAACACGCAGACCTGATAAATGTAAGTTTTTCCTGCTTTCACCGACTTGTCCACATACGTTTTATTTCCCGGCGTACCATCCGAAATCCGCGCAATTTCTGCAAAATCACTTTTCTCGCTTTTTCTAAAAATGACGGCACCCTGTGCCTCTCCGCTCTGCGTCCATGTAATCGTAACCTGTTTTAATGAAGACGCTTTTTTTGCCGCTGTAATAACCGCCGCACCAAGCGGAGTTTCTGCCGGTGTTTCAATTGTCACGCCAGAACCCGAAGCCGCCGTTGGCTCGTCGGCGGACACGTTTACATTTGGTCCTATCATCATTCCAAAAATTCCTGCCACTAAAAAAGGCACCCCCACGGATTGCATCCATTTTTTCAAAAATGTTCCCTCCTTAACTTCAGCTCTTTCGACTTTGAGAACTTATAACTTATGTTATCCGGATTGCTAACTTTTCGACCCTGATACCATAATAATAGAAAAGGAGGGAACAAGCAAGGTGTTTTTCACCAAGTTCAGTTAATCAAACAATGAAATTCCAAAACGGATTCGTCTGAAAAACTTATAAAACAGGACAGCAATCAGCGATAATACCATGTATAAACAACTAAGTACACCACAAGCGCCTCCGATAAAAATAACTACATTCAAAAAAATTGTTCCCAACATAATCATTTTCCTCCATATTTAATTTTCGACATAACAAGTCCGTCCTTTTGCCAAAATCAAAGACATGACATGAAAAAATAGCAGATTTACAGCAAAAGAACAAACCATTTTTATTCAATTATCCAATATGGAAGGTGCGTTTTTTTCCGTCCGTCCGAAAGAGCCATCGCAAAATGCGCAGGCGGCTGCCTGTGTCGTGCCCTTTCGCATAGAGATGTAATAAGAGTGCTGTTAATACAGCGAGAAATATAAGAGAACCAAAGCCCGCTAAAACAAGCGGTGTTCTCGATAAATATCCGGTATTTCTTGCGGTGCTGCGAAGCAGACAGACAATTGGCGTCTGCTCTGAAAAACGCTCGCCGCGGATAGCATATTTAATTCCGGAGCCATCAATCCGCGCATCCGAAGAAATCGTATTCGAAAAGCCCTGCGAAATGACTGTGCGGTCAGGCACATGGTCAAAAAGGACGCCGCATACGAGAATGACAAATATGAAACTTGCAATCATTTTTCTTCGTGTTTGTGTATTCATGGCTCTATTGTAAAACAACTGGTGGAATTATTCAAGATGGAGTTTGGTGTTTATTTGGGTTCCCGTAATTTAGGAGAAAAGCTTTGCGTCTCGTGGGCACTCTCGTTAATTGAGTTCGTAGCGGTATGGGCACTGAAACTACCAGTGCCACATACCGACGCACTCAAAACCCACTCGTCACAAAGCTTTTCTCCTAAATTACTGCAATCCAAATAAAATCCGCGGCAAGCACTTAACCCGAGCCACTGCCCCTCCCCCTCCCCCCATAAGCAACCGTTTTCCTCGAAAAATACAAAAAGAGTTGCATGCTTTTTCAGCAAAAACAACCAATAAGGCAAAAATTTGCGAAAAACGTTGCATTTGCCTCGTGATTTTCCCTGATAAGGTCGAATTTCAGGGCAAAAACGCATCAAAATGCAACCCTATAACACAAATCACAGAAAAAGAGTTGCCTAGCCCCCATAAAGCCACGTCGCCTCGCCCAAACACACACCGCAAACCAATCCCCAAAACAAACTCCCCTTCATCCATCAGAACCGTTGCCAAGTTTTTAGGATTCCAGTAAATTACCAGAAAAAGTGGTGGCTCTAGTGGGTTTTGAGTGCGTCGGTATGAGATGCCTGTACATGCGTTAGCATAGGCATCCATACCGCTACGCACTCAACGAGTGAAAACGCCCACTAGAGCCACCACTTTTCCTAGTAATTTACGGAACTAAAAACGCAACGCTCCCTTTACAAACAGAAACCAAATATTGTACAATAGCAGTGCAGGAGGGCGGCTGCGCCGCCCTCCATGCGTCACTATATGAAGGGAGTTTCCATTGTGAACAAAAAAGTATTACAAACACTTGAATATTATAAAATCATTGACATGCTTCTTGAGGAGGCAGACACACCGCTTGCGAAGGAAAGCATACGGCATCTCTTGCCTTCGTCAAGGAGGGAAGAAATCATTAGCTGGCAGACTGAAACTTCGCACGCACTCATGCGTCTTTTAAAACAGGGAAGGCTGCCATTTCACAGGCTAACAGATATTCGTCCAAGTCTGGTGCCGCTGGAAAAAGGCGGCGTGCTCGGCATGGGTGAACTTCTTGACATCGCCCGGTGTTTGGAGATTGCCAAAGATGCCATCGCTTATGATGCCAAGTTTGAAGATTTGAAAGATGCACTTTCGGGACGCTTTGGTGCACTTATGGATTTGCCGGATTTGCGTCTGGAAATCAACCGCTGCATTTTGAGTCCGGAAGAAATGGCAGATGATGCGAGTTCCGAACTGAAACGAATTCGCCGTGCCATGAAAACTACGAACGATAAAGTACGCGAGCAATTGACGGCAACTATGAATCTATCCGGTTCCATGCTGCGTGACAACATCGTCACCATGCGAAACGGCAGGTATTGTCTGCCTGTTAAGCAGGAATATAAATCCACTTTTCCGGGTATGATTCATGACCAAAGTTCAACCGGCTCGACCTTTTTCATTGAGCCGATGGCAATTGTGCAACTAAACAATGAGCTGGCGGAACTGGGTATGAAAGAGCAGGAAGAAATTGAAAAAATACTGGCGTCGTTAAGCGCCCTTGCAGCGCCTTACGCCGAAGACTTACAGCGAAATGTGTTGCTGCTTGCGGAACTTGACTTTATCTTTGCAAAGGCAAAACTTTCAAAAAAAATGCAGGGAAGCGAACCACTTTTTGACCAGGATTACATCCATATTAAAAAGGGACGACACCCGCTGATTCCAAAAGATAAAGTCGTGCCGATTGATGTGACACTTGGAAAAACTTATGATTTACTGATTATCACCGGACCAAATACCGGTGGTAAAACAGTATCGTTAAAAACGGTTGGATTATTTACTCTGATGGGACAGGCCGGTCTGCATATTCCGGCATATGACCACTCGCACCTGCGCGTATACGAAGAAGTTTACGCCGATATCGGCGATGAGCAGAGTATTGAGCAGAGTCTGAGTACATTCTCCTCCCACATGGTAAACACCGTTTATATTTTGAAACGTGCGAACAAAAAGACACTGGCACTCTTTGATGAGCTTGGCGCCGGAACCGACCCAACGGAAGGTGCCGCACTCGCGATTGCGATTTTAGATAATCTGCATAACCGAAATGTAACCGCTATGGCTACGACGCACTACAGCGAATTAAAAATTTATGCCCTGTCCACCGATGGTGTTGAAAACGCCTCATGTGAATTTGACGTAGAATCTTTGCAGCCGACTTACCGGCTGTTAGTCGGCGTTCCGGGAAAAAGTAATGCGTTCGCAATATCCGGAAAATTAGGACTTCCAAAAGAAATTATTGATGAAGCAGGCAAACTTGTCGACTCCGACAGCCGCAGTTTTGAAGATGTTGTCACAGGACTTGAGGATGCCAGAACCGCCGCTGAAAAAGAGCGCGAGAAAGCGAAAAAAATCCGAGAAGAAGCAGAGCATTTCCGTGATAAAATGAAGGCGAAAAACGAGCGGATTGATGCCGCCAAGGATAAAATTTTACGCCGTGCAAACGAAGAGGCCCACGAGATTATCCAGAAGGCAAAGGATACCGCCGACGAATCCATCCGCAAGTACAACAAGTGGATGAAAGGTTCCGGCATGACAAAAGAAATGGAAAAAGAGCGCGCAAACCTGCGCAAAGCGCTCAACGAAACTGAGAGCGAACTGACGATAGAGGGAACCAAAAAGGCACCAAAGAAAGCACCGGACAAATTGCAGATTGGTGACATTGTTATGGTTCATTCAATGGGTATTAAAGGAACCGTGAGCACGCTTCCAAACAGCAAAGGAAAATGTTTTGTCCAAATGGGCATTTTGCGCTCGGAAGTTTCCGTAAGCGACCTAGAACTTTTGGAGCAGGAAACCAAAGCTGCCAAAAAAGAAGCATCCATTACCCATGCAAGAAACATGAAAATGGCAAAGGCAATGACTATTTCACCGGAAATCAATTTAATCGGAAAAACGGTGGACGAAGCCCTTGGACTGCTTGACAAATATTTAGATGACGCCTACCTTGCCAAACTCCATCAGGTAACCATCATCCACGGAGTCGGCACCGGTGCCCTGCGAAACGCTGTCCAAAACCACTGCAAAAAAAGCAAGTACGTCAAAAGTTACCGCATGGGAGAATACGGGGAAGGCGGATATGGCGTAACCGTAGTTGAATTTAAGTGATAAAAGACACATAAATCCAAACAGAAGAAAGAGGAATCATTTATGGAAAAAAGAAAAATTCTAATCGTGGATGACGATGCCAATATTGCAGAGTTAATCGCACTGTATTTAACAAAAGAATGTTTTCAATGTGAAATTGCAGAAGACGGCGAATCCGCTCTGGAAAAGCACCAAAGTTTTCAGCCGGACTTAATTTTACTTGATATCATGCTGCCGGGCATCGACGGCTATGACGTACTGCGCGAAATCCGCAAGCAGTATACGACACCGGTTATTATGCTGTCTGCTAAGGGAGAAACTTTCGATAAAGTGTTAGGACTTGAACTTGGCGCAGATGACTACATCATCAAACCATTTGAGCCAAAAGAAGTTGTGGCACGCGTGAAAGCCGTTTTACGCCGGTTCGACAACCAGCAGGCAAGGGTGGCTTCCGCTGCCAAAGACGAGCCAAAAGATGTCGTAACTTACGATGGTCTTGTTATCAGCCTTGCAAACTATTCCGTAACAGACCACGAAAAACCAATCGAAATGCCGCCAAAAGAACTGGAGCTGTTATACTTCCTTGCTTCTCACCCGAATCAGGTATTTACAAGAGAGCAGCTTTTAGACCAAATCTGGGGGTATGAATACATTGGCGAAACTCGAACCGTGGATGTTCATATCAAACGAATCCGCGAGAAATTAACTGAAAACCCGGCATGGTCCCTTACGACTGTATGGGGCATTGGCTACAAATTTGAAGTAAACGCATAGGAGACTTCGTATGAAAAAATACTTAAAGACGACCCTCGGTCGAAAGTTATTAGCATTTTACCTCGTCCTGTTTGCCATCACTTTTTACCTGATAACAACCGTTGGACGCGACTATATTTCGGAGCGTGTTGAGTCCGAAAGCATTAGTAATCTCCGCAGTGTCGGAATCACTCTGCTTGGCTCGCACATCAATGAACAGCGCTATACAAAAACGACCATTTTATCATTACGAGACCAGTTGAAAATGGCATCCGAAGCCGCTGAAGCAGAAATCTTAATTGTGTGCAGCGATGGCAATGTAATTCTCAACACAGATACTGAGAAAACGTATAATATCTATCAGAGAAGTTCCTCTTTTCTTCATGAAGACGTGATTGAAGGCACGACACTCAGCGGTCTCTTGTCCGAGAATTCAACCTGTGTCATCCTGCCAATGGAACAGAGTGCCTACTTAAACGGCTACCTTGTCCTCGCACAGCCGGACCAGTTTATCAACAATCGTGCCATATATTACACCAACATATTAACAACCTTTTTCTATCTGATTATGGCAATTGTCGGTTTTGTGTTCCTGCTCATTTACGTTTTCAATGTACGCCCTTTGCGCAAACTGCGCAAAGGTGCCAGCCAGTTCTCAATTAACCACGAAAATCCGCCGATTCTCATTAAATCTCAAGACGAATACGGCGAATTGGCAAAAACACTGAATGTTATCGGAGCAGAACTCAGTAAATTTGATGAGTACCAGCGAAAATTTATTTCTAACATTTCGCACGATTTCCGATCCCCTTTAACAAGTATTCAGGGTTATGTTCAGGCGATGAAAGATGGCGTAATTCCGGCAGACAATCAGGAAAAATATTTAGATATTATTTTGTATGAAACCGAGCGGCTGACAAAATTAACGTCAAATTTAATTGATATGAACAACTACGACCGCGACAATATTATGCTTGAGCAGGAATCATTCGACATTCACAAAGCAGTCAAAATGACCTGCGAAAGCCTGGAAGGAACAGCTTCCAATAAGCAAATCACCTTCACTTACGATTTCTGTGAACCGGAAGAACTTCTCGTTTACGCCGATAAGCAAAAGATTTTACAGGTTCTTAGAAATCTCTGTGATAACGCAATTAAGTTCAGCCACGAAGAATCGGAAATCTGCCTGCATACCTTTACCAAAGGGGAAAAAGTTTTTATTTCGATAAAGGATTCCGGCATTGGGATTCCGCGTGAGGATCTAAATCTGATTTGGGACCGTTTTTACAAAACCGATTTATCCCGTGGCAAAGACAAATTAGGCTCCGGACTCGGGCTTGCCATCTGCCGGGAAATCATAAACGCCCACAAGCAGACAATTGACGTTGTCAGCACTGTAGGCGTTGGTTCTGAATTTGTATTTACTTTACCAAAAGCATAAAGAAAGGGGATTATTCCTCGGATGGGGATTCAGTCGGCTCAGTATCCGGCTGCACCTCATCACTGTTTACATGAAGCTCCGTTATTACAACGGAGTCATTTTTTATCTGGCACACAAGTTTGTGGCTGCTATCTCCCATTGTAAAGGATTTTGTACTGCTCTTAATCTTACCGGTATCATACGATACTACCGCATCTACCCATTCACTGGCGAAAATCTTTGACGAATCCAATGCCTGAAACTCTTTTGCGCTGGAAACCGTCTCACCAAGTCCTTTAATACTTAATGGGAAGCGGATATAGGAAGAAAGTTTTTTCAAACTTCCGTCTGCCACCGCATACTGAATATCCTGCGCAGCCTGACGATATGCCTCTACACTTTCATTGTTACTTGTGTTGTCAGCATTGTCGGTTGGCTCTGCGTCATTATTATCTGTATTCTTGTCACTATTATTTCCCGAATCCGAGCTACTATTATCTCCCTTGTCATCATGGGCAGCATCCAGGGAAATACGGATTACACTAATGAGTCCACTGAGCATATTTTCCGTATTTTCACCGGACCAGTCTTTAATCAAAAGGGATATGGCAACCTTGCGTTTCATAAAGTAGAATAAGGATTCATCCTTCTTATTCTGATACCACGTTATGGTTAATCCATTCACTTCAATGTCCTGCATTTTTTCAAAGCCATCGAGTACACCGGATGGACAGCCATCAACTCCGGCATATCCGACAATCCGCTGATTTTCCAACTCCGAAAGTTCATCATAATGGAAACTAAATGATTCAAAATCATCCACTACCTTGTAAATCACTTTTCTTGCTGGGTCCTCAACAGTCACGCGGAATCCGTACATATCATAAATCTTGCGGAGCACACGTCTGCGCTCCTTATCATCGGACTCGCTTTCCTTACCACTCCAGCCCACCGCATTGCTTGCGATGTGCTTTTCATCCTTTTTCACCTTAGCATCGGTATCTTTGTCTGGTTTGTTTTCCTCTTTGGTTCCCGAAACAATTTTCTTTGCTTTATCGGTACTGCACGCCGTACTCATCTTCACAGCAAATGTGCAAGATTCCTTCTGCCATGTCATGGCATCACATTTTTCATCACCATACATGGTTACTTCTGAATCATCCACCTTCTCTTTCTTCAGTTCTTTTTTCTCCGTAAACTGATTAATTACATCCGGTGCATTTTCTTCCTCTTTGTACTCAAAGAGAATCTTGTCTTTTTTCTTTTTATTCCGATACGTTATTTTTACGTGCTTTGCTTTTTTCTTGACTTCAACCTTTTTTACACGATATGATTTGGAAACATTACCAAGCTTATACGTGCGGCAGTCCGTCTCTTTAGCAATTGCCTCAATGGAATCTAATTCCTGCCACTCTTCTTCATCACTGCTTGCTACAATTTCACCCTGCTTTGGCTGTTTCTTTAATTTGCCTCCAAAAAATCCTTTTGATACAACAGCTGTAATGGCAACAACAAGTACCGCAACGGCAGCCGCCATTCCTTTTTGACGAGCGGAGAAACGTGGTCTTTTCTTAAATTCGTCCATCGAAATCACTTTTTCTTCCGACTCTTCACAGGCTTTTTTCACATTGGCAAGTATTCGCTTTTTATCGCTGTCGCTAAGGGAAATTTTTTCCATTGCTTCTTTATATTCCTGCTGCATGACCATCATCTCCTTTCATCTGCTGAGGAAGCATCCTCGCTAGTTTCTCCCGCCCACGTTTCAAAAGAGACCGTATCGTAGTCTCTTTCTTCTCTAATATCTCTGCAATTTCCTTAACGGAGTACTCTTCGTAATAATACAAATGGATGGCACTCCGGTACTTTTCGGGCAGTTGTGATATAATTTGCAAAATATCGCTTTCTTCTTTTTTCTCCTGCTTCTCATCTGCCACATCGTACCCTTCCGGCATTGCCACCTCCCTCTGTCTGGACGCCGATTTTAACTTGTCCTTGCACAAATTCGACGCTACCTTTAGAAGCCACGCTTTTTCATGACTCTCATCTTCAAATACTCCTGCTGACTGCATAAGGCGAATCAGCACCTCCTGAACAATATCTTCTGCATCCTCCCTGCTTTTCATGTAGGAATAGGCTAACCGCAATATATCATTGCCAAATAAGTCCAGGGCTTTTTCCACCGCGTCCGATGGATTGGCTGCCACATCTATCATTGTTTTTTCCCCTTTCTACCTACATAACGATTCAACATTTGAAAAAGTTGCAAAAAAAGAGAACTTTTTTCAAAAAGTTCCCTTTGCAGTTTCCTATACCGTGCCATCTTGCCAATGAGAATGATGAAGATGCCCCATCGGATTGAGTTTCGGAAAGCCCTGCTGCCTGAGTGCTTCGTACAAAACAATTGCAACAGAATTACCCAGATTGAGCGATCGAATCTCGCCATACATCGGAATCCGAATTGTCGTTTCCTCATTCTCCACCAAAATCTCCTCCGGGATTCCGGCACTTTCTTTGCCAAACATAATATAGCAGTCTTCTTCAAATGAAACATCGCTGTAAATATGCTTTGCTTTTGTCGTCGCCATGTAAATTTTGGCGCCCGGATTTTTCTCTAAAAAATCCGGATAACTGTCATAAATTGTGTAATCCAATTTATCCCAGTAATCAAGTCCTGCTCTTTTGACCTGCTTTTCATTAATCTGAAAGCCCATCGGCTCAATCAGATGAAGTTTAGCACCGGCTGCCACGCAGGTTCTTCCTATATTCCCGGTATTCGCAGGGATTTCCGGTTCCAATAATACAATATTTAACATATTAATCTTCCTGTCTGAGTGCAAGGAACAAATCAATACTTCCACTGCCGTCTGCAAATGCCATCGGCACGCACAAAGTCTTAGCAAAGTTATTCGTAAAACTTACTTCACCGTGAGATAATGTCGGCGGTGTAATATCAATTCCAACACCGTTTGATGAGAATACGATTGCCGCATTTCCCATAATCATGTTTCCCAACTCACCAATTGCACTGGACGCGAAATCATCAATCGTCTTTACTTCCATCATACACATCTTAGAAGCAATCGCACATGCAGTTTCTTCTGTCATTCCAATCAGTACCTGTCCACGCATTTCCCCGGTTACGCCGATAATAATGACCCAATAATCATGGTCAAATTTTGCTTCCTTCAGTATCGGCTTTTGTATTGCAACATCGACAAAGCACATGTCCTGCAATACCTTTTTCGCCGCCATCAAGAAAGGATTGATATGTTCCGCATTTAAAGTAGCCATATTCTCTCTCCTCTGCACAATCTTACCTTTATAATAGCATAATTACGAAATAGTGTCTATAAAATTCTGAATTTTAACCAGTGCCTTCTTTAAGTCTTCAATGGAATATGCATAGGAAATTCGTAAAAAACCTTCCCCGCATGTGCCAAACGCAGACCCTGGCACTACCGCAACATGTTCTTTTTCGAGAAGTGTTTTAGCAAACTCCTCGCTCGTCATGCCAAAACGGCTGATGTTTGGGAATACATAAAATGCCCCCATCGGTTCAAAACACGGCATGCCCATTTCACGCAGCTCTTTCACTAAAAAGCGGCGTCTTTCATCGTAGCTCTCACGCATTTTTGCCACATCTTCATCGCCATTTCGCAATGCTTCAATCGCTGCATACTGACTCGTTGTCGGTGCACTCATAATAAGATATTGATGTACCTTTATCATCTGTTTTATAATTTCTTTTGGTCCGACCGCATAGCCAAGACGCCACCCGGTCATCGCATAGGATTTCGAAAATCCGTTAATTACAACACTTCTTTCCTTCATCCCAGGAATTGCCGCAATCGACACATGGTCGCCCTGATAGCTTAATTCCGAATAAATTTCATCGGACAGAACAAATAAATCGTGTTCCTTAATTACATCCGCAACAATCTGTAATTCCTCGTGCGTCATAATCGCACCGGTCGGGTTGTTTGGAAATGGCAGAACAACCATCTTTGTTTTATCCGTTATCGCTGACAACAATTTTTGTTTTGTCAGTTTAAATTCATCCTTTTCTTCTAATGCAAGTCTTACCGGCACGCCCCCTGCCATTGTAATACATGGCACATAAGACACAAAACAAGGCTCCGGAACGATAACCTCGTCCCCCGGATCAAGCATCGTGCGGAAAGCAATATCAATTGCCTCACTGCCGCCGACCGTAATAATCACCTCATCCGAATCATATGAAAGTGCAAAACGGCGTTTCAAATAAGTGCATACTTCTTTGCGCAGAGGCAAAAGCCCTGCATTGGATGTATAAAACGTGCGCCCCTTTTCCAGCGAGTAAATACCCTCCTCGCGAATGTGCCACGGTGTATCAAAATCCGGCTCTCCTACGCCAAGCGATATGACATTATCCATCGTGCTTGCCACATCAAAAAACCGGCGGATTCCGGATGGTTCCATCTCCGCTACCATTTTAGACAATGGGTTTCTCATGGAGTAATCAACTGCCTTTCATCACCTCGTTCCTCTGCTACGAGAGAAAGTCCGTGTTCTTTATATTTTTTCAAAACAAAATGTGTTGCCGTACTCATAACCGATTCCATCGGTGCCAGTTTCGTCGCGACAAACCACGCAACCTCTTTCATTGTTTTTCCAACGATAATAACGGTCAAATCAAATCCGCTTCCACTCATCAGATACAGGCTTTCTACCTCATCAAACTGGTAAATGCGCTCCGCGACCTTATCAAATCCGCGGCCGCGCTCCGGTGCAACCGTAACTTCAATCAGCGCTGTCACATGCTCACAGCCGGTCTTGTCCCAGTTAATCAAAGTCGGATAGCCGCAGATAATTCCCTGCTCTTCCATCGCATTCATTTCTTTTTCAATTTCTTCCGGAGATGCCGCTAACATAGCTGCTAAATCTTCCGTCGAAAGTTTTCCGTTTTTGGCAATGTTTCGTAAGATTTTTTCCTGCATTTCTTCCTGCATCATATCCTCCAATTCTGCGGTCAATCAAACGCGCGGTATAATTCATCCGCCTTAGGCGGCTCTAAAAAACGTTTTTCACCATCATTGAAAATAACACGGTCATTTCCCTCTACTGCCTTGCCAATGACCGACGCATGAATACCTTCTTTCGCAAGAGCATCCACAAGCTGGCTTCCGTGGTCGGTGCCAATAAGCATCGAACCGCTGGAAATCAACTGATACGGATTCAAATTAAAAAATTCACAGATTTCAATTGTCTCCTGACGAATCGGTATTTTCTTCAAATCGACACAAAGGCCTACACCGGATGCTTCTGCCATCTCCCAAAGGGCACCAAAAATTCCGCCCTCTGTCACATCGTGCATGGCTGAAACACCAACTTGCATCGCAACACGGCTGTCCTTTACGACGCTTAAAAGCGAAGCGAATTTTTGGGATTCATCCACAATTGAAACCGGCAGACGTTTTTTCAATTCTTTCTCAAATTCTGTCGCAATAATGGAAGTTCCCTCTAAGCCAACCCATTTGGTAACAACTAAATCCTGTCCCGGTTTTAATCCTTTGGTCGTAACCAGTTTATCCTTTGCAATTCGCCCAATGCCGGTAACCGACACAAGTGTCTGGTTTACAACTGCCGACACCTCGGTATGTCCACCTAAAATTTCCACATGATATTCTGCGGTCAATTGACTCACATCGTCCATAATCTGCTTTAATTCGCCTTCTTCACTATTTGGCGGCATAATAATTGTAAGCAAAATACCTACCAATTCCGCACCGGAACTTGCAATGTCATTTGCCGTAATATGAAATGCAATTGTGCCAATCTCTTTTGCTGACGCCGTAATCGGATCCGTCGACAATACAAGCGCATTCTCCGTTGGTGCCAATACCGCACAGTCTTCACCGACACCGGCATGAACTAAAACTTCCGGTCTTTTCACCGTCAGTTTTTTGAATACTGAACGCTTTAATACGTTTTCTGGTACTTTTCCTATTTCCATTGTTCTCTCCTATCCCCACAAGGAAAGCCCTACTGTGCCTCCGTGGTCGGTTCTGCGGCTGCCGGCACCGCTGTTGCCTGCGGTTTTACCGTTGCCTTTGGTTTCGCTGTCTTCTTTGGTTTTACTGTTGCCTTTGGTTTCGCTGTTTTCTTTGGTTTTGCCGTTGCATTCGGCTCTTTCGTCGCTTTCTTTGTTGTCTGTGGTTTTTCCGACGCCGCATGTGTACCCTCTGCTGCCCCTTTGGTTACATAGCGCGGCACCGCCTGATAGGTACTGGAATTTATCTGTGTCTTTTTCGTCTTGCCATTTTCCTTGACAATCTTCCAAAGCACCGCCTTGTACCCAACATGCGCCTCCTGTGTCACTTTCGTATAGGAAGCAGGCTTCGTTTTGTCATATGTGATTTTATCAGCCCCCGGCTGTATCGTCTGCGTTGTCTCAGACTCAAACGTTACCTCTCTGTCATCACTTCGGGTTTCTTCCCCGTAAATATTAAAATAAATGGTTCCCGAATACACACCGCCTTCAATATAAATCGGCACCTCCGTGTCGTTACGGAATTTAAAATCTTTGTAGTCACCGGCAATTGCCGCATCCATCGATGGTTTTACATAACTGACTACCATCGAATGAGGACTTCTCTCGACGACTTCCAATTCAGCCTTTAACACGGCGTTATAAAGCGTTGTTGATACCTGACATACGCCGCCGCCAATGGAATCTACCACTTCACCATTACTGTAAGATGGTGCCGCATAATATCCATTTTCCTCGGTCAATGGAGAAATCGTATCATGCACGGAAAATGTTTCTCCCGGGTAAATAACATGGTCGTTAATCAATCTTGCCGCATTGGAAAGATTTTTCGAACGGCTTACATTTCCGGCATTAAAATTCGTCTGAAAAGAACCGATTTTGTCTTTACAGCGTGACGCCAAATCTTTCGTCACCGTCGGTTCCTGAATCGTAACATCTGCTTTGACACGTATGGCATCTCCGCTTTTTGCCTGTTCCACTGCCTTCCTGATCTGGGCCGCCGTACTGTTAACATCGATGGTAGAACCCTCTTTTGCATCGGTGTAAACAAACGTACCGTTTTCCCGTTTTACTTTGGCATTTTTTGCTTTCGCACATTTCTTTTTGCACTTCTTATTAACAAAGGTGCGGATTTTTTTCTCTTTTGCATCATATTTGAGTTTATATACAAGTGGAGTTGTAGCAATCTCCCGGATTTTTGCATAATTGGTAAACGGATTCCCGTCCTTGCCAACCTGCATTGCTTTCGCAATCACATCACCAACTTCACAGTTGTAGCCTAACTGTTCAAGCGTTGCCGAGACCGTCTTTCCATTCACATCCACCTCCACGGTGCGCTGCAAATATTCATCCCGGTACTGCGCAACAGCTGTTCTTGCCTCATCTTCCGACATACCGCCCACATTCACGGTTTCCACGAAGACACCATTGCAAATGAGACCTCGCGCCGGCTTTACCGTCTGATAAGCCGCATAAATATACGCCGCAATCAATAGCAGCATCAAAAAAATAACTAAAAAGGCAGGACCTTTTCTTGCTTTATTCATGTTGTCTCTCCTCACCTAAAATTTTAACAATACTTGCGATTTTTTTTTACTTGTATTACACTGTAATCATCACATGCCGGCTAATAATCCAATTAACATGGCAAATATGATGATACCGCAGATAATACCTGCAACAAGACGCTGTTTTTTACGATTTAACATATATATCCCCCTTTCTGAAAGGAACTAATGATTATGAATTTTATACTTGTTTTCTTAATATGTTTTGTCATTTTTGTGCTTTGGATGTTCTATGAACAGCGCAAAAGCCAAAACAAAGATAAAGAAGCTTCGGACGCATTCTGGGAACGGGAGCGCATGGCTAACCAGACAAGAAAAAAAGATATTTCCCATCTTCCCATTCTCCATGTGGAAGAATCGGAACTTCCTGTGATTACCACAGAAAATGAGTCCGTACTATATTATATCGACCATATCCGGAAAATAATCAAGAGTCCCATGCTTGATTTATCCGAATATTCGAATACAGATTTAAAATTAGCATATGGCGTAGGAAATTTCAAGGTTTTATGCGAATATGATGAAAATTTTAATCATTTTCTCCTCGCATTGACCAATCTGGCACGTGCCTGCACCGAAGCCGGTCTTTATTCGGAGGCGGAGCAGACGTTTTTGCTTGCCTTCCACTACGGCTCACAAAAAATGACCGATTACACCAGTCTTGCCGACATATATCTGCATTTGGAAGAACCGGAAAAAATCAGTGCACTCATCCGCAATGTCGAGGATGGCCCCCTGCCACATAAAGAGGCACTGATTCAGGCATTGGAGCAGAAACTCATGGCGTACCGGTAAATTCATCCATTGTTAAAATCCGTTCGGCTGCTGCATAGTTGAGCGGATTTCGGTTTTTATAGTCAAAGAGAATATAATAAGGTTCCCTTTTCTGCAGGGTACCATCTTTTAAAAGTCTCTGAATATCTACCGTATATTCTCCTAAATAAACCATATGATATAACTGTCTGGTTACATATCCCTCATAACCGGGCAGATAACGGTGTGTTTCGCACTCCCTGTCAAAGAAGGCGCGAATCTCTCGTTTTTGCGTTTCTGAATCCGGCTTTACAAAAGTCGGTTTTTCTTTTGCAAAATCTCTGCGGTACCAGTCGTAGGTAATGATCTCCTGCCAGTTTCCGGCGTCTGTTTCCGGCACATGTTTCTTTCCAAAGGCATACAGCACTTCATATCGCTCTCTCCGGTTGATTTTACGCTCAAACAAATGCTTTTCTTCGTACTCCTTCGCCAACTCCTCATACAGACAGTATGCGTCCTTAAAAAGGCGTTCCAAATAAATCATCGATGCAGCAAACTGGAAACTGTTGTAATACACCTCTACCATTTCTTCTACGCCTTTTAAAGAAAGAACATCCTCATAGGAAAGCCATTTAGTCGAAAAGATTTCATACGGCGGCAGGCTGCTCGCCTGAATCTCGTAATCGTTTCGCTTTTCATTCATAAAGGAACCATCTAAGACTTTCAAAAATCCTAATTGGAACTGGTCCGGTTTCATCGCATATACATCGCAGAACGATTTCTTAAAAGTATTGAAATCCTCATACGGCAGTCCCGCAATTAAATCAAGATGCTGGTGGATGTTTCCGCGCGCATGAATTCTTGCTACATTTTTTTGCAGCAAATCCCAGTCAGCGGTACGTCTGATTGCCTTTAAGGTATCCGGATTTGTCGACTGCACGCCAATCTCGAACTGCACAAGTCCCGGACGGAATGTATCAAAGAGCAGAAAATCTTCTTCATGCAGTAAATCGCCCCCGATTTCAAAATGAAAATTTGTCACACCATTATCATGCTCACCAATATACTTCCATATGCGGTAGGCATACGCGTGGTTGCAGTTAAAGGTGCGGTCCACAAATTTCACCTGCGGCACCTTGTTTTCAAGAAAGAAATCAAGCTCTCTCTCTGTCTTTTCCGGGCTTTTTATCCGCACAGATTTCTCAATGGAGGATAAACAATAACTGCACGAAAACGGACATCCTCTCATGCTTTCATAGTAAATAATGCGGTTTTTCAGTGTTTCCATGTCATCATAAGGATACACTAAATCATCCATATCTAATCCCTGTCTTGGTTTAGTACGGTGCAATCCACTGATACCTCGGTATACTATCCCGTCTATGGATGAAATTTCTCTGTCACCATCCACAAAGTATGCCATAAATTCCTGAAAGGTCCGCTCGCCCTCGCCAACCATAACAAGGTCTGCGTATTCGTATTTTGCAAGCACTTCCTCCGGATGATAACTTACTTCCGGTCCGCCAAAGAATAAAAACAGATTTGGCAGCACTTTTTTCAAATCTCCGGCTAACCCCATCACATATTCAATGTTCCAAAGATAACAGGAAAATCCAACTGCCTCCGGTTTTCTGCGGTAAATGTCCTGAAAAATTTCCTCTCTTCTGTGATTGATTGTGTACTCCGCAATTTCTACATTCTTCCGGTACTTCCCTGCATTTGCCTGCAGTGAACGGACCGCCAGCGTCGTGTGGATGTATTTTGCATTGATTCCAACTAATAAAACCATATTTTACAGCCTCCTGACTTCTCCTATATAAAAAAAAGCGAGTGAATCCTCGCAAAATGTAAAAAAAGAAGCGGGTGATGGGAATCGAACCCACGTATCTAGCTTGGAAGGCTAGTGTTCTACCATTGAACTACACCCGCATCTGAAACTATGAAGTTTTCAACGTGATTTATATTAGCAGATATTTGGGGATGTGTCAAGTGAGTTTTTTCAGTTTTCCGTAATCTGCAAGAAAAATTTCACTGGCAGTGGGCGCTCCCGCTCAGACAAATGCGCAGGGGTATGGGCATGCAAAATACGCATGCCTCATACCCGCACATCTGTACCCACTCCCAGCGAATTTTTTCTTGATGATTTACTGGAATTCGGAAAAAGACTAGCACGGGTTCACATGAACCATAATATGTTTTACCTTTGAAAACTCTGTTTCCACCGAGTCGTGCACGGATTCTGCAATCGCATGTGCCTCCCACAAAGTCAGTTTGCCATCCACACGGATTTCAATATCAACATATATTTTATTACCAAATGTCCGCGTCCTGAGCAAATCCACACCACGAACACTTTCATTTTTCATAACACACTCATACATTTCGTGTTCCGTCTCGTCGTCACACGCTTTATCTACCATTTTATTTATCGCATCCTTGAAAATGTCAATTGCCGCTTTTTCGATAAAAATACAGATAACAAGGCTCGCAATTGCATCCAAAATCGGATAACCCATTCTGGCTCCTGCAATACCAACAAGTGCGCCAATCGACGACAGCGCATCCGAGCGGTGGTGCCATGCATCCGCCATAAGTGCCCCGGAATCAATCTTTTTTGCCCCTGCTCTTGTGTACCAGAACATCGCCTCTTTTACGGCAATCGAAACAACCGCCGCAACAAGGGCAAGTATACCGGGAACTGCAAGTGCAGAGTCATCCTGTACCGTGATTTTTTCTACCGCTGACCAGCCGATAAAAAGACCGGTAGCTGCAAGAATCGTTGCCAAAAGAATCGCCGCCACGCACTCCATGCGTTCATGTCCATATGGGTGCTCTTTGTCCGACTCTTTTCCTGATAGCCGAATTCCAATAATCACAACAATTGTACTAAACACATCCGATGCGGAATGAATCGCATCACTAATCATTGCACCCGAATTCGCCACAATTCCTGCCAACGCCTTAAACAGTGACAGTAAAATATTGCCCACAATACTAACCATCGATATTTTCATTGCTGTTTTCTGTTCCATTTCAAATCCCCCTACATAGAGAGCGTTTTCCACAACACCGCTCCATTTTTACCAATCTCAACTTTTACCTTTCCATTTTCAACACGGCACATTCTCGCTGCCATGTCAAATCCTTCCTCGCAGGTATACATCATGCACGCCATCCGGCTGCCATTCGCCACACCAAGACGCCATACATCTACTTCCACTTCGCGTTCTTCGCCTTCCACCTGAACAAGAACAAAAGCTTGTTCCTTTTCATTGAATCTTCCGTATCCAATGAGATTATTCTCTGCATGAAGATACAACAAACTTCCGGTGGAAAACACTTCGTAATCTTTATGAATTCGAATCATCTCCTTGTGAAAACGAATCAACTCATGATCTTCTTTGCCCCACGGATAAGAACGTCTGTTATCCGGGTCTGTCCAGCCACACACACCAGCCTCATCACCGTAGTAAATCGTCGGAGCACCGACCCATGTCATCTGCATCAGTACCGCCTGGCGCATAACCGCCAGATTTACGCCGTAGTTCGCCGCCTGAGGACCGGCAAACGCGGTTCTTCCAACTACATGATTCGTACGGGTTAAAAAGCGGGAATGGTCGTGATTCGACAGCTCATTCATCGCTACCAAAGCACTTGGCGTCGTAAATCTTGCTCCATAATCAGTCATCGAACCAAAGAAGGCAGACGCATTTCCACGCAAATCATTGCGACGCGCATCGCTGTGTTTCTCCATACCGGTCAAAAACCAACTGATTGGCTCCATAAAAGCATCATAGTTCATCACCGTATCCCACTGGGTTCCATCTAACCATGCAGAAGGGTCTCCATAATGCTCCGCGAGAATAATTGCCTCCGGATTTTCCCTCTTGACCGCCTCACGGAATCCTTTCCAGAATTTGTGGTTGTACTCCGGTGTGTGTCCCAAATCAGCCGCCACATCCAGACGCCATCCATCAATGCAATACGGTGCAGCCACCCATTTTCTCGCAACTCCGTGAATGTATTGTTCTAAGCGCTCCGATCCCTCGTAATTTAGTTTTGGCAGAGTATCATTGCCCCACCATGAATCATAATGCGTATTGTCCGGCCAGCTTCCATCCGGGTAAAAATAGAAGAAGTCGTGATAGGGACTGTCTTCCTGCAGAAAAGCACCTTTTTCATAAGACTCATCTTTATCGTAAATCTTCTCGCGGTCAAGCCACTTGTTAAAGGATCCGCAGTGGTTAAATACACCATCCAGAATCACTTTCATGCCACGACGGTGTACTTCTTCGACAAATTTTGCAAAGAATGCATTACTCGCCTCTAAATTTTTCATATTAACAACGCGCTTAATGTATTTTGTAGCATGCGCATTTTCTCTGTCATCTGCCGCCAGCACGTCACCGCCATCCTCGACAATTACGCCGTAATGGGGATCAATATAATCATAGTCTTGCGTATCATATTTATGATTTGAAGGCGATACAAAAATCGGATTCAAATACAAAACTTCCACGCCAAGATCCTGCAAATAGTCCAGTTTATCCATGACACCCTGCAAATCGCCGCCATAAAACTCACGCACGCCCATCGATGCCGGCATTTTATTCCAGTCACGCACCTGCGTCACATGCTCATCAATATATGTATATTCACCGTCAACAACATCATTTGTCTTATCCCCATTATAAAAACGATCCACAAAAATCTGGTACATCACGGCACCTTTTGCCCAGTCCGGTGTATGAAATCCCGGAATCAGACAGAAATTGAAATATGGATTGACATCCGAAACCACTCCTTGACGGTTGCAAATCAATGTCTCTTTCGCCGTTTCTACCCTAAAGTAATAACTTACCGGATGATCTTCCAATGGAAATGATACAGCATAAATATCAAAATACTCCGTTGACTTTTCTAAATGCATAATATAAGGCACTTCATCCACCATTGCCTTCACATATTCTGCCTCATCTTTCCCAACGCGGCACCGAATCGTAACGGTCTCATACACACGCGGTTCACATGGCGAAACAAAATCAGCCGTACCATCACTAAATATTGCTTTCTTATTAAGAGTTCCGTCAGCCATTGCTTTGTCCTCCGAACATAATTATTTCTATTTGTAAAAATTCACGGCTAAAAAGCCGTGAATCCTTGTTTTAGATAAGTCAAAAGGACAGCTTACGATGCTGTCCTTTTGGGAGAAGGTATTTTTGTTACTTATGGGGTGTAGCAAAAACTATATAATGTATTGGGGTTTACGCGTATTACTATAACACGTTACCAAGAAACAGTGTGCACAAAGTTTACATTTTTTCCACCATTCTTTTGTTAGTTTTGCCCAATACTTTTCTCCCATTTGCACATTTGCACAAAGAATCTTTACATTTCTTCGATTGTCTCGTCATTCTGCTCAAAGAGAGCCTCGAACTCCTGCTGCCCGATTCGCTCTTTTTCAATCAGAAGCTCTGCCAGTTTATCCAAAACCTTGCGGTTTTCTTTCAAAATCTTAGTAGCCTTCTCACGGCAGCTCTCGATAATTCGTTTTACTTCCTGGTCAATCACAGCAGCGGTTCCTTCACTAAAGTTCTTTGCGTGGCCAATTTCTCGGCCGATAAAGACTTCATCATCTGACGTACTGTAGTTAATCATACCAAGTTCATCCGAGAAACCATACTTTGTAACCATATCGCGTGCTCGCTCCGTTGCCTGACGGATATCCTGCACAGCCCCCGTTGTCACATCATCAAAGACAAGACTTTCTGCGATACGCCCGCCAAGACATACAACAATATCCTGTAACATCTTACCTTTGGTGAGATACATCTCATCTTTTTCCGGCAATGGCATCGTATAACCACCGGCACCCTGCCCGGTCGGAATTACGGAAACCGTATAGACCGGTCCGACATCCGGCAAAACATGGAACAAAATTGCGTGTCCGGCTTCGTGATATGCCGTAACTCGTTTATCCTTTTCAGAAATAATACGGCTCTTTTTCTCTGCACCAATTCCCACTTTGATAAAGGACTTGCGAATATCTTCGTCCATCAAATACGGGCGGTTTTCTCTTGCCGCGCAAATCGCAGCCTCGTTCAAAAGATTTTCCAAATCCGCACCGGCAAATCCTGCCGTTGTACGTGCGATTTCTTCCAGATTTACATCATCCGATAACGGTTTATTTTTCGCATGGACTTTCAAAATTTCCTCACGGCCTCTCACATCCGGAAGACCCACGTGGATTCTGCGGTCAAAACGTCCCGGCCTGAGAATTGCCGGATCCAGAATATCTACACGGTTGGTTGCCGCCATCACGATAATTCCCTCATTAATTCCAAAACCGTCCATTTCAACAAGCATCTGATTTAACGTCTGCTCACGCTCATCATGCCCGCCGCCAAGACCGCTTCCTCGTCTTCTTGCCACGGCGTCAATCTCATCAATAAAAACAATACACGGTGCATTTTTCTTTGCTTCCGCAAACAAGTCACGGACACGGGAAGCACCGACACCGACAAACATTTCCACAAAATCAGAACCGGAAATACTAAAGAACGGAACACCCGCTTCACCGGCAACTGCTTTGGCAAGCAATGTCTTACCGGTTCCCGGAGGGCCCACCATAATCACACCTTTCGGGATTCTGGCGCCTAAATTCGTATACTTCTGCGGTGCCTCTAAAAAGTCTACAATTTCTTCTAACTGTTCTTTTTCCTCGACCAGACCGGCAACATCCGCAAATGTCTTTGATTTTTCATCCGGTGCGGTCATTCTCGCACGGCTCTTTCCAAAATTCATCATTTTGGCATTTCCGCCGCCTCCGCCCTGCGCCTGGCTCGTCATCATTGTAAACAAAACAAAAATCAGGACGAATCCTATTGCATATGGCAAAATCTCCAAATACCACGGTGTTGTCTCAACGTCCGAGACAACTACATTTGTAAAATGTGCATCGTCTAATTTTTCAATAACTACATTCACATCCGGTGCATAGAAAGAATGTTTTTTACTGTCTTTCATTGTCACACGGATTTCACCGGTCGGAACCTGCTCATTTTGTCCCACCACAACGGACTGTATTTTATGATTCGACAAATCGTCCTTAAACTGTGTATAAGTATAATTCTCCTCTGTCCATCCGGACATAAAATCGCTCGAAATCATGGCAATCAAAATTATTGCCGCCATCGCGACAAAAAAGCCATAACCTTTCCATTTTCTCATCGGATTAATCCTCCTTTATTTTCAGCTCTCCGATATAAGGCAAATTGCGGTATTTCTGGGCATAATCAAGTCCAAATCCAACCACAAATAAATCATCAATTTCAAAACCGGTATACGCCACATCCACTTCTGATACGCGGCATGCCGGTTTATCTAAAAGCGTACAAATGCGCAAACTTTTCGGTCCACGTTTTTCTAACATATGGGCAAGATACGAAAGTGTGCGTCCGCTGTCCACAATATCTTCAACAATCAGCACTTCGCGGTTTTCCAAACTCATAACCAAATCCTGACTAATCGTAATACTTCCGCTGCTGGTCATACCATTTCCATAACTTGATACACTCATAAAATCAATCGTAACCGGCACTGTAATATATTTTGCCAGTTCGCAGGTAAAAAATACACTTCCTTTCAAAATGCAAATCAAATGAAGTGTTTTTCCTTCGTAATCACGGTTAATCTGCTCAGCAAGTTCCTTCACTCTTGCTACAATTTCATCTTCTTTAATCAAGACGTTGATTTCTTCTTTCATGACGTATCCTTTCTTTGGTCACAACCAAAACATATTTTGTATTTTGATTTATTTTGCAGGCTGCGCTGATTCGATTTGGAACCGCCCAAATCACGTGTGAGCCATCCGCCAGTACAAGCTGCCTATCCCGACGCTCTTTCGCAATCTTTTCGTCCATATAGTAGCGGGATAATTTCTTTTTATGCCCCTTGTCATCAAGCACAAAAAAATCTCCCGGTCTCGGATTGCGAATCGTCAGTTTACTATTTATCTTATCATAATCAAACCATTTCGTATAGTCTTTTTGTGGAATTTCTGAATCCAGTTTTTCACGTGCCACCACCTCAAAACGAAAGCGGTAATACACACCATCCATTTCCACTATATTCCCGGATGCCATGTCGCATTCCACACAAACGTTTTCCTGCTTTTTTGGCTTATTTTTCGTAAGCCTGAAATGCTCATAATCACAGACGACAAAATAGCCGCCTGGCAGAGAAAACGTGCCGTTTCCTTTCTCCGCAATTTTTTCATATAATGCCTCATAATGCGCTCTCGTGACATCTTTTACGCCAGAGATTCCCCGCTCTAAAAAGAGCGACAAAATCTCCTTTTGCAAAACCTCCGGAAGTCCCCGGCACACATCCCGCCTTAACAGAACTTCTTTTCCCTCATGGAAAATTACATGTTCTGCCTCGCACTCTGCCTGCTCGCGGATATACTTACGCCACTTGCCAATGTCATCCGCCGCATCCGCAATATGCCTTACCGCACCCGGATTTAAGTTCTCTTTTAACAGTGGCAGTAACTCCTTCCGAATCCAGTTTCTCTGATACGCTGTATCCTGATTCGTAATATCCTCCCGCCACGGTATCTTTTTCTCCTCCAAAAACGCAAGAATGTCTCCCTTTTCGGCAAATAGAAGCGGTCGTATAATAAAATCTCTTTTCGGTAACATCGCCGCCAAGCCTCTGGCAGAACTCCCACGTATCAGCCGGAACAAAAATGTCTCTGCCTGATCCTCTTTGTGGTGCGCCACTGCAATACAGTCCGCATTTTTTTCCCTGCGCAATTTCTCAAACTGCTCATAGCGGCATGCACGTCCAGCCTCCTCCTCACTCATCCCCCACTTTTTTGCATACGCCGGTACATCTTCGAAAACCTCAAAACACGGAAGTTCCCACTTGTCTGAAAGCTCTCTCACAAATTGTGCGTCCCGGTCGGCATCGTCTCCCCGGATGCCATGTTTGACATGCAGAACGAATAGAGACAAATTCATTTCTTTGCGTAAACTATTTAATAAATACAAAAGGCATACCGAATCAGCGCCACCCGACACCCCCACAATAATCTTGTCGCCCGGTGAAAACAAGTGGTGCGTTTCGCTATATTGAATCATTTCTTCTCTCACGGCTTCATCCTCCGCATTTATTGTAACGGTTTTCCTTTTTTCCGTCAAACTTTATTCCAAATTCCAGCCACCAAAACGCTCATGTCGTCAGACGCCTCTTTTGTACTGTGCGCCAGTGTGTTCATCAAAATCTGGTTTGCCATGTCATTCGCATTTTTGCAGTACAGTCTGTCAATGAGTGTCGCCATCTCCTCCTGACTGTCGCTCTCTATATTTCTCTCATAAAAACTGTCAAGCACACCGTCCGAAACCATAATAACCATATCGCCTTCCTGCAATTGTACGATGGCGACATCCGGCTCCGCCTGCAAATCCACGCCGACCGGAAGCGCACTGGAAGCAATCATTTCTACTCCGTCTTCCCGCTTTACAAAAGTAGTTGCCGCTCCATTTTTCATAATTTCACAAATGCCGGTATGAAGGTTAATCGCCGCCATATCAAGTGTTGCAAATGATTTTCCCTCATAATTTGCAACAAACAGCGTATTCAAAAGCCTGAGTGCCGATTTTTTTTCAAACCCCGCCTCCATCAGATATTCCAGTGCCTCAATCAGATTGCTGCTGTCGCGGTCCGCCATTTCACCACTCCCCATGCCGTCCGTTAAAACCATGAGAAGCTCACCGGTTCCCGAAAGTTCCAAAAACGAATAATTGTCACCAGACACACTCTCACCGCTTTTGGCAACTCTGGCAAGCCCCGTAAGCGCCTTATACACCGTGTCCTGTCTGAAAAACATCGTATCCGTTGTGGAAGAAAGCACATTTCTTGTCTCTCTTGCCGGACACATCATAATGCCTGTCGCACGGTACAGCGCCTGAGCAACATCGGTCTTTGTCAAACAATGATTGCCATGGCAGGCACCGGTAAACATTACTTCCAGATATCCGCCCCTTTTTTTCACCGATAAACGTGCTACCTTGATACCCTCTTTTTTTAATTCTTCTAAAATTCTTCGTTTTCGCTCTTTGGGAAGTTCCTCTGTCTCGCCCAAATTGATGGTAAACGATTTTAACGCCACTGCAATTTCTTTCATCTGCTCTGCCATCACGCGGCGGTTTTCTGACATCCGGTTATGCCAGCCAAGTCTCACATTTTCCCCGGCAATCCTCTCCTCGACCTGATGCACATACTCATCTAGATGCATACAGCGTCTTTGAAAATCCGGACTAATCTGTGACAGCGTTACACTTCCGTCCTGCCCCACCTGCCACAAAATCTGTCGCAGACTTTCATTGGTCTCCTCATAATGGCGGTTCCAGCAATATTTACAATTGATACATTCGTTGCACGTATCACGAGATAACTGTGCAAAAATATCCTCTAGCCGTTCTTCCGACAACCCTTTTTCTTCCATCTCATTTTCAAAACTCTTGGACAGCCGGCGAAAGGCATCTGAAAAGTCTTCCAGCTGATGGTTGGCAAGTGCGCGTACATCCTCTCTGGCAAAAGAATCCTCTTCCCGTTCGGGTATGTCTTCTTCCACGCAGTGAATGACCCGCCTTGGAATGGCAAAGAACAAAATAACCGCCGACAGCATTGCCCGCAGTTCAATAATGCCATACAAGTCCTTTAATGAATACACAGCAAGCAGCACACCGACAAGAAGATACAGCCCGCCACTTACAAAACGTCCCATTTTACGCAGCGTCCCCGCGCACACACCGAGCAGACAGCATATGCCGACAACTACCATATTTTCCCCGGTAAGTGCCAGTAAAATTCCTCCCGCCGCCCCGGCAATGGCGCCGGTCGACGCCCCATACCGGTATCCCATAAACAAAATCATGAAATACGAAAGTGTTCCGGAAATGGAAAAAATCATATCCGCCTGCCTCGGCAGCCCATACAGTGCTGTCACCGCAAGGATAAGAAGGCTAATCAATTCCTCATTGTTAAATAATTGATTCCACTCTTCATACAAAATAAAATGCACACCCCATTGATACACATTGGCAAGCGCAAATACCATGACACTCTCAAGGATACTGAGCCAGAATACTTCCCATGTATTTACGGCAAGAATACTGTTCAAAATACCTGCCGCCATATTTAAACCGCCTGTAAGAAGTGCTAAATACACCGCCTGTCCGGTATGGCTTGTCCACTTTTCCTGTATTTTTTCGAGTGACAGAACAAGCAGAAAGAGCGTGAGATACTTAATAAGCGAAAGTCCTTCTGTGCTGCTAAACATGCCTGCCAAAACAAAAAGAGCCAAAAGTTTCCTGCCTTTTCGCTCCGCTGCCACCGCAGCAAACAATGCCACACCAAAAGGATTAATTCCATACAGCCACACGCGCCCGGTCAAAAATCCTGCCACTAACAACAACAAATATCGCTTGTCAAAACATATTTTTTGTTTCTTGTCTTTCAAAATCCGTGCCCCCTTGTCTTTCTCTAAACACTCTCAGTATAAAGAGAGCATACAGAGAAAAATGTCAAAATCGGAAGGGCATTTTCAAGAAATTTTCGACAAAAAAAGACCACTGCCTAAGCAATGGTCTTCGTTCTTATTCTGCCTTAAACACAATTTCATTATCGTATACCAGCCCAAATTTTTCACGCGCTACATCTTCCACATACTGGTCTGTTTTACGATACTCTTTTTGTTCTTTAATCCGTTCCTGTTCTTTTTTCAAACTCTTTTTCTTATCTTTTAAGTTCTGCTGCTCTGTCGCAAGTTTCTGACAGTTTGCACGCAGTGAATAACCATGAACCGCTAATGTGCCAACAAACAAGGCTGCCACCAGCATAACCAGATAAATCCCGGTGCGGTTTCTTCTTTTTCTTCTTCTCACGGCTCCATCCCCTCGACATTATTCTACAATTGTATTTTCTATACTTGTAGTACCAATAAATCCATTATAGACGCTGACTTTCACGATTTCAAGTGTTTTTTCTGTATTCCTTTTATTTTTTTAAAAATCCAAACATACGGTCGAAAAATAAGCCTAAAAAATTCATAAATTACTCTTTGTACATGCGTTTTTACCAAAGTTCGGTATAAAAAAACACCCAAAGTCAAAGCAATTACAAAAAAACTGCGGATCAAACCGTGATTGAGCGTAAAAATCATAGGGAATACAAAGAAAGCTGCCAATAACCAGAACAGCCAGTCTTCAATCAGAATCCACACTCTGCCATGTTTCACTTTCATGCGGAACGCTCGTATAAAATCATACAAAAACATTAAGAAAACACCCTCCACAAAGGAAGCGGCAACATACATAAGCTGCCCCTGTATCATTTCCATCAGCCAAACAAACGGCTAAGAACACCCCCTGCCGTCTTTTCCTTTCTCGACTCATGATAGATAATCTCACAAATCCTTCCTTCTAATTCCACCTCGCCCTTTTCGAGTGTAAGGCGCTTTACATGCAAATCCTCACCCGCAAAGCGCACGGCACCTTCTATGGTCTCAAGTTCAATTTCTTTATTGTCAAAAGAAACCACTTCCGTAATTCCGGTCAAATCCACGTGGTTACGATTCTGCATCTCCAATTTATGTGCCGTCACCGGCTGGGAAGATTCCTGCAACATAATAAAAGCCCCCTGGCATCATATCTATCTCACTATATGCTGTCACAGGGGGTTTTATTACACGTATCGGTAAAGTTCTTTGGCTTCATCCTTTTTGTATGTTTCGTTTATGCTCAATACTTCTACTTTTGTATTCCGGTTTCCGAACTGAATCTCGATGATGTCACCGGGCTTAACATTTAAAGATGCTTTTGCCACCTTATCATTCACTAAAATTCGTCCGGCGTCGCACGCCTCATTCGCCACCGTACGGCGCTTAATCAGGCGGGACACCTTTAAGTACTTATCCAGTCTCATAAAAAAATCTCCCTTCTTCTGTCAAGTCCTGCCTCACACGGTTTCATCCGTCATTAGGCAAAGCATAACAAAGAGCACTCTGCTATATGCGATAGCAAAGTGCTCCAAAAATCCATAATAACAATCGCAAGATTATGCGTTCACAGCGTCCTTCAAACCTCTGCCGGCTTTGAATTTAGGAGCTTTAGAAGCAGGAATGCTCATCGGCTGTTTTGTCAATGGGTTGATACCTTCTCTTGCTGCTCTCTCAGCAACTTCGAAAGAACCGAAACCAACCAACTGTACTTTTTCACCTTTTTTCAATTCATCTGTAACAACATCTACGAATGCTTTCAATGCACTCTCAGCGTCCTTCTTAGACAATTCTGCTTTCTCAGCCATAGCTGCTACTAATTCAGTCTTATTCATGGATTATATCCTCCTCAATAAATTATTTGCTAGATTTGTACAACCTATACATCTATATATAACCTTTTTGGTAGTAATTGTCAAGGTTTTTCTGCGTTATCACCTTAAAATTTTGCCTATCAAGGTTCCATCTGCCGTCCTAAAAAGTTTGCCCCGCAAATCGCCATTTTTTGCTCAAAGTCACCAAATATGCGTTCTGTGTCGCGAGACAGTAAAAGCACCATTCCGATAGCGTCACCTTCTGCTAAAATCGTTGCCGCTGCTTCGGAAAATACTTCTGTCTCGTCCTCTGTTACCTGGCTAAAGTCCGGTTCGGCATCCGTTGCCAGAATCGTCCGTCTGTCCTCAATTGCTTCCAACAATTCACGGTGAATGGATTTTCCGGCATAGTCCTTTTTTCCCGGTCCTGCCACCGCCACAATCCGGTCTCTGTCTGTCACACACACGGTGCATTTCGCCACCTGCGCAACCGCCTCCACATATTCTTTGGCAAATGCGGCAAGTTCTCCTATGGGTGAATACTTCTTTAATACAATGCCTCCTTCGCGGTTTGTAAATATTTCAAGCGGTTCACCCTCGCGAATTCTAAGCGTTCTCCGGATTTCTTTCGGCACGACCACACGTCCTAAATCATCGATTCTTCGTACAATTCCTGTTGCCTTCATAAAAAATTTTCCTCCTGTTCTCTACATGCTTTTCCATATTTATACTGTATGGGTAGTATGTGGAAAACAAAGGAAATTATGCATTTTTTGAAATCAATCGTCCACATCGAGTTCCTTTCGGATACTCTGCATACGTAAATCCAATGCGGCACTCACTTCCGCGCATTGCCTTAACTCATTGCGCAGCGTCTCGTTATTCTGTCCTTTTTTATAATAAATACGATGTTCTAAACTTGCCCAGAAATCCATGGCAATTGTACGGAACTGTACTTCCGCTTTCATCATTCGTTTTTCGTTATGCAAAAAGATAGGAATTTCCACAATCAAATGAAGGCTCCTATACCCGTTTGGTTTTGGGTTTTTGATGTAATCCTTTTTCTCAATCAAACGAATATCATCCTGAGCCAAAAAACATTCACTAATCTCATAAATATCTTCCGGAAATGCACAGATAACGCGCACTCCGGCTATATCATGCAATTTTTGTTCAATCATTTCCGCAGAAAACGGAATCTTTTTGCGGTGAAGTTTTTCAATGATGCTCTCCGGCGATTTGAGTCTTGTTTTTATCGTCTCAATCGGGTTTCTGTCATAGCGGAGACTAAATTCGGTATTGAGCACTTTAAATTTGGTCTCTACTTCCATAATGGCACACCGATAGTACGCCATCAATGTCTGAAACGCCTCGCCTTCTTCTAAAATCTGCTCAACCTGCTCATTCTGCATTAAGTTCTGCAGAAAAGCCTCGTCAAGCATCGCACCTTTTTTCTTTTCGTCTTTTTCCATGTACATCACTCATCCGTTCCGAGGTATTCGCGGACAATTTTGCCATAACGCATCTGATCCGCATACTGTAAAAGATGGTTTACTCTCTTTTTGCTGCTCTTTTTGTAGTTTTCAACTACAAGTTCTACGGTTTCTTTTCCGATTTCTTTCTCCAGACGAATGCAGTCACATACACTGCGGTCTACATCGTAAATGCGGATATTTCCGCCACCTGTTTTGACATTCAAAACATCATCTTCAAATGTTGTAACAGAGAAATAGTGACGGGATACCGGGAAGTTTAACTTCATATTTCCGCGGTCGGTACGAGCTGTTGCCACATACAATGCTTCCGGCTCATCCTTAATCAGTCCGTGATAATAGCATGCGCTCAAGGAGCAGATAACTGCCTTTTTGTTTGTCATACAGGCTTCTAACATTTTGTAATGTTTTGGTTTTTTTCTGCCACTCATTAAGTTCCAGTAATTACCGTGAGACACTTTCTCAATCTTGCCTTCCTGCAGCATCGTACGAATCTGAATCGTCGTGATTTTATTGTTAAGCAATGTACGTGTCGGCAGATAACCATTTCCCTCCTCAAATAATTCACACACTTTATCATACGTTTTTTTCAGCATGTTCTTATCCTCCTTATAATACCATGATATACATATAATATAGTTTTCGCATCGGCTTTGCATCACGATACGCTTTCGCGATGATTTCGTGATAAACCCGTTTGAACTCTCTTAATTGGTCTTCTGTAATCGTGTCCGGACCAAATCTTGCGTGGAAAATCAAAGTCACAAATTCTAACACATCCTCAAAAGGAAGTTCCATCTCCCTGCTAATTTCTCTGCTAAACTGTGCCATCGACTGTCCGCGGTAAGCAAGCTTGTAGCGGTGGAATACCGGGAGCAAATGCAGATATACCATACGAATCCGCCTTTTTGCTTTCTTCTGCTTCATATTCTTTCTAAACATGTAAGCTCGTATCCTCCGCTGTGCTTCCATTGCCGCAGCAATGAGCAGTAACACAATCACAATATCTAAAATCACAAACCATATCCGTCCTTTGGATGTGCCGTTTGCATTTCCACTGTCACTGGATTTTTTGTCGTTTTGCTTGATATCATCAAATATCATGCTCTCTTCCGGTTCCTGTGTCACCGAAGGGGTCGGTGTTGCAACATTCGGAGCGTCTTCCTGTGATGGATTTTCGGAATCTGTCTGTGCTCCGTTCGAAGTCTGGTTCGGATTGGTGTTTTCATTGGAAGAATCACTTCCTGCCATATCATCCTCACCTTTGCCCGGCGTCACTTCAACGGTTACAAATCCATATTTTTCATCAAAGACTTCAACCCATGCATGAGCGTCTTCATCCGGCACTTCAAGTTCTTTACCTTTTTTGACAGCTGCCAGTTCATCTTTACTGACATACATACCCTCGACGTAACGTGCCGGGATTCCCATACTGCGCAACAGCATAACGGCTGCCGTCGCATAATAGGTACAATATCCTTTTTTATTTTCCTTTAAAAAGTATTCAATGGATTCCTTACCGGAAGGAGTTTTGCCCGGCGATAAGGAATACGTCGTATCTTTTGTAATATAACTCTTTGCTTCAAGAATAATGTCAGACGTCTTCGTCAAACCGGCAGATTTGCAATCTTTTTTAAAATCTTCGCAAACCGATTTCATGGAATCCGGAATCTGCAAATAATATTTTTTTGCAAAATCACTTAAATTTCTCCGCTCAACCTCATTTGAACTCCAAAAGTCGACTGCTGCCATACGGGATTCACCAAGTAAAACATCCGTGCGCAAAATTGCAGGATAGTGCAAATAATATTCTACCGAGTAATCAATTCCCGGTTTATCCACCGTTGAGCGTCCGTTTGTAAGGCTCTTATATGCCCCGGCCGGAAGGCATGGCACCAAAAAGTTGCCATATCCAAACGCAAGATTGCGAATTCTTAATGTTCCGGTCTTCCAAACCTCTTCTTCGCCACTCCGCTCCTCGTCACCCAGTTCATTTCTTAACTGCGTATGCCAGTTTTCTGTTGTGACGCCGGTCGCATCGAGCGCCTTCCAGTCTTTTTTAAAGTTTTCATCCGAGCGAATGGACGACCACTTGTTATTCTCATAGACATCACCGACATATCCTTTGAGATAAAGTCCATGGTCGGAATTGATGTCTCCGGATATTTTCAGCATTGTTTCACCGGTATAACTGACTTCGCTTTTCTTTCCGATTTTACCATAGGAAATCGCATCCCCATTAAAGTATGCTTTCAGCCAGGTCATTATATCCTCACCGTCCCATGTCGAAAGTGCCACCAGACTGTTCTTTGCCTGAGACAACTTATCCACATTCCTGTCGTATCTCGAAGGCGGAATAAATAAATAAAAAATGCCACCGCAAATCAAACAGGTTGTCATCAAAATCAATGCCAGTTTTTGACGCATCCTTCGGTCTGTAGCATCGGTTCGCAAATGTCTCGTTCCGATAATCGTTACCGCCACAATCAAATAGGTGAAAAAATATAAATAACGTCCGATTCTTCCCGCCACAAGCGGCAGAACAACAAACGGTATCGTACCTGCCAAAAAGACCACAGAACGTCTTCTGCGGTAGAAAAATGCACTAATCAGTGCTACAAAATACACACCAATCAAAATCAGCAAAAGCGTCGTACAGAACTTTGCGCTTGCACTCTCCGTATCCGCATAGGACAACAAAGATACATTCGTGCCGGTATAGTTCATAAATTCTTTCAAAAAACTATTTGCCACACTCACAATTCCCTTTAGCAGTGCGCCCTTAAATCGAATCACTAATGCCAAAAAGAACATCGTAATGCCGATTAAGCCGTAAAGTTTTCCCTTGCGGAATGTCTCCAGCACTGTGAATAGTCCATAAAATACAATCGAGGCGGCAAACAGTAAGAGTAAACACAATTTACCGTCATAAATCATATCCAGACTCGACGCCGTACACATCAGCGCAGAATATACACCAAGAAATACGAGCATAATCTGGCTGAATTCCAATATGAAATTAATCAGTTTATTATTCCTGATCCTCAATTACGTCACCTCGTAAGTCCATTACTTCCAATCGGTCGCGCACCAGATTCCCGGAATCCAAGGATTCATGGTCAGCCACTGTCAGATACAGTGCCGATTCTAAAAGTCTGCCTTTGCCCCAGTCGACGTAAGCTTCCATCAGCTCACTCTCCTCGGTCGTTGTTTTACTGCGGAATAATTCCTGAAACATCCAGTACAGTTCTTCCTCCTGCTCTACCGAATATTCCTGAATCACACCATTTACCTTGTCGTACCAAATATATGCCTGTGGGATTCCACTTTCAATCATAAACATCGCAATGGAATACACACCCTGAATCAACCGGTTGATTTTATCATTTCTTTCCTGCTTTGTACCGGTCGCGCATAAATCAATAAAAATATGAATTTCTTTCATCAGAGGAAGGCTTCCCTCTTTCACCATCAAATCACCGGTTTTACTGCTTAGCTTCCAGTGGATTCTCTGAATCTTATCTCCGTCCGCATACTCACGGATGTCAAAAATTTCAGAGGGATCATCTCCCTTTTTATAAGTGGAAAAACGGTCACTGTCCGCACTCGTCTCGTTGTACCATTTGTCTTTTCCAAGATACATCTCTTTCGTCGGCGGCAGGACGAGAACATCCTGCGTCTCAAAATGTTTCCCGATTGTCCACGCAAATATATTCAAATAATCATAGATTCGTACCTTCTCTACCGTGATGGAAACATTTCCACAGTTGTCCATAACAACCGGGATTCTACGGTCTCTCTTTTTCCCGGTATCCACGGAAAAACGAATTTTCATCTTCCCTTTATCGCCGGAAAACGGATTTTCATAACGAACCTTGGCAATTCCTTTCGTCACCGGAAGCAGATGGCTTTTGTTTTCTACCGACAGCGTAATGGCTGCTCTCGCCGGCTTATCAATGGCATCTTTTTCTGCCAGCGGATTTTTTGAATCGACTGACACGCTGACTCTCTTTCTCAGAACGAGCAGAAAGAGAAACATGCAGACCGGTATCGTCACCATCAGCCCCATCAGTGCCATTGCACCAAATTCCAAGTACATGATGGAAATGAAAACACTCACAAAGAAAAGGAGAATGTATAGGATAGTTCCTAATGTCATAATTTCCTCCTTCCGAATCGTATCACTTGTTACTTATAATTTAGGGACTTGAATCTTCCCTACAATTTCCTCAACCACATCTTCTTCTGTCGTGTGGCTCATACGCGCCTTACCGTTTAACAAAAGGCGGTGGGCAAGCACCGCTTTGGAAACACGTTTGATATCCTCCGGCAAAACGAAGGTACGTCCCTGAACGAACGCATGCGCCTTTGACATATCCATAAGAGCAAGCGTTCCACGCGGACTCACGCCGAGCGTAATCATGGAATGATTTCTCGTTGCATCCACAATTTTCGATAAATAAGTAAGCACTTTATCATCGACATAAATCTGTTTTACCTGATCCTGCATCTCAAGCAGTTCCCGTTTTGAAATAATTTCCTGGATAAAATCAAGTGGGTTAATGTCCTGACGCTCTTTAATCAGACGAACTTCTTCTTCCATCGTCGGATATCCCATCGAAATACGAATCATAAAACGGTCAAGCTGGGATTCCGGCAGCATCTGTGTTCCGGCAGAACCAACTGGGTTCTGTGTTGCCACTACGATAAACGGATTTGGCAGCTGGCGTGTCACACCATCGACCGTTACCTGTCCCTCTTCCATGACCTCCAAAAGAGCGGACTGTGTTTTCGTTGAGGTACGGTTAATCTCATCCGCAAGCAGAAGATTGCACAAAATCGCACCCGGCTTGTACTGAAACTCACCATCGGCACCAATCATATTAAAACCGACTACATCGCTCGGAAGTACGTCCGGTGTAAACTGCAGACGGCGCTCTGTCAATTCCATCGCACGGGAAAAAGCAACCGCCAGTGTTGTTTTACCAACACCCGGAACATCCTCTACGAGAATATGTCCCTTGGCTAACATCGCTGTCATCACGAGTTCAATTGCTTCGTCCTTACCACGAATTACTTTACCAACCTCATTCAGAATCTCTTGTACTTTATCGTTCACTTATGATTCTCCTTTCTCACTCATCGGATAATAGTAGAAAACGCCGGATACCCTCGGCGTTCCCTCTTCTATCGTCTTTCTTATGAAACTTTCATTTTAAATTTCCTTACGGCACGTTCATCTTCCGCATCTATTTTTTCCATGTGACCGCCAAGCCCACGGATTTTTTCTGCAAAATTTTCATACCCACGCTCAATATATTGAATATCATCCACATAAGTATATCCTTCTGCAACAAGTCCTGCCATCACAAGTGCTGCACCCGCACGCAAATCCGGTGCACTCACACGCGCTCCGGTAAATCCTTCCACACCGGTTACAAAAGCGGCATTTCCCTCTACGGAAATATTCGCTCCCATACGGCGCAGTTCGCTGATATACTTAAACCGCGTCTCAAAAATTGTCTCTGTGACAATACTGGTTCCCTCAGACAGAGCAAGCAGCGTTGTAATCTGTGGCTGCATATCCGTCGGGAATCCCGGATACGGCATCGTCTTAACATTTGCATAAGACAAACGATGGTCAGCATAGACACGAACACAGTCATCAAACTCTTCAACAATTGCACCAATCTCAACTAATTTTGCGGTAATTGCTTCCAAATGCTTCGGAATGACGTTTTTAATCATCACATCACCGCCGGTTGCCGCTACGGCAAGCATATATGTTCCGGCTTCAATTTGATCCGGAATAATCGAATACTCCGCTCCGTGCAATGCTTCTACCCCACGGATTCGGATAGCATCGGTTCCGGCACCTTTGATGTTTGCTCCCATACTATTTAAGAAGTTTGCCACATCAACGATATGTGGTTCTTTCGCCGGATTCTCAATAATTGTCTTTCCTTCTGCCATACATGCCGCCATCATAATATTAATGGTCGCACCGACACTCGGACAATCAAGGTAAATATGCGTACCAACAAGATTTTCCGCCTGAGCGTCAATTTTACCATGGTGGATACTTACCTTAGCACCAAGCTGCTCAAAGCCCTTAATATGCTGGTCAATCGGGCGGCTCCCAATCTGGCATCCTCCCGGCAGCGCAACTAAAGCTTTTTTATATTTTCCAAGCAAAGCTCCTACTAAATAGTAAGAACCGCGAATTTTACGAATTGCATCCTCATCAATACTTACATCATTAATACAGGCACCATTAATACGGACCGTATGAGAATCTATACGCTCCACAATCGCACCTATACTTTCTATTGCATCCAGCAAAACCCGGACGTCATCAACGTCCGGTAAATTATCAATTGTAACTGGCTCATCCGCCATAATAGCCGCCACGATAATACCCAGCGCTGCATTTTTCGCACCGCCAATGGTAACTTCCCCTGAAAGTGGCGTTCCACCTTTTATAATGTACTGTTTCATCGCAACCTCCACTGATTGAAACATTTTATTTTACTAGTATAACACACTTTTGACATTTGTAAAACAGAAAATCATTTTTTTACGGAATAGCCAAATTTCCCAATTTTCTCACCAAGGACAAAATACTCGCCATGGGAATATGTCACAAGTCCGGTCTGATTGAGTTCAAATTTTCCGTTTTCGTTCATGTATTTCTCACTAATCATGACATCTTCTATTTTTGCCAAAAACATATTGTGACTGCCAAGCGGAATTTCTTTCTGCACACGGCACTCTAAATTCACCGGGCTTTCGGCAATAATCGGTGCATAAGTAAGTTTTTCACCGGGCATTGCCGTCAAGTTCATCTCTTTGAACTTATCCACATCCCGTCCGGACTTCACACCGCACCAGTCGGTCGCATAAGTAAGTTCCTTTGTCGTAAGATTTATTACAAACTCACCGGTCTCCCGAATCATCGCATAGGAATATCTCTCCGGGCGTACCGAAATCGACACCATCGCAGGGTCGGAGCAGATTGTGCCCGCCCACGCAATCGTAATAATATTTTTCTCTCCATTTTTATTGCCGCAGCTCACCATCACCGCCGGCACCGGGTAAAGCATGTTGCCCGGTTTCCACACTTGTTTTTTTTCGTCCATAATGGCTCCTTCTTCAATGTATCGCCCCCTCGCCTCCGCTCGGCGGCACGTCGTCGGCGCCGATTTTAATTATGGACTTCGTCCATAACGGTGCCTCCTTCAATGTATCGCTCCCTCGCCTCCGCTCGGCGGCACGTCGTCGGCGCCGATTTTAATTATGGACTTCGTCCATAACGGCGCCTCCTCACATACGCACTTTATATACGAGTTTTTCTGCCAAATCCGGATAGATATCTAAAAAGCAGTCCATCTCGTCAAATGGTCCGGCTAACATGACAACGACTTTTTCGTCCTCCTGCTCCATCACTGCCTTTAGTTTTTCTACAGATTCTTTCGTCAATTCAGCGGCATCTGTGACTAACATACAGCCACCGGCAATCTTACCTGCCTGTTCCGATAAATCAATCTGATTTAATTTTTCAGCCGTGATTTTCACAATGCTCCGCACGGAAACATAGCCTACTTTGTTCAGTTCTTTCGCCACACGCTTTGCGACCGCAAGTACAATGCGCTCCTCGCCACCGGCAAACACAAAATGAGGCATCTTATCCCCATATCGGACGTGATTCATCGCACTTTTCAGCGTGCGGTATAAAATTCCATGGTCGGAAATATCTTCTTCTTTTTCCTCAAGCAGTTCTTCTACATTATCCGGTTTTTGAAGTGGCTTTTCTTTCTTCTTTCGTTTTGCCACAACTTTAACTTCACCCACAGATTCTATTAAAGGTGCATCCGGATCCAAGACTTCCTCTTCCTCCTCCGATTCAGTCTCCGGTTCCTGCACAATTTCCCCATAAGACTCCGAAGTCTCATCCACATCTTCATTTTCCTGCGGCTCTTCTTCTATTTCTCCGGTTTCCGAAGACTCATATTCTTCTCTTCGCTCCGGCATTTCCTTTTCAATCGTCTCTTCCAGTTCCTCCGGTTCTGCAACCGCCGGGTTTTCACAATGCTCCAATAACTGCATTGCACGGTCCACAATTTTACCCTCACCAAACCAAAGTTTCAAATCTTTACATTCCTGAATACATTTGTCAATCTGCCCGGTCTTTTCATACAAACAAGCAAGTCGAAAGCCCCACTCTTCGGTATATTCTTCCTTCTTTAATTCCTCCAGAATCTGAATCAGACGCTCCGGCGGCTCTCCCTCTGCTTTTGCCAAAAGATAACGGAGTTCAAAAGTATCTAACGTAATCGGACCTGCCACTTCATAGGCAAAATACAGTTCTCTCGCTTCTTCCATGTCCCCCATGCGAATTGTCAAACGCAGCAGACGATTTAACATATAACGGGAATGGGTACGGTGGTAAATATGATAAAAAATTTCTTTCTTTTTATCCATCCGCTCTGCCTTCTCATACAATTCGGCATAACGGTACAAATCGTCTAATGAGCCAACTTCTTCTAAAGGAATCGCATCAATTAATTCGAGTGCTTTTGTGTATTTATTGTCATCAATCAACTGGCGTATTGCCTTGCACTGACGCACATTCTCTCGTTTTCTACTCATTTTTATGCTCCTTGTAAATCTAACACAAAACGTCTGGTCTGCTCTACTTCTTCCGGCAAATCCATACCTGCTTTTTCAAAGCGGTGCAGTACCTGATTAATCTCTTTTTCCCGTTTTCCTTTTTCAATCATATAACGGCGTGCCGCATCCCGATACGCATTCTGTGCAAGCAGTCCCTCCGCAATCTGCGGAGCCAGCGGACAATAGGTGAATAGAATTTCACGCGCCACACGATTCAGTTTCATGGCGCCGGTCGCCTCACGCAGCACCCAGTCTGCATAATCTTTTGCAAACACATCCTTGTGACGGTTTCCGCACTGTGTAAGCTGCGCCTTTACTTTTTCACGTTTTTCCGGTGATAAGTCATTGTTCTTTTTGAAGAACTGCAAATAATCCGTATACTCTGCGGTAAGCGATGGATAGCGGTAATTGTTCCACTGCGCTCCCATTTCCGTACGGCATTTTTCCCAACGGAAATAAGCAAGCATTTTCAAAAGCTCTGCCTCTAAATTCTGCTCCATAAATGATGGCAGAAGAATTCTTCCGTGTGTCTCTTTTTTACGTCCTTCAATATCCTGCCACATCAAACCTTTGCGCCCATATACCGGGAATATGATAAATTCCGGCGTGTAACGCCCCGTCACGGTAAAACGATTAAGTCCAACTTCTTCATATGCCACCATACGCTCGCGGTAGAAAATGGAATAATCAATTTTTTCCACGCGGTTTACAATTTTATTAATAATAGCAGACGTTACTACTGCACTTTCCAATTTTGTATAAATGCCCTCTGAACACATAACCGGTACAAATGTAGAAATATTTCCACTCAGAATACGGTCGGCATAACTAAGCAGATTTTCCACTTCAAAATGAAGGCGTTTGGCCGCGTCGTGAAACGCATCATCGCCCTCGGTTTTTGTCAGTTTTTTCTCATGCACTTGCTTGCGAATTGTCTCTTCATAATCCGTATCAAACTCATCTTTTGATGGATTTTTTCTTCCCTCATAAATTTCACGCAGCCACTCGCTCATTGTATAAACGCGGCAGGTAGTTTCTTCTTCTCTCGAATCCGGCAGTGTCAAAAGAGTGCGGAGTTCTTTCTCCGTCAAAAGTTCTTCGCTGACATAGCCATATCGCAAAAATAATTTAACCGCAAGCGGCGGATTTGCATCCTGAAAACTTTTTTTGCAGGCACGCTCATAGATTTCAAAGAAATATTTCACTAATTCTTTGCGAAGTGCCGTTGCTTCCGGCGTTCTTGCAAACTTGTCCACACACGCCAAAAATGCTTCAACAGCCGCTGCAAATTTTTCTGCCGTCTCATCGGAAACTTCCGCGTAATCAAGAATCTGCTGTACCGAATGGTCTAACACTTTTAAATCTTCCTGGTCAAACGCATCCAGACTTCCGGTATCGTCTGACAACAATGCAAAATAGGTTTCTTCCATGCGCTGTCTGTCAAGATGAAGATTTACACCGGCGTACTCCAATAACAAAGTTTCAGTATTATTAATCTGCTCCAAAATATGGTCAAGCATAACGCTTAATTCGCTGTCATTTTGTCCGGAGCGTCTTACGCCGAGCGCCATACGCCCTACCAGCGAAAACAGATTTTTTTCATCCATAATCATAATGCGGAAATATCGTGTCAGCCAATCGCTATAGTAACGGCATCCCGCTACCAACTGCGGAAGCACCGCACACTGTTCCTCAAACTGTTTCTGCGCCACATAAGCACTGGCGCCATAATAATTTTTCTGTGCTTCAATTGGAATTTTACTGCACTGAATAAAATACGTGATTTTTTCCGACAACGAATAATTCTCCATCCGCTGGTTTAAAAGACGTTCCATCGCCGCAATTTTTTCCGCTGTCAGGCCCGCACCTTCCGCAAGTTTTTGATAACGTGAATAGGTCTGGTGCACAAACTCAGCCACCTTCTCCGTCTCAGTTTTCAATTTTCCAAACACACGGAACACATCGTGATAAAAGAAATTCAGCGAAGTCACTAAAAGTCCCCGGTACTGTGGCTTCTGCTCCAGTAAAAGAGCTGCCTGCTTTTCATTTTCCATCGGCAACCCAAACAAAACCAAATCATCAAGTGCAACATAAGTAAAGGAATGCTCCTTTTTCCAAACATCGCACATTCCCAAAAAATTTCCTGAGCCGATTGTCATCCGGACGCCCTCGCCCTGTACAATCACTCGTCCCTTAAGTATTAGTGCCGTCGACTGCAACGGCTGTCCTTTTTCAAATATAACCGTTCCTTTTGTAATGGAACTGTTTCCATTGAAGACCAAACTCTCTGCCATATGTAACAACTCCTCGCGAAAAAGCTGTATAATATAAAATCCGTGCATCCCATGTCGAATCAAAATCAGAAGACGTTACCAAAGCAGTTAACTAGGCTCAGGCACCCTCGCGTCACACAGGAAGGATTGCTTAGTGCTGCTTCATTCCTGACCTGACACGGTTCACAAGTTCCTGTTGCGCAAGACCCAAGTGTCAACGCCACTTACTTTGGGCAGCTCTCCGTCAAAAGACCCTCGATGGGACAACACCCCTGCTATAGCGGATTGCAGGTACAGGGCACCGCTATCTCCCCGGCTGCACGGAAATTTGAAACGGTCTGCCTCCCAATAGGGGAAACAAATCCGTTATAAACAATATCATAACAATTATATCTGTTTTTTCACGGTATGTCAAATACCATTACGCTTTTTTCTTTTTTCGCAGTTCTCTGAAAAAACTCGTCATCAATCCACTGCATTCCTCCGCAAGTACACCTTTTGTTATCTCCACCTGATGGTTCAATCCATCCTGCTGCAAAAGATTCAAAACGGAACCTGCACATCCGGCTTTTGGATTCATGCTGCCAATCACCACGCGCGGAATCCGTGCCTGCACAATCGCTCCGGCACACATCGGACACGGCTCTAATGTAACATACATCGTACAGTCTTCAAGCCGCCAGTCGCCAAGCACCTTACTCGCTTTATTAATGGCTAGAATTTCCGCATGAGCAAGCGTATTTTTCTTCATATTTCTTTTATTATATCCTCTGGCAATGATTTTATCCTCACGCACAATCACACAGCCAATCGGCGTTTCCAGTTTGTCATACGCCTTTTTCGCCTGTTTCACTGCCTGTTTCATAAACGACTCATCGCTTGTCATCGTGATTCCTCCTGATCCCGGCAAAGTTTCCTCTAACACTGGCAGCCGCACATCGCACCGCCGCATTTTCTAAGTGCAGTCATGCGCCTGCACTGCTCCCCTGCCTGACATTCATAAAAGCACGGCAATTGTCCTGCCCAGTAAGCGCCATTTCTGCCAATTCCGATTCCTGCCACAGCATCCGCGTGGGCAATTGTCTCATCGTCCGGCAAAAACAAGTTGCAGACGGTAGTTCCGTTTTTGTCAAAAGTGACCCATCCGCAGGAGAAACACTGCCACTCTCTGCCTGTGCAGTAAACGGCACATACCGGACATTCCTCCGGTAAATCCTGTGTGTCCAAAAAAATCGTCAGCGTTAATACCTGTTTTCTCCGCTCTGCTTTTACATAACCCGCTGTCACAGAGCAATCCGGATTTTCTTCCCGTTTTCTCACATAAAACACTTTCCGCATATAGTCCGACATAATCACTGCCTCCCAGTCATTTTTTACACTATATGCTTGTTTCATTATGCGTATTACTTTTCGTTTCCAACTGCTAACACACTGTCGTAGCACGCCTTTTTCTTGTGACTTTCATCGAACAAAAGCGGGTAACTGTCTTCACCTTTAAAGGATGTCAGCCACGTTACATCATCCGAAAGCCCCCAGAATGTAACGCTCGTCACATTCGCCTTTCCTTCGCGGTCCGCTTTCACAATCATCTCAAAAAATTCTTTATAACGGTCTGCCAGTTTCTTCAAACCTTCCTCCGAATCATCGGTATTATGCATATCCACTTCGGTAAATTGAATCTCCAAGTCACCAATCTCACTGTACTTTTGCATCGCGTCAGAAATCATGCCGGTATCCGGATAATTCATATCCCAGTGACTCTGGAATCCCACACCGTCAATCAATTTCTTATCATACAATTTTTTCACAAGTTCTGCAATGGTACTTACTTTGCTTGGCATATACTCATTGTAGTCATTATAAAATAATTTCACATCTTTATCTGCATATTTTCTAGCAAATGTAAACGCATCCTCAATGTATGATTCATCGCCGTAAATTTCATACCACAAACTGGAAGTGCGGTATCCGCCGCCGTCGTCACACGCCTCATTCACAACATCCCACGCATAGACAACGCCCGGATATTTTTCCTGGCAGAAACTCAGAACTTTTTTGATGTAACTTTCCATTCTTTTTTTCATCGTTTCTTTATTCACTTTGGCATTTCCTGCATCGTATTTTTCACAGAAAAACCATTCCGGCGTCTGATTGTGCCAGACAAGGCAATGACCGCGAAGCACAAGCCCGTTGTCTTTTGCCAGTGAAAGGCACTCCTCCAAATTTTCCTCATTAATCGCCGGCATGCCGTCTTTGCTGTTTTCCGATGTCCGCTGGTCTAAAATTGCCTCCGGCTTCATGCCATTTTCCATCGTAATGCTGTTAAAATTTTCAAGAATGATTTTCTTTGTTTCCTCGTCCTTCAACTGATACGGATTAATTGCAACCCCAACTTTAAAATCCTTTTTAAATGCGTCCTTCAAATTTTTTGCCTCTTCTTTCTGTTCAATTTTTGAACTTTGTTCCGGTGTTGTCTCCACGGCTTTTTTCTCCGCCGGAGCACCACAGCCGGTTACCAGTAACATAGCCGCGAACACTGCCGCTGCTAATCTGCCTGCTTTTTTCATCCTGCTTTTCCTTTCTTTGCTGCTTTGCTATAATAAAATCCTTTTACCGCACCCTACTTACTCAATATGAAAATTATATTTTAGATTGGGGGCTGTGTCAAATGTTCGTTGAAGTTTTTTGAGTTTCCGTAAATAAGCAAGAATAGTTTGCGAAGAGTGGGCGCTTTCGCTAAACAAACGCGTAGGGGTATCGGCATGTAAACAACACATGCCTGATACCCACGTGTTTGTACCCACTCTTCACAAACTATTCTTGCTCATTTACTGGAAACTAAAAAGATACGAGCACTTGACGCTAACCACTAACCAGCTAGTTGAGAGCAGCTTCTTGTGTTTTCAAAACAACGCTTTTTGCTTAAAATACTCTGTAGGGTTGCATTTTTGCGTCGCATTCAAAGCTAATCAAGAAAATTTATGAAGAAATTGCAACCTAAAAGGCGAAAATTAACAGAAAGAGTTGTTTTATCATCTAATTTCTCCAGATGAAACTTGATAAATGCATCCCTATGGGACAAATCAAGGGAAAAGAGTTGCATTGGAACCGCAGGTCTATTTTACAAAAGCTGCTCTCAATTATTTGGTGAATTGAAAAATTATACCCTTACGCGTTTGTTAAGCGGGAGTGGCGCAAGAGGTTCGGGGAACCTCTGACCTGCGTGGACCGGAGTGGAACGTAGAACCACGAGACGCAAAGCTTTTCTACGAAATTACGGAAAACAAAAATCACCAACGAACACTTCCCCCAAAACTGTTTCTATCCCAACATTGACTTTTGATACAATACCTATTAAAATTGTTCTTATGAAAATTGCAACGGAGATTTGATAACATGCAAGGCTCCGGATTGGAGGAAGAAATGAAGAAGATTATTTTGACAGGAGACCGTCCTACCGGCAAACTTCACGTCGGACACTATGTAGGCTCCTTGAAACGCCGTGTGGAATTACAGAATTCCGGCGAATATGATGACATTTACATTATGATTGCAGATGCACAGGCTTTAACGGATAATGCAGATAACCCGGAAAAAGTTCGTAAAAACATTTCGGAAGTTGCCCTGGATTATTTGTCCTGTGGACTTGACCCGGAGAAATCGAACCTTTTCGTTCAGTCGTATGTCTCCGAACTTACAGAACTTACTTTTTATTACAGCAACTTAGTTACAGTTTCGAGATTGAAACGAAATCCTACGGTTAAATCGGAAATACAGATGCGTGGCTTTAATGCAAGTATTCCGGTTGGTTTCTTTACTTACCCAATCAGTCAGGCTGCTGACATCACCGCTTTTAAAGCAACGACCGTACCGGTTGGTGAGGATCAGCTGCCAATGCTTGAGCAGGCACGTGAAATTGTCCGCAGTTTTAACACTACTTACGATGAGGTTTTGGTTGAGCCGAAAGCACTTTTGCCGGAAAATGAAATTTGCAGCCGTCTGCCGGGTACCGACGGCAAGGCAAAAATGAGCAAATCCCTCGGCAACTGTATTTATCTGTCCGATGAGCCGGAAGATATCCGCAAAAAAATCATGAGCATGTACACCGATCCGGACCACATCCGCATTGAGGATCCGGGAAAATTGGAAGGGAATACGGTATTTACTTATCTGGATGCTTTCTGCAAGGATGAATTGTTTGCAGAATACCTGCCGGATTACAGTTGTTTACAGGAATTGAAAGACCACTACACCCGCGGAGGTCTGGGTGACGTGAAGGTTAAGAAATTCTTGTACTCTGTTATTATGGAAGAACTTTCTCCAATTCAGGCAAGAAGAAAAGAACTTGAAAAAGATATTCCAGCCGTTATGGAAATTTTGCACAAAGGAAGTATTAAGGCAAAAGAAGTCGCTGCCGGTACTTTGAGTGAAGTAAAACATGCAATGAAAATTGATTACTTTGATTAATGTTCCCTGCATAACGAATAAAACAAAAGGAGCAGTTATCCATGTCTCTTACGTGTAAACACGGTGGTACATGGAGAGCTGCTCCTTTTTAGTTTGAATCTTTTCTTAAATTCGTTTTATCTGGTTTGCAACCGTCGGTGCAACAACTGCTGCAATCGCAATTTTAATCAAATCGCCCGGAATAAATGGAATTACACAAAGCGCCATTGCTGCGCCAAGTCCTGTTCCTGTCGAATAGCAGAACCACATCGTACCAAATGCATATGCAATCGCGGTACCAATAAGCATTCCGACAACGCAGAAAACAATATTTACAATCTTCTTATCCTTCTTAACCTGCATCAAAAGACCACATACAATTGCCATGAAAATAAATCCAATTAAGTAACCGCCAGTAGGACCGGCAACTTTACCAACGCCACCTTCAAATCCAGAGAATACCGGAAGTCCAACCAGACCAAGCAGCAAGTATACAATGTACGTGATGGTTGCCCGCTGCCAGCCAAGCACATACAAACTAAAATAAATCACGAGGTTTGTCAGCGAAATCGGCACCGGACCAATCGGCACAGCAAGCGGTGCAAGTACACAGGTAAGCGCTGCAAATAACGCCATTAACACCATATCTTTCAGGTTAAAAAAGTTTTTTTCTTTCATTGTTCATCCTCCGTTTTTTCAAATGTAAACCTTTTATCTTGTCATAGTATACATTTGAAAATCGGAATTGTCAACCATTATTTACGCATATAGGAAACAATTAGGACAACAATCCAACAACTTCCGAAAGTATTTTCTTCTCCTTATCCATCATCTCCTTCAAGCTATTAAAAATTTTATTACGAATTTTTTCATCACCATTTATTTGGTACTTTAACGCTAAATTTCTTATGTTTAAAGCAGAACCTACAATATCGTTATAGTCCTCAAAACACTTCCTTATTTTAGCATTATGGTTTTCAAAATAAGCAAGGTACTCCAACCGTTGTTCCATAACAAATTTATGCTCATACAACAAATGAAGAACACGACGATCTTTCAATATTAAATTAAGTCCCTTTTCGGACATCAGTTCCGCATAACATGCAAAACCAAACACACGATTTCTTGCTTCAATAATATGTCCAAAATCCAAACTGCTGTTGTAACTCTCCAAATACTGTATAAGCATACGACGAATATATTCTGGCTGATAAGTAACCCCATACGCTTCCGGTTTATATTCTATCAAATACACATTTGACACACAGCCGCGCTTATTAAATTGATACTTTACATCCGCATAAGATATAGTCGTCTTAGACATTTTACCAACACTGTTGTACCCAAGCAAATATAATATTTTCAAGGAATCATCATACCCATAAATTAAATTTTGATGCATAAAATGTCTGTGACGATATTCTTCCCGGTCTGAAATATAATACTGGTCCAAACGCAGTTCAATGTATTTCCCCTCATCAATGCTATTTCGTATAAACTTCATCATACCATATGACTTAACAAAACTAAATGGTATTTTGCTCGTTTCTAGAAACTGATTGACCCAGTAAAAATGCCAATCTTTTTCGATTCCAAACATAAAATCTAATGGACGATTTACGCTGTTTAAATCACAACTGATTTGCAAAAAATTACGAAAAAACCAATGCGGATATACACTATCATTTTGGCGAATTTGAACTCCAATTTTCCAATTCCCTTGATTCAGTTCATTACATACCGCACTCGACAAAAGGTATTGTTTGTTTCCGTCGCACAAATATGCTGCAACTCTTTGATATTCTCTGCAAAGTAACAACTCAATAGAAAATGTCCTACTGTTATACTCAACTTTTTGAGGAACATTATTGAGCCTAAAATAAACACCCTCCCGGTTAAAGTACCCCAGCCTAACCAAATAATTATCATCACCATCTAATAACTGCTGTTCTTCACCATCATCTATAAACAAGTTTACCGCTCCCCATGGATGAGCATACTGCTGGGAATAAATCCGAACCCGAATCGAATCTACTTCCTCCAAGTTTCTTGATATTACTCCCAGCAGATTCTGCCGAAAAGGAACATTTGAAAATAACTCAATGACTTTACCATCAGTCTCTTTTTTTACATCAAAATTATGCAAATTTACCGTCCAATTATGTTGCAATTTGTCAACTATTTCAAACTTGACAATGCAGTTATCAGAATATGCATTTGCTTGTATTATACTATTTGCAAAACCATAATACGTATAAGTATATACAGAAACATCGTCCTGTATTGGTAACTGACACTTTCTATTCATTAGCATCTCCATTAATGTATCTTTTTCCCACGGTAATAAATTTTTATCTTTTTATTATTCTTAACAAATGGCTTTTTCCAATTGTTATACCGTTTTACTTTATGTGAAATGATTAGCTTTTTCAGTTTGGCTTTGGTTACAACCACGTCTTCACTAATTTCTTTTATTTTTTTCGACAATGTCAACGTGCTTCCCTTGCCAAACACATAAACAAGTTCTTTTTCTGCCTTCCGATACAAACATCTTTTATGAACCGCAAAATATTTATTTTTCTTCGACACTTTTACCGTTTTAATACTAGTGTTTTTAAATGCCGTCGGCTCAATCCATTTCACACTTTTTGGTATTGTGATTTTCTTTGCATCCGGCATTACCTGAATCAATGTTTTTTCTGTTTGATTGATAACCATATTACCGGAAAATGTAAGCGTATCATTTTTCAAATTTTTTGTTTCATGATTTAAGCCAGCAAGCTTTTTACATCCTTGAAAAACTTTTGTCCCTAATATTTGCACACTAATAGGAAAATCTATTTTCTCCAAGTTTTTACAACCAACAAAAACAAATTCGTTAATTTCCTTTATTTGTTTAGATAAATAAACATATTTAAGTGAAGAAACATATGAAAACGCTGCTTTTCCAATTGTTTCTACGGAATCTGGCATTATAATTTTGTTTACGTTTACTTTTTGTGGTGTTACACCATGCCATGGCTCTATTATATCTCCAAAAAATGTTATATAACCTTCCCATTCTTCCATATTTTTATCGTCCCAACCAGGTATTTTCAACTTAGGAACATAAATATTATAAAATTCTGAGATAAATCCAAGCATAACAACCGGCGCATTTTCAATTTTATCCGGAATCACTACATTGACGTTCTTCTTATCCTTTGCAACATCCGCTTTGAAAATCCAGCTCTCTTTTTTATCTTTGGATAAATATGCGTGATAAGTTACATTCTGATTGGTCATCATATATTCTTTGGTGATATCCCAGTAATCAAGATTCTGCTTTCCTTCTACAGCACTTGAAATCGTCCCCTGCAAACATAGGGTTAAAATTATCATGGTCATAGATACTATTATATTTTTCTTTATATTCATAGCGAACTCTCCTTTATTTAACACTGCCATAAGTTGCTTGCTTTAGCACATTAGAGTATCCCGCCCCAAAATCAACCTCCCGAGCATTTTTATACAAATTTTTCAGTTTGAATTCCCAATGATAATATTCAAACCCATCCATTTCTCGGCTATAATAACTTTGAAAGTATCCTGAATGTTCATATACACGAAAAGTCCATGCATTTCCATTGAGCAACTCTGTTAGTCCCAATGTTGCAGAAATTTGAGTCGAATCAAAACGTCCTCTTGCAATATATGGATTATCGCTTCCTACCAAATGTCCTGGACAACCTACTTTATCACTATCTGGATGTATCAGAAAATACCATTGGTTATTATATGGATTTCTAATATAAGCTTGATGCGCATATGTATCTGTCAAATTATGCAATGCAATACCCCACAAAAAATACCTTCCCGTTATACTATTTCCACATTGGGTTAGTTTATTATACATATCATCTAATATATTTTTATTCGCATTTATTATATCTGAATCAAAATACTTTGACGCTTCTTGAATTTTTCCATCTCTTGCGATATATGACAAGTATATAGAATTTAAAACGTAATTTCTTGCCCCATGAAATGCTGGATTTTTTTTAACTCCTTGAATTATACCACCTTTTTTATCTGGGAATACTATACCTTGTTTTATTTCAGAAATATTTGCACTAGTCAATTTCCCAGGAGTTCCGATAAACCCTTGATGTTCAGCTGTATTCCAACTACCCTCAACATATGTATTTTCAGCTAATGTTGTTACAACAGCAGTATTGTTATACTGCTCCACATTCGATGCCGTACCATTCTTCGAGTACTTTTCTTTAAAGGAAGCATATATTTTATCTGCATACTTGCAGTCAATCAGACCATACCCATAAGATTTTGTATCTCCATAGTTATTTGCACTTGCCTTAAGCAATGAACGAATAAACTCGGACGACATGCTCATATCTTTTTGCCACAACAACGATGCAAGCCCTGTTACATGAGGTGCAGCCATACTCGTACCAGAAGAAATCAATATACCTTCATATCCACCTGTAGATGCAATTTTTTCGCCCGGTGCTACAAGTTCTATTTCATCACCCTTTGCACTGTTATCGCAAACAATACCATCACTATCCACTGCTCCTACAGCCACAACCTCTTCATACGCAGCCGGATATTCAACCTGCGAAGTATTTCCTGCAGCCGCAATAAGAAGAATACCTGCATTATATGCATCTTTAATTGCATTGTGGAGCGCCTGTGAATCTTCTTTCATTCCAAAACTCATATTTATGATATTTACATTATGGTCAATTGCCCAATAAATGGCCTCAATAACACGACTTGTAGGTGCAGAATTATTCTCATCAAGTACTCTTGCTGAATACAATTCAACATTTGTATTAATTCCTGTAATACCTTTTCCATTTTTTTCAGCAGCAATAATACCTGCCACAGCAGAACCATGACCAGTAATATCTGTATAGTATGGCAAGCACTCCTCGTATCCTGGAACAAGGTCAATAAATCCTTTCAACTCCACATCATTTCCAAAATCGACACCCGAATCAATAACAGCAACTTTTACCTTATCCTTTGTAGATACAGTATCATTTACATCACGTCGAATCATTGCCATATTCCATTCTTTTTTCAACTTGGATTGTTTTATCTTTACAACTTCTCTTTTATGACGTTTTCCATTTGCTTTCATCGTACTGTCCTTTTCAACACGCAAAACGTCATCACGTTCTTGAAGTGTTTGAGCCTGACTTCCTGTCATTTTGCAGACTGCGACACTTTCTTTTTGCATATTGTGTTTGCTCTTGCCTCCTATCGTGTTTGCTTCACCGTATTTTTTTTCAATAACTTTTGCTGTTTTGGAATCGTCAGTCACCACGATATAATTATCCTTTTTGCTTGTATTTTGAATATTATCATTTTCCTCAATCACAAAGTCACTTTCCGGTGCATCCTTTTCTGCTGCCTGTGCGATAAGATTTGTAATTCCACATACTCTTGTTGAATACAAAAGCACGGAAAACATCGACATCCACAAAACTGTTCTCTTAATAATGTTATTTCTGATTTCTTTCATTCACTTCATCCTTTCTAATAACAAACTCTAAAATCTATGACTACATTATATTTCTGACAGAAACCACCCCCATTTTTCTTTCTCGTCATTCCCAAAAAGGAACTCCCTCTTCTCAAATTCAAAATGCATATCCTGCATTTCCTTTTGATATATATGTTCCGTAATGCACCGGCAAACTTGCCCAAATTCATATCCTCCTTCCGTCACCAGTATAACATGCATCACATTATATCCTTTTTGTATAAATTGAAACTGACAAACTTCATCATCCATATAATAATTTGTAATTTCAATCGCTTTCTGAAAAATATATGGATTAATCATTGTGCCATCTTCTAAATATATAAAATCCATACATCTGGCTTTCGTCAAACGAAGCTGACGTTTTCCATCCTGCGTTCTCATAACGCCTTTATCTCCAACTAAATATCGAACAAATGGCATTGCCTTATTGGTAAAACAAGTAACACAAACTTCACCCTCACTCCCATCTTGTAATACACGACCATTTGTATCTACAATCTCGACATAGACATTAGATTCCACAACATCCAAATAATCCGTTGTTTCTCCATAGGCAATTGTATTTACTTCATGCGTACCATATTGGTTGGCAATCGGTACACCAAACCATTTTTTCATTCGTTTATAAAATGAATTCGTCAAAAACTCCCCAGTCAATTCAATATATGCTAATGAATTCCAGACTGGCAATTCATATTTTTTCATAACTTGATATAATAGTTCAAGTAAACATGGTTGAACTATCATCCACTTGACATTCGCTTCTACTATTTTGTTATAAATTTCCAACATTCGTTTCTCATATAAATCTTCTTTTGCAAATGATATTTCCCTATTGGTTTGTATATACCAATTTGGTTCTTTGTCGTACCTTTTAGCAGAAAAGAAAGTACATAAACAGTCCTGTGGAACTATACCATATTGCTTCATTCTTTTCAGCCAAAGAGGCAAAAGTGATTTTTTTGTATCCTCCAGAAGCCAACACACTTCCAAACACTGTCCAGAAGTACCGGATGTAAAAACATGCTGCATCTGTGAACTATTTTCCAATAATATATAACGTGGGTTTAACATATTTGCTAAATTCATATGTAATTTTTGCTTTGAACACAAAGGAACCTCTTCCCACTCATCATCTAGGCAAATTGCATTAATATCAAATTTATTTATTTCCGCTAATTTCTGATACAAACAAATTTCGCGATAAGCATACTTTGCCATTTCATTTCGTTTCGCATTATAATTTCCCATAATCCACCTTCCCATTGCTTTTTCTTGGTATTTTTTCTCTCTTAATTATTTCAAATGCTCTTTGCGGTAAATGAAATGTTTTTGCACACCAATCCACCAATTGATGCCCTAATTTCTCCACTGAAATAATCAATATTTTTTCCGTCTCTGCTGATACAAACACCTCCCTTTTCAAATGCAGTGTAAGCTGATGTTCTACTTCATCCAAATTTATACGTTTCCCAAACATCTTTATATAACGATTATTACGTCCTGTTATATAAAGGTAGCCATCTTTATCATATTTTCCAATATCACCAGTATGTAAAACACCATGCCACTCATCACCCATACATAAATCTTTATAGTTTTCTGCATACCCAAGACAAACATGATTGCCTTTTACTATAATCTCACCATATTCATCTATCGTTACAATCGTTTCCGGCACCGCTATTCCCACACTTCCCCTTTTATTCATCTTTTGCCAAGGAAGGTAACTAATTCTGGCAGTGGCCTCTGTCTGACCATACATGGAATAAAACAAAACCGAATGAGTCTTTGAATATTTCTCTATATATTCCCATTCACATTCCTTCAATCGCCCTCCCGCTTGTGTCATATATCGCAAATACGGTAAGTGCATACGATCAAATCTAATTTTTCGAAGTAATTCATAAGTGTAAGGAACCCCAGAAAAACTCGTTGCCTTATGTCGTGCAAAAAATTTCCAAAATTCTTTCTGTAAAACATTATATTCCGTCAACAAAATTGACGCCCCCACCAGTAAATGCGAATGTATAATCGATAAACTATATGTATAACACAAAGGCATATAAATCACTGCTCTTTCTGTCTGTTTTAAATTCAAATATTGCACAATTGAATTCGCGTTACTTTGTATATTCTTATAGGACTGTCGAACCGCCTTTGCACCACCTGTGGAGCCGGAAGTAAGTAATAACAACGCCAACGATTCATGAATAACATACTCCGTCCTTTGTTTCCTTTTTAACAACACATAGCCCTGGTCTTGCATGACACACTCATAAGAATCCAAAATTCCAACTTCTTTTCCATTTGGTATATAACAATAATGAGGTCTATACTCATCTATGTATTTCTTCAAATGTTCTTGTAAAACACTTTCCGGTATCATCAAAGGAACCATTCCATTTTCAATACAACTCAGGTAAAAAACCAAACAAGGAACTGTATTTGTACATACGATAGCAACCAATGCTCTATCGCAAATACAAGCCTTTATTTTTCTTATACGATTATTTAGTTCACCGTAAGAAATCACTTGCCCTTTATCTGAAATTACTGCAACCTTGTTTTTATACTTATCAAAATCCCACACTCTTTAGTTCCCCTTATTCTTTGTAATATATTCTTCCATGTAACATACAAAATCTTTTACTGTATCCATATGATTCATCAGTTCATCATAACTTTCAAAATCAAACAAATACTTTTCTTCAATGCGCAAGACTAACTCTATCATTTCCACCGAATCCATCTGTAAGTCACCAAACAAAGACATATCCTCGTCAATATCCTTCCCACACACTTCTCGTATTATCCCTACTATCTCCTCATGCATATAGTGTCCCCCCTTAGGAGTTCTGTTTCATACTTTGTAAAACTATTCAATTATATTTTATGGGTTTCTTAAGCGATTTAGACTTTTTTTATTTGAACTATATGTATCATAATAATCTTCCACGCCCTTATCGCTTTATTGTCATTTTACATATTTTTTCTTTATATGTCAATAATTTTATCTTATAAATTCCTTTTTCTTGCACACACTAAGAAAATATGATATATTAGACACAGAAAAAGGGAAGCTAGAAAAGCGGCTTCCCTCGAATACTAAATCAAATCTTTGTAAGATTAGCCGTCATTATTCGCTGTAATGGCGGCTATTTTCGTTTTCCCTTGAAAATCGTATAACATATTTCATTACACTCCACAACCATTATTTACATTCGACAAATTTTCCATCTTTGTCAAGTTTAAGCACCGCATGATTATCCCACTTGCCATCCTCCTCCATATGGAGCGTGACATCTAAATATATATTTTTAGAATTTGATTTCGGCGAAACCTTCATATCCATACTTGTTCCTACACAGTTCCAGCCCAAATCCTCAAACAGGGTATCTCTCACATCCTGATTCTCAATACATACCGTTCTTTTTCCTTTTTCCACACATAAAATATTCACACTGCTTTTATTATAGAAAAACTCCTTACTGCCAAATTTCCCGGCACTTGTGTACTGCTTTTCATACGCTTTCCATACGTCATTTTTATCAAAAATCTTTTTACCCTGCGGGTTCTTCACAATAAAATTATGATTTTTAAAATCAAGCAAAACACTTGCATCACTTGTTTTATTATCATAATCGTGTTCCATTGCTTTCACAAGAATAGTCTGCGTTTTGTCAGAACATTCGGCAGTACCTTTTTCAAAATTCTGATAAAATGCTTTTAAATCCTCATATGAATATAACTGCCAAAATTCCTTTTCGTAAAAGTCTTCATTTTTCTCCCAAGACTCTTCGATTTTAAAATCAGAAAGACTCTTACATGACGGATATGGAAAAGAAATATACTTTTGGTTCTCAATCATATATTTCGGATACTCCAAAGTAAGCATTTGGTTTTCCAGACACAAATAATTATGTTTCTTCCCTTTCTCACTTCTTTCATAAAGGACATAAGAATTGTTATTCTTAAAATAACGCGCCGCCTTATATTTTGTGTGATTTTCATCCAGATAATCAGTTAATTCCACAAAATACGACGGATTTTTCTTTTGAACCGTTTGGAGATTTTCTTTATAAGAAATAAACTCCCAATTCTGACCAAATTCCGAAACACAACCACTGCCAGTGCCAAATCTGACTGCCTGAACAGAAAAATCTTTTTGCTTCGTATCCCAGCGCTCAACGGATAATTTTATTTGTTTTAAATCTTTTGGATTTTCCCTTTTCCCGCTTGTGTTTTTTATTTTTTGTACCATAGGACTGCTCGTTGCTTCGACACTTTTCGGCGTCGTTTCTACTCCCACCTCCAGTGCCTTCTGCGGATTTTTTGACTGTTCCTTTGTGCCAGTCCCACATGCTGATAAACAAAGTACACACGCACACGCTAACAAAATTCCTTTTCTCATAAGCAAAACCTCCCTACTTCACTCTTTTTCCACGGTAATAAATCTTTATCTTTTTATTATTTTTAACAAATGGCTTTTTCCAATTGTTATACCGTTTTACTTTATGTGAAATGATTAGCTTTTTCAATTTAGTCTTGGTTACAACCACGTCTTCACTAATCTGTTTTATTTTTTTTGACAATATCAACTTGCTTCCCTTGCCAAACACATAAACAAGTTCTTTTTCCGCCTTCCGATACAAACATCTTTTATGAACCGCAAAATATTTGTTTTTCTTCGACACTTTTAGCGTTTTAATACTCGTGTTTTTAAATGCCGCCGGCTCAATCCATTTCACGCTTTTTGGTATTGTGATTTTCTTTGCATCCGGCATTACCTGAATCAAATCTTTTTCCGTCAAATCAATTACCATGTTATTAGAAAATGATAATGTATCTCCGTCTAAATGCTTTGTAATATAAGCAAGTCCTGCCAGTTTGCTGCAGCCGGTAAATGCTTCTTTTGCTTCTACTTTTACTTTTGCAGAGGCATCTATCTTCTTAAGATTTTTACATTCCAAAAAAGTGTACTCTCGCAGTGACACGAGTTGATTTGACAAACGAATCGTTTCTACGGATGTTGTGTAAGCAAACGCCGCCACACCAAGATACCTCACTGTGTCCGGCATTGTAATTGATTTAATATTCTTTATATATGGACCCGGGCAATGCCATGGTTCCAAAAGATCTCCCCATAATGTCACTTCCGCATCCAGATAATAAGAGCCATCCGGTCCCTGTATGCCAACACTTCCAAGATTTTGTTTCGCCAAAATTTCATCATATCCACTGGTTGCTCCAACTATAACAACCGGTGCATTTTCAATTTTATCCGGGATTACTACCTTAACATTTTTCTTGTCTTTTGCAACATCTGCTTTAAAAATCCAGCTTTCTTTTTTGTCTTTCGATAAATAGGCATGATAGGTTGCATCCTGATTGGTAATCGTATATTCCTTAGAAACATCCCAGTAATCCAACCGCTCCATCGCAGAAATCTCCGCTGCATTTGAAATATTTGCTTTCAGACACAATGCAAAAAACAGCAAAAACATTGACGCCAAAATCTTTTTCATTTTCATAAAATCACTCTCCTTACTTTCATTTACACGTCCATTAATCATGTACCTTGTACTTATATAACGAATGATAACTGGAAAATGTTGCAAAAGTAAGGATTTTTTTTACAAGAAAATGATAATAAATTATTTAAGAACACTTACGTCAAACCATGGGGGAACATTGGCAGATAAACGAACAATCTCTCCTTTTCTAATAATGGCAAATCTCCTAAATATTTGTGTATTATCATACAAATCAACCAAATCACATAACGGGATTACCTTATATAAATTTTCTAAACTCTCTCCATATCTTCGCTCCACATCTGCATCAGGAATCCCATGACCTCCCATAGCCACTCTATGTGAAATTCGCTTCTTCGCAATTTCAGCAGAGTCCACTCCTACATAATGCATTTCTACTAAATAACCCAATTCTTTTGCCTTCAATATATTCCGAAATATGGCATGACCGCACAAAGTAGTTTCCTGATTGAATGAACTTCCTTCTTTAAAATACTTCCGTATCCTTGAAACAGCTTCCATACCTGCCTTTGCTAAAAGAGCAGTATCCCGCCAATCTCCCATATTTTTCAGGATTTCATCTGTATTCACCCTATTTTCGCCAGCTACAACATGGTTTGTTGCATATAATGTAGATTTTCCCGCACCATTCACACCCGCAAAAATTTCGTATTTCTTCACTAAAATCTCCCCTGCTCAATAACTTTCTTTTGCTTTCTTTGTAAAATAAAATCACTCAAAAGCGAAAAAAATTCAATTTCATCCTCATTTTTTGCTGCCAAAACTAATTCTCTGGTTTCATCTATATCCATATCCTTGCATTGCTCATACAATTTACGTGCCGCTTCAATATTTGACATAGTCTTTCACCTCACATTGTATTTTTTTCAATTGTAGCATTCTCCATAAAAGAACGCAAGATTCACTTTAGTCCTTTACGACATCCCCACCAGCAAAACTGCCATCGCAGCCCCAGCAAAAGTTGCCACCAATGCTCCGGTAAGTGTATAACGCGTTTTTGTCACGCGCGCCGTCATAAAATAAACGCTCATGGTATAGAAAATGGTTTCCGAACAGCTCATAAGAACTGACGCTAATGTGCCAAGATAGGAATCTGTCCCATATGTTTTGTATATATCAAGCAAAAGACCGGTTGCCGCCGAGGATGAGAACATTTTCACGATAAAAAGTGGAAGCAGTTCGCCCGGGAAATGAAGGATATTTACAACCGGTGCAAATATACCGGCGAGCCACTCCATAAAACCGGACTGCCGCAAAATTCCTACACCAATCATCAAACCAATTAACGTCGGCAGAATTTTATAGACCGTCAAAAATCCATCTTTGGCTCCCTCAATAAACGAATCAAAAATATCCACTTTTTTGCACATGCCATAGCCGACAAGATAGAGAATCACGAATGGTATCATGCAATCTGAAATATAATAAAGGACTTCCATTTACCGCTCCCCCTTTTTCTTTGATACTTTTCTTGCTATTACAGAAAAAATAACACCGGCTGCCGTCGACACAATTGTAGCCACCAGCCCCATGCCAAGAATGGAAGCAGGCGAGGCAGAACCATACTGGCTTCGATACGCTATAATATTAACCGGAATCAATTGCAGAGAAGAAATATTGATAATCAAAAAAGTACACATATCCGCACTGGCAATGTGGCTTCCATGATTTATTTTTTTCAATTCTTCCATTGCCTTTAAACCAACCGGCGTAGCCGCCCATCCAAGTCCAAGCACATTACTAATCATATTGGCGGCCATATATTCATTTGCCTTATGCTCTTTTGGCACGCCCGGAAATAAAAAGGCAAGAACCGGTCGAAGTGCTTTTGTAAGCGCATCGATAATTCCTGCCTTTTTTGCAATATTCATAAGTCCTGTCCACATGGACATGATGCCAAGCATTGTAATACATAAAGTCACTGCTTCTTTTGACGAATCCAGTGCTGCTGTTCCGATTTCTCCGATTTTGCCGGTTGCCGCCGCAAACAAAATCCCAATGAGAATCATAAATCCCCAAAGTTTATTGAGCATACGCACACGCCTTTTTCTTTTATTGTATGCGGCAGAAAAAATAAACATTCCGACAAAATCAAAAATCACTGTTAATGAGTGGTGTTCCAAACACAACTTTTGTAACATCTTCTTTTTCATCATAGGAAAATGCAGCCATCATATTTATGCGTCTGCCATTTACCTTTTTGGAACTTTCAAATCCGCTTGTATAGCCGTATGCGACATAGTAGTCCGAACTGCTATCGGAATTGCTGTTCATTACTTCTCCACCGCCAAACTGACGAAAAAGTTTGTCCGCCATTGTTTGCTGCTCCGATGCATTCAGCCTGCCATTTACCACACCTTCCATCACACGATTGTCACTATTTATATTTCTTGTATCAGCAGCCGCCTCCTGAGTTGATGCTTTCATAATATCACTTTTTGCAAATGCCTGTTCAAACGCAGTCTGTGAAACATACCATCTGGTTAATACAGTCTGCAAAATCACAATAGCCCACAGAACAAATGCCGCAAAAGCCGCTGCAAAAAATTTCTTCTTGCCCAAATAAAATCATCCTTTCCAAAGTCATCCACTTGTGACTTTCTTATAGGATTTCCGATTTTTTGAAAAATATGCAAAAATTTCAGTTGTTTTTTTATCTGTTACAATGTTTTTTAATTGCAATAATCAAGCGGAATCTTTTACGCATCGTGGGCGTTTTCACTCATTGAGCTGCGTAACAGCAGGAGCATTGACCAGCTTGCCCGCATAAGGAATTCCTCTTTTGTCAAAACTAATTATGATGTAATGAGAAAAAAGAGACGGTTAATTTCACCATGAGGAATGTTGAACACCGCCGGTGCGCAGAGGGCGTAGTCTGCCCTCACGCACCGCTGCGTGTGTTCTCTCAGCGGAAGCGATTCCGAATGGGAAATTAACCATCTCTTTTTATTAACTATTACATCATAATTATTTATCACTCGTAGCGGCAAAAAATCACACTTGAATTCTGCCCGCCAAATCCAAACGAATTACTCATTGCCACACGAACCTCTTTTTCAATTGCCTTATGTGGAACATAATTCAAGGATGCACATTTTTCATCCAATTCATCCAGATTTAATGTTGGTGGAACGACGCCGGTGCGGATACACTGGATACATGTAATCGCCTCGGTAATACCGCCGGCACCCATCATATGTCCGGTTGCTCCCTTTGTCGAAGTCACAGCCATTTCGCCGGCATGCTCTGAAAAAAGTTCTGCAATCGCATTCGTTTCAATCGGATCACCCATACCGGTAGAAGTTCCATGTGTATTAATATAATCTACAGATTCTTTTGTGATACCTGCATGCTCAATTGCTTTTTCCATGCAGAATACCGCACCAATTCCCTCCGGATGCGGGCTTGTTACGTGGTAGCCGTCGGTGCAGTTGGAAAATCCTGCGAGTTCCGCATAAATCTTAGCGCCGCGTTTTTTTGCATTTTCTTCCGTTTCAATAATCAGCGCACCGCCGCCTTCGCCAATGACAAAACCATCACGGTCTTTATCAAACGGGCGGCTCGCCTGCTGCGGATTCTCGTTATTGGTGGACAACGCATGTGCCGAAGCCAATCCTTGAATAAACAATGGAGATAATGCGGATTCCGTTCCCATCGCAAGAACGGCGTCTGCCTGTCCGGACATGATTAACATGCAGGCAGTACTGATTGCGTCGCCGCCGGAAGAACATGCTGTGCTCACCGTCAGACTTGGACCACGATAGCCTTTTGCAATTGCCACTTGGGCTGCTGCCTCATTGCCGATAATTTTCGGCACAAAGCGCGGGCTGACTTTTTTATGCTCTCCCTTGCTTAATCCATCCTGCACTTCTGCAATCGGTGAAATACCGCCAAGTGCCGTACCAACGACGATACCCATGCGCTCCGGTACAGTAATTTCCTCTCCGGCATCCGCGATTGCTTCCATCGCTGCTGCGTAACCATACTGCATAAACACGTCCATTTCACGCGTCAGTTTCTTTGGCATAAAATCTTCCACATTAAAATCTTTGACCTCAGCCGCAATTTTTACCGGCAGTTCTTCGGTGTCAAAGCGGGTAATTGCTTCCACACCGCATTTTCCGGCCACAAGATTTTTCCAATAATTCTCTACGCCAATTCCAATCGGCGTCACAGCACCCATTCCGGTGATGACAAGCCGACTATTCGTTGTCTTCATTTTCATTCCAGTCATTCTCCTTGATTTCTTTTCTACGAATCTTACCACTTATAGTTTTAGGCAATTCCTTCGTAAAGTCAAGTATTTTTGGCCATTTATATGACGCAATATTCTTTTTCAAGGATTTCATAATCTCATTTCGCAGTTTATCCGTTCCCTCTTCACCGTTGGCAAGAACGATACTTGCCTTGATCGCCTGACCGCGGATTGGGTCCGGCACGGAAGTAACAGCACACTCCAAAACATATGGAAGTTTCATAATTTCATTCTCAATTTCAAATGGTCCGATACGGTAGCCGCTGGACTTAATTACATCATCGGTACGGCCGACATACCACAGATAACCATCCTCATCAAAGTAAGCCGTGTCACCTGTGTGATAATAACCATCATGCCATGCATTCTGTGTTTTTTCCTCGTCACCGTAATATTCCATAAACAAACCATTTGGCGCACCATCTTCTGTGCAGATAACAATTTCGCCCTCTTCTTCCGGACCAGCAAGTGTTCCATCCGGCAGCATAATCTGTACATCATACTGTGGTGTCGGCACACCCATGGAACCCGGTTTTGGTGTTGTACCAACGAGGTTACCAATTGTCAATGTTGTCTCGGTCTGTCCAAATCCCTCCATCAGGGTAAGTCCGGTTTTTGCCTTAAACTTCTCAAAGATTTCCGGATTCAATGCTTCGCCTGCTGTTGTTACATTCTGCAAAGAAGACAAATCGTACTGGTCTAATTTCAAATGTACCATTACACGGTAAACCGTTGGCGGTGCACAAAATGTTGTAATTTTATATTTCTCAATCATATGAAGAATTTCTTTTGCATCGAAATTATCAAAATCATAGGTAAAAATACATGCCTCGCACAGCCACTGACCATAAATTTTACCCCACAAAGCTTTTCCCCAGCCAGTATCGGAAATAGCAAAATGGATGCCGTCCGGGTCAACCTGATGCCAATATTTCGCTGTCACATAGTGTCCCAAAGGATACTTAAAGTTATGGGTTGTAATTTTCGGATACGAAGTCGTACCGGAAGTAAAGAACATAATCGATGGGTCATCACCATGGATTGCATTCTCACCATGTGGTCTGCGGAAATGACTTGAAAAATATTTTACTTCCTTGTTAAAACTGCGCCATCCTTTGCGGCTGGCACCAACCATGATTTTTACTTTCAGATTTTTGTAACTGCGGCACGCTTTATCAACCTCACGGGAAACCGGGCCGTCTGCCGTACAAAGAATCGCATCTACATTACCGGCTTTAAAACGGTATTCAAAATCGGATTTCAGCAAAAGATTTGTTGCCGGAATTGCTACTGCACCAATCTTGTGCAGTGCCAAAATCGCAAACCAGAACTGGTAGTGGCGTTTTAACACAAGCATTACGCGGTCGCCTTTTTTAATTCCTAAAAACTGAAGATAGTTTGCCACCTTAGAAGAATAACGTGCCATATCATAAAAGGTAAAGGAGCGTTCCTTTCCATCCTTTGAAATGTGAAGCATCGCTACTTTGTCCGGATCTTTCTTTGCCATCTTATCTACCACATCATAAGCAAAGTTAAAATTATCATCATTTACAAATTTAATATCCTGCAAAACACCGTTTTCATCTTCCTTAACCTGAATAAATGGTGCTGCAATATCACCTTTTGAAAATGCCATTTGCGTTCCTCCTATATCATATCCTGCAAATTATTTTTATGTTCCATGTAGTTTTCAAAACCACATCATATTGTAAACAATACATCACGCTTTCCCTATTGTCAAGAAAAACAACGTAAAATCGTGATATTTAATATATTTTTTACACTTCCAGAAGAATCCGTTTGAATTTACCCTTATAATATGATAGAATTGTGTTGACTTATGTACACAGATGAATGGAGGATTTTGTTTATGTTCAAAATTGTTGAAAAAAAGTCCCTGAATCCTACTGTCAGTAAAATCACAGTAGAGGCTCCTTTGATTGCAAAGAAAGCAGAGCCGGGACAGTTTATTATCTTCCGCGCAAAAGAAGATAGCGAGAGAATTCCTTTGACAATCGCGGATTTTGACCGTGAGGCTGGAACCGTTACCATTATTTATCAGATTGTTGGTGCCGGTACAATGGAATTAGACACCTTAAAAGAAGGTGAATACATTCACGACTTTGTAGGTCCGCTTGGTGTTCCTACACACACAGAGGGATTGAAAAAAGTAGCAGTTGTCGGCGGTGGTGTTGGCTGTGCCATTGCATACCCGATTACAAAGAAACTGCATCAGATGGGTGCTGAAGTTCACGCCATCGTTGGATTCCGTAATCAGGACTTAGTAATTCTTGAGGACGAATTCAAAGCAGCCAGTAACAAGCTTGTCATGATGACCGATGACGGAAGTTATGGCGAAAAAGGTCTGGTAACAGACGCATTGGAAAAATTAATTCAGGATGGAAATGAATACGATGAAGTCATTGCCATCGGACCATTGATTATGATGAAATTCGTATGCCTGACAACAAAAAAATATGACATCAAAACAGTTGTCAGCATGAACCCGATTATGATTGACGGAACCGGTATGTGCGGCGGCTGTCGTCTGACAGTTGGCGGCGAAACCAAATTTGCCTGCGTAGACGGTCCGGATTTCGATGGACACCTCGTTGATTTCGATGAAGCAATGCACCGTGGAACGATGTACAAAGAATTTGAGACACACGCCCGCGATGAATATTGCAATCTACTCAAGAAAGGGGAAAATTAATCATGGCAGAGAGAAATATGGATATGAATAAATGCCCAATGCCGGTACAAGACCCGGATGTCCGTAATAAAAACTTTGACGAAGTAGCTCTTGGCTACACTTATGATATGGCAGTAAACGAAGCTCGTCGCTGCTTAAACTGTAAAAACAAACCTTGCGTCAGCGCCTGCCCGGTTCAGATTAACATTCCGGCATTTATTGAGCGCGTAGCAAATGAAGATATTGAAGGTGCTTTTGCGATTCTTTCAGAATCCACTTCCCTTCCTGCTGTCTGCGGCCGTGTATGCCCACAGGAAAATCAGTGCGAAGGCAAATGTGTCCGCGGCATCAAAGGCGAGCCGGTTGGTATTGGACGATTGGAGCGTTTCGTTGCTGACTACCACAGAGAGCACTGCACAGACGCACCGGTTAAACCGGAGCCAAACGGTCACAAAGTTGCTGTTATCGGTGCCGGCCCAAGTGGTCTTACCGTTGCCGGTGATTTGGCTAAATTAGGATACAAAGTAACAATTTTTGAAGCACTTCACCTTGCCGGCGGCGTTTTGGTTTATGGTATTCCGGAATTCCGTCTTCCAAAAGCAATTGTGCAGAAGGAAATTGATAACTTAAAAGCAATCGGTGTTGATGTAGAAACCAATATGGTAATTGGTAAAGTATTAACCATCGATGAAATTTTCGAAATGGGTAACGAAGCAATCTTCGTTGGTTCCGGTGCAGGACTTCCTCGTTTTATGAACATCCCAGGTGAAAGTTTGAAGGGTGTTTATTCTGCAAACGAATTCCTGACTCGTATTAACTTAATGAAAGCTTACCGCGATGGAAGCAAAACACCAATCCAGCACGCAAAGAAAGTTGCTGTTGTCGGTGGCGGTAACGTAGCTATGGATGCAGCCCGCAGTGCAAAACGTCTTGGTGCAGAAGAAGTTTACATTGTATACCGCCGTGGTATGGAAGAACTTCCTGCCCGTAAAGAAGAAGTTGAGCATGCAGAAGAAGAGGGAATCATCTTTAAGACATTAAATAACCCGGTTGAAATCCTTGGCAATGACGAGGGTATGGTATGTGGCATGAAATGTGTTGAGATGGAACTTGGCGAACCGGATGAAAGCGGACGCCGCCGTCCGGTTGAAAAACCTGACAGCGAATTTGTTCTTGATGTTGACAGCGTAATCATGTCCATTGGTACAAGTCCAAACCCATTGATTCGCTCCACAACTCCTGGTCTGGAAGCAAATAACCGCGGATGCTTAATCACAAAGGATGAATCCGGTTTAACAACCCGTGATAATGTATACGCCGGTGGTGACGCCGTAACAGGTGCTGCAACCGTAATCCTTGCCATGGGTGCAGGAAAAGCTGCCGCTAAGGCAATTGATGAGGCGTTGAGAGGGTAAATAATATTTTCTCAAAATATTCAAAAAAAGGATTGACAATTGCCTCATTTGCATATAGTATGAAAGTGTAACAAAGGTTACATGTTAATAACGCTCTAGGTTGTACGCCTCTCATAATAGGAGATAGGCCGACCCCTAGAGCTTTTCATTTACTATTATAAGGAGAAATATATGAAAACAGCTATTTTAGTAGATGGAGGATTCTATACAAGACGTGCCCAAAAAGTATTCGGTGACATATCCGCAAAAGACCGGGCAACTGAACTTGTAAATTACTGCAAAAGACATTTAAATTCACATGGCGAAAATAATGACTTGTATAGAATATTCTATTATGATTGTCCTCCAACTTCGAAACGAATTTATCACCCTTTTCTGCAAAAACAGGTAGAACAGATTATCCTTATATCTGGAGACAGCGATTTTGTATCTGCCGCAAAACTAGCACGTCGTGAGGGGATTGATTTTATTCTGGATCCACTCGGTGCACCAATCAAACCTGATTTATTTGAACATATCGACGGACTTCGCACCTGCGACAAGGCCTACACACAAAACGTGACGGCTATACACAAAAAATAGGGTTGCTACCTTTTCCTAACATTATCAACTCCACCCGCTCCCAGTCCTAACAGACACCAGAACACAGGCGCTGTTACTACCATAGAATCATTAAACATCCCGGCAAAGAGATATCCTAATACAGAAATCAAAATTGCCCGTATAAAATACTCTTTTTGCGTATGGCACTTTCCCTTCGCCGCCGCAAAGCCACGCTTTAAAAAAATCACAAAAAATGCAAGCATCAGAACAAGCGAGAGACACCCTGTCTCAATTCCCATCTGAAGATAATAATTATGTGGCTTCTTATAATAAGTTGTCAACAAATCATACTGATATCTGGCAACATAATCATTATGTGGGAACACAAAACCAAACTGGTCGGGCCCCGCGCCAAGCAGCACATAATCTTTTAACAGCGGTATCGTTCTTGACCACACAAAACCACGAAGCGATGCCACCTCGTTCATCCACGATGGCAGTGCCGTTTCGGCGTGAATACACAAATCCCATTTTCCGTTTGCATTGAGATAATAATACTTCCCATCCCCACGCTGATTGGTAAACCGCCAGACACTCTTTTTGTACTTCATTTCATAGCCATAAACGGTCTTTTCACCGTCCGCAAATGCTTTCTTTTCAAATGAAAATGCTTTCCACTTTCTATCCGGTGTCTTTTTAAGCGCGATATTTTCACCGCTTCCCTCTATGACAAAAGAATAATTTTTCTTTTTATAGCGGATTTTCACATGGTTATCCTTCGTTTCAATATAAGATAACTTTTTACTTCCTTTGGTAGAAAAGCGAACCTGCTGCCATTTTCCAAAAATATCCCCCGTGATGTACCAGTTGCAGAAAAATAAAATTGCAAGCACAGAAACCAAGACGCAGAGAATTGTCCTTTTGTACTGACAGACTTTGTTCCGATATTTTACGCCGCCAATACAAAACGAAACCAGTACCGCAAGCGTGCCGGTCCGCGACTGTGAACCAAAAAGGCAGAAGATTAGCAGATAAAAAAGCACGAACCAAAAGGTTCTCTCCCGCTTTTTCCCTGCCTCGTGAAAATAAACAATCATTGCCACCGTCACCGGCAGAAGAAGCGATACATAGCTCCCCACATAGTTCCAATGGTACAAAGTTAAATATATAAAATGTGAAACTCTCGCCTTTCTCCCACCTAGAAACTCTTTCACAAAGCCCATTGACAATAAATCAAATCCAAAGAACTGCGAAATACCAATCACGCCAAGGATTCCAATTGAAACGCCAAGTATTTTTATCAGTATGGAAATATTTTCTGTTTTTTTCACCCAAAAAAAACTGTAAAAGAACACAACCAGATACGAAAGTATTACGAAAAGCCCCTGCATATTGCCGGTCATCCCCCGCACACTCAGAAAAGGATGATTTGCATGCTGAGAAGATGCAATTGCAAAACCACCATATAATATAGGTAGAAGAAGATATTTTGGCATCTCGTGAATCTGCCGCCAAAAGCGCATACGAGCCAAAATCACAATCATAAAAAGGCAGCAAAAAAACAGGACAAACAATTTACCATACAAAAAGAAATCTGACTCAACCGCATTTGCGGGAAGCCACGGTTCATTCTCTGTGTATGTTTTACTGTTTATCCTGCCTACAACAAGGGGCAGAAACGCAAGCACCAAAGCAATTGGTGCTAACGTTATCCATTTGTCCCATTTTTTCATCATATTCCTTACTGTGCAGCTTCAGTAGCTCCTTCTTCAACAGCTCCGTCAGTCTGAGTCTGAGCGTCCTGCTGAACAGGTGTCATATCAGCTTTTCCCTTTTCCAAAACAACTTCCATTGTCTGTCCATTTCCCAAATCTAATTTGTATGTGAGCGTCTTCTTGTCTTTGTCATATGCCATGGACATGTAAATTTCATCTTTACCTTCCATTTTAACTTCAATTCCGTCAGAACGTCTCTCATAATCAAATTTTGTCTCACCGTTTGCAGTTACCATTGTCATTTTATCATCTTCTGTAATATTTACATTTACAGTTGCCTGACTAGGATCAACGCCAAGGGATGCTGCATATTCATCAATCGTCATACCATTGATTGTCTTTGCTGTCCAATCACCTTTGATGTCGTCATAAGAAATACCACATCCTGCCAAACTTAACATCATTACAAATACTAATACTGCTGATACAATCTTTTTCATTTTCTAAATCCTCCAAATTTTAATTTTTTATTAAATATTGTTATTTACTTTCATTTGCCACAACAAGCATAATTCCTTTTGTAATCGTATCGGAATAAAGATTTGTTCACCTCCCCGTAAAATAATTTCTGTTTTGGTAACATCTTTAATATAGCCCGCATTGATGTAATAACTTTTCCCGCAGGTAACAAAATCACCGCCATCTGGCATTTTTTCTTTTGCCCTCGTGAGCGAACAATTTGTCCGAAAATCCCCATGCAGCGTATGTATCATCGTCGCATGCCCACATGTTTCCATGTAAATGATTTCGTCTAAGCAAAATCTTTTCATTGTGCGGTCTACCATAAATGATATGTTTTTTTTCATTTGATAAAACATATTCTGAAAACGGTTCAGCGCACAATCAACCTGCTGCTGCACAAACGGCTTTATCAAAAAGCCATCGGCATATACGGAAAAGGCATCCATTGCATAGCATTCAGATGCTGCTGTCATAATCATCTTCTGATTACTCTTTCTCCCCTGAAGTTTTTGTACAATCACAGGGTCTTTTATCTTTTGCTCCGGAAGGTTCACAATCATAAGACTCGGTTTGTTTATCGGAAGTTCGGATAACATATTTTCGACCGAGCTGAATTCCTTTATGCTTACCTGATAATTGCCACGCAGATATTTATCTACGCACTTTTTTATCGCTGACCGCTCTTTTGCGGATTCATCACATAAATAAATTCGCATAAAACCCCTCCTCAAAAGATTCCGTGCTCCCAAAATATCATACTTTGCGGATAAATCCTACGCTTTCTGTCAAAACGGTAAAAAAAATGCAGAAACGGTAAAGTCTCTGCATTTTTTATAAATTTCTTTTATAACTCCGGCTTAATCTCGCCATTTTTCAAATTCAGGAAGGCAACGTCCGACATCGTGCTCTTACCGGTAATATCCGTTACTTCATAAGTAAAGGCATATTTTCCATCCGGCAAATCTTTTTCTTTGAATTCATAACTTTCCTTCCATGTAAATTCATCGTCTGGCATTTCCTGAACCTCATTATTTCCTTCCATGCTCTGTGCGTAATAGACAATAGCTACTTTATCGCCCTTCTCCAATGGCCGCATATCTTTTCCCGCCTGTCCGGATTCATCCACACCGGAAGTTGCACCAAGAATATAGAAGTCTTTTGCCTCATAATCATAGGCGACACTCAAATAGCTGTCTTCTCCATTTAATTTAATCGGAACCGTATACAAATTATAATCATCGCCCTCATAAACTAACTCCATGTAACATTCTCTGTCATTGATGGAGCCCCAGACACCGCGGAAGTTATCCTGGAATACACCTTTTTCCCAGTCGCACTCTAAGTCGTTATCTTTTCCCAAAAAGACAATTGCTTTTCCGTCGTCACTGATATAAGCAAAATTGAAAGCAATGCTTTGAATACTATCTAATTTTGACGGGTCAATATTCAACTGGATGTAATCATTTTCATTAATTGACATCTCAAGGTCACCGTCAAATCCGCTTACTTCCTGTACTTCGCCGACACCACTTTCACTCAATGCCTCATCGGATATATTGGCACCGATGGAATAATTGACAAAGGAAGAATAAATATTCTCTGCGGCAATCTGCTGGTAACGGGCTGCTGATTCCTGGTCACCGTCATAGGAATAATAAACCGAAAGTCCACTTGCATGACGGCGGTAGTCTCCGTTTATTTTATAAACAATCGCATCGGAGAGTGCTTTTTCAATCTGCGCTTTGCTCTCACCAATCAGCCCTTCTGCATTCTGTGCCAAATGCCCTAAGTCAACCATGTTTGTGTATCCTTCTTTATCATTGTTACCACCATAATTTTCTGCCTTCGTGGCACTTCTGGCAAATTCCGCGCATACAGAAGAATCTTTTTCTGCTTTTTTCAAAACGACCTTACCCATATTCTGCAACGCTTCAATTATTGCCGGTGTCTTGGACAAATCGGTTACGGAAAGTGTAATTTCCGCATCTGTTCCTGCTTGTTTACAACCTTGTTTAAAACTGTCGCAGATTTCTTTACCAAGTTCGGCACCGTTCATAGCCGGATTTTTTGCAAGTTTAGAAAGCCATCCGCTGTACAGCCATCCATTTCCCGGTTCTGTCTCCTCAGACGCTACCATGTAGGACGCATAATTCTGGAACACATTCGCTGTATCTACCGTTGCCATCAGGCAGGTATCAAAACCAACAACCTCAAACGGCTTTTTGTCACCGTAGACATCTTTCATAACAGCGGAAAGTTCGTCTAATACCAACGAATCCATTTCATAATTTTCATCAAAAGATACACCGCTTACACTTCCACCACCATGATTCCAGAACAACAACATCTTATGGTCTGCCGGATAGTTTTCCTCTGCATAATTGAGGAATCCCTTTAGCGTCTCCGGGTCACCCATGCTTGCCTGCTCAGTTTCATCTTTTAAAGTAAGTGTATCTCCACTGTACTCATAACGCTGAATCCGATCGGTTTTTACCTGATCATTCTGCCACTTTGACGCACCACCCGTCTGAATTACCACTTTTACGTTTTCCGGAAGCTTAACCTGCATCATTTCATTTAGATCTGCTGTTGCTGCACCGTAATTGCTCTCCAAATCGCTGCCACACAGATACCAATAAACAACCCAAGTATCCTCCTTACTGAAACTCTGCTTCGCTTCTTTCTCTTCGTCCGCGCATCCGGTCATTGAAAATAACATACACAAAACCAGCACAAGCGCCGTCCATTTTCGATATTTTTTCATCTCCATCATAAAATCTCCTTTCTGCCTATTTTTTCATTGTATCGGCTCTTTCTAAATCCTGCAACAAACCTTGCAGAATTGTGGGTAAAGGGTGAAAAATTGCTTGACCCTTCCTTATGAATTTGTTAAAATTTTATATAGGTAAATGTCGCAAAATGATAGGAGGCAGCAATGAATATCGCAATTGTAGATGACTCAGAAAGCGACCGCCAGTTACTACAGGAATTGCTAATACGTTATTTCGATGCAAGCGGAATCAGTATTACGATTTACCCGTTTCAGTCGGGTGAACTTTTTTTGGCAGGGCTTTCTCACCATTCCTTTGACCTTGTCTTTCTCGATATTTTCATGGATGAGATTACCGGTATGGACGCGGCACACAAATTATTAGAAGCAGGCTGCGACTGCACAATTATTTTTTTGACGTCCAGCCGCGAATATGCACTCGAAGGATACGAAGTAGGGGCTTTTCGTTATTTACTTAAGCCACTTACTTATGACAAACTGGAAGGTACATTAAATCCCTTTTTACGCAAATTTCGTGGGGGAGCAAGGAAGCTCCCACTTATGGTAGAGCGGACACCGCTGTACATTCCTTATTCGGATTTGTACTATTTATCATCGGTGATGCGCCAAACAGAAGTTCATTTAGAAAAAAAGGTGCTAAAACAGTCTTCCGCCATTAATTTTCAAAAAACAGTCGCTCCACTCCTTAGTGATTCCCGGTTTTTCCTTTGTTCCAAAGGCGTTATCGTGAATTTGCAGCATGTGAGTGAATTAGAAAAAGATCACTTCGTTCTCAATAATGGAGAAGAAGTACCAATTAGCCGGCGGAATCTATCGCAGGCAAAAAAGACTTTTTTGGATTTTTCGTTGAATCAGTAGCGGGAAAGGATATTTTTTATGCGCAGATTGAAAATGGTTGTTTATTTACTAATTCTTGGCATTCTCAGTTCACTTTTGGGGAATGTCTCTTTTGCGTGGGCATCCACACAGGACAAATTGACCATTACAGAAATTTACGACTTGGATCTTTTATCTGCTCCGCTCATGTGTCCGGTTGGCTCCGATTCTTTTGACGAGATCATTCAGGCTTACAGTGATTGCCCTCTCTACGCCGTCTGTGAAAATGAAAACGAGAGCACGGAACTGATACCATCTTATGACACCCGCTCGGTTGATGTGCAAAAAGAAGGCATCTATGAAATGACTATGACTTTGCAATATGACAAAGAAATGTTCCAACTGTCAGAGAACTATTCGGAAACCTATACGATTCCGGTCTGTATCTCTGACCCGGAAAAGTTCGAAATTTTTCCAACCTTTACATCTTTCCACCACACAACGCTGAGTTTTTTGCATCATTTTAAGGATTTTTCCACAATAGAAGGGGCCTATGTAAAATCCAAAACCGCCCTTACCAAATCTCAGTTAAACAGTGCTGACTGGATCTCTATTACGTCATCAGAAAGCTTTAATCCAACACCGGATGGCGTCACGTTATCGTCCGCTTTTTTTGAAGAGGACGGATATCTATATGTAAAATTAACAAACGAAAACCTTACCTCCAATATTCTTTGTCTGGAGCAGAAAGGCGCCCTCGTTCGTTCAAAACCAATTGAGGGAGACCGTGACGGCGGCGATTTTTCTTCCGAAGACTCGTTTGAAATCACTTCACCGGTATCGACACCGGACAGCGGGCAGACTACAAACCACACATCTGCGCCAAAACCGACTGCCACGGCAGCAATTATAATTCCGGCGACGTCTGTTCCTTCCAAAAAGACGGTTGTTTCTTCCATTCCCAAAAAAGAAACAACACACGCGAAAAAAAAGAAGAATTCTTCCTCTGCCCAAAAATCAGAGGGAATGATTACCGGCATTACAAGCAGTACAGAAGAATCCGATTCAAATACCAACACAACTACATCAATGAAAAAAGATACGGCAGACAGTGCCACCACTTCCCATGCCAGTGAGAAAAAGACAGTAGAGCAGGTTGGCTCAAACCGTATTTCTCTATCCGGAAAACGACTTCGTCTGATTGCGGAATCAAATCCAAACTATGTTCCGTTTACTTATGATAATATTACGCTTGAAATTCCGACAGAATATCTTCTGTCACTGAATCTCAAAGACAATGAAGTACTGATGGTAAGCATCGTTCCCGGTTCCGGCAAAGAGGTGACCGTTGCAGTGCGTGCCGCAGGTAAAATTTTGACGAATATTCCAAACAGCCGGCTCACATGGAAGCAGGAGAACAAAACGCGCACCATTGACAAAACCGGCGTTTACAAGCCACCCGGCTCTGCCAAACAAAATCTTCCGGTCAAAAGAAATCGCGTGCCTCATCTTGTAATTATAGGTGCCATTGTGTTAGTTCTGATTTCGACCGGCTGCTTTGTCTACCACAAAAAAGAAAGGAAACATTAAGATGAAACCTCGCTTTATCAAACTATTTCTCGCTTTGTTTCTTCCTTTTGCCTCCTTTCTGCTGCTTGCGCATTTTCTATTCTATTACAACAATAAATACGAAAATAATCCGGTTTACCCGATGGGCGGTGTCATGTTTTGTTCCGATGCCGACTTATCCGGAGATTCCGTAATTTTCCTTGCTCATCAGTGGAATTTTTTCCCGGGCAAACAATATACGCCTTCCGATTTTAATGAAAAAAATGTAACGGGAGGCACTTTTTTAACCCTTGGCTCATTTGGCAATTTCAGTCTTGGCAGTACTTCCGAGGCATCGAATGGCACTGCCACCTACCGCTTAACGCTGTCTCTCCCAGACACGGCACGGACATATTCTTTATATCTGCCGGAAATTTTTTCCGCTTACACACTCTATCTAAACGAGGAAAAAGTCTGCTCGCAGGGAAATCCAGACCTGGCGCATTATAAAGATTTAATTGGCAATAAAGAAATTTCTTTTACCGCCTCCGGAACCGTTCATATCACAATTATTGCCACCAATTATTCGCATATTTACAGTGGCATTACCTATCCACCAGCCTTTGGAACAGTTACTGCCATCCAGAAATATCTTTCTACAAGACTTTTCATCTCCGGCATTACGCTTGCAGCCATTTTCCTTTTTGCCGCCTGCTCGCTGTTCTTTTTCTGCCGGCTAAAACATAATAATGCGCTGGTTTTTACCATTTTATGTAGTTTATTTTTTGTTGTCTCCCTGTATCCGGTTCTATTTTCCTATGGCAGTTTTACCGTTTTTCCGTGGTATCCACTGGAAATTGCCTGCCTGACCGCCATGTATCCATGCATGGTTTTATTGCAGGGAACGATTTTAAATCTTCCTAAGAAATTGATTCGGCGTGAAACGCTTATCTTTGGCAGCTGTGTTGTTTTGTCGCTTGTATTCACTCTGTTTTTACACGGCAGCACACACTTTGCCAAACTGTATTCTGAATTTTTGTTTTTGTACAAAGCAGGCTGCGCCCTTTTGCTTTTATTTCAGGCATACTATTCGTACCAGAAAGAACTGCACACTTCACCAATTCTCTTAATCGGTACGGTTTTGTTTGCCGCCTCTCTGACTGCCGACCGCATGTATCCGGGCTACGAACCGATTTACGGCGGCTGGTTTCAGGAAATCGGCACCTTTTTACTGGTCGTTTCCATCGGCTATGAATTGTGGCAGGATTTATCGAAGACCTACCGCGCAAAACTTTTGTTGGAGGAAGAAACTCATTATCTGGCAAAACAGATTGAAATTCAGAAGGCGCACTATCAGGAACTTACGGAACGCATTGACGAATCAATTCGCCTGCGCCACGACCACCGTCACCATATGCAGACTGTCACAACCTATCTGCAAAATAATGAGCGCGAAAAAGCACTGGAATACTTGGCACAATACGCAGAGCAGAGGGAGCAGAAAGGACGTATCGTATTATGCCGTAATATGCTCGCGGATGCGATTTTACAATACTATCAAACACTCTGCAAAAACAACGACGTAGCTTTTGAATGTCTGGCAAATCTTCCGCAAACACTGTCGATTCCAGACACTGACTTTTCGATTTTGTTTGGTAATCTTTTGGAAAATGCATGGGAGGCCGCAAGACAGACACCGGAAAATGCGTATATCCGCATCCAGATTCAGCTACAGAAAAACAACATTGTTGCAATGATTGAAAATAGCTGCAAAAAAGAACCAATCCAAAAAGCGAATCGGTTCTTCTCAACAAAACATTCCGGTATGGGTATCGGTACCCAGTCTGCCCGCCTCATCGTTGACAAGGCAAAGGGTGTTATTTCCTTTGAGCCAAAGGACGAAATCTTTGTAGTGCGTTTCGTCCTTCCAAATACTGTAAAATAATTACCGGCTTAATTTTCTCTTTAACTGTTCCGGATTAATGGCGGATAAAAGTGCGGTTTCTTCGCTGATTTCGCCTTTCCGGTACAGTTTCAAAATGTACTGATCCATCGAAACCATCCCCAGTTCTCCGGATGTCTGAATGACATTATCAATCTGATAGTTTTTGCTGTCTCGAATCATGTTCTGAATCGCCGGCACAATTTTCATAATTTCCACCGCAGGAATCATACCGCCGCCTTCTCTCTGCAGTAGCTGCTGGGAAACAATGCAGTCTAACACAAGTGATAACTGGATTTTAATCTGATCCTGCTGATCTGCCGGGAAGGAGTCCACAATTCGATCAATCGTATTTACCGCTCCCTTGGTGTGCAGTGTTGCAATAACAAGATGTCCGGTTTCCGCTGCTGTCATCGCCGTGCGAATCGTTTCCGCATCGCGCATTTCCCCTAACAGAATAACATCCGGCGCCTGACGCAGGCACGCGCGAAGTCCGGTCAGATAATTCTCGGTATCAATCGCAATTTCACGCTGACTAATTAACGATTTCTGATTTCGGTGCAAATACTCAATCGGGTCTTCCAACGTAATAATGTGCGCTTCCCGCTCTTTGTTAATCGCATCGATAATACACGCCTGTGTCGTCGATTTTCCGCTTCCAGCCGTTCCTGAAATAATAATCATGCCGTGCTGTAGTTTCGACAGAGCAATTACCTCTTCCGGAATTCCCAGTTCCCTGTAATCCGGAATCCGGAACGAAACAACACGGATAACCGCCGCCTGTGAGCCACGTTGGAAATATGAATTGACACGAAATCTCGCCAAGTCCTCAATAGCAAAGGAAAAATCATCATCTCCCTCTTCTAAAAAATGTGTTTTCTCCCGGCTGGCGCACTCATAGATTTCATCTAAAAGCACCTTTGTGTCATCCGGCATCAGACGCTCCGCCGAAGCTTCCATTGGACGAATTTCGCCATCCACCTTATAACTCAATGCACCACCGGCAACAATAAAAATATCCGATGCTCCGTCAGAGACCGCTTTTCTTAATATTTCCACTAAACGTTCCATATCTTTTCTCTCTTTCTTTAGTCTGGAAGCATTTGTTCCATTCCATCCCAAACATCGATGGTATCGTCCGGTTTCCACTCACCGGTATACTGCTTCTCCCACTTTACTACATGAAATTTTTCTTTTTGTTTTTTGATTTCAACAAGCAGTTTCTGCTTATCATCAATCGCGCAAGTGTAAGTATAAGTATTTCCTTTCTGTTTCACACCATCCGGCATATTACCTGCCCGAATCTGTGAATATATCTCTTCTGCTTTCGTATCTGCTGCATAGTAATTACTCACCGCTTTTACGGATTTTTCTGATAAGTTATAGTTTGCTTTTGCCGTCGACAGTGACAAAAGCGCAAATACCAAAAAACATAACACGGCAAAAATCGTCAGAATTGAACTGCCGCCAACGCTTGTGAATGAGAGCTTTCGTTTTTTCATGATGTGCCCCCTCTCTGCCAAGCCGCCGCAACATGATAAATTTCTTCCTTATCTTCATCAAAAACGGTAACCTTTGCATTTGTCAAATACTCATCTGCATCCGTCTTTATCATTTGAACCGTCATATGGTCCTGCTCAAAAGGAATTTCCAGAGTATCTCCCTCAATCTGACCGGGCATCTCCCCTACTACTTTCTGCCAGTCGCCGGCGCACGTTTTACACATCTCAATTACTTCCTGTGCGTGTTCCGCCGCAATGTTTTCCTTTTCACCACGCGTAGATAATCCATTAGCATAGACAAATGCCTGCAAACACACGGCTGCCGCCAGCGCAAACACTAAAATCATAATAATCTGCTCCATCAGCGCTAACGGAGCTTTGCTTCTTTCATAATTCACAATGCCACCCCGCTTTCTTCACTTCGCATAGAAACGGTTGTCTCATTCTCACGTCCTTCGCTATCTTTGGATGTAATTCGTATGAGACTTCCTTTCTTTTCAAAATGCAAATCTTTCGCATCCATAATCGCCACACCATCTTCCGGCTTCATCTCGGATTCCTCAGCGGCAAACAACTCATACACCTTACCCTGATAATAATAAATTTTCAAATCATACCGAATGCCATCGATTGTTTCCAAAAGATGCAGCGTATTTACCTCATCATCCACATCCGGCGAAGCAAATCCGCCCACTTTTACGGCATCTGCTCTGTCATAACCACGAATCTGGGCAGACACATAAGACGTGATAATTCTTTTGTTGTATGCATTATTATCACGCTCGACCAAACTTTTATATTGATTTGCTCCCAATGCTAGAACTGCCACAATTGTCATGGCAAAGATAGCAAACAATACAAGAACAAATACATTTTCAATACTATGTCTCTGGCTGCTTCTCTTCATTGCTAATCGACCCGCTCCTGATTTTCCATTACTGTAATTTCCGGCATCAAATTTTTGGCAAATACTTCATAAAAGACGGTAAAACGGCTTTCATCAATCTGGATTCCGTAATTTTTCTTTAAATATTCAAGGGTAGGCGGATATACGCCTTCTGTCGCATAGCAGGTCATTGTTGCCTTACGAATGGAGTTTTCGAGTTGTTTCATGCTCTCTGCCTCCTGCCCCTGATTCAGCCTTGCCGCCCCCGCGTTCATCGCATAAAGCAGTCCGCCAATCACCGCTGTCAGCAATACAATTTTTATAATTAAAAAACTTCTCTGCTTCATCATTTTCATCCATCCTATCCAATCGAAGACATGATATGAATCAACGGTAACATCACGGTTATCAAAACAATTCCTACAAGAATTGAAGTAATAATGACAATCGTAGGCTCAATCTTTCCAACTTTTCGTGCAATTTCCAACTGCACTCTGTCGTCCATACGCCGTGAAATTTCTGCCATCGCCGTATCGGATGTACCACTTTTGGCACCCAAATCTAAAATCCGGCAAAATGACGCTTCCAACACTTCATTTTCTCGGAATGACTTCGCCATTGGCTCGCCCACTTCCAGCATCTCAAGGCATTTCTCATAACGCTTCTTCGTCTTTTGATTTACGTCCTGAAAAAGCATCGCTGTACGGAATGCATCTTCGGTATTTAATCCGCTCATCATCCCCATCGCCATCGCTGACGCAAATCTTGCTTCACCCATCCGGCGCACAATTCCGTGTCCGCCGAAAACTTTTTTATACAGTTTCACAAAAAAGCCTCTTGCCCTCTTGCTGCAGGCAATCACTGCTGCCACTAAAACAATGACAAATATGATACCGCACAACACTGGCATGATACTTCCGAGCCAGTCGCCAAACCGCAGTAAAAGCTTCGCCGTGCCGCCCATCGTACCGCCAAGCTGCTCATAGACCTGATTGAAAATCGGCAGCACCTTGACAAGCAGCACAACTAAAATTACTAACATCAAAATCATCAATATAAACGGATACAGAAGGGCACTGCGAATCTGCGACATCAACTGCTGCTGCCTGTCGTAATAATCTGCCAGTGCCTGAAAGGACTGCTCCAACCGCCCTGTCTCCTCACCGGTTTCAATCATATCGCCGACGTACTTCGGAAACGTACCAACCTCCCGAACTGCTTCGGAAAACGGTTTACCTTCCGTCACCAAATCCGCTAACTGCTCCAGCATTTTTTTGCTTTTTTTATCCTTTTCGTCCTCAATTAAAAGATACAATCCATCTTCGATTCCAATGCCGGCATGCAGTAAAAGCGACATTTCCAGACAAAAAGCAGAAACATACTCATTACTTACTGTTTGCTTACTCATGACACACTCCCCTGATTAGTAACTCAATTTTTCTTTGTAATTTCTACCATTTCCTATGTATTTCATAATGGACTTACTTGATTTACTGGTCGAAGCAAATGTAGGGTCCATCAGTTTCCATTTCTTACCGTTAAAATAAATCATTTTGGAAATGCGTCCTTTTTTCTTGGAATACACATTTATCCATGCATGATACGCATTCCCGGTATAACCTACAATTAGCTTTGTCGGAACTCCCTGACTTCGCAGCATCGCAGTCATTACTGCCGCATAATCAAAACAGATTCCTTTTTTCTTCTTATAAATCTTATTCAGATTTGGCACATACCCAGGCTTTACTGTCTTGGCAAGTTTTTTGTCATATTTGTAATTTTTAATGACATAGTTGTATACCTTTTTAACCTTTGCCAAATCGTTTTTACAATTTTTTGTAATCGAGGCTGCTTTTTTTACAACTTTCGTGCTTTTCGTATAATTCACAAACTGATTCGGCCGCAGATACGGTTCAAACTGGTCGGTCATTTCGACATTTACTTTCAATGTCATCTCCATCGCATAACGACCACCCACTTCATAAAGCAGATAAATCGTATAGGCAGTATTTCCTTCCGTCAATGGAATAACCTGATACTTATTCACGGAAAGTGTATATTTGTAACCATCATTCAGTGCCTGTCCCCCGGTCGTAACAACGCATTTCAGCGTAGGTCCCAGCGCCTTCTTAAATTTCACCATCACATAACCGTCTGCCGTGTTGGAATAGTCAATCACACAATTATTACTTTCCTTAACTTGTTCCCCACTTGCAACAGTCGGATAGATAACTGTTTTTGCCCGGCTTTTGCTGTTTGACAGCACAATCCCCGAAACCATCACACACAAAAAACCAAGAATCCATAATCCCCTTTTACTTTTTTTCATGAAATACACTCCTTTCACGGATTAATCATTTTTATTTTATCACTTTTAGGACAAAAAATAAAGCATCCTTTTCTTATTATTATATGCATCCGTGTGTCATAAAAAAGGTCTATTCTTTTTCATTGTTTTTTTATACTCTTTTAATCGTCGAATCACTTGACAAAATGTCAAAAACGTACTATAGTTGACTACGTTAAAAAAAGTTTTCAAAGGAGTAAACCTATGATTGAAACAGGTATTGCAAGACAATTAGATGCAGTCGGACGTATTACTCTGCCAAAAGAACTTCGCAAGTCTTTAGGATTTAAAGACCGCGAATTATTGGAAATATATACTGAAGATGACAAAATTATTTTAAGAAAATGTGAAAGACAGAAACAGGATATTTTTACTGGTTCTGAAGAGGATTTGATTGAGTACAAAGGAAAATTAGTTTCCAAAGAATCAATCCGCGAATTATCAAAGCTTGCTGGTTTAATTTAATCATATATCCCTTTAGTGTTTGCCCGAAGTTTTCCCAGACTTCGGGCGTCTTTTTTTATGTATTATATAATTTGGCTGCACCGTCGTATGATAAAAAAAGAAATGTAAACGCTGCGTTGACCTGTTTTATTAAAATCACAACAACGGTCAACCAAAATCCGGCTTCCATTTGACTTTTTTCTACTTTTTCTCTAATTAAGTCAACTTTTGTCTATAAAGTGGTTGACTGGATTTATGCTTTTGACAAATCAGGTCAACTAACTGCAAATATCTCCTGCAAAAGTTTCATAATCTTACTCTTCCCGCCACTCTTTTAGGGCAGAAGAAAGTCTTCTGTCAATATCTTTTCTCGTTTTTCATTTTTGCTCTTCAATATGTTCTCTTGCATTTTCAGAATCAATAAGCAGGCAGGTGCCGCGTTCACTATCACCGGAATCGGCCATTCCCCTTAATTTACAATTGTAAAATCTTACACTGTTCAAGCCCTGCGCTCCAAAACTCCTCGATTGGCTTATTCTTAACCTGACATATAATACTGGAATTCATCGCGCCATGTCCAACAATAAGAATATCCTTTCCTTCCTGCAATTGAGGTTCTATTACCTCCTTCAGAAATGAACCTGTTCTCGCAAAAAGCTCTGCAAATGTTTCCGCCCCACCGATTGATTCTATGTATTCCTCCGGTTTGCGAAAAATAAGATTAATTGGACAATCCGGAATTTTAAAGCTATTTTCAATCCCCTCATAATCACCAAAGCTCATCTCTACCAGCCGTTCATCTGTTATAATTGGAATTCCCCTGTTTTTCAGCACAATCTGCGCCGTCTCCACTGCCCGAATCAGTGGAGAACAGTAACATACATCGATATTCCATGACTTATATTCCTCGTGTGCTTTTAATGCCATTAACCTTCCTTCTTCATTTAATGGGATATCCGTTCTTCCCTGAAGTTTATGCAATGCATTCCAATCGGTTTTTCCGTGGCGCATAATGTATAACATGTTGTGTGTCCTCCTAAATAATCTTTCTTGAATTTTTATCTTTGGTTGATTTTCTCAAGGAATCTACTTCTCATTATACTAAAACGCAACTCAGAATACGTCATCGTCTGATTCCTTAAGCCACAAAGAAAATCAGAAAAGTATTTATCATTTAAATACTCCGCCGCATTTTCCCTGAAAAAATCATATATTTCACTATAATATATAATCTTGTACTTTTCTTTAATCATCAGATCATCCATCGACAAATCATTGTAATTAGGAACAAATACAAAATAATACGCCTCATCAATTCCATTTTCCTTTATATATCTCTCTGTATATTCATAATACTTATTCAATTGATTTTTACCATCATCTGTTTTGCCATTAAATCCCGATTTTATCTTATTTTCAATTGCCAATACATGGCGTTCATCACGAATCCATAAATCAATATTCTTTACAGACTCTCGTATAATCTCAAAGGAATTTTCAAAACCATGAACTCCTAATACATCTTCTGCAAATTTAACAAACATATCATGTCTATAATTGAAATAGTAAGCTAATAAATTAGACATTATCAACTCATCATTTTCCTTCCTGATAATTTCAAGAAAAGATATATTTGTCCTAGTATATGAGCCATCTGATATCATTTTCTGCGTATTATTAGATTCTTCCCACAAAGATGTATTTGCCAATAGTTCTTCTATCTTTGCATGTATTGAAGGATATAATTCTTCTGATAAATACGTCCGCATACTTTGTCCAACAATTTTCTTCTTATTACAATCCAGCCGAATTACAACCGTATTTTTTTCATCCTCAACCTCATAGCTGGAATCTACAGTAATAATAATTCTTTTACCTTTTTTAGGAAACCTAACATCTTTTGCACAATATGTAGCCATACTATTTGTTTTTGACGTCTCAGCCTCACCATGATAAAGATTTTTATTAAATATATCAGTAATATTTACACCAGCATAAAAAATCTTCTGAACATCATCCACCGATGTGTTACTTAGTCCTTCCGCCTTCATCACGACTTCCATCGTTTCTCTACCCGCAATATTTTGAACAAACAGTACTTTATCAACATTATGTCCTTTGACATTTCCCATAGGTGTAATATAAAGATAGTTTTCATCATTATCATCCCTGAAAAGATTAATCACCTCATGTCCTATATTAGTCCCTTCCTGTAAATATGCCCCCGCAAACAATTGGTTTATCAATATTTCTCCCATAATTTTCTTGCCTCCTAAATGCAATATCTCCCTTTGCATTTCTTTTATCTTATAACATAATTAACTTAACAAAAACTACACTGCCCAATTTTCAAGTTTTAAGCCTTTTACTCTCTCAAACTCTTTTGTATTATTTGTTACAACAAAATAATTCAGTGACTTAGCATGACCAGCTATCATCATATCCAGTGGTCCAATAGGAGTTCCCGCCTTTTCCAAGTCTGCTCTTATCTTTCCATAACTCTGTGCTGCCAAAGAATCAAAACTTACAATATCAATATTTGCCAGCAACAAAACCAAAGCCACCCTATTTTTCTCACTCGCTTTGCTTTTTTCAACGCCATGCACTAATTCTGCATATGTAACAGAAGAAATACATACCTCCTGCGGATCGTGTTCTTTTAAACGAATAAATACTTGCTCCGGCTTATGCTTGATTGCATAAATACATATATTAGTATCCAACATATATCTCATAATTCCTCACGCTCCTGTTCCACCCAATCACTGCGTCCATCTTCCATAAAATCATCCGAAAACATATCTATCGCTTGCATAAATGTATCCCATTTATTTGTTTTTGGCATAAGAAGTACAACATCACCAATTCTATTAACCGCCACCTCATCGGTGTCAAACCTACATTCTTTGGGAAGTCTTACTGCCTGGCTTCTCCCATTTTTAAATACTTTTGCAGTCATCATAATAATCAACCCCTTTCTTCTATTATTAGTATATACTGTGATATATACCCTAGTCAATAAGTTTAAAAATTACCATCTACTTTTTCTTTTTCGGCGCCGGCAATTCATCATACATCGCACGAAATAGTCCTGTCAAATAATCTTTACTTGATGCTATATTTTTCACACCTCTCTTTGAGCATAACTAAACCACACTTGTGTCCGGGCAACAATGAAAGTTTCCGTTTTCAATATAATTCCCATTGACTTTTTTAATGGTCACATTCGATGCATTTATTAGTGCTGATACCTCTTCTGAAATCGCCAGAGTCTCAGCACGTGACCATATTTCACCAGAGGAGTCTGCCGCAAAGGAAAAAAGCGAATCACGAATGTGCAATTCACTGCAGACTTGTTTCAGAAGAAGATGAAATTTTAAAAAATTTCTCCTGCGGTCAACCAAATTTTACTCTTTCGTTGACTTATATTTGTTTTTTTCTAAATTGAGTCAACCTTTGCAATGTATTTGTTGACCTTAATTCACATAATTGCAAATACGGTCATTCGTTTAAGACTATTTGGTTGACCTATTTAACACAAAGTGGATTTTCAGTCACCTTATGTCTATAAAATGGTTGACCGTATTTGCGATTTTTCAAAATCCGGTCAACTTATGGCCAACTTTCCACCAGTAAACTCCCCCCAATAAATCTCGCCCTCTACTCATCTTCCAATAATTTCGCATATATCTCCCGTTTGGATACGCCTCGGTCTTTCGCCACTGCCTTCATGGCTTCCTTGCGGCTAAGCCCTTTATCTTCATAGATTTTCATATGTTTGGAGAGCGGCATTTCCTGCCATTTTTCCTGTTCGGCACGGTTCATATCTTCCGCATTTTTCCCTTCCAGTACAAGCACAAACTCACCTTTTGGCTCGTTCGCTTCATAATACGCCACTGCCTCACCTAAAGTAAAATGAAGTGCTGTCTCATGTTTTTTTGTCAGTTCCTTGCAGATGGCAATCCGGTGGTTTTCGCCCAAAAGCTCACAAAACAGTGCAAGTGTTTTTTTCAGACGATGCGGCGCTTCGTAAAAAATTGTCGTACAGGTCGTTTTGGCAAGGCGGTCTAACACTTCTTTTCTTTCCTTTTTATCCACCGGCAGAAATCCTTCAAATGTAAACCGGCGGGCAGGCAGGCCCGATAGGGTCAGCGCTGTAATTACCGCTGCCGGCCCCGGAAGAGATGTAACCGGAATTCCTGCTTCATAGCACGCCCTAACCAAATCCTCACCAGGGTCCGAAATTGCCGGTGTGCCGGCATCCGTGACAAGTGCAATCGTCTCACCTTTCAACATGCGCTGGACTAAAACCGGCGTTTTTTCATATTTGTTATGTTCATGGTAACTGACAAGCGGTGTCTTAATTTCATAATGATTCAAAAGCTTGATGCTCTGTCTGGTATCTTCGGCCGCCACCACATCGGCTTCCTTTAAAATGCGGAGAACACGAAGTGTAACATCCTCCAGATTGCCAATCGGCGTCGCACACAAATATAACATTCCTGTCTTTTCTTCTCTAATCATAATACATCCGCCTCACTTCCTCTGTGTATTGGTTCGTATTAGCGTATGCAATTAACGGCTTTTCGACCGTCAATTGACGATTTCCTCCTCGAACTCCCTCAATCAACACCATATTTGGTTCTTTATCAACATACGGATAAACCAGTCTCATCCGCTTTGGTTCCAATTTGTACTGCACCATACAGGAAATAATTTCTGCTAAGCGAAATGGTCTGTGTACCAGATAAAAACGCCCGCCGGGCCGCAGAAGCTTTGCCGCCGCTTTTACCACGTCTTCAAATGTGCAGAAAAGTTCATGTCTGGCAATCGCCTTGTGTGACGCCTCGCTGACACGGCCATTGGATTGATTCAAATACGGCGGATTGCTCGTAACAACGTCAAAGGAAGCAGCTTCAAAAATTGAAGTGGCTTCCCTGATATCACCCTGCACAATATGCACTTTATCTTCTTTTTCGTTATAAGCTACACTACGCTTTGCCATTTCGGCAATATCTTTTTGCAGTTCCAGCCCGGTAAAGGAACTTCCCTTGGTACGCCCGGAAAGCAACAGCGGAATAATACCGTTGCCACAGCCAAGGTCCAGACATTTTTCCCCTTCCTTTACCTTCGCGTATGCGGATAAAAGGACGGCATCCATACCAAAGCAGAACCACTTCGGATTCTGAATAATGTACATTCCATCCCGCTGCAAATCATCCAGCCGCTCGCCCTCATAAAGAAAATCCTTTGGGTCTTTTTGATTACTCATTCAACTTCGATTTTCCTTCCTTTTTTTCCATTGCCTCTAATTTTTTTAACTCTTTATCATGTTTATCTTTAATTCTGTTTTTCGACTTGTTCGGACGGAATTTCAACTCATCCACGCGGTACTCACGCACCTCTTTCTCGCCGTCATCCAAAGAAACAATAACCTTCACAAGCTGCTTTAAAACACTTACGCTCTGTACTTCCGCATCCAAACCTTCCGTTGTTTTTACGTGGCTTCCAATGTGTGGCAGACGACTGTTTAATTCCTCATAAGCCTCTTCCTCATTTTTCAAGCAGCACATCAAACGTCCGCAGACACCGGATATTTTCGTCGGATTCAAAGAAAGGTTCTGTTCCTTTGCCATTTTAATCGAAACCGGTGCAAATTCAGACAAATAACTGTGGCAGCACAACGTTCTTCCGCAGATTCCAATTCCGCCGCAGATTTTTGTTTCATCACGCACACCAATCTGTCTAAGCTCGATTCGGGTGCGGAATACGCTCGCCAAATCTTTTACCAGCTCACGGAAATCAATTCGTCCATCCGCTGTGAAATAAAACAATAATTTATTGTTATCAAACGTATACTCCGCCGCAATCAGCTTCATTTCCAATCCGTGTTTTGCAATTTTTTCAAGACAAATTTTATATGCGTCTTTTTCTTTTTCACGGTTCTTTAACTCGATATCTTCATCTTTCGGCGTTGCCACACGAATAATCTTTTTCAACGGTGCCACAATTTTCTCTTCTGCCATCTCGCGGTTTGGCACAACAACCGTTCCGTATTCAACACCTTTTGCAGTCTCGACAATTACGTGCTCCCCGCGCTCAATCTGCTCATCGCCCGGGTCAAAAAAATACACCTTTCCCGCCTGTCGAAAACTAACACCAATAATAATCTTCATAATAACCTCCGTATCTCTATTTCAAAGTAAGAAGCATAAGCTCCATCGTAATATCAAAATTTACATTTGCACGCAGGCGGACTTTTGCCTTTTCAAACGCCTGCAGAATCTCTTCGATTTTCTCATAACTGCGGTGGCTTGCCTCACGGGAAATATAAGACGCCTCATCCTGGAACAAAAGCTGGTTAATATCCTTTGTCGCCTTAAACAAAAGCACATCCCGGTACCACAGCACCATTAAATCAATATAATCACGCACTTCATCTTTGCGTGTTCCCAAATCTTTAATTACCGCTAACATCTCAGACAAATCCATCTGCTCCACATGCCGCAGCAGAGAAATAATATGGTCTTTTCTCTCAATGAAATCTTCCGATTTGGCATACCGCATCGCTTTCCCCAGATTTCCCTGTGCAAATGCCGCACTCGCTCTCGCCTGATAATCCGGCACCTGACAATGTTCTTTGACATACGATTCCACAACGGCAGTGCTGAGCGGACGAAACTCCATCGTAAGACAGCGCGACTGAATCGTCGGCAGCAACGCAGAAATGTTACTTGTCATCAAAATGACAATACCATATTCCGGCGGTTCCTCAATTGTTTTTAACAGCGCATTCTGTGCCGCCTCTGTCATTTTTTCCGCCTCCGGCACGAGGTAAATTTTATACGGACTCGAAAACGGCTTAATATCCATCGTATTGCAAAGCTGCTCGCGGATTTCATCCACGCCAAGGCTCGCCTTCTCTCTTGTTACCCAGATAACATCCGGCTGATTTCCGGACTCCATCTGGCGGCAGGACACACATTCCTTGCACGGTTTATCTGCCGACTCACTCTGGCACTGCAAGCCTGCGGCAAACGTCCTCGCCAGCGCTTCTTTGCCAACACCTTCCTCGCCTTGGAACAAATATGCATGAAACGGTTTCTTGTCACGTATCGCTGCCTGCATATGTTCCTTTATCTGTTCATGACCTACAATCTCTGTAAATGAAAACATCGTTTCTCCCTTCTTTTATCACGTAATAATATCCAGTAATAACCCACGAATTTCATCGACTTTACTCAAAATCGCAAGAGTATCTTTTTCTTCTTTAATCAACTCTCCCGCCAGTTCATCCAACACCACATTCACACGCTTAATCATGCCATACACACGGTGTCTGCCGCGGCGGTCCAAGAAATTTTCACGGCTGAATTTATGCGAACGATTTACTATCTCATTCATAAATTCCTGAATGAGGCGGCGGTAATGCTTCATATCCCGGACATCCATGTGTTTACCAAGCTTTTCGCCCTGCATGGTAATTTCCTGCATCATAACCGATAACCGCTCGGAAAGACCGGCTTCTTCAATCGAACTCATCAGTGTAAATTTAAAATCTTCTCCACTTTGCTGCGCCTGCTGCGTCTGTGTCGTCGCATTTACCTGCTGCATGTTGTCCACTCGAATATCCAAAATATCACCTCTTTCTCGATTTATAATACCACGTTTCACATGATTTATCTACCACTTTTTATCCGCAGAACAATCTCTCTCAGTGCATTTTCAACGGAATCATTTACGATTTTGTCCGTAATATTTAAGCGCTTGAGATTTTCTTTGGAAAAATCTTTTTCATCTGCCAAAAAGCGGCGGCATACCTCGGAAACGCATGGATTTTTCTGCTCTTTTTCCCTTTTCAGCGAGCGCTCAATCCGGGTCATGTCATCCACCTCGATATAAAGCGGAACAACCTTATCGGCACCATAAAACCGGGAAATTTTCTCAAAACCTTCCAGCGTCGAAATTAGCACAAAATCGCCTTTGTCCCAGTCAATCTGTCCATCTTCCGCCGTGAAATAATACCACGGTCCATGGACGGTCTGATAACATCTTGATTCCACAATCCGATTCTCTTTTTCCATCCTGCGCATTTTATCTTCGGAGACAAAATAATACGCTCCGCCATCCATTTCGCCCTCTCGTATCGGCCTGGTCGTATAGGGAATCACTGCATGAATCTCCGGGTAACGCGCCAACAGTTCCCCGTAAAGCGTATCTTTTCCCGATGCACTTTTCCCCATAAATACAAACAATCTGCCCATGGTAGAATCCTCTCTTTACCTTTTCTTTTCTTCTTTCACAACCTGCACGGTCTGTCCGCTTGCATCCGCAAATCCAAACAAATGAAGTCCCGCTTTTTTTGCATTTTCTATCTTATCTAAAACCGTTTTTGTAATCTTTTCTCCCGGCACTAAAAACGGAATTCCCGGTGGATACACCATCCCATATTCCGCCGAAACAAATCCCTCTGCCTCATTTACAAACTTTGTCTCCTCCAGTGCATTTACCGCCTGCACCGGCAGCATTTCCACTTCCGGACAAGTTAAAACCGACTCGCCATAATCTGCTTTTTTCTCTTTTATAAAAGAAATTTTTTGCAGTCTTTCATCAATTTTAGTAAGGGCATCCATAAGACGGACAAAACCATCTCTTGAATCCGCAAGACTTGTCATCGCAAGAATATACCCTGCAGCCGCCATTTCCACTTCAATTTGAAATTCTTCCCGCAGCCATTTTGCTGCCTCTGTGCCAGAACATTTTTTCCCGGTCAGAACAACAAGTTTTGATGGTTCCTTTCTTGGATTTTCCCAAAAACGTAATTCCTTCCATTTTTCTGCATGCTCACGAAACCAAATAAGGTTCGTAAAATAAGCCTCAAACCAAGTATCGGCATATTTCCGCATCCACTGCATACACTGGCTGATACTGCCCATCAGCACATAAGAAGGGCTGCTCGTCTCAAAGATTTCCAAATAATGTTCCACGCGCTCTGCCATAATACGGTCACTCGCCCGGTGCAAAACCGCCGTCTGGGTCAATGCCGGCAGCGTCTTGTGCAGACTCTCAATCACAAGGTCCGCCCCCTGCTCCATCGCAGTCTCCGGAAATTTGTCACTCCATGCAAAATGTGCACCATGCGCCTCATCCACTACAAGCAGCGAATTTTCCTCATGGACAATCTCTGCAATCGCCCGGATATTTGACACAACGCCCTCATACGTCGGCGAGGTCAATACGACACAGGCAGGTTTCGTATCTGCTATGACACGCTTCACTTCCTCCGAAGAAATTCCAAGGCAGATTCCCGTCTCTTTATCTACTTCCGGATATACATAAACCGGCTTCAACGACAAAAGTTCCACGGCATGGTACACCGAACGGTGGCAGTTTCTGGCAATCACAATCGTATCGCCCGGATGACAGCAGGCAGAAATCGCTGCTAAGATGCCACACGTGCTTCCATTTACTAAAAGATAAGAGTCTTTCGTTCCATACTTTTGTTTCATCTGCTCCATCTCCCAAAGGATTTCACCCTCCGGCTGATGAAGATTATCTGTGTCATCAATTTCTGTCACATCAAATGCATAGGGATTTGCCATCGTAAAAAGACCTGCCCGCTTGTGCCCGGGCATATGCATCGGATACCGGTTTTCTTTTGCCGTCCACATGAGTCTTTCATAAAGATTCATCGTAAATCCCTCCTGCCATGAATATTCCTCTTTTATTTTACAATAGAATGGAGACATTGGCAAGGTGGTAGGGCTCGTGTCAAGTATTCGTTGGCACTTTTTTGTTTTCCGTAATTCTGGAGAAAAGCTTTGCGTCTCGTGGGCACTTCCGTTTAACAAACGCGTAAGGGTATGGGCATGCAAAATACGCAAGCCTCATACCCACGTGTTTGTACCCACGAGTCACAAAGTTTTTCTCCGGAATTACTGGAATCCAAAGGAACTGACAGCGAACATTTGACACGAGCCCCCACCATCTTGCCAGCGAATGACTCTGTACAAATGGGTCTGCGATTCCGATGCAACTCTTTCTTTAACAAGTAAAAAGAGTTGTCTTGAAAACACAAGAAGCTGCTCTCAACTAGCTGGTTAGTGGTTAGCATCAACTGCTCGTATCTTTTTAGTTTCCGGTAAATGAATTAAGAAAAGATTTGTGAAGAGTGGGTACAAACACGTGGGTATGAGGCTTGCGTATTTTGCATGCCCATACCCTTACGCGTTTGTTAAGCGAGAGCGGCGCAAGAGGTTCGGGGAACCTCTGACCTGCGCGGACCGGAGTGGAACGTAGAACCACGAAGCACAAATCTTTTCTTAATTCATTTACCGGAAACTAAAAAAACACCAACGAACACTTGACGCACCGTCTCATTATTAGTTACAATGTACTACAGTCGCAGCTATTCATGACTAATATACAGTGCAAACCATCTTGAATAGCAACAAAACCACCAAAGAAAGTGAGATTATTATGAATCAGATTGTTTTTTCAGCGGGATTTGTTCAAGCAAATATTTTTTGTTCGCTGCTTTGCATCCTGCTGCCGATTTTATTTGTATGGTATCAGAAACGGAAAAACGGTGTAAAACCGGGTGCATTTTTTATTGGGGCTGCATTTTGCCTGCTCTTTTCCTACGTTGCCGCCACAATTGTGAATGTTTTGATTTTTTCAATTCCGGGGCTTTTATCCTTTTTCAGTGCAAAAAACCATCCGGTCTACTCGGCACTGTTCGGAGCTTTCTCCCTTGGTATTCTTTCGACCATCGGAGCATTTATCGGATTGAAGTATGCAATGAAAAAACGTCCGGGCAAGGAAAATGCGCTGATTTTCGGAGTTGGTATGGGCGGTTTTGAAAGCATCTTAAATGGTGCTACCGTTTACATCACAAACATTATTGCAGCATTACTGATTAACTCCATCGGCTCAACGGAATATTTCAAAAAACTGGCATTAAAAGGAGAGGAACTGGCTCAGACCCAGAAGTTATTTACGGAACAGGCGGCAACGCCTTCTTCTTCCTTCTTTATGGATGCTACTTACGTGATTCTTTCTCTCGTATTGTATGCTGCCATTGCCATCCTTGTTGAATATGCCATTTCAACCGGAGAAAAACAGTGGACAGTAATTGCCATTGTTCTCCACGTCGCAGGATATGTACCGATTTACTTGCGAAACATTGACATCTATAAAAGTTCGATGACGCTGTTTGTCATCGCAACCGTGTTTACATTTGCTATTGCCCTGTTTGCCTATCAAATCTATCACCGAACGGAAAACGGTAAAAAATAAGTTGACAGAAATCCTGATAAGGTGTATTATGGCATTGTAATCAAAGGCGATTCACATTTTGTGGGTCGCTTTTTATTTTTTCCTACGTTTTTTGTTAAACGTGCAATGCACCAAAGACGGCGCGACCGAAGCGCCGCGCCTAAATTTGCCCTAATCATTGGCTCTGCCAATGATCGCCTATATATAGTTTAGTTCTCTATTCCCCAGAAAAGGACCGCTTATGCGGTCCTTTTCGCTTGCTCTTTTATACCATGCGCCATCCGCTGTGGTATTTATTTTTTAAATTATGCTTATTCTTTTTACCCCAGCCAAGCGGGTAATCTTCTACACACACAAGCTGCCATCCATCCTTTGCAGCAGCTTCCTCATCCGTCAGCACCAGTGTTTCACCCTTTAAATAACGAACCACCCGCTCATCGTTTACAGACAAACGCAGACAATTCTTATAGTCCTTCGCCCGCAGTGCCATCGCTAACGACTGACTCGGCTCAAACCTCTTTTTCTTCATCTCACCGACAAATAGCCCGCTGCGTAAAAAACGAAGTCCACGCATCTTCGGAAGTTCCTTTGGCATATAGTAAACCATTCCGTTTTTGCTTTCCATGCGCTCAGGCAGAAACGTCCGGTTCAGATTCTCACCAAACGCCTCCCACAATTCCTTTTCCTCTCCCCGCAGACCGCTTCTTGTCTGCTCACAGGATACAACCGGCTCATCCGCCGTCTCCTTTTTTCGAAACAGTGCCAGAAAATGCCCCTCACCATCGACACGGTGCGGGAAAATGCGGACACAGTTTCGTATAGATTCTTCTGTACTTCCAATCAATTCCGGTTTTCCGGACGCAAACCCTTTATAACCCTCCATCGGAAGAATCTCCATATCCGGGTTCATAGAAAGAATTTTTTGCACCGTTCCCTCATCTTCCAGCGGTGAGAATGTACAGGTAGAATACAAAAGCATACCGCCCGGTTTTAACATCGGAAGCGCTTGTTTCAAAATATCTTCTTGTAATGCGGCGTAGAATTCAGGACCATTCTGCTCCCATGCCTTTACCATGGACGGCTCTTTGCGGAACATTCCCTCGCCTGAACACGGCGCATCAATCAAAATTTTATCGAAAAAACCGGTAAAATACTCTGCCAGTTTCTTTGGATATTCTGTCACAATAAAGCTATTTTCCACGCCAAACAATTCAATGTTTTTCAACAATGCTTTTGCGCGCTTGCTACTGATATCGTTGGCAATCAAAAGCCCGGTGCCATGAAGTTTTGCTGCTAACTCCGTCGCTTTTCCGCCCGGTGCCGCACACAAATCAAGTACCACATCATTTTCCTCAATCGGCAGACGCGAAGCCGGCGTCATCGCACTTGGGTCCTGCAAATAATATAATCCCGCAAAATAATACGGATGTTTCGCAGGCTGTTCTTTCTCCCCATCATAATAAAAACCGTTTTTAACATACGGAATTGGTGTTAATTCAAACGGAGATATTTTCAAAAAATCTTCTACAGAAATCTTCGCTGTATTTACACGGAGCCCAAATTTTCTTGTACCTTCCATGGATTTCAGATAATCCTCGTACTCATCCCCCAAAATTCGTTTCATCTCATCACAAAATGCAACCGGTAATTCCATCTTTTTTCTCTCCTCCAGCCTTTTATAAGGAAAAACTGCTTGGCAAAAGTTCGGAAAGCCTCTTACTGCTATAATCTTCTTCGCTCTTTGCCATTACAATTTCAAATTCATCTGCCTTGCAAAACTCCGACATCACCTGCAGACAGACACCACACGGTGCCGGTGCTGTCATTTCTCCCTTTTTCCCGCCAACAATGGCAATTTTTACAAAATCCCGTTTTCCCTCACTGACTGCTTTGAAAAAAGCTGTTCTCTCCGCACAATTTGTCGGTGTAAATGCCGCATTTTCAATGTTGCAACCGGTATAAACCGTGCCGTCTTTACACAGAAGTGCCGCCCCCACCATAAAACTGGAATACGGTGCATATGCATTTTCACGCGCAGACAACGCCTGCGTAATCAATTCCTTTGTCTCCATAGTTTCTCCTTTATCTTACGATTCACTCATGTAGCTAATAAAATAATTGCCGGCATCTTTGAAAATCTTCTCATACGAACTTCTGCTTACCGTCTGTGTTTTGCCGGACTGCGGATTGTACAAAATCAATTTAGAAGCCGTATATCCACCAATTACCACACCGGTTTTATTGCTGGTCATCGCAATCACCGGTTTACTGCCACTGACAAAGTATAAAACTTCCTCCAGCGTGCATCCCTTCAGACTCATCGGCCGCTGCAAATATTGCGAGAGCGTATTATACGCATTTTCGCCCTTTTTCACCAGTCCCTTCGCCGCCACATCATAATGGTTCGCTTTCAAAAGCATATGAACACACGCATCCAGATTTGACACACCATTTCCCTGCTTCGTCATTTCCAGACCACCAATTGTATTCTGGATGAAGGCTCCGCTTCTCTCCCAGACAACCTGATGATTACTTGAAACAACGACACCCATTTTGGCGTCTGCCTCTCGAATCGCCTTTGCCGCACTTTCGTAGGAAGAAACAATTTGTCCCCCAGCAAATACATAATATTTTGTAAGTTTCGGCTGCTCCAGACGCACATAACGTTCACTCGTAGTCAATGTGGACAGCGGTTCATCCCATGTCGGTTTCGCTTTCATTTCAAACGAAATCGGGAACTGGATGTACCACTCGGTCAAAGACTTTGTGGTTACACGCGATACATAACTAAACTTTGGCTCATCCTTGCTGGAATTGTTCAAAATTGTGTCTTCGCCGCTCATCACGTAATGACTGCCCTGTCTTTTACAAAGCGTCATATTAATTACATTTCCATTACAATTAATCTTCTGAATATACTGATTTTTTACACTGTATTTACGACGCACTTCACCTTTTGTATTGGCAATATAAAGTTCATAGCATGGCGTTACTTTTGTTCCGTCCGCCATCGTTCCAACATCGGACTTGTGCATGTAACCATACACCATATTATCCTCAATTACGCCAAGCAGTTTAATATAACTATTTTTATCCGGCTGATAAATCACATCCTTTTCATCATTTTCCAAATTGTAAATCGTAATGTTTTCGCCATAGCCTTTAGTAAGAGAGGATGACCACGTGTAACAATTTGCACGTTCCATCGTCATAAAGGTATTCTCTTTTACGTTCTCAGCTATTTTCTCCAGCCGCTTCGCCGTCATGTTATAGGCATACACCGTATTTGCCACAGTGAAATAGTAGATTCCCCGGCTGCTCACATAGCCATAATCGGCAAAATCCTCTTTCAACTGCTGATACGTCGTATTAATCGGCATATATACCATCTCTTCGAGCGTTCCGTCCGCCGTGTACTCATAAAGTACAACCGCCACATCGCCCTCATAGCTGCCACGCGCAAAATAACCGTACGCGCAAAAATACAAATTATCTTTATCGTCGACTTTTAACAGGCGGATTCCCTGCTCGTTGTAAGCACGGTAAGCATAAGAAGCCTTCTCGCTGAACGAAGCGTAAATCTTTTTCACCTGATTCGTCTTCATGTCATACTGGTAAACAAAGCCATCTCTGGAAAAATACAACTTATCGTCTTTTTTATTGGAAAGCATCTTTCCATTATTCTGCTCCGTAATTCCCAACTTTAACTGACTGGATTTGCTGCTTGCCGTCGATACGTCAAACACCGCTTCCATCGATCGTGAGAAATTCAGCAGGTAATCCCTTCCGGAAGCATAACGCACGCGGTAAAATTCTTTGATATGATACGTTTCCTTTCCGGAAGCCGTTGTTGCCTGCACAAAATAATTATACTGAATGCAGGCCGTTTCCATATTATATTCTTTAATCGTAACAAATTCATCAGATACAATTTTCGGTGACATCTCTGCCCACGTTACCAGGCTGGCATCCGAGGTGATGTCAACATAGGCAAGTGTCGAGTTCCGGTTCTTGCCATCCGGCTCCAGATAACGGCTGATTTCTTCCGATTTGTTTTTTGAAAATGTATTGTTATGAAATTTTTGGGCAAATGCCAGTTTTTTTGCCAAATTACTCTCATCCAGATAATACTTTAATCGTGTATAATAATGAATTGTTTTTCCCTTGTCCGATGTCGTTTTCAAATCCAAAATATACTCCGTACTTGTCTTGAATCCATAGTCAAACGTCAAATCTACCCTGTGCTGATTCTGTCCAATCGCATTCACGCTTCCGGTTTTATATACTTCTCCGCTCTCCTTATCCACAATGCTGTAGGTGACATTAACAAGACGGCTCTTTGCTTTACTGATTAACAAAGAAATCTGTCTGTTCTGGTTAATCGGCGTAATCGATTCGCGCACCACATTTGCTTCGAGCGGCGCACTATACCCATATAAAACATTCACCGTCTGCCCCTGCGTCTGCAGCTGAAGATACGGATATGTCTCATCCGTAATCGCTTCCGTCACGCCCTTTTCTTCCATATCCGTTTCCATATTTCTTCCAAATAAAAACAGTGCACCCGCAAAAATGAATACAAGAGCGACTGCCTGATATATATATTTAACCATAATATCTCTCCATTCCTACAATATGATGTTACTACCTTATACAGTGTAACGGCTTTCGCAAAAAAGTGCAAGGCATACACACAAATTTTTAGCACACATATATTAGTTAATAAACCATCGGAGGAAAACGCATGAGTCATTTTGATAACCGCTCCCCCTATGTTCCTACCTATCCACCTGCTTTAGGTAGTCAGAAACTGATGGAACTGGAAGCTGACAACTCGTACCTTAAATATTTATACCCGAAAATCACAAGACAAATCAGCGAATTTGTGGAAGAAGAATGTGACAAAATGGAATACGAGGGAAGTCTGATGTTTGACGTATTTCCTGACAAAATTGCCTTACAGCTTATGGCTGCCGGAATTGCCGGTGAATTTACAAAAAAATACCCCGATTCCTATCCGAAGGAAGGAAGACTTCTCCGCGATATGATTGAGGTCGTTTTATATCATGAAATTATGTACCGTAGAAACCGCTATCGAAATCACAAACGATTATATCTTTAGTCCGCTGCTTCTGTACCAAACGCTAACTGTTCAAATTCCGGTACAGGCATTGGCTTTGCAAACACATATCCCTGAATTAAGTCACAGTGCATTTCTTTCAAAAACTCCACTTGCTTTCTCTCTTCGACTCCTTCGGATATGGTGTGAAGATCCAGTGCTTGTGCCAGTTTGATTACGCTCTGGATAATATCCTTTCCACGCTCATCGTTATCACCGCTCTCAAAGAATACACGGTCTAACTTCAGCGCATCTACTTTAACATCCTTTAACATATTTAAGGAAGAGTAACCGCTTCCAAAATCATCAATCGAACACGATAATCCTGCATGATGAATCCGGGATACCAGTACACTGAGTGACTTCATATCATTATAAAACAGAGACTCCGTCAACTCAATCTCAATACTTCTTGGCGGAATATCATATTTCTTTAACACATATTCATAATAATCAAAGAAGTTCGGAATTTCAAAATGACTTCTTGATAAGTTTACAGAAATCGGTATAATTTTGCGCCCCGCTTTATGCCACCGCTCAATCAACTTGCAAACCTCTTCGAACATATACAAATCAAGTTCTACAATAAATCCATTGGATTCAAACAAATCAATAAACTCATCCGGATAAATCATACCCTCTTCCGGGTCAATCCATCGAACCAATGCTTCCGCACCGGCAATCGACTCACCTTCCAATTCGTATTTCGGCTGAAGATACGGTACGAAGTCACCTTGTTCAAGTGCCTTGTGCATCTTCATCTCCAACGCTTTATCACGTCCAAGTTTCTGGCTTTCTTTCACATCGTAGATTCCCATCGGAACAAGATGTGACGGTGAAATCTTCTTACGCGCCAAATTGGCATGTTCAAGCATAGCACTAATATCATTTTCATCGTCTTTTACAACGTAAACACCAAAATAAAGAATAATTCCGTAACAATTTCCGTTATCATCCGTAAGTTCGGACAACTGCTTGTTTATCCGGTACAATCGCTGGTCAAGCTTCGGAAGTGAATGAAACCGCATCAAAACCCCAAAGTTATCTGCCATAATTCGGCCGGACACTTCATCCCAGCGGAGCTCATCATCAATAATCTCGTGAATTCGGCACAAAATCCGGTCTCCGACATCATTGCCATAAGTTTCATTAATCAGCTTAAAACGGTCGATGTTCGCGTACACGACAACATAATTTCCATCCCCGCGAAGCAAATCTCTGGCAATCCGCTCGAATTCCTTTTTATTCTTTCCGCCGGTAACATCATCCCGTCCATACTTCTTATACAACAACTGGTATTTAATAACCAGCATAATAATAACGAAAAGCGCTACACCGCAGAGTATCAATACTTTGTACATCGTAGATGGCATCCTGTCCAGAGAAAAATACGCAAAAACAAAGAGCGCAATCGCAGTGATTACATCCCAGATTAACATCATACTGATGTTTTTCAAACGTGAGATAATCTGTTTCACTGTGCATGCCCCCTTCTTTATCGAATGTATAAATGATTATACCTTAATTTTGACAAAAAGACAACCTTTCAATTGGAAAAATTATGACCAAAATTCAATTTTTTTCTCCAATTTTTTCATTTTTACGACAAGATACGGCATACTCTTTTTCTGACTTACTTCCTGACCTTTCTCCGGTCCTAAAAGATTCGTCTCAAACACCACCCCGTCGCCTTTTTCATAGAGGCCAAGGACACGCACCGAAAAACCGTTGGTTTCCTGCTCTCCGTAGCCAACCGCCAGATAGCAGTACTCGCCATCTTCATAAGTCATCTGAAACGGATTGATTTTCTTTTTATTGATTTCAGCTAAAAAATCAGCCGGACACTCCTCTGTTGGAACCACCGTATAATCCAAATCCTTTCCTCTTTTGCCCTCTTTTTCCGTGCCGCATCCACTAAACAGGCACATTCCAAAAGAAAAAAGAACCACCATTGTAAGCAGCCGCCCGACCCGGTATCCCTTATTCCTCACCGCACACACTCCATTTCTAAGCATATTCCGCTTTTGATTGTTAGTATAATGTATGTGCCGCGGTGATTTTTATGCGCTAATCTTCGAAATGAATCCCTGCCAAAAGAGAAGCTAAAGAAGTCGTTGCCTCCTCATCATGGTACTCAATGGATTCAGCCTCTTCCACTTCCGGTGCAATATCCTCTGCCTCTTTCATGCTCAGGCGAATTTTTCCGTCCGTCACATCGAGGACTTTTACCTTCACCGTCTGTCCGAGTTTCACAACTTCATTTGGCGAATGTAAAAATTTATTGCAAATCTGGGAAATATGAACAAGCCCGGATAAGCCATCCCCGATTGTCACAAAGCATCCATATGGCTCAATGCGCTCAATTACGCCTTCTGTCACGAACCCTTTTTGCAGAGCATTTAATTTTTTCTCCTGCTCTTTTGCTGCTTTTTCCTTTTCCACATCTTTTGCGGAAAGAACCAGTTTATTTGCCTCGCGGTCTGCTGTAATGACAATAACCGAAAGTGTCTTTCCAACATATTCTTCCACATTTTCTACATACTCAAGTGCCAGTTTCGACGCCGGAATAAATCCTCTCAGTCCCTCGCAGTAGGCAACAACACCGGCATTCACGCTGTTATTTACTTTTACCGTAAACACCGTTCTCTCTTCCAGTGCCTTCTCTACCTGTTCCCATGCCTCTTCTCTTTTTGCCTCGCGCAGGGACAGAAGGACACGGCCCTGTCCATCATCCGGCGAAAGCACAACAGCCGTCAGCATTTCTCCGGTGCGAATCTCATCCATCGCATGGAAATTCGGATCATCACTATATTCACCGGAAGGAATTACTCCCTGTGAAAAACTGCGTAAATCCAAAAGGACTTCCTCCTCTTCAACACTTACCACCTCTCCGGTCACCGTATCGCCTTCGCGGAACGATCGAAAAGATGCATTAATTTGGTCTTCGTAATCTGCCATTGTTTCACTCATCGGTATTACCTCCCTGTTGAATCTTTTTTAATTCATCTGCTAATGCAGCAAATTGCGCTAAACTAAGTTTTTCCCCACGAATCGTCGGACTTAACTCCATTGCTTCCAGTGCACTTTTGATTTCCTCTTTGGAAAAAGAGAGTTCCGGACTGTTCGCCAGTCCATTCTGTAAAGTTTTCCGGCGCTGGTTAAAAGACGCCCGAATCAGACGGAACATCAACTTTTCATCGGATACCTCAATTGGCACCCGGTTTAAGCAGTCAAGTCTTATTACCGCACTTCCAACATTAGGCCGCGGCATAAAACAGTTTGGCGGAACATTCGCCGCCAAATACGGTTTTGCGTAATACTGCACGGCAAGCGACAATGCACCATATTCTTTTGTGCCCGGCTCTGCCTGCATGCGTTCAGCCACTTCTTTCTGCACCATAACGGTAATGTTAGCAAGTGGCACGTGGCTCTCTAAAAGCCCCATAATAATCGGGGTTGTAATGTAATAAGGCAGGTTTGCAACTACCTTGATTGGCTTTTTGTCGTTATATTTTTCCGCAATTTCATGAATATCCTGCTTTAAAATATCCCCATGAAGAATTTCTACATTATCATAAGGTGAAAGTGTCTCCTGTAAAATCGGAATGAGGTTGTTGTCAATTTCTACTGCTAATACCTGTCTTGCCGCCTCGCACAAATACTGTGTCATCGTTCCGATTCCCGGTCCGATTTCCAGCACAAAATCATCTTTTGTGACTTCTGCCGCCTCGATAATTTTATCTAACACATGCGGGTCAATCAAAAAATTTTGTCCGAATTTTTTTTGAAAATGAAAATCATGTTTTTGTAAAACCTGTATGGTTTCCTGTGGGTTTCCCAGTTTTGCCACGCGTTTTCTCCTTTTATTTATTCTGTGTCAGCCGGTATAACCAGTGGGCATTTTCCGTTGTTGCCTGCTTTACCTCTTCTGCCGTAATGCCCTTAATTTCTGCTAACTTCTGTGCCACGTAAATAAGCTGCGACGAATCGTTTCGCTTTCCTCTGTTTGGCTCCGGTGCCATATATGGGCAGTCTGTTTCCAGCACAATAGAAGACAGCGGAATCCGCTCGGCACATCTTACTAATTTTTTTGCATTTTTAAATGTCAGGACTCCTCCCATGCCAATAAAGAATCCCATTTTCACATATTCTTCTGCCATTTCCGGCGAATACGAATAACAGTGAATGACGCCGCCGCACTCATAGGCTTTTGTTTCCTGAATGATTTGCATGGTCGGCTCTGCCGCATCACGGCTGTGCACAATAATCGGAAGTTTTACTTCCTTTGCAAGTTCAATCTGTCTGCGAAACCACTGCTTCTGAAGTGCCGGTTCCGGCTCCGGCCAGTGATAATCCAGCCCGATTTCTCCGATGGCTGCCACTTTTTCATGTGCTGCATGACTAGAAATCCACGCCATGTCATCTTCCGTCAGCCCTTCCACTTCACTCGGATGCACCCCCAGTGCCGCATAGACAAATTCATACTGCTTTGCCAGTTCAAGTGCCATTTTACTGGATGGCATATCTGCTCCCACATCCACGACTTTACCAATTCCCTTTGCCAAAAGTCCACCAAGGATTTCGTCGCGGTCGCTGTCAAAGGCTTTGTCGTCATAATGGCTGTGGGTGTCGAAAATATAACTGCTCATAGTTCTCTCCTCTCGCCGAGGTACGCTCCGCATTCCTCACTGCCGGGCTTTCGTCGCTTCTCTCGCCGTGCCGCACCTCGGAATGCTCCACATTCCTCACTGCCGGGCTTTCGCCCTTTCTATCGCCGTGCCGCACCTCGGAATGCTCCGCATTCCTCACTGCCGGGCTTTCGCCCTTTCTATCGCCGTGCTGCACCTCGGAATGCTTCGCATTCCTCACTGCCGGGCTTTCGCCCTATACTAGAAAGAAACGATTTTCTCTTTTGTGCAAGCACAAGAGAAATCGTTTCTTTCTAGTGCACGGCTCAATGCTTTAGCATATCTCTGCTCCTGCCGGCATTTTTTTCTCGGGAGTCATGAGGGAGAGGTTTCCTTCTGCGTCTTCTGCGCAAAGAAGCATTCCTTCCGATAACACTCCTGCAAGTTTCGCCGGTTTTAAGTTGACAAGTACCATTACTTTTTTGCCAACCATTTCTTCCGGTGAATAATATTTCTTAATTCCTGATACAATCTGTTTGACTTCACTGCCAATTTTCACCTGGCTGCAAAGTAATTTTTTCGATTTCGGCACTTCCTCACAGGCAATAATCTCGCCCACCTGGAACTGCATTTTCATAAAGTCATCAAATGTGATTTCCGGTTTTGCTTCGATGTCAATTCCTTCTTCCTCGCCGGCATCTTCTTCACCGGACTCAGCCTTTACTTCTGCCATCTGTTTCTGTTTAATTTCTTCAGCCTTTGCCAAAACTTCTTTCGGATCGAGACGCATAAACAAAATTTCCGGAGAATCCGTTACTTTTGTACCGGACTCATACTGACCAAACGTATCCATTTCTTCATAACCACGTTTTTTCGCATTTAACTGTGCGAGAATTTTCTCTGTCGTCTCCGGCATAAATGGCTCTAACAGACTAGCACCAATTACGATACTCTCTACTAAGTTGTAAAGGACAGTAGAAAGACGGTCTTTCTTTGCCTCGTCTTTTCCAAGTACCCATGGCTCCGTCTCATCAATATATTTGTTACAGCGTTTGAACAAACGGAACACTTCCGTAATCGCATCTGCAACACGCAGTTTATCCATTTTTTCTTCCACTGCTTTTGGTACCGACAAAACAGTCTCTTTCAAATCGTCATCAACTGCTTCTGTCACATTTTTATTTTCCAAAACGCCGCCAAGATATTTGTTCGTCATGGAAATCGTACGGTTTACAAGGTTGCCAAGAACGTTTGCAAGATCAGAGTTCATACGCTCTACCATGAGTTCCCAGCTCACAACACCATCATTTTCAAATGGCATTTCGTGCAAAACAAAATAACGTACGGCATCCACGCCAAAAATATCTACCAAATCATCGGCATAAATAACATTTCCTTTGCTCTTACTCATCTTGCCGTCACCCTGCAAAAGCCACGGATGTCCAAATACCTGTTTCGGCAGTGGAATGTCAAGTGCCATCAGCATAATCGGCCAGTAAATGGTGTGGAAACGAAGAATATCTTTTCCAATCAAATGCAAATCTGCCGGCCAGTATTTTTCATATAAATTCTCGCCATCCACAAGCGTGTGATTTCCATCCAAATCAAATCCGGTACCGGTCACATAGTTGCTTAATGCATCAATCCACACATAAATTACATGTGCCGGGTCAAAGTCAACCGGGATTCCCCACTTGAAACTTGTACGGGAAACACACAAATCCTGTAAGCCCGGTTTCAAAAAGTTATTTACCATCTCGTTTTTACGAGACTCCGGCTGAATAAATTCCGGATGTGTCTCGATGTGCTTCATCAGACGGTCCTGATATTTACTTAATTTAAGGAAATAAGCTTCTTCTTTTGCCGGCTGGCACTCTCTGCCACAGTCCGGACATTTGCCATCCACCAGCTGGGATGGTGTAAAGAAAGATTCGCAAGGCGTACAATACATCCCCTCATAAAAGCCTTTGTAAATATCTCCTTTATCATAAAGCTTTTTGAAAATCTTCTGAACCTGCTTTTCATGATCCTCATCAGTTGTACGGATGAAGCGGTCATAAGACGTATTCATCAAATCCCAAATTCTTTTTATCTCTGTTGAAACACCATCTACAAATTCTTTAGGTGTAATTCCTGCTTCCTGTGCTTTTAACTCAATTTTCTGTCCATGCTCATCGGTTCCTGTCTGAAAACGAACATCATACCCCTGAAAACGTTTGTAGCGGACAATGGCATCAGCCAAAACGATTTCGTAAGTATTGCCAATATGCGGCTTGCCCGATGTGTAAGCAATCGCCGTCGTCAAATAATAAGGTTTCTTACTCATTTTTTGATATTCCTCCAATTCTTAAGTCAAGTGGCAAATGAAGCCACTTTCTTAGTTTCTTATTTTAGGTAAAATGGGACGAGATGTCAAGCATGGATGTAGCAGGGGAGTCAAGTGTTCGTTGGCATTTTTTGTCTTCCAATAATTCCGTAGGAAAGCTTTGCGTCTCGTGGGCACTCCCGTTCATTGAGTACGTAGCGGTATGGGCACTGAAACTACCAGCGCCACATACCGACGTACTCAAAACCCACTTGTCACAAAGTTTTCCTACGGAATTATTGGAAGGCAAAGGAACTAGTAACGAACATTTTTGACAGCCCCATCATCCCAAACTAATTTTTTCTTTATCATCTTATAACTGCATTCAGAAAACATTTCATAATGTATTTGTAAAACAATGAACGACTGAGTCACAAAAGTTCTAGCTTGTAGCAAATGTTCACCGCCAGTTTCTTTGGATTCCAGTAATTCAAGAGAAAAATTTTGTAGCTCGCGGGTTTGGAGCGCGTCAGCAAGAGGCACTGGTAGTTTCAGTGCCCTTGCTGCTACGCAGCTCCATTAGCGAAAGTGCCCACGAGACACAAAACTTTTCTCTTGAATTACGGAAACAAAAAAAGAGGCAATGAACACTTGGCACAAACAATTTATCTATTGTTTACACATTACCCCCAAACGTGTATACTAAGAACATCACAAACACGCCCCAGCGTGCCAAAGGAGGATTTCTTATGTTATTACTCGGCTCTCACGTGGGAATGAGCGGCAAAGATATGCTTGTGAATTCTGTAAAAGAGGCACTTTCTTATGATGCCAATACTTTTATGGTATACACCGGTGCTCCCCAGAATACGAGACGTAAAGATATTTCGGAATTATGCATTCCACAGGCAAGAAAGTTAATGGAAGAACATGACATGGCAAACTTTATTGTTCATGCACCTTACATTATTAATCTTGCCAACACGGTAAAACCGGAGACCTATGAACTGGCGTCCACTTTTCTGGCAAAAGAGATTGAACGCACAGCGGCTATGGGTGCAACTGTTTTAGTTTTACATCCGGGTGCACATGTTGGTGCCGGAGCAGAGGCCGGTATTGCACAAATCTGCAAAGGACTTAATGAAGTTTTAAACGAAGATACTCCCGTATTTATCGCACTGGAAACAATGGCTGGAAAAGGCACAGAAATCGGACGCAGCTTTGAAGAATTGAAGGCTATTTATGACGGCTGCAATCATCCGGATAAACTTCGTGTCTGCTTTGACACCTGCCATGTAAATGATGCCGGCTACGATTTAGTGAACGACTACGAAAATGTTATGAAGGAATTTGATAAAATAATTGGTCTTGACCAGATTGCTGCTTTCCATATTAACGACAGTAAAAATCCGCTCGGTGCAGCAAAAGACCGCCACGAGAATTTTGGAAAAGGTTATTTAGGAAGCGACGCTCTGATGCAGGTTATTCGAGATTCGCGCTTTGAAACGATTCCGAAAATTCTAGAGACTCCGTATATTAAAGACCCGGAAAATCCAAAGAAATCAACACCACCTTATAAAGAAGAAATTGCCTGGATTAAAAAGCAATTGATGGAAGGATAAAAAAGAGGGGCTGTCTCAGTGTGTGATATGCTCCCTTCTAGGTAGACAAGTGAAATAATTAAACTTGTTACTTAGGAG